>LNAP01001590.1_pt1 | contig 23794 bp, 24 predicted proteins | sample 602601 | NCBI WGS metagenome assembly LNAP01 (sample SAMN02440304, study PRJNA202911) | soil metagenome | biome: Subtropical and temperate rainforests or woodlands; isolation source: soil samples (1 kg each in a 20% v/v slurry with milli Q water) were... ...
GTTCGATGTGCGCCTGGACGTAGGCGTGCACCGGCCCGCCGAGCGGACGCGGCGGAATGTGCGCGAGCTGCGCGACCACGTCCGCCAACGCATCGCCGACGCCGATGCCTGCGGCATCGACGGCCTCGGCCGTCTCTTCCAGCGCGCGGTCGCCGGCGAACACGGCCGAGCTCAACGTCCCGGGCGCGAAACGCGAGCCTTCCTCGTTCATCCCGGCGACGATGTCGATCGGATGCTGGGGGCATCACGCCCGCTTCCCGGATGGCCTGCCCCGCCTCGAAGGTCGCCAGCACGACATAGCCGCCGTCGAAGCGGCCACCGGCCGGCCGGCTGTCGAGGCGCGAACCGCTGAGCACCGGCGCCGGCCGGGCATGTCCTTCATCTGGAACACGATGCGCGAGGCGGCGGCCGTATGGATCTTGGCGAACTCGCCAGAGCCCATCTCCTCAAACTTGCGCGCCACTTCGAGCGACACGTTGCGGAAGTAGTCCTCCAGCGCCTTTCTTTTCGACCCGTAGCCGGTGCACGCCAAGACGGCCAATATTCTTGGCAGTGATGCACAACATCACTGAAGTTCCATTGACTGATATACAGCGGTTGCCAATCATTCACACCCAGCAACAGCGTGCAGCGTTGCTCCGCAAGAGAGGACATGCACGCGTGTTTGCCCCCACGACGCAGTGAGCTTGACTCGCTGCGAAAAACATCCGAGACAAAGGAGACATCCATGCAGGAATGCCCAGTCACAGTGTTCCCTCAGCAAATCCGCTGGGAAACCGACGGCACCAGCCGCATCCCGTTCCAGACCTATACCGACGAGGCCCTGTACCGTAAGGAGTTAGACCGGCTGTTCTACCGAGGCCATTGGTGCTACGTCGGACTTGAGGCCGAGGTCCCGAACGCCGGCGACTTCAAGCGCACGGTCGTCGGCGAGCGCTCAGTGCTGATGGTGCGCGACAAGGACGGTTCGATCCACGTCGTCGAGAACGTCTGCGCGCACCGCGGCATGGCGTTCTGCCGCGAGCGGCACGGCAACCGCGAGAGCCTGACCTGCCCCTATCACCAGTGGAACTACACGCTGGCCGGCGACTTGCAGGGCGTGCCCTTCCGGCGCGGTGTCAAGCAGGACGGCAAGGTCAACGGCGGCATGCCCGCAGATTTCAAGCCGGCCGACCACGGGCTGACGAAGCTCAAGGTCGCAACGCGCGGCGGCGTTGTGTTCGCCTCGTTCGACCATGGTGTCGAGTCGCTGGAGGATTTCCTCGGCCCGGGCGTCCTGGGCTACTTCGATCGCCTCTTCGATGGCCGCAAGCTCAAGGTCCTGGGCTACAACCGGCAGCGCATCCCGGGCAACTGGAAGCTGATGCAGGAGAACATCAAGGACCCGTACCATCCGGGCCTGCTACACACTTGGTTCGTCACCTTCGGCCTCTGGCGCGCCGACAACAAGTCGCAGTTGCTGATGGATGCACACCACCGCCATGCGGTGATGGTTTCCACGCGTGGCTCGGCCGGCAAGGCCGATGAGGTGACGCAGGTGTCCAGCTTCAAGGCCAGCATGAAGTTGAACGATCCGCGCTTCCTCGACATCGTGCACGAGGATTGGTGGGGCGCACCGACCGCCGCGATGATGACCGTCTTCCCCAGCGTCATCTTCCAGCAGCAGGTCAACAGCGTCTCGACTCGCCACATCCAACCAGACGGCCACGGTGCCTTCGATTTCGTCTGGACGCACTTCGGTTTCGAGGATGACAGCGAAGAGATGACGCAGCGCCGCCTGCGTCAGGCCAACTTGTTTGGCCCGGCCGGCTTCGTCTCAGCAGACGACGGCGAGGTCATCGAATGGTCGCAGGAGGGTTTCGAGACCAAGCCCGTGCATCGCACGCTCGCAGAACTCGGTGGACGCGAAATCGGCGACACGGACCACATGGTGACCGAGACGCTGATTCGGGGCATGTACGAATACTGGCGCAAGGTGATGGAGGCATGATGATGGACTTCCAGCACTACTTCGAACTGACGCAACTGTACGCGCGCTACGCCTCGGCCCTGGACGCGGCCGACTGGGATGCCTGGCCGGAGTTCTTCATCGACGCCTGCGTGTACAAGCTGCAGCCCCGCGAGAACCACGAGCGCGGCTTTCCGCTGTCCACGCTGGCCTTTGACAGCAAAGGCATGCTGAAGGACCGGGTCTACGGCATCCGCGAAACGCTGTTCCATGACCCCTACTACCAGCGCCATGTCGTCAGCGTCCCGGTTGTGCACAAGGTCGATCCGGACGGCCGCATCCACAGCGAGGCCAACTACGCGGTGTTCCGCACGCGCTTGTCCAAGGAGTCGACGGTGTTCAACGTCGGCCGCACTCTGGACGAAGTGGTCGGCACGCCCGAGGGTCTGAAGTTCGCGTCGCGACTTGTCGTCTACGACAGCGAGATGATCCCCAACTCGCTGATCTACCCGATCTGAGAAGCCATCGTGACGACGAACTGGATCGACGCGGCCGCACAGGACGACGTGCCGCAGGATGACGTGATCGGCCTGGCCGTCGCGGGCCGTGACATCGCGCTGTACGGCGTTGGCGGCGAAGTCTTTGCTACCGACAACATCTGCACCCATGGCCATGCGCGGCTGTGCGACGGCTTCCTGGAGGGCCACGAGATCGAGTGCCCGTTGCACCAGGGCAAGTTCGACGTGCGCTCTGGCCAGCCGACATGTGCTCCGGTGACCGAAGCACTGTGCAGCTACCCCGTGAAGATCGAGGGCGGCCGCGTCTGGCTGGCTCTCGACTGAGCGCGGCCTACCACCTTTCAGGAGACTTGCATGAATGCTGAGCGACCGGCGGTCGCGGTTGCAGCACGCCCGATTGCCACCATCGTGATCGTCGGCGCGGGCCAAGCCGGCGGCTGGGCTGCCCAGACCTTGCGCGCCGAAGGTTTCCAGGGCCGGCTGGTACTGATCGGAGACGAGGCATATCCGCCGCACGAACGGCCGCCGTTGTCCAAGGCGGTACTGGCCGGGCAAGCGCTGCCCGACAGCACGCGGCTCATGAAACCCGAAGCCTTTGATGCGCTGGCACTGGAGTGGCGACCGTGCGCGCGGGTCCACCGCATCGATCGCGCCGCCAAGCAGATCGTGCTGGCCGAAGGGGAAGCGCTGGGCTACGACAAGCTGATCCTTTGCACCGGTGGGCGGGCGCGCGGGCTTGCCCTGCCCGGTGCACACCAGGTGCGACTGCACACGTTGCGCACCATCGATGATGCGCTGGCGCTGGCGCCGGCGTTGGGCCCTGGGCGCAGCGTGGTGGTGGTCGGTGGCGGTTGGATCGGACTGGAGGTCGCGGCGACGGCGCGCCAGCAGGGCGCGGAGGTCGTGGTCGTCGAAACGCAGGCGCGCTTGTGCGAACGCACGGTGCCAGCGGAGATATCCGAGCACCTGTTGGCCCTGCACCGTGCGCAAGGCGCCCGCGTGCTGCTGGGTGCAGGCGTCAGCGGCTTTGCGAAGGGGAGCGATGGTCGTTCCGTGGTCCAGCTTGCGGACGGCAGCGCGCTAAGCAGCGATGTCATCGTACTCGGCATCGGACTCGTACCGAACGACGAACTGGCGCGCGAAGCCGGCCTGGCTTGCGATGGTGGCGTGCTCGTCGACGCGCAATGCCGAACCTCCGACCCCGACATTCTGGCCGCGGGCGACGTGGCCGTTTCGCTCAACAACTGGGCCGGTCGCCGGCTGCGGCTCGAATCCTGGCAGAACGCGCAAGAACAGGGCATCGCCGCGGCGCGCTCGGCCCTGGGCCTGGCGGTGGACTATCAGCCACTGCCATGGTTCTGGTCCGATCAGTACGGCATGAACCTGCAGATATACGGCGTGCCCCGGCCCTCGCATCTTGTGGTGCGTCGCGGGGATGCGGCTTCCGGCAGCTTCGTGCTGTTCTATCTGGACGGCAATGTCGTGCAGGCGGCCATAGGACCCAATGCGGCGCGCGATCTGCGCTTTGCGCGCCGGCTGATCGAGCAGCGCAAACCAGTGGATCCCGAGCGTCTGGCGGACCCGGAAACACCCATGTCCAAGCTTTGACGGCCCTGTAAACCTCTTTCAACACCAACGGAGACAAAACCATGCGTCAAATCGATGTGCACCAACTGGCGGACGATGCCCGCTTCAACCGCTTCCACGGACTCGTGCTGTTCTGGTGCGCCCTGATCATCATCTTCGACGGCTACGACCTGGCGGTGGTCGGCATCGCGCTGCCGTCCATCATGAAGGACCTGAACGTGGCTCCGACCCAGGCCGGCTTCATGGTCAGTTCGGCGCTGTTCGGCATGATGTTCGGCGCGATCTTCTTGGGCACGGTGGCCGACCGCATCGGCAGGCGCTGGGCCATCGTCATCTGCATCTCGCTGTTCAGCCTCTTCACTGCAGCGGCAGGCCTGACGCATGACCCGGTGCTGTTCGGCATATCGCGCTTCCTGGCGGGCCTGGGCATCGGTGGCGTCATGCCCAATGTGGTGGCCCACATGACGGAGTACTCGCCCAAGAAGATGCGCGCCACGCTCGTGACGTTGATGTTCAGTGGCTATGCCGTCGGCGGTATCCTGGCCGCGCTGCTGGGCAAGGGGCTGATCGAAAACTATGGCTGGCAGTCCGTGTTCTTCGCGGCCACGCTGCCGGTGCTGCTGATCCCCTTGATCCTCAAGTCGCTGCCAGAGTCCATGCCGTTCCTGCTGGCGAAGGGCCGACACGAGGAACTCAAGCGCATCGCCGCCCGCATCGAGCCCAGCTATCAACCTCGATCCGGCGATGAACTCACGGTGCCCGCGCAAGACAAGGCGCAGGGTGCGCCCACGCGGCACCTGTTCACCGAGGGGCGCGGTTTCAGCACGGTGATGTTCTGGATCGCGTTCTTCATGTGCCTGTTCATGGTCTACGCGCTGAGTTCGTGGCTGACCAAGCTGATGGCCGGGGCCGGCTACAGCCTGGGATCGGCGCTGACCTTCGTGCTGGTGCTCAACGTCGGCGCCATGGTGGGCGCCGTCGGTGGGGGCTGGCTCGCCGACCGCTTCCACATCAAGTATGTATTGGCGGCAATGTATGCGCTGGCCGCGGTGTCGGTCAGCTTGCTGGGCTTTGCCATGCCGCAGGAGCTCTTGTTCATCGTGGTCGCGTTGGCGGGAGCCTCGACCATCGGCACTCAGATTGTCGCCAATGCTTACACGGGGCAGTTCTATCCGATGGCAATTCGCTCGACCGGCCTTGGATTCGCGCTGGGCATCGGCCGCAGTGGTGCGATCCTTGCGCCCATCGTGATCGGCGTGCTGGTCAGCCTGCAGTTGCCACTCCAGCAGAACTTCTTCGCCATGGCGATTCCGGGCGCCATCGGCATGCTGGCCGTGCTGCTGATCGACCACCGTAAATCTTCCTCGGCGCAGCAGGATGCCGCGCGCATCGCGTCGCCTGCAGCTCCGGCTGTTGCCACCGCGGTCAACGGCTGATCTCCCTCCACATCAACCCTCAAGGACACGCCATGACCGCGACCACTTACCTCTGGACTCCTCCGCCCGTCTACTCGCTGCCCGTGCGCGACCGCACTGAACGCCTGCCGATCCACCGCCTGTTCTTCGTCGGCCGCAACTACCATGCGCATGCCGTCGAGATGGGCCGGCCAGTCGACAAGTCGGTCGAGGTGCCGTTCTATTTCACCAAGGCGGCATCGACGCTGGTTGAATCCGGCGCGACCGTGGTCTACCCGCCCGGCACCAAGGACTACCAGCACGAAATGGAACTGGTGCTGGCCATCGGCGCGTCGGGCTTTCGTGTCAGCGAAGCGGATGCGCCCCGCCTCATCTACGGCTACGCCTGCGGCCTGGACATGACGCGCCGCGACCTGCAACTCGTGGCGCGCGAGAAGGGCCGGCCCTGGGATCTGGGCAAGGACGTCGAGCAGTCCTCCGTCGTGTCCGAGATCGTGCCGATGCCGCAATCCGTGCTCAGCCAGGGCGAGCTGGCCCTGTCGGTCAATGGCACAGTGCGCCAGAAGTCCGACCTGTCCAAGCTGATCTGGAACATCCCCGAGCTGATTGCCGACCTGTCGAAGTTCTACCACCTGCAACCGGGCGACCTGATCTTCACGGGCACGCCCGAAGGCGTGGGTCCGCTGCAGGCGGGCGACCGCATCGAAGGCCACATCGAAGGCGTGGGCACGATTGCGCTGAACGTCGGCACTGCTGAATGATGGCGCGCTGAAACACCGAGAGTCCCCACCATGACCATCAATCTGACACCTTCCCCGGTGCGGCTGCACGCGGTCGCTGGCCGTGGGCAACCCGAACCTTCGCCCGCGCTGGAACAGCTGTACCGGGGCTTCGAGCAGGAACTGCTTGTGCCGTTGTGGACCGAGATCGGCGACCTGATGCCCAAGCAGCCCGAGTCCAAGGCCGTGCCGCATTTGTGGCGTTGGGAGCGCCTGAAGGCGCTGGCGGCGCAGGCTGGTGAGATCGTGCCGGTGGGACGCGGCGGCGAGCGCCGCGCCATTGCACTGGCCAACCCCGCCCTCGGTGGCCGGCCCTTTGCCACGCCCACGCTGTGGGCGGCGATCCAATACCTGATGCCAGGCGAGGATGCTCCGGAGCACCGCCATACGCAGCATGCCTTTCGCTTCGTCGTGGAGGGCGAGGGCGTATGGACGGTGGTCAACGGCGATCCCGTGCGCATGTCGCGCGGCGACTTCCTGCCGCAGGCGGGCTGGAACTGGCACGCCCACCACAACGCCGCCACCGCGCCCATGGCCTGGATCGATGGCCTCGACATCCCGTTCTCGTACTACACCGAAAGCCAATTCTTCGAACCGGGCCGCGAGCATGTGGATCAAGTTGAGCGCAGCACGCCCGAGCGTTCCCGGTCCGAGCGCCTGTGGGGCCACCCCGGCCTGCGCCCGGTGTCGGCGACCGGAACCTTGCCCGCCACGCCGCTGCTGGCCTACCGTTGGGTCGATACGGACCATGCATTGACCGAGCAGTTGGCGCTGGAAGCTGAAGGCCATGCCGGAACGCTGGGCCCCGGTCACGCCGCGGTGCGCTTCACGAATCCGACCACCGGCGGCGATGTGCTCCCCACCATGCGCACCGAAATGCATCGGGTGCGTGCCGGTGGCAAGACACAGGTACGGCGCGAGGTCGGGTCCTCGGTGTTCCAGGTATTCGACGGCGCCGGCACGGTGACGGTGGGCGAGCGAAGCTGGGAGGTGGCGCGTGGCGACCTGTTCGTCGTGCCGTCATGGCAGCCGTTCACGGCCCAGGCCTCGTCGGCCGCGCCGCTGGATCTGTTCCGCTTCGGCGACGCGCCGATCTTCGAAGCCCTGCACGCGCACCGTGCGCAGCTCGGGGCCTGAATCAAAGGAAACCCCGTGCAGCTCTACAACTTCTTTCGCAGCGGCACCTCGCACCGCCTGCGCATAGCGTTGAACCTCAAGGGTGTGCCCTACGACTACGTGGCGGTCGATCTGCGCACCGAACAGCACCTCGGTGCGGACTACAAGGCGCTGAACCCGCAGGGCCTGGTGCCCGTGCTGCAAGACGGAGACCGGGTGCTGATCCAGTCGCCAGCCATCATTGAATGGCTGGAAGAGTGGCATCCCGAACCACCGCTGTTGCCCAAGGATCTGGACGACCGCGCGCGCGTCCGTGCGCTGGCAGCCATCGTCGGCTGCGACGTGCACCCGGTCAACAATCGGCGCATTCTGGAAGCGCTGCGGCACAGCTTCGGTGCCGACGACGCGGCCGTGCAGCGCTGGTGCGCGACCTGGATCGAGGCCGGTTTCGACACCATCGAGGCGCTGCTGACCGCCGATACCCGGCGCGGCGACTTCTGCTTCGGCCATGCACCGACGCTGGCCGATGTGTACCTGGTGCCACAGGTCGAGAGCGCGCGCCGCTTCAAAGTCGACATCGCGCGCTGGCCGCATGTGCAGGCGGTAGATGCGGCCTGCGCGCGGTTGGAGGCGTTCCGCAAGGCGGTGCCGGGCTTGCAGCCGGACGCGGCAGGCTGAACCAACTCAGTCGCCCTGCATGTAGAACGCGTCGGCGTAGACGTGCGCCGCGTCCATGCCTTTGCTGCGCGCGACCATCATGGCCGTCTCCACCATCGGCGGCGACCCGTACAGGTAGGCCCGCCACCCACGCAGGCTGACATGGTCTTCGGCAATCGCCTGGGTGACCAGGCCGCGGCGCTGCGTTGTCGGGTCCGCGCCGGATGCCACGATCACATGCACTTTCAGCGCCGGATGCGCTCGGCGCAGATCAGCGAGCCAGTCCATGCCGTAGAGCTCGCGCGGCGACCGCAGGCCGAAGTACAGATGGACCGGGTTGGACATGCCGGCCGCGACGGCGCCACGGACCACCGACAGGACGGGCGCCAACCCTGTGCCACCGGCCACGCACAGAATCGGACCGTCATGCTGTCGTCGCAGGTAAGCGGCACCCAGCGGGCCGCTGACCTTCACACCGTCACCGACGCGGAGTTCCTTGGCGACGTAGCCGCTCACCCGGCCGTTGGGGACGTGCTGCACATGGAACTCCAGCAGAGCGTCGCCGGCGAGACCCGCCATCGAATATGGACGCGTGCGCTCCGGTGTGAACGCGATCTGCACATACTGGCCGGGCGAGAACGCAATCGGCTTGGCGGGCTTGAGCAGAAGCCGTATGACGTCCTGCGCGAGCGGCTGGAGGGCGATGACCGTGGCCTTGACGATGCGTGCGGGGTGCACCACCGCCTCGTCGGGGGCGGGCACCTCGATAGTGCACGGCTCGGTGACGTAGGTCTGACACGCCAGCACGGCACCGTCCATGCCATCGAGCGGCCGTTGTTGCTCGCGTCCACCGTCCAGCACCTCCCCCTCGAGGATCCGGCAGCGGCAGATGCCGCAGCGCCCGGACAGGCAGGAGTAGGACATCGGCACCTGCGCCGCGCGCAGCGCTTCGAGCAGGTTCGTACCCGGAGCGACCCGGATCACGCGGTTGAGCGGCTGAACGAGGATGTCCATGGGAGTGGGCTGGAGCGCTGCGGGTGATTGGCCTAAAGAATCACTAGCTACGATACCATCGTCGATTCATATCATTCACGATGATGGAGTACCGCGATGGAGCTCTCGGACATCGACCTGAACCTGTTGGTCCTGTTTCAGCAACTCATGGTCGAGCGGCGCGTGTCCAAGGTGGCTGACAACATGGGGCTGACCCAGCCGGCGGTCAGCAATGCCCTGGCCAAGATGCGCCGGATCTTCGGCGACGACCTGTTTTTGCGTACGTCCTCCGGCATGGTCCCCACACCGTTCGCGGAGCAGTTGGGTGAACCGATTGGATATGCGTTGGGCATGATCCGCAGTGGATTGAATCAGCGCACCCAGTTCGACCCGGCGAGCGTCAAGCGCATCGTGTCGATCGGCATGACGGATATCGGAGAGATCGTCTTCCTGCCGGCGCTGATCGAACGCCTGGGCCGCGAGGCGCCCGGCGTCACGCTGAACACCGTGCGCAACACGGCGGTCAACCTGCGCGACGACATGGAGTCCGGCAAGGTGGATCTGGCCATCGGCCTGCTGCCGCAATTGAAAGCCGGGTTCTTCCAGCGGCGCTTGTTCCGGCAACGCTACGTGTGTCTGTTCAAGCGCGGCCATGCGCTGGATCGAGCCCGCGTGACACTGGCTGGCTACAAGGCGGCCGAGCATCTGGTCATCGTGTCGGCAGGCACCGGACACGGCAAGGTGGACGAACTCATCCACAAGGCTGGCATTGAACGTGTGGTGCGACTGACCGTGCCGCATTTCGTGAGCGTGGGCCATATCCTGCAGCGATCCGCATTGGTGGCCACCGTTCCTGAGCGCTTGGCGCAAACACTGACCGAACCCTTTGGGCTGGTGCTGCGCACGCATCCCGTGAAGTTGCCAGATGCGTCGATCAACGTGTTCTGGCATGCCAAGGTACATCGAGAGCCATTCAATCAATGGTTGCGTCGCGAGGTCTTCCAACTTTTCGGGTCCGACCAGTCGCCAGACAGTGTGTAGCCTGGGCGTTGCCCCGCGGTGCCTGTGGTGACACAGCGTCAGTGCAAAACGCTATCTGCTCCCCCTGTTGCCCGCCCCGCCGGCCAAGGCATCCGACGGAAATGTCCTGGGGCCCGTATGAGAGACCGACCGAGGTGCTGATGAATGATGTTGGGCGTCGCGAAGGTATTGAGCGCCGCGTTGCCGGAAGACACGCCCTTTCTCGATGGCATAGCCTGCCTTCATCGTCAGGCCAGTCGCGGCACCCAGTTGTTGGTGGCGCCTCGGGCCAGGTAGCCGCCGTCGACACGCAGGACATGTCCGGTGACGAACGAAGACTCATCGCCGAGGAGCCAGCAGATGGCGTTTGCGATCTCGGTGCTCTGGCCCAGGCGCTTCATGGGCAGGACTTCCGTCAGCAGCCGAGTCCGCTCCGGGCTGGCGCCATCTTTGTTGGGCGTCTCGCACGGTCCAGGCGCGACAGCATTCACACGAATGCCCCGCTCCGCATACTCGAAGGCGGCCGCGATCGTGAGGCCGGACACTGCATGCTTGGCACCCACATACAGGCCTTCGCCACGGAAGAAGTTCTGCACTGAACAGACGGAGCTCAGATTGACAATGGCGCCACCACCGCCCTGCGCCAGCATCTGCAGGATCTGGTACTTCATGCCGAGAAAGGTGCTGCGCACGTTCAGGTCGAAGATGTAGTCGAAGGCCTCCTCGGGTTCGTCCGCGACCTCGACAAACTCCTTGGTCCCGCCGGCATTGTTGACGGCCATATCGAGGCGTCCGAATTGTTCGACCGTCCGCGCGATACTCCGCTGCACCTCGTCGGCCTTGGTCGCATTGCACTGGAACGCCACAACGCGCTCCGCTGGATACTTGCTGGCTGCTCGGGCGAGCGCCTCGCCGTTGATGTCCGTCATCGCAACGCGCGCCTCGCGTGCCACCAGGGCATCCACGACGGCCAAGCCCAGTCCGCCGGCCGCTCCGGTGACGAGGACCACCTTGTCAGAGAAAGACGATTTCACGTTCATGCCTCTCTAGAGATCAATAGCGGAGGACGGCGAGGCACCCAGCGCCGACGATATCTCCGAGCGCAGCACTTCGGCATCGGCCCGCGCCGCCGCCTCCGCCGCGTCGCCATCCCGATCACGAATCGCTCGGATCAGCGCTCGATGGTGGTCCAGGTCGGAGGGCTTCACGGTGTTCGAATGCCGCCTGAGGTACATGAAGAGCAAGCGCTGGCCCTGGTCCATCAGTGTCTGTGACCAGTCATGCAGGTAGGTGTTCGCACTGCACTCCGCGATCTTGCAGTGGAAGTCCCGGTTCCCGCGGATAGTGCCCAGGATGTCGCCCAGGGCTGCGCTCTTGTGGATGCGGTCGATGTTCTCCAACTCCGTCAACTGCCGCTCCGTCCGGTTGAGGGCACCGAGCCGCGCCGTGGCGCGGTACATGAGTTGCAGCGCGTCGAAGTAGGCAGGCAGGTCGGACGCATCGAAGTGCGTCACCACCGTACTGCGATTGCGCAGCGTCTGAACGAGACGTTCCGCGTTCAGACGTACCAGCGCCTCACGCACCGGGGATCTCGACACCTGGAACTCTTCGCTGATAGAGGTCTCATCCAGCAACGAGCCCGGCTTGAGTTGCATCTGCAGGATCGCAGTGCGCAAGCTCGTGTAGACGTGCTCAGCCGCGCTTACCCGTCCCCGGCTCGTGGTGTCGGTCGCGTCATCGCCCGACGGCTGTCGCTGCTTCTTCATTGCGGCCATACTGACGATGGTCTTGCCTGCGCTTGCCATCAATCGGCTACCGGGATCGGGTGCTCGCGCACGATGATGCGCTCCATCCTGGCCGTGTGGGCGCGGGTGTCGGCGCGGGTGACCGGGGCGGTCGGCTTGGAGTACGCAGCATTGAAATCCCCCTCCGTCTCGAACCATTGCTCGGCAACCCCGTCCCACGCGGTATCGTGCTCGGGCTTGCCGATCAATGCATCTTCATCCTCGCGCACGTTGACGACGTAGCGCTTCAGGTAGGGACTCTGCGCCTGAGCAATCAGCTTGCAATGGTCGTCGACCCACCATGTTCGAAACTCCTGCAGCGTCAGATGCTCAGCCCGCTTGAGGAACCACATTACTTTGATCATTCATTCTTCCTTTGGATGTTGGAGAGCTTGTTGTGCCGACGCGTCCTTGGCCGAGGGCCGGAGGACAGAACCGATATAGGCGAGCGCCCCCATGAGGCCCAATGGGTAGAGCCGCAGCACGACGATGAGAAGCGCGGCAAAGAGCACCAGCCGCGTTTCCTGGGAAAAGCGGAGAAACTCGGCGACACCTTGCACCAGCAATGCGCCCAGCACCGGGCCCCACAGCGTCCTGTAGCCACCCAGCACCGCGGCGATGACGATCAGCGACATTTGCGAAAAGTCGATCTGGCTGGGCGCCAGCAGGCCGACCGAGTGGCCGTACATGGCGCCTGCCAAGCCTGCCATCGCGGCCGAGATGGTGAAGAGCGTTCGCTTAGCGCGGGTCGCATCGACGCCGTTGGCCAGCGCGAGTTCCTCATCGTCTCGGGTCGCCTGGATGCGGTAGCCGAGCTTGGACCGCAGTAGGACTGCATTGAGCATGAGCGCAGCACACAGCAGGATGAGAAACGCGTAGTAGTACGGTTGAGGCTTGAGAGTCGCGAACAGATGGGGAACGGCCAGGCCCATGGCCCCGCGCGTGATCTCGTAGTTGAGCGTGATGAGCTGCCGCACCACCTCGCCGAAGACCCAGGTCGCAATGGCGAAATAGACGCTGCGCAGGTGAAGCGTGGCATGGCCCAGCAGGTAGCCGATCAGTGCCGCAGCGAGTGCGCCGCTCAACAGCCCGGCCCACACGGGAAGCCCTATGGCCAAGACTGCCGCGGCCGACGAATATCCGCCCAGCGCGGCCAGTGCGTGTTGTGCCAGCGAGAACATGCCGCCGTAGCCTGCCACGAGGTTCCAACTGATGGCAAGCACGGCCAGGTAGAACGCGACCCACATGACTTGGAGCTGGTATTCGTTCAGCACCAAGGGCAGGAAGGCCACGCCGAGCGTCGCAAGGGCAATCGCACGAACGGAACCGGACGAGCGCACCAGGGTGCGGATCGGGGAATTGATTGTGGCCGCCTGGTTCATACGCGGCGCTCCTTCTGTCCGAACAGGCCTTGGGGTCTGAAGATCAGGAAACCGATCAGGAAAATGAAGCCGTAGAGTTGCTGCAGATCGGCGCGATAGAACGCGGATCCGAAACTCTCCACCAGGGCGAGTCCGAAGGCCGCCAGGACGGCTCCCCACAGTGAACCGATGCCGCCGATCACGATGATCTCGAAGCCCTTCATGGATGCGGCGGCGCCGTTGAGCGGATAGACGAGAAACACCGGGGCGAGGAGCGCGCCGGCTGTTGCGCACAGGGCGGTGCCGATCCCGAAAGCGATCATGTCCACCTTGCGCAGGTTCAGCCCCGCTGTCTGGCCGGCCAGCCTGTTCTGTGCCACCCCCCTGAAGGCCAATCCCCAGGATGTGCGGTACAGCAGGAAATAGAACGCAATCAGGATCAAGAAGGCAGCAATGCCCGAGGCCACGCGGCTGCCGTTGAGGACGATGTCCAGGTCCTCCAGCAGGACCGGCTTCATGTATTCCGGCACCGACGATTGGTTTGGGCCCGCGATCAGGATAGCGAGGTTCTGGAAGAGCACGGAAAGTGCGACGGTCATGATCGTCGCGTATTCGAAGCTCTGCGTGCCGGGGCGGTGCATGGGTTCAATGAGGACGCGCTGGATCACGGCGCCTAGGACGAACACGAGTGCCATCGCGCACAGCGTCGTGAGAACCCACGCCAGCGGGCTGATGACACCGAGCGCGGGCAGCACTGAGGTCAGCAAGGCGAACTGGATGTAGCTGCCGATCATGTAGAACTCACCGGTGGCCCAGTTGATGATTCTCATGATGCTGGCGATGAAGGTGATGCCCATCGCCATCAGTGCGTAAAGCGCGCCGTTGAGCAGTCCGAGGATGAGCGACTGAAGAAAGAGATCCATGGTGGGTGATCCGCCGATTCAGGAGCGTGCTTTTCAGCGCTGGACTTCTCCGGTTTTCATCTCGAGGGGATAGAGAATGGTGGCGTCACCGAACGGTTGGCGCGGCTTGGTGTACTGGAGCACCATGATCGGCTGAACGGTACGCTGCCAGTCGACGCCTTCCTTCTGTGGGAAGGTGACGTTCTGCTGGTTCCAGTTCGTAAGCTTCGCCGTCCGCAGCGCCTTGGCCACGGCTTCCCCGTCGGTAGAACAGGCTGCATTCATCGCTTGCGCAAGGAGGATGGTGTTGCCGAACGCCGCAAACGATCCGTACATGGGCGGTTCCTTGTACATCTTCTGGTATTCGTCCTGCATCCACTTGCCGGCTTCGGTCAGGACCTGCTTGGGCTGGTAGTAGGACAGGAAGATGATGTTCTTGCCCAGATCCCCCACGTTCTGCCAGAACTCGGGGCGTATCGGCAGGTCGTAGGAAATGATCATCGGCGTCTTGGGTAGCAGGCCGACGTCCGCGGACTGCTTGACAAGCAGGTAGGCGGGTGCGCCGACGCCCATGTTGTAGATCGCGTCGGGCGCGAACTTCTTGACCTGCAGAAGCGTGCCCAGGAGATCTGGATTGGCTCGGTCGAAGATCCATAACTGGCTTGCGATGCCTGCGCGCTCAAAGCGCTTCTGCATGTCGGGTCCGCTCGTCGTGCCGTAGTCGGTGTTCTCGGCAAGGATTGCCACGCGCTTGAACTTGTAGGTAATCACGAATCGCTCGACCACATCGCTTCTATCGCTCGCAAGGGTGTGGGTCTGGAATGTGTAGGCTGCGTGATTTCCGCTGAGCTTGTCCGCCGACGCCTGCGTGATCATCATCGGAACCTTGGATTGCTCCGCCAGCGGCTGGACCGCCAGGGCAACGGAGCTGTCGTAAGAGCCAAGGATCCCGGCGACATTGTTGCTTGACAGGGAGCGGAACGCCGCAAGGCCTTTTTCCGGCAGGCCAGCGTCGTCTCCCTTGACGATGTTGATCGGGCCCGGAAGGCTGCATGCCTTGTTCCACGATGGCCCGATGCGTTCGTTTGCAAACCTGGCACCGAGCTCGGCACCGCGGACGATGAGTTGACCTGCGGCCGGATCGCCCGGCGGAGAAAGCGGTGTGATAACGCCGATGTTGGTCGGCGAGCCCCCCGCATTGGATTGAGCGAGCGCGCTGGCCGACGCTGCCAGAGCCAGGAGTGACACCACGTTGCACAGAACGACGCCGGTGGAACGCACGAGGTGAAGGGATTTGTTCATGATGCTGGGCGAAGGATCAGTGGATGGAAAGGGCGGAGCCGCGGAGCATTTCTGCAATGACTGTCTCGATGTTCTCGCTGAACCAGCGTCCGGAGTCGTGGCGCTGGACCTGGCCGTCTCCGATCAGATAGACGTGGTCGGAGATGGCGACGGCGTCGGTGATGTTCTGATCGACTAGAACGATGCTCACGCCCTGTCGTGGAAGGCCGGCGAGCATTTCGTAGAGGTCTTGCGCCACTTTGGGCGACATCCCCACGCTGGGTTCGTCCACCAATAGCAGTACGGGCTTGACGACCAGCTCCTTTGCGACGGCCAAGGTGCGCAACTGGCCGCCGCTGAGTTGCGTCGCGTTGATCTTGCGCCTCTGCGCAAGCATGGGAAAGCGGTCGTAGATCTCTTCTATCCGCTCGTTGAGCAAGCGCTTGTTCTTGCGGATCAGCCATCCACCCAGCCGAAGGTTTTCCTCGATCGTCAGATACGGGCATGTGCTGTGGTGCTGCGGCACATAGGCCATGCCCAGCAGTTTGCGCTGGTCGCATGCGCGTGAGCGAACATCCTGCCCCTGCAGCGCGATGGTGCCCCTGCGTGCCGGCAGCAGGCCAAAGATGCAGCGAAGGAGGGTGGATTTGCCAGCACCGTTAGGGCCGACGATGGTGGTGATGGCGCCCTCGGCGGCCTGCAGATCGATTCGGCGGAGGATATCGATGCCTTCCACATAGCCGACCGCGATCGAGTCCAACTGAAGCAGGGGTGTACAGACCTCGCTCATGCGGGCTTTCCCAGGTAGGCGGCAACCACTTCGGGTGAACTCGAAATCTCCTCGAGCGTGCCCTGCGCAATCCAAGAGCCCGAACTCATGACGATCACGGAGGAGCACAGGTCCTTGATCGTCGGCATCTCGTGGCTCACCAGCAGCACCGTGGCTTGGAACCGGGCGTTGATATGGCGGATGGTTTCCATGATGCGCACCTTCAGGGCAGGGGCAACGCCGCCGAACGGCTCATCCAGAAGCAGCAGGCGGATGGGAGCAAACATCATGGAGCGCGCCAGTTGCAAGAGCATCGTCTGTCCACCCGACAGGCTCGATGCAGAGTGATGAGCCATGTGCTGAAGACCCGTCAGCACGAGTGCCTCGTGCGCTTGGTCGAGCATGGACTTGAAGGTTTCTTTGCGGCCATCTGCGGCGGCGGGCAGGAGAACGTTTTCCAGCACCGTGAGGCTCCCGAACGACTTGGGCTGCTGGAAGGTACGAACGAGGCCGGTCCGCGGAAGCTGATGAGGCTTCAGGTGCGTCAACTCGTCGCTGCCCAAGCGGATGCTTCCGCCATCGACCGCGTAGAACCCGCTGATCAGATTGATCAGAGTGGTCTTGCCTGACCCATTCGGGCCGATCAACCCGTAGATGGCGCCCGAGGAGAGGTGCCCACTGACCGAGTCTACGGCCTGCGTCCCACCAAACTTCTTGCGGATGTCGGTGAACACGACCCCATTGTCTGATTCCATGATGCGTCGCGGCGAATGGATAATGTCGACATTGTGTATGCATTAAGTCGCCAGAGCAAGCTGGATTTCGCATGACAACGCAAAAGGATGCCGGGTGTAGGTGTGTGCGACTTTTTGGGCTGGATTGCCTTGAACGCGGAGATCCGGCTTGTGTTTGCGCAACGCACGGTTGCGGGCACATCCGTTGAGTGGTTTGGTCCTGCCGTCGAGCGGGTCCTAGCAAATGGCGGGCGCCTTCGCGCTGGCGTTTATGCGCTGGCTGGTCCAACAAACGCGCAGACCGGTGTGAACGTCGCAAGCTTGGCGCTTCGCCGCGCCATCAGCGCTTCTCGATTGCGCCGCTGGCTGGCAACGAGGTGCAATTGCTGCCGGCACGATCGAGGCGAGGTCGCCTTTTGCATCGTCCCGGCGCTGCCACGCTGCCGGTGATTCGGTCCACCTCACAGGTGGCGACAGCGGGAGTAGAGCTGAGGAGTCCGACACGTTGTGCGTCGAGCATCCGTGGCATCGCGGAGACCTTTTTTGCGTCGATGTTCGCTTTCCAGGGCAAGCGCCAGTTCGACATCGGCCGCAAGGCCGAGATCAACAGCTTGTGGACCGAGTTGCTCAGGCAGGGACGATTTGCAACGTCTGGCGCAGGCTGGCGAGATGGTGCGCATGAAGGTGTGAGTCAAGCTGCTCTACCAGGAACATGCAGCCTTGGCGGGGAGGGCGACTGCATCGAACCCGCGAGCCCGCAGTTGGTCGGCGTCGCCGCGCGTGGCAAGCTCGCCAGTCAGACGACATTGACCGTGATAGCGGTTGGCGAACTGGTCATCCGCGCCGGCGGACGAGGTCAGATCCGCCACTGCCGTGTCGATCAGCGCGGCGCACCCATTCGCGTCTGGAGCCTACTGCCGGCGACAGGGATTCGCCACGGCTCATCACCTCACGGCGGCGTCAGCGTCACAATTGAAGGCCCCTTCTCGTGATCTGCAGGAAACTGTCGGACGATGAAATCACGCAGCCATTTGTTCGCAGGATCCCTGTGATAGCGGTCGTGCCAGTACAGTGCGACCTCGAAATCGGGCAGCGGCAGTGGGTGTGGCTTGATCACAAGCGGGAAGTGGACGCTGAGCGTCCTGGCAAGCGTTGCGGGCACGGACCAGAGCAGGTCCGAGCCAACTACGAAATGGGGCGCGGCCAGGTACTGCGGCAGCCTTACTTTGATGCGGTTGCGCGCGCCGGCTGCGACCAGCGCGCGCTCAAGGACCAGGTGCCCGCTGCCTGAATACTCGACCAGCAGGTGCTCGCACTCGGCGAATCGCTTGGCAGAGAGCCTGGTCCCGGCGAGCGGATGGCTCTCTCGCATCGCGCACACGTAGTGCTCCCTGAACAGCAGGCGGCTGTGGATGCCGGTCTCGAGCGAAGGCAGGAAGCCGAGCGCAAAGTCGACCTGTCCCGCTGCCATCGCACTCATTGTTTCGGGTATCGGGCGAAACAGCGTGCGCAGGCGAAGCCCCGGGGCCGATTGCCCGAGCGCGGCAAGAATGCGGGGAAAGCACACGACCTCGCCGACGTCGCGGGTTCTGACCGTGAACAGGCGGTGTGCGGTCGATGGGTCGAAGCGTGCGCGCTCGCCCCCCGTCCTGCGCACCAGGGCAAGCGCATCGAGCAACTGCGGTGCGAGCTCTGCGGCCAATGGCGTCGGCTCCATGCGCCGGCCCGCGAGCGTGAACATCTTGTCGCCGTACTCGTCGCGAATGCGCTTCAGGGAGGCGCTGACGGCAGCCTGCGTCAATCCAAGCCGTTCTGCCGCCACAGTCACGGAACGATCGCGCCACATGGCTTCGAACACATACAGCAGGTTCAGATCTTTCACTGCGCAAATATAAATCACATCTATACCCAGCAATCATCCATTCGATATGGATTGATGGAGGAGGGCGTCTCAGAATGCCCCTTCATAAGGAGACAACCATGACCCGATCGATCTACCTACACCCATCAGGGACGTTTCAGAATCAACGCCGCAGGCTGTTGCAATGCGCGACAGCCGTGGCGGCCGGCAGCGTTCTGCCGGCCTTCGCGGCCAACCCTCTGCATCTGTACGTCGGCTATCCACCGGGAGGTGCCACCGACGTGATCGCGCGCCTGGTGGCGCGCCAGATGAGCGGCTTCGATGCGATCGTTGAGAACCGGGCCGGCGCGGGTGGGCGGCTGGCACTCGATGCCGTGGCGCGCGCCAGGAATGACGGTGCCACGGTCGTTGTCACGCCCGACTTTCCGCTCACCGTCTATCCATACCTGTACCGCAAGCTGACGTACGACCCGCTGAAGGACTTCGTGCCTGTGGCGATGTGCGGCGTGTCCGAGTTGGCTTTGTCCGTGGGCCCGGCCGTGCCCAAGGAAGTGACCAGCGTTGACGCATTCCTGCAATGGTGCCGGCAGAACCCGAAACAGGCGCTGTACGCGTCGCCCTCCCCTGGATCGACGCCGCACTTCACCGGCGTCATGCTGGCGTCGGCAGCGAAGGTCCCGCTCACGCATGTGGGCTACAAGGGAGGAACGCAAGCGATCCAGGATCTCCTGGGGGGCCAGGTCCCCGCGAGCATCAACCCGGTGGCCGAAGTGCTGCCGCATCTGAGCAGCGGCAAGCTCCGCGTGCTCGCCACGACCGGCCCCGAGCGCTCGCGTTTTCTGCCCGAGGCGCCGACGCTGCGCGAGGCGGGCTATCGCGATGTGGTGGTGCAGAGTTGGATCGCTGTGTTCGCGCCTGCGGGCACTGCGCAGGGCACCGTCGCCGGGATGGAGAGGTCGATCGCCGAGGCGCTGAAGACCGACGCGGTCATTGAAGGATTCGCGAAGTTCGGCATCGTCGTGGCCCCTATGGGGGGCCAGCGTGTAGCCGCCGTCCTTAGGGAGGACCTGCACCGCTGGGCCGACGTCGTGAAGGCTTCCGGTTTCGTCATCGAGGAGTAGAGCGCTTGAAGTACCAACTGTTCACCTATGGCCAGAGCCGGGCACCCCGAGCAGGTATTGTGGTCGGCAATGCATGGTTAGATCTTGCCGGTGCGGCGGCCCTTGTCGGCGAGGCGGCGCTGGCCACATCTTCGGTCGACGAACTTCTATTGCACTGGGATGCGTCGCAGCTGCAGTTGCGAAAGCTGGTGAAGGCGGTGACCGAAGATCCGCCGGCCTTCGGCGATTCGGCGCTGGATGCGGAGAAGATCACTTTACTCACCCCGATGATGCGTCCAGGCGCAATTTACGCAGCGGGCGCAAACTACCGCGACCACGTGGAGGCCATGAGCCGCGCTTTCAACATGACGCTGGTACTCGATCCCAAGAGCGCGGGCGTCGCGCCCTGGCACTTCCTCAAGGGAGGCACCGCCAATCTGTCAAGCCATCGCGGCGAGGTGCCATTCCCAGCCCGTACGCAGCGCCTGGACTGGGAGGCGGAGTTGGCCGTCGTGATCGGTCGGCGTGCTTCGGCCGTGACAGCGGAGTCGGCGCTCGATCACGTGGCCGGCTACATGTGCGCCAACGACCTGTCGGCGCGAGACTACCTGGTGCGCGACAAGGCCGACCCGAGCTCTCCGTTTCGATACGACTGGATCGGCCACAAGTGTTTCAATGGCTCGTGCCCTCTCGGGCCGGTGCTGACGCCTGCCGAGTTCGTTGGATCACCGGAGAATCTCGACATCAGGCTCTGGGTCAATGGCGAGATTCGGCAGGACTCGAACACCAGCAACCACATGTACAACGTTGCGGAGCAGATCGCTTACTTGAGCCAGCGAACGGACTTGTATCCCGGCGATGTGATCCTGACCGGAACCCCCGCGGGCGTGGGGATGGAGTCCGGAACCTTCCTGAAACGTGGCGACGTCATGAAGGTGTGGATTCAAGGCCTCGGCGAACTGGAGACCCGCATTGTCTGACGCCCTAGTCCAGGTCGGCGATCGGCCCGCGCTAGGGAAACCCCACCTGCTGTGTAGCGCGTTGGCGACCTTGGCATGTTCCAGTTCCTTCCGGGGTCGAAGTCTGCGTTTCAACCGGGTCTGGAAAGGCCCGGACAGGCCGGCAGGGATGGACGCCGAAAAGCCGCCGGCCAAAGCCGACTGCCGGGCTCAAGAAGCCTCGAAAATCGCTGCGACCTTGCTCGAATTGAAAAGGTAGGTCTCGACGAAGTCGGACCATGTCACGCGCATGCCCAACTCGTTCATCGCGCCCATCAGGGCGAACCAGTTGAGCACTTCCTGTTGAGCCGAATCCTCCAGTTCGGCGAGCGTGTAGTTGCGCCAGGCGTCGTAGTCGCCGCGCACCATGGCTTCATACAGCTTGCGGTCGGCGGCGACGTCGGGCTGCATGCGGTACGTCTTGTCGACCAGGAAGGCGTGCGACCAGCTCGACGAGGCCACCATCGCCACGCGCCACGGACTGGCCTTGAGCACGCGAGCCACGGCCGCGCCCATGTCGAAGCATCGACGCGGGGAGGGCGAAGGCGGGTCCAGTGGCTTGTCGCGGTCGGCCCAGCGGCTGACGAAGCCGCGGTGGCTGATCACACGCCGGCCATAGCAGTTGATGGTCATCGGCACCACCGGATGGCCGAAGCCGCGCCTGTCGTAGTCGAGGTACAGCACCGCATTGAGGAAAGCATGCGCCAGCCCCGGGTGGTGCAGCGGCTTGTAAGCGTAGGCGATGTCGAAGTCCTGCTCCAGCAGGCCGCATGCGAGATGCCTGCCCGCCTCGGGATGACCACGCACGACGAAGCTGGCGTCGCCTTTCTCGCCCCACACGTTGGGTCGGCCGCCACCCCATTCGTCGTGCTTGCTGGCATCGAACATGGCCGACTCGCTAGCGTGCTTCCAGGGGTAGACGTGCGTATCGCCATAGGCCAACACGGCGAAGGCGGGCACCACATCCTCCTTGAAATTCTCGTACTGGTCGTCGCCCCAGACCAGCACGAAGTCCGGCTCGAAGGCGTCCAGCGCCTCGCGCACCCGGCGCATGCCCGTGAGCATCGCGGTGCGATGGCCGGCGGCGGCAGCCACGCCCTCGTCATTGCCCCATTCCTCGCGCATCAGGGGCGGCCAGACGGCCGGGTCCTTCACTGCGGCGGGAATGTCTGGGTCTTTCAGACGGCCGCGCAGGATGTTGGCCATGTCCTCGTCGCGCCCACTGAATGGTGGGTAATGCGTGATGCCCAAGCCCAGGAAGCGGTGCTTGTGCTGATGATCGTCGTCCATTGACTCGTTCCTCGATGGCACCGCCGCGCCCCGTGCGCCGGCTGGTGGATGCGTTGCACTCTAGGCGCCGGTGCGCTATTCGAGAAACGAAAAGGTCTGATGCGTGATATTTGCTGGCTCGATGACAGGCGCAGCCTTACCTTACCCTTGGAAGGCGCGCCCCTCACGAAACAAGTGCTCGAACCCTTTGCGCAGCCACGTACCAGCGGGATCCTGGTGATAGCGCTGGTGCCAGTACAGGCACACGTCGAAACTCGGAAAGCGCACGGGTGGCTGGCATACCCGCAGCTGCAGGTGTCGGGCCACTTCGCCGGCGAGGTTGGAGGGGATGGGCGCCACCAGGTCGCTGCCGGCCACGATCGGCGCCAGGCTCAGGAAGCTGCGCGTGCGCATGGCGATGGCAGGTCTCAGGCGGGGTTGCTGCAAGGCCTTCTCGATCGCCGCGCCATGTTCCGTGCCGGGCGGACAGGCGATCACATGCGGCAGGCGCTGCACTTGCGCGGCGCTCAGCGCCTCGGTGGCATCGGGATGGTCGCTGCGCAGCAGGTACACGAAGTGCTCGGTGAACAGCTTTTGCTGGTGGTATTGCTTGCCCAGGCCCGGGAAGAAGCCCAGCGCCACGTCGATCTCGCCCGCCGCCAGCCCGGCGGCCAGTTCATCCAGCGGTGGCGCGACCGTTTCCACTGTTGCGCCCGGCGCTTCCTGCGTGAGCCAATGGCGCACGTAGGGCAGGAACAGGCGTTCGCCGATGTCGCTCATGGCGATGCGAAAACCACGCTGCGCGCTGCGTGGCTCGAACGCAGCCTTGGTGATGGTGTCGCGCACGATCTGCAGCGCATCGGCCACCGGCGGGGCCAACTGATCGGCGAAGGGCGTGGCCTGCACGCCTCGCTGCATGCGTACGAACAGAGCGTCGCCGTACATTTCGCGCAGCCGCGCCAGGCCATAGCTGACTGCCGGCTGCGACAGGCCCAGCCGATGGCCGGCCTGGGTGAGGTTGCGCACCCGGTAGACGGTGTCGAAGAGCTCGAGCAAATTGAGATCGATCTGCCGCGTCAGCGGCTTGCCGAAGGCATGCATGGGTGTTGTCTCCTTGGGCCGGCTGCTCCCATAGGTTGTTCTTGTCATGAGCGCGGCAAATAACATGAATCCTATCTGTTCATTGGACTGATGGGGGACGGGTTTCTACAGTACCCGGCATGTCAGACACTTCAGCCACGGCACCCAACGCCGAAGCCGATGCCGCGATGCAGCGCATGGTGCGTATGGCCGCCCGCGCTGCGGGCCGCCACGGCCTCGCGCATGCCTACGGCCATTGCAGCCAGCGACTGGACGACGAGCGTTTTCTGGTGTGCTCCGCCCGCCCCATGGGCCTGATCGGTCCGCATGAGGCCGGCATCGTGGTGCAAGTGCACCGTCCCTTGCCCGAGGGCGTACTGGGCGAGGTGCGTATCCATCAGCAGATCTATGCCCGCCGCCCGGAGGTGCGCGGCATCGTGCGCGGCATGCCGCCCGCCGCCGATACCAGACCAGCGTAATCGGTCATCCGTGACTCCTCCTCGAAGCTCGAAATCGCCGCCGCCGCGTAGCGGCTACGGCAAGCGGCGTGTGTGACCGTCACATTGCAGACGGCGTGCCAAATCCGCCGATTGGCGTGGCGACGCGGGTTTACGGCCGTTTG
>LNAP01011939.1_pt1 | contig 23793 bp, 21 predicted proteins | sample 602601 | NCBI WGS metagenome assembly LNAP01 (sample SAMN02440304, study PRJNA202911) | soil metagenome | biome: Subtropical and temperate rainforests or woodlands; isolation source: soil samples (1 kg each in a 20% v/v slurry with milli Q water) were... ...
ATCAGCGGCTGCTTGCGATCCATGTAGGTCTCAATGGCTTCCCACATGCGCATCACTTTGCCTTCCGGCTCGACACGGGCCAGGGAGCCCTGCTTGACCTTGCCGTTTTCCACAACCATTTCGTTGAACAGTTTCGGGTTGGCGAAGGTCGCGCGCTGCGCGGTCAGGTGGTCGCCCCGATGAGTCGCGTAGGAGTTGAAGTCCTCTTCCGGCAGGCCCATTTTCGCCAGGTATTCGCCAGCGGCGCTGTCGAGCATGATCGCGTTCGACGGCGACAGGTGATCGGTGGTGATGTTGTCCGGCAGCACCGCCAGCGGGCGCATGCCCTTGAGCGGACGCGCGCCGGCCAGTGCGCCTTCCCAGTACGGCGGACGGCGGATGTAGGTGCTCATCTCGCGCCATTCATACAGCGGCGCGACTTTCGGGCCGGTGTCTTCGTGGATGGCGAACATCGGGATGTAGACCTGGCGGAACTGCTCCGGCTTCACCGAGGCTTTCACCACGGCATCGATTTCTTCGTCGCTCGGCCAAATGTCTTTCAGGCGGATTTCCTTGCCATCGACCACGCCCAGCACGTCTTTTTCGATGTCGAAGCGGATGGTGCCAGCGATGGCGTAAGCGACCACCAATGGCGGCGAAGCCAGGAACGCTTGCTTGGCGTATGGGTGAATCCGCCCGTCGAAGTTGCGGTTGCCGGACAACACGGCGGTGGCGTACAGGTCGCGGTCGATGATCTCTTGCTGGATCACCGGGTCCAGTGCGCCGGACATGCCATTACAGGTGGTGCAGGCGAAGGCCACGACGCCGAAACCAAGCTGCTCCAGCTCATCGGTCAGGCCGGCTTCGTCGAGGTACAGGGCGACGGTTTTCGAGCCCGGTGCCAGGGACGACTTGACCCATGGCTTGCGGGTCAGGCCCAGCTTGTTGGCGTTGCGCGCCAGCAGGCCGGCAGCGATCACGTTGCGCGGGTTGCTGGTGTTGGTGCAGCTGGTGATGGCGGCGATGATCACCGCACCGTCCGGCATTTGGCCGGGTACATCGTCCCACTGACCGGAAATGCCTTTGGCCGCCAGGTCCGACACCGCCACACGGGCGTGCGGGTTGCTCGGGCCGGCCATGTTGCGCACCACCGAGGACAGGTCGAAGGTCAGGCCGCGCTCGTATTGCGCGCCTTTCAGGCTGTCGGCCCACAGGCCCGTGGTCTTGGCGTAGTTCTCGACCAGCTGCACCTGATCGTCTTCACGGCCGGTGAGCTTGAGGTAGTCGATGGTTTGCTGGTCGATGTAGAACATCGCCGCGGTGGCACCGTATTCCGGGGCCATGTTGGAGATGGTCGCGCGGTCGCCCAGGGTCAGGGCCGCGGCGCCTTCGCCGAAGAACTCCAGCCAGGCACCGACGACTTTTTGCTTGCGCAGGAACTCGGTCAGCGCCAGCACCATGTCGGTGGCGGTGATGCCCGGCTGCAGTTTGCCGGTGAGCTCGACGCCGACGCTTTCCGGCAGGCGCATCCAGGAGGCGCGGCCGAGCATTACGCTTTCCGCTTCCAGGCCACCGACACCGATGGCGATCACGCCCAGCGCATCGACGTGCGGAGTGTGGCTGTCGGTGCCGACGCAGGTATCAGGGAACGCCACGCCGTCGCGCACCTGGATCACCGGAGACATTTTCTCCAAGTTGATCTGGTGCATGATGCCGTTGCCCGGCGGGATCACGTCGACGTTCTTGAACGCCTTCTTGGTCCAGTTGATGAAGTGGAAACGGTCTTCGTTGCGACGGTCTTCGATGGCGCGGTTCTTCTCGAACGCTTCCGGATCGAAGCCACCGCGCTCGACGGCCAGGGAGTGGTCGACGATCAGTTGGGTCGGTACCACCGGGTTCACTTGCGCTGGATCACCGCCCTGCAAGGCGATGGCGTCACGCAGGCCGGCGAGGTCGACCAGCGCGGTCTGGCCGAGAATGTCGTGGCACACCACGCGGGCCGGGAACCACGGGAAGTCGAGGTCGCGCTTGCGCTCGATGAATTGCTTCAGGGATTCAGTGAGCGTGGCCGGGTCGCAGCGACGCACAAGGTTTTCCGCCAGCACACGGGAAGTGTACGGCAGGGTGTCGTAGGCGCCAGGCTGGATCGCCTCGACCGCTGCGCGGACATCGAAGTAATCCAGGTGGCTGCCGGGCAGCGGTTTGCGGAATTGTGTGTTCATCGTCAGGACTCGGTCACGGTAGTTACAAAAGGTGGGGCCTGGCACTGGTTTCGAAGCCAATGCATTCCACTGTAGGAGCGAGCTTGCTCGCTCCTACAGGGATCTGCGTTGATTTCAGATCCCGGTGCCGGCCTCCACCATTCAGCGTTGTTCGATTGGTACGAACTTGCGCTGCTCAACGCCGGTGTATTCGGCGCTTGGACGGATGATGCGGTTGTTGGCACGTTGTTCGTACACATGGGCGGCCCAGCCGGTCAGGCGCGAGCAGACGAAGATCGGTGTGAACAACTTGGTCGGGATGCCCATAAAGTGGTACGCCGAGGCATGGTAGAAGTCGGCGTTCGGGAACAGTTTCTTCTGCTCCCACATGGTCTTGTCGATGGCTTCGGACACCGGGAACAACACCTTGTCACCCACTTCGTCAGCAAGCTTTTTCGACCAGCCCTTGATCACCTCGTTACGCGGATCGTTGTCCTTATAGATCGCGTGGCCGAAGCCCATGATCTTGTCCTTGCGCTCGAGCATGCCGAGGGTGCCCTTGATCGCGTCTTCCGGCGACGAGAAACGCTCGATCATTTCCATCGCCGCTTCGTTGGCGCCGCCGTGCAGCGGACCGCGCAGCGAGCCAATGGCCGCGGTGATGCACGAATACAGGTCGGACAGGGTCGAGGCGCAAACCCGTGCGGTGAAGGTCGACGCGTTGAACTCGTGCTCCGCGTAGAGGATCAGCGAAACGTTCATCACCTTGACGTGCAGCTCGCTCGGCTTCTTGCCGTGCAGCAGGTGCAGGAAGTGGCCGCCGATGGACTGCTCGTCACTCACGCAATCGATGCGCTTGCCTTCGTGGCTGAAGCGATACCAGTAGGTCATGATCGCCGGGAACGCGGCCAGCAGACGGTCGGTCTTGTCGTGTTGCTCGGAGAAGTTGTTCTCCGGCTCCAGGTTGCCCAGGAACGAGCAGCCAGTGCGCATCACGTCCATCGGGTGGGCGTCGGCGGGGATGCGTTCCAGCACTTCTTTGAGCGCTTGCGGCAGGTCGCGCAGTTTGCTCAGTTTGGCAACGTAGGCTGCCAGTTGCGCCTTGCTCGGCAGTTCGCCGTACAGCAGCAGGTAGGCAACTTCTTCGAACTGTGCGTCAGCCGCCAGTTCACGTACGTCATAACCACGATAGGTCAGACCGGCACCCGACTGGCCCACGGTGGACAGTGCGGTTTGCCCGGCTACCTGGCCACGGAGCCCGGCGCCACTGAGTACTTTTGCTTCGGCCATTGCTGTCTCCAATTCTTGAATTTTTTAGGGAAACCAATCTTTCATCTGTAGGAGCGAGCTTGCTCGCGATGGACGCCGATGATGACGCGGGAAAACTGATACCCCGCGGTGTATGGCCCACCATCGCGAGCCAGCTCGCTCCTACAGGTACACGGTGTTCATTATTTTTTCGCGGCGAACAACGCATCGAGCTTCTGCTCGAAGGTGTGGTAGTCGATGCGATCGTAAAGCTCCATGCGGGTCTGCATGGTGTCGATGACGTTCTGTTGTGTGCCATCGCGACGGATCGCGGTGTAGACGTTTTCTGCAGCCTTGTTCATGGCACGGAACGCCGACAGCGGGTACAGCACCAGCGATACGTCGGCAGCGGCCAGTTGCTCGGTGGTGTACAGCGGCGTCGCGCCGAATTCGGTGATGTTGGCCAGGATCGGTGCTTTCACGCGATTGGCGAACAGCTTGTACATTTCCAGTTCAGTGATGGCTTCCGGGAACACCATGTCAGCGCCGGCCTCGATGCACGCGGCGGCGCGATCCAGGGCAGACTCCAGACCTTCCACCGCCAGGGCGTCGGTACGGGCCATGATCACGAAGCTGTCATCGGTACGCGCATCGACGGCAGCCTTGATGCGGTCGACCATTTCCTGCTGGGTCACGATCTCCTTGTTAGGGCGGTGACCGCAACGCTTGGCGCCAACCTGGTCTTCGATGTGAATCGCTGCCGCGCCGAACTTGATCATCGACTTGACGGTGCGAGCGACGTTGAACGCCGAGGAACCGAAACCGGTGTCCACGTCCACCAGCAACGGCAGGTCGCAAACGTCGGTAATACGGCGCACGTCAGTCAGCACGTCATCCAGACCGGTGATACCCAGGTCAGGCACGCCCAGGGAGCCGGCAGCCACCCCACCACCCGACAGGTAGATCGCCTTGAAACCGGCGCGCTTGGCCAGCAGCGCATGGTTGGCATTGATCGCGCCGACCACTTGCAATGGATGCTCGCTGGCGACCGCATCGCGGAAACGCTGGCCTGGAGTGCTCTTGTTCAAACTCATGACTCACCTCGTTTGGCTGTGGTAATGACGGGCGATGTTGCGTTTGGAGGCGCCGATGTGACGACGCATCAACAACTCGGCCAGTTCACCGTCACGGTCGGCGATGGCATCGAGAATTCGGTGGTGCTCGGCAAACGCCTGGTGCGGGCGATTGGGCGTGGTGGAAAACTGGATGCGGTACATGCGCACCAGTTGATACAGCTCGCCACAGAGCATTTGGGTCAGCGTGCGGTTGCCGCTGCCCTGGATGATTCGGTAGTGGAAGTCGAAATCGCCTTCCTGCTGGTAGTAGCCCCGACCTGCCTGAAACGCCTCATCGCGCTCGTGGGTTTCCAGGACCCGACGCAGTTCGTCGATTTCTTCAAGGCTCATGCGCTCGGCGGCCAGGCGACAGGCCATGCCTTCCAGGGATTCGCGGATTTCGTATAGCTCGATCAGTTCGGCGTGATTGAGCGACACCACCCGTGCGCCGACATGCGGCACGCGAACCAGCAGGCGCTGACCTTCCAGACGGTGGATGGCCTCGCGCAACGGGCCACGGCTGATGCCGTAGGTGCGCGCCAGTTCCGGTTCGGAGATTTTGCTGCCCGGCGCGATATCGCCTTTGACGATAGCCGCCTGAATGCGTCGGAAGACGTTCTCGGAAAGCGTCTCCGTATCGTCTTGCGTAGAAACCGGGGGATCGAGTTGATCCAACATATTGTCGACACCTTGTAAGCCAGTGCCGCAAAAACTAGCGAATACCGACGTAACAGTCAAAGTATAAATCGATATTGTCGACAATCTTCTGATAACCGGTTGCAGCATCACGAAGCAACCGGTCTATTTATAGCCACCGGCCAGCGCTGGCGCCATCAAACCACCGTGCTAGAATGCCGCCCGCATTTGTTTGTCACATCTGCACTGCCTGTCATAAAAACCTGACAGGCATACGAGGGAGCTTGCGCAGCGATGCCAGGGCCTTGAATCAAGTCGGACCGCTGCGCATCAGGATTTATGAGACTCAAGCCCTACCCCACCTTCCTTTTTTTCCTTTGCCTGCCCGGCTTCGCAATGGCCGGGGAAAAGACCGTGTATGGCCTTAACGAGTACGCATCGCTCAATGGCATCGATCTGGAAGTGGCGGCCAAACTCGACACCGGGGCGAAAACCGCATCCCTGAGTGCACGGGATATCAAACGCTTCAAACGCAACGGCGAGTCGTGGGTGCGCTTTTACCTGGCCATCGACGCCGCCCATTCGCACCCGATCGAACGCCCGCTGGCCCGTGTCAGCAAGATCAAGCGCCGGGCCGGCGACTACGATCCGGAGGAAGGCAAGAAGTACACCGCCCGCCCGGTGATCGAACTGGACATCTGCATGGGCTCGGCCCTGCGCAGCATCGAAGTGAACCTGACCGACCGCAGCGCTTTCCAATACCCATTACTGATTGGCTCCGAAGCCCTCAAACGTTTCGATGCTCTGGTTGACCCCAGCCTTAAATATGCTGCCGGCAAACCTGCCTGCACCACCGACGCTCATACCGCCGAGTAATTCAAATGCGCTCTCTTACCCTTCACCTGAAACTGCTGATCGCCATCCTGGTGGTGCTGGGCATTTCAGTTACGGCCTATCAGATCTTCGTGCTGGGCATCCCGGTGACCGAAGACGCCACCGACGACCTGTGGAACATCGACGCCAAGGTCGAGTTCGTCGCCAGTGCCAAGGACCCGGTCAAGATCCAGATGTTCGTGCCTCCGCTGAGCCGCGACTTCGTGAGCCTCAACGAGAGCTTCATCTCCAACAACTACGGCGTGGCCGTGAATCGGGTCGACGGCAACCGCAAGGTCACCTGGTCGGCACGCCGGGCCAAAGGCAATCAGACGCTGTATTACCGCCTGGTGCTGACCAAGCGTTATTCCGGTGAGAAAGCCAAGATCAAAGGCCCGACCTTTCGCGACAGCATGACCATCGAAGGCCCGGAAAAAATCGCCGCCGAAGCCCTGCTCGCACCGATTCGCCAACACTCAGCCGATGTCGAAACTTTCGTTGGCGAAGCCATCAAGCGGGTCAACAACCTCAATGACGACAACGTGAAGCTGCTGCTGGCTGGCGACCCATCCGCGGCGCACAAGGCGAAGATCGTCGAGCTGCTGCTGTCCATCGCCCACGTGCCGATCGAGAAGGTCCACACCATCCGCCTGGTGGCCGACCAGCCGCAAATGCCGGAACTGTGGCTGCGCAGCTTCAATGGCACCGACTGGCTGTACTTCAACCCGGAAACCGGTGAACAGGGCCTGCCGACCGACCGCCTGCTGTGGTGGACCGGCGACGAAAACCTGATCACCGTCGATGGTGGCAAGAAAGCCAACGTGACCTTCAGCCTGAACAACAGCGAAATGAACGCCATTCGCCTGGCCAAGCTGACCGACGAAAACACCGACGCCAATTTCCTTGAGTACTCGCTGTACGGCCTGCCGCTGCAAACCCAGCAGACCTTCATGATCATGGTGATGATCCCGATCGGCGTGCTGGTGATCCTGATCCTGCGCAACCTGACCCTGGGCACCTTCACCCCGGTGCTGATCGCCCTGGCCTTCCGCGAAACCCAGCTCGGCTTCGGTATCGTGCTGTTTACCATCATTACGGCGCTGGGCTTGTCGCTGCGCTCCTATCTCGAACACCTGAAACTGCAAATGCTGCCGCGGCTGTCGGTGGTGCTGACGTTCGTGGTGGTGCTGATTGCGGCCATCAGCCTGCTCAGCCATAAACTCGGTCTGGAACGCGGTTTGTCGGTGGCGCTGTTCCCGATGGTGATCCTGACCATGACCATCGAACGCCTGTCGATCACCTGGGAAGAGCGCGGCGGTGGCCATGCCATGAAAGTGGCCGTCGGCACCCTGTTCGCCGCGTCCCTGGCGCACCTGATCATGAGCGTGCCGGAACTGGTGTACTTCGTGTTCACTTTCCCGGCGATCCTGCTGATCCTGGTGGGCTTCATGCTGGCCATGGGTCGTTATCGCGGTTACCGCCTGACCGAACTGGTGCGCTTCAAGGCCTTCCTGAAAAAGGCTGACGCCTGATGTTCGGCCTCTGGAAGACCTGGAAGGCCCTGGAAGCCCGGGGCATCATGGGGATCAATCGGCGCAACGCAGACTACGTGCTCAAATACAACAAGCGCAGCCTGTACCCGATCGTCGATGACAAGATCATCACCAAGGAACGCGCCATCGCCGCCGGCATCCATGTGCCCGAACTGTATGGCGTGATCTCCACCGAGAAAGAAATCGACAATCTCGAAGAGATCATCGGCGCACGCAATGACTTCGTGATCAAACCGGCCCAGGGCGCTGGCGGAGATGGCATCCTGGTCATCGCCGACCGCTTTGAAGGGCGTTATCGCACGGTGTCCGGCCGGATCATCAGCCATGAAGAAATCGAACACCAGGTTTCCAGCATCCTGACCGGCCTGTACTCCCTGGGCGGTCACCGCGACCGGGCGCTGATCGAATACCGCGTGATTCCGGACCAGATCTTCAAGAGCATCAGTTACGAAGGCGTTCCGGACATTCGCATCATTGTTTTGATGGGCTACCCGGTGATGGCCATGTTGCGCCTGCCGACGCGCCAGTCCAACGGCAAGGCCAACCTGCACCAGGGCGCCATCGGCGTCGGTGTGGACCTGGCCACCGGCTTGACCCTGCGCGGCACCTGGCTGAACAACATCATCAACAAACACCCGGACACCACCAATGCGGTGGATGGCGTGCAACTGCCCTACTGGGACGGTTTCATGAAACTCGCCGCGGGTTGCTATGAGTTGTGCGGCCTGGGCTACATCGGTGTCGACATGGTCCTGGACCAGGAAAAAGGCCCGCTGATTCTGGAGCTCAATGCCCGGCCGGGGCTGAATATCCAGATTGCCAATGACTGCGGCCTGACGTTGCGCACTCATGCGGTGGAAGCACGGCTGGAAGACCTGAAGGCGCGTGGCGTGAGTGAATCGGTCGAAGAGCGCGTGGCGTTTGTGCAGGAGATGTTTGGGCATATTCCTGCGGTCGAGGGCTGAGGCCCTTCACTAGCTCGCGATGAACCGAGGCCCATCTCTTGTAGGAGCGAGCTTGCTCGCGAAAAACGCCAGGACAACGCGGGGATTCAGACAGCCCACGTCATCGTTGACGACCATCGCGAGCAAGCTCGCTCCTACAATCCCCTCTAGGAGCAATGCGCCGAGGGGACTACAATCGCCAACCCGCCTCGATGGCTGACTTCCCCCGCCCATGTTGACCTGTTCCGTACACCCGCTGCCCTATCGCGCCAACCCCGCCGAATATTTCGCGGCGATTCGCCATGCACCTGGTGCCGTCCTGCTCGACAGTGGCCGCCCCAGCGCCGACCGCGGTCGCTATGACCTGCTCAGCGCCTGGCCATTGGAGCAACTGACGGTGTCGCCCGACGAAAGTGGCGATGCTTTCCTGCAACGCCTGCGCGACAACCTGACACGTCTGGGCGAAGCCATTCTGCCGGCAAATTATGAGTTGCCGTTTGCCGGTGGGTTGATTGGGTACCTGAGTTACGACTTCGGCCGACATCTGGAGTGCCTGCCGAGCCAGGCCAGTGACGACCTGCATCTGCCTGACGCGCGCTTCGGCTTGTACGGTTGGGCCTTGATCAGCGATCACCTTTTGCAGACCAGTCAATTGGTGTTCCACCCGACCCTGCCCGACAGCGAGCGTCAGCGCCTGATCGAACTGCTCAGCCAGCCTGCGCCGCAAACGAGCGCGCCCTTCAAGCTGCTCACCCCGATGACTGCCGACTTGAGCGCCGATGAGTATCAACAGGCCATCGAGCGCATCCAGCAATACATTCAGGCTGGCGACTGTTATCAGGTCAATTTCGCCCAACGGTTTCGCGCACCCTGCCTGGGTGATCCGTGGGCCGCTTACTGTGCGCTACGCGCTGCTTGCCCGACGCCTTTTTCCGGTTTCCAGAACTTGCCTGATGGCGATGCCGTACTCAGCTTGTCGCCGGAACGCTTCGTCAAAGTCAGCCATGGCCATGTGGAAACCCGCCCGATCAAGGGCACCCGCCCCCGGGGCCTGACGCCCGAGCAGGACGCCGCGAACGCCGCCGAATTGCTGGCCAGCCCCAAGGACCGCGCGGAAAACCTGATGATTGTCGACCTGCTGCGCAATGACCTCGGTCGCACCTGCCGCACAGGCTCGGTGCGGGTGCCGGAATTGTTCAGCCTGGAAAGCTATCCGAACGTGCACCACCTGGTGAGCAGCGTCACCGGTGAACTGGCGGATGAGCGCGATGCCCTGGACCTGATCGCCGGCAGCTTCCCACCGGCGCGCCAAAGATTCGTGCCATGCAGATCATCGACGAACTGGAGCCGACCCGGCGCGGCCTGTATTGCGGTTCGTTGCTGTACCTGGACGTACGCGGCGAAATGGACAGCTCCATCGCCATCCGTAGTTTGCTGGTCAAGGACGGGCAGGTGTGTTGCTGGGGCGGTGGCGGGATTGTCGCGGACTCGCAGTGGCAGGCTGAGTATCAGGAGTCGATTACCAAGGTGAAGGTACTGCTCGATACCCTGCAAAACCTGTAGGAGCGAGCCTGCTCGCGATGGAGCAACTGACGACGCGGGCTGTCTGGTGCCCCGCGTTATCGTTGACGACCATCGCGAGCAGGCTCGCTCCTACATACAGGGAATGTGATTACAAGCTCAGGGTCCGGTTTGATGCCTTGATGAACTCCTGCTTCAACGCTTCAAACGTGTGCACCGCCGGGAACTGCGGGAACTGCGCAATCACGTTGTCCGGTGCATGGAACAGAATCCCGGCATCGGCCTCGCCCAGCATCGTGGTGTCGTTGTAGGAATCCCCCGCCGCGATCACCCGGTAGTAGAGACTCTTGAAGGCCAGTACCGACTGACGCTTGGGATCTTTCTGACGCAGTTGATAGTCAGTAACTCGCCCAGTGTCATCCGTAATCAGGCGATGGCAGAGCAAGGTCGGGAAGCCCAGCTGACGCATCAGCGGCTGGGAGAATTCATAGAAGGTGTCCGACAGGATCACCACCTGGAAGCGCTCGCGCAGCCAGTCGACGAACTCGATGGCACCATCGAGCGGCTTGAGCGTGGCGATCACTTCCTGAATGTCGGAGAGCTTCAGGCCGTGCTCGTCGAGAATGCGCAGGCGTTGCTTCATCAGCACGTCGTAGTCGGGAATGTCCCGGGTAGTGGCCCTGAGGGATTCGATCCCGGTTTTTTCGGCGAAGGCGATCCAGATTTCCGGAACCAGCACACCTTCAAGATCCAGACAGGCAATTTCCACAAGACACTCCCATTTGTATTGATTATTGAGTCGAGCGAGCAAAAAGACTGCCGAACTCTAGCGATTCGGGCCTGCCTGCGCAACGCAGAGGATGCCCCGGCCCGTGCAGCTTTTTGTTACCATCGACCCCATATAGAGCGCCCAGCGCCACCGACCTGTAGGAAGCCGCCCTGATGAGCCCAACGTTCGACGTCGTGGAACTCGCCACGACCTATGCCAACAAATTGAAACTCGCGTTTGCCGAGTTCGGCGATGACCTGTGGATATCTTTCAGCGGCGCCGAAGACGTGGTGCTGGTGGACATGGCCTGGAAGCTGAACAAGAACGTCAAAGTGTTCAGCCTCGACACCGGTCGCTTGCACCCCGAGACCTATCGCTTCATCGATCAGGTGCGCGAGCACTACAAGATCGACATCGAGCTGGTGTCGCCGGACTACACGAAACTTGAGCCGTTCGTGAAGGAAAAAGGCCTGTTCAGCTTCTACAAGGACGGCCATGGCGAATGCTGCGGCATACGCAAGATCGAACCGCTGCGCCGCAAGCTGTCAGGCGTGAGGGCCTGGGCGACCGGCCAGCGTCGGGACCAAAGCCCCGGCACCCGCAGCGCAGTCGCGGTGATGGAAATCGACACCGCGTTCTCCACCCCGGAACGCACTCTGTACAAGTTCAACCCACTGGCGCAAATGACCAGTGAAGAGATCTGGGGCTACATCCGCATGCTGGAACTGCCTTACAACAGCCTGCACGAGCGCGGCTTCATTAGCATCGGCTGCGAACCCTGCACCCGCCCGGTACTGCCGAACCAGCATGAGCGTGAAGGCCGTTGGTGGTGGGAAGAAGCGACGCAGAAGGAATGCGGGCTGCATGCGGGGAATATCATCAGCAAGTCGAAAGCGTAAATGCCCCTGTAGGAGCGAGCTTGCTCGCGATAAACCCAAGAGCGCCATGGGGTGTCAGGAATACAGCGTTTTCATTGACGACCATCGCGAGCAAGCTCGCCCCCACAAAAATGTGTACACAGGAATGTCACCATCGGTGCCATTTATGTGTGCACTTTTCGTTTCTGCGCCCCCAAAAGTTACATCCCCCTGCCTGACGTACACCGCCATGTCCTCCTGACTCCCCTTCGTAAAATAAATACCTGTTCAATCGGTCAATTTAAATTGCCTATTTTTCAGTAATTTGGCGAAACGCCATAACAAAACGAAATGAGCAGCGCGTTTCATAGAACTGCCAACTGGCACAGTTCTGGCTTAAGTGCATACATGTTTTGTATACAATAAACTCAAAACATAAACACACTTTAGATCCGCAAGCCTGAAGCGCCCTATCCCGTACAGGCTGCAGATGCCCCGTAACCAATGATATTCGCCATCCGCGACGAAGATTTGTCGAGCCAACGCTCATGCACAGTCATCGCGATGTCGAGCATCAGGAGCCTGCCGGAATGCGTACTAGTCTCTCCAATAACAACATCGCGCTGGATCTACCCTCCTCCCATTCCATCCACACCGCCGACAATCAGGCGCATCACGCCCCCGTGGTGCTCAGCCCCCGATTGCACAACAAGGACCTGGCACCGACCAAGTCCGAAGGTCGGCGCTGGGGCCGCTACAGCATCTTTGCCCTGTGGACCAACGACGTGCACAACATTGCCAACTACTCGTTTGCCATAGGGCTGTACGCCTTGGGTCTGGGTGGCTGGCAAATTCTCCTGTCCCTGGGGATCGGCGCCGCGCTGGTTTACTTTTTCATGAACCTGTCTGGCTACATGGGCCAGAAAACCGGGGTGCCGTTTCCGGTCATCAGCCGGATCAGTTTCGGCATTCACGGTGCGCAGATTCCTGCATTGATCCGCGCCGTTATCGCCATCGCCTGGTTCGGTATCCAGACGTATCTTGCGTCCGTGGTCTTTCGCGTGCTGTTAACGGCGGTCCATCCCGGGTTCGCCGACTACGACCACGACTCGATCCTCGGCCTGTCGACCCTGGGCTGGGTGTGTTTCGTCGCGATCTGGTTCGTGCAACTGGCGATCCTGGCCTATGGCATGGAGATGGTGCGGCGCTATGAGGCATTTGCCGGCCCGGTGATTCTGCTGACCGTCGCCGCCCTTGCCGCGTGGATGTACACCCAGGCCGATGCGACCATCGCCTGGTCTATCCGTGAGCCGCTGACTGGAGGTGAGATGTGGCGCAACATCTTTGCCGGTGGCGCACTGTGGCTGGCGATCTACGGCACCTTGATCCTCAACTTCTGCGACTTTGCCCGTTCTTCGCCGTGCCGCAAAACCATCAAGGTCGGAAATTTCTGGGGCTTGCCGGTGAATATCCTGGTGTTCGCCGGCATTACCGTCCTGCTGTGCGGCGCACAATTTCAGATCAATGGCCGGATCATCGAAAGCCCGACCGAAATCATCGCCTCGATCCCCAATACCTTCTTCCTTGTGCTCGGCTGCCTGGCATTCCTGATCGTCACCGTGGCCGTGAACATCATGGCCAACTTCGTCGCCCCGGCGTTCGTACTCAGCAACCTGGCACCCAAGTACCTGACCTTCCGCCGCGCCGGCTTGATCAGCGCGACCATCGCCGTACTGATCCTGCCGTGGAACCTCTACAACAGCCCGCTGGTGATCGTGTACTTCCTGTCCGGCCTCGGTGCCCTGCTCGGCCCGTTGTACGGGGTGATCATGGTCGACTACTGGCTAGTACGCAAAGGCCGGATCAACGTGCCGCAGTTGTACAGCGAAGACCCTGACGGCGCGTATTACTACAGCCACGGTGTCAATTTGCGCGCGGTGGCAGCGTTCATTCCTGCAGCGTTGATCGCCATCGTCCTGGCATTGGTACCGGGTTTCCACAGCGTATCGCCATTCTCCTGGCTGATTGGGGCCGGTATCGCCGGGATGCTCTACCTGATCATCGCCAAGCGCCAACCGCATTACGTCGATGTTAGCGGCGAAGCCATCGCGGTCGACAACGTCAGCCACTGATCCTGTCGCGGCCCGGCGTTTTCGGGCCGCAGAACCAACTGCAATAAGGACTCCCCATGCGCATTCTCGTGGTCAACGTCAACACCACCGAATCCATCACCCAGGCCATCGCCCGATCGGCGCAGGCCGTCGCGTCACCCGGCACGGAAATCGTCGGCCTCACCCCGCACTTCGGTGCCGACTCCATCGAAGGCAATTTCGAGAGTTACCTGGCGGCCATCGCGGTCATGGACCGGGTGATGTCCTACGACCTGCCCTTCGATGCGGTGATCCAGGCCGGTTATGGCGAACATGGCCGTGAAGGCTTGCAGGAACTGCTCAATGTGCCGGTGGTGGACATCACCGACGCCGCCGCCAGCACAGCGATGTTCCTCGGTCACGCCTATTCCGTGGTCACCACCCTCGACCGCACCGTGCCGCTGATCGAAGATCGCCTCAAGCTCTCCGGCCTCTGGGATCGTTGCGCCTCGGTACGGGCCAGTGGGCTGGCCGTACTGGAGCTGGAACACCAACCGCAGCGCGCACTGGAGGCCATCGTCCATCAGGCAGAACTGGCGGTGACCCAGGACAAGGCCGAAGTGATTTGCCTGGGCTGCGGCGGCATGGCCGGGCTGGACGAGCAGATTCGCCGACGTACCGGGGTACCGGTGGTGGATGGGGTGACAGCGGCGGTGACCATTGCCGAATCATTGGTGCGACTGGGGCTGTCGACATCGAAGGTGCGAACTTATGCGACGCCACGGCCGAAAAACATCATTGGTTGGCCGGGGCGGTTTGCCCGGTAGACCGCGGTGCCCCCTTCGCGAGCAAGCCCGCTCCCACACTGGATCTCCGTTGAATACAGACATTGTGTCTACAACAGATCAAATGTGGAGCGGGCTTGCTCGCGAAGGAGGCAACTCGGACCTGAGCCTGACTCAAACCGCACTGAACCTCTGCCCCAACCCCCGTTCGGCAAACTGCTCAATGACGAATTCGACAAACGCCCGGGTCTTGCCCGGCAGCAGTTTGTGTTCGGCGTAATAGATGGAGGTGTAGCCGTCGTCGATGTACCAGTCCGGCAACACCCGTTGCAGCCTGCCCGACTCCAGATAACCCGCGGCAAACGGCATGCTCACCAGCGCAATGCCCAGACCCTGCGCGGCCGTGGCGCAGGCAGCCTCGGAATCGCTCATGGTCATCCGCGCCTTGAGCATCAACGGGCTGTGTTGCTGATTGCGATGGGTCAACTGCCAGGAGCGTACCCGACCGGTCTGCGGTGAGCGGATCAGAATCCCGTCATGGTGCTTGAGGTCATCCGGCTCGCTGATCGCTGCATGTGTCTCCAGGTAGTCCTGCGTAGCCACCAACACCCGATGCGCTGGACTCAGCCGGCGTGCCACCACGCCCTGGGGTAATTCGAAGCCGCCGCCGATGGCCGCGTCGAAACCCTGCCCGATCAGATCGACCTGGCGGTTGTCGAAGTGCCAGTCCGGGTTGATGGCCGGGAATCGCCGCAGAAACTCGCCGAGCATCGGCACAATGTACAGGCAGCCAAATACTGTCCCCATGCTGACTTTCAAGGTACCCGCCGGCTGCCCTCCGGCGCTGGCGAGATTGGCCACGGCATTCTGGATCGTGTGCAGGCTGCCGCTGACTTCGCCGAGAAACAACTGACCGGCTTCCGTCAGGGTCAGGCTGCGAGTGCTGCGCTGGAACAATCTGACACCCAGGCGCGCTTCGAGCTTGGCAACGCTCTTGCCCACCGCCGCCGGTGTCAGGCTCAAGCGCCGCGCCGCCTCTGCAAAGCTGCCGACCTCGGCACTGCGTACAAAGCATTCGATACTGCTGAAGGTTTCCATAGACGCCACTATAAACTTTTGGTTTACACAGACTATCGCAACTATGGTCTACACAGCACGTAATCCTGAATCGATACTAGCCTCCATCAACCGGGACATCTCGCCTCGGGACTTGGAGATCGATATGACTACTCAGAACCTCAGCGGTAAAGTGGCCTTGATTCAAGGTGGTTCCCGCGGCATCGGCGCAGCCATCGTCAAGCGCCTGGCTGCTGAAGGCGCCACCGTTGCCTTCACCTACGTCAGCTCCACGGCCAAAGCCGAAGAACTGCAAGACAGCATCATCGCCAAGGGCGGCAAGGCCCTGGCCATCAAGGCCGACAGCGCCGACGCCGACGCCATCCGCGGCGCCGTGTCCGCCACAGTAGAAGCCTTCGGTCGCCTGGATATCCTGGTCAACAATGCTGGCGTACTGGCGGTTGCACCACTGGACGAGTTCAAACTCGAAGACTTCGACCAGACCCTGGCCATCAACGTGCGCAGCGTATTCATCGCCACCCAGGCCGCCGCCAGACACATGACCGAAGGCGGTCGCATCATCAATATCGGCAGCACCAACGCCGACCGCATGCCCTTCGCCGGTGGTGGTCCGTACGCCATGAGCAAGTCGGCGCTGGTCGGCCTGACCAAAGGCCTGGCCCGTGATCTCGGCCCGCAAGGCATCACCATCAATAACGTGCAACCGGGCCCGGTCGACACCGACATGAATCCGGCCGAAGGTGACTTTGCGGAAAGCCTGATCCCGTTGATGGCCGTGGGCCGTTACGGCAAGGCCGAAGAGATCGCCAGCTTCGTCGCCTACCTTGTCAGCCCTGAAGCGGGCTATATCACGGGGGCCAGCCTGACCATCGACGGTGGTTTTGGCGCCTGATGCGTTAAACGCAAACCCAATGTGTGCGGGCTTGCTCGCGAAAGCGGTGAGTCAGACGACATCAATGTTGCCTGGCACACCGCCTTCGCGAGCAAGCCCGCGCCCACATTTGCCAGTGTCGACCCGTCTTTTTAGCTAGGTCCATTCCAGCGCCGGCAAACCAAAAGCACTTGGCACAAACGCCTTCAACGTACGAAGAATGCCATCGGCGTGTGCGTACCTGGCATCTGCCATTGCTGCATCCGGAATCGCAATCGCCGTCATCCCTGCCGCTTTCGCCGCAGTGACGCCGAAGGGCGAATCCTCGAACACCAGGCAGTCTTGCGGCGCAACACCCAGGCGCCGCGCCGCCGTCAGGAAAATATCCGGTGCTGGTTTGGCCGCACCTACCTCGGCGTCATCGGCGGTGACGATAAAGTCGAACAAGGCGAACCAGTCGCGGTGCAATGTGGTTTTCTGGCCGAACGACTGGCTCGAAGAACTGGTGCCTACGGCAATGGGAATGTTGTTGGCCTTCAGATGCCGTACCAGCTCTTGTGCTCCGGGCATTGCCTGCGCTGTAGGAAAACGCTCGCGCATCAGCGGCTCGCGGATCACCAGAAACTCTTGTGCCGTAATCGGCAAGTCCAGCGCTTCAACCACATAGCGCGCCAGATCGCCCGCGCCACGGCCAATGATGTTCTGTTTGATGCTCCAGTCGAACGTCCGGCCGTAACGCGCGGCAATGATGGAGGTGACTTCGGTGTAGATGCCTTCTGTGTCCAGCAACAAGCCGTCCATATCGAAAATCACGGCCTTGATCGGGCCGAATGCTTTCAGTGGTGCATTCATCGCATCTGATCCGTTTTCTAAGGTATCCCGGGGCCGATGCCCCATGGATTAAAGGATTCAGCAGCATAGCGAGCGCCGCCGGTCTAGGGCAATGATGAAATCCCGATCAGCGCCGAATAGCCCTCCGCGATTTAGCGAATCGCCCTACAGCAAGCGCCACTCTTTCCCGACTTCTTTCCTCGCCGATCCCCCGCAGAGTTTCGCGCTCCACATTCCGCCAAGCGAAAGACAGCAGATGTTCGATCCTCAAGAGGTATTGGCATGCCCCGCCAGCGGTCCCCTGATACTTTGCCCCGGCAGGCATGAACGCCACGAGGATGCCTCCAGACAGGCGAAAAACCCCAATGGTGTCAGTATCGACACCGCCGAGCGAACCGCTACCCACAACGGCCCGGTGTCGATGGTTACCGGTGAAGAACTGCTGACCCTGACCGATGGCACCCTCGACGGAATCTTGCCTTTCGACTTCACCCGCCTCTATCGCACCAGTGCCGTCGAAATCGACAGCGGCCTCGGTTTTGGCTGGAGCCATTCGCTGTCCCAGCACCTGGAACTCCACAGCGAGCGGGTGTTGTGGATCGACCCCGAAAACCGTCGCACGCCCTTTCCACGGCCGACGGCGGCGCGCCCGGTGATCCACAACAGCCTGTCGCGAGCGACGATTTACCTCGGCGAAGAGCCGGACGAACTGATCCTCGCCCTGGCCGGTCACCGCGCACGGTTCTACCACTTTCATGACGGCCGGCTCAGCACGATCAGCGATGCCTACGGCAACCGCCTGACGGTGCAGCGGGACCGCTGTGACCGGATCCAACGCCTGGACAACGGCGCCGACCGCGCCTTATTGCTGCGTTACGACGTCAAGCACCTGGTGGCGGTTGACTATCAGGTGTTTCAGCGCGGCGACTGCGAGGCAAATACCTGGCGCACCGAACAGACACTGGTCAGCTACCGCTACGACGCCCGCCGGCGCTTGATCGAGGCAACCAACGCAGCAGGTGAAAGCGAGCGCTATGACTACGACGAGCGGCACGTCATCCTGCAACGGCAACTGGCCGGCGGCGCGAGTTTCTTCTGGGCGTGGGAACGCTCTGGCAAGGCAGCCCGCTGCATCCATCATTGGGCCTCGTTTTCGCAAATGGAGGCACGTTACGCCTGGGACGATAAAGGCTGTGTAACAGTGAACAACGCCGACGGTAGCGAAGAGGTTTACGTTCATGACAACCGCGCACGCCTGGTACGCCAGGTCGGGCCCGACGGCGGTGAGTTGCACAAGGCCTACGACGATCAGGGTCGCCTGATCGCCGAGCAGGACGCCCTCGGCGCCGTCACCGAATACCATTATGACGAAGCCGGCTGGTTGAACGCGCGGCTTGCCCCCGATGAGATGCCCATGACCTGCAACTATCGGCACGGTTTCCTGCGCACCCTCACCCGTGGTCAGGCGACCTGGAGCTGTCAGCGCAATGCCCAGGGCGACATCACTGGTGTTTCCGATCCCGACGGGCAGATCACCCGCTATTTCTACGACCCAAAGGGGCGCTTGCTGACAATCCGATTCCCCGACCAGAGCGGTCACCGGTTTGTCTGGAACGCCTTGGGGCAACTGTTGAAGGAGACCTTGCCGGACGGTGCCGAGCGTGCTTTTTCCTACGATGTGCTGGGCCGACGGATTACCCGGCAGGACGAACACGGTGCCGTCACCGGCTATGAGTGGGACGCCATGGGTCGACTAACCAGGATCACGCTGCCCAACGGTGCCTGCCGTGCCTATCGCTACAACGCCTACGGCCAGGTCACCGCCGAAACCGACGAACTGGGACGGGTAACCCGTTACGATTATGCCGATGACCTGCACTTGGTCAGCCGTCGGATCAACCCCGACGGCAGCACACTGAAGTACGGCTACGATCATGCGCAACTGTTGCTCACCGAGATCGAAAACGAGGTCGGCGACCTCTATCGGCTGGACTACACGCCTGGCGGATTGATCCGACAGGAAACCGGCTTTGATGGTCGTCGTACCACCTATGCGTATGACGGTAATGGCCAGTTGCTGAAAAAAACCGAGTTCGGCGACGACGGTTCGCAACTCGTCACACAATACCAACGCGACAGCGCCGGGCGCTTATTGCTCAAGACCCTGCCCGACGGGATCAAGGTCGAGTACCACTACGACAACTTAGGGCGACTGGTCCGCGTCGATGACGGTCAGGACCATCCGCTGGCGTTCGAATACGACCGCCAGGGCCGGTTGATCACCGAGCATCAGGGCTGGGGCACCCTGCGTTACGGCTATGATGCCTGCGGTCGACTCAAGCGGCTGCACCTTCCGGACGACTGTGTTCTTGTCTACCACCATGCCAAGGGAGGCGCCCTCACTGCCATCGATCTCAATGGCACGCGCCTGACCTGCCACCGTTTTGTCGGCGGGCGCGAACAGGAACGTCAACAGGGCCTGCTGCTCAGCGATTACGCCTACGACGAGCAAGGCCGCTTGCAGGTCCATTGCGTCAGCCAAAAGCAACGAACGCTGTATCGCCGCGAGTATGCCTACAGCGCCAAGGGCAATCTCCTGCAGATTGCCGACAGCCGTCACGGCCAACGCCACTATCAATACGATGCGTTCGACCGCCTGACCGGCGTACGCCACGACCGCGATCAGTTCGCGGAGAACTTCACCCATGATCCGGCCGGCAATCTGCTGATCCGTGGCCGTCCAGGCCCGCTCGTGCTCCAGGGCAACCGTCTGCACCGCCATTGCAACAGCCACTACGACTACGACGCCTTCGGCAACCTGATCCGCGAACGCCGCGGCATTCCGCCCCAAGTCACCAAATACACCTATGACAGCCAGCACCGCCTGATCAGCGTCAGCACCCCGGACGGTAAAAGTGTCAGCTACCGCTACGACGCCTTCGGCCGGCGCATCCGCAAAACCATCGGCAGCCAGACCACGCAATTCTTCTGGCAAGGCGACCAGCTCATCGCCGAAAGCGCTCCCGAGCACTACTGCAGCTACGTTTACGAACCCGGCAGCTTCCGCCCGCTGGCACTGCTTGACGGAAAAGGCCCGGCAGACGCCTGCCCGCTCTACTACCAACTCGACCACCTCGGTACCCCGCAGGAACTGACCAACTACGGCGGCGCTATCGTCTGGTCGGCCAAATACACCGCCCACGGCAAACTTCGTGAAGTGAGCCAGGGCGACGGCGAACGACTCAAACAGCCTCTACGGTTTCAGGGGCAATACTTCGACGCCGAGAGCGGCCTGCACTACAACCGTCATCGCTACTACCATCCCGACATTGGTCGTTATCTGACGCTGGATCCGGTCATGCTGGCCGGTGGGTTGAACCCGTATCGGTACACTCGGAACCCGACGGGGTGGATGGCTCCATTGGGATCGGGCGGGAATTGCCCGCAGGAGGACAAGCAGGGATGCTCGGTGCCGTATGAGCAAGGAAGGGCAAGTGTTGATGAGGGAGAGCCTGATGCGCCCTCTCCAAAACCTTCGAATAAATACGGGTATTGCGGAGACCCACTAGAGCCCCGGGGAATTTTTTAGCCGGATTCCCCCCTCGGAGCGACACTTCAAAGAAGCAATCGGGACCCGGGGCTTTTCACTGTCGCTTTGTAATAGCTGGCTCACCCGCGCCATCGTCCCGATCTTCTGGGTTGGCCTCTATATCATCGTCGCCCGGAACCTGCTCCACACCTGCATCATCATCGTCCGGTGGTCGTTGGTCGCGACGCAAGGAGTCGGTAGGTGACGGCAGCGGATACTCCGGTGTTTCATCAACGTCGGGAACTTTCCGATCAGTGTTCATATCGCACCTCTCGTGTGACCTGGAGTGCAGGCCACGACCTGGTGAGGGTCCGGCGATGGACGCGTTCGATCAGCTGGACAGCCCGTCAATCCGCCGGCACGATTCGATCAGTCCTCGTCCTCTTCCTCATCTTCAAACTCGATATTCCCCACATCGCCCGCATCATCAGCATCGTTAAGCGGTACCGTCGCATCATCCATCAGCGATCCCGGGTCTTCATTGCCGGGATCGTTTATAGATGGCTGCGCGCTCGGCCCCTTTTCTTCCTTGTCTTCGCTTTTCGCAGTCATGGGATGCCTCGCTCAACTAGTGATGCTTATTGTGGTGCTTATTGTGGTGCTTGTTCGAATGTTTATGTCCGCCACCGGAATGGGAGTGGTCGCTATCACTCCCCAGATCATTGCCGACTGCACCACCGGCTGCACCGCCAAGACCGGCACCGATGGCCGATCCGGTCGAACCGCCAAGACTGTTGCCGATCACTGATCCACCCGCCGCGCCCAAGCCACCGCCTACTGCCGCTTCGGTGCGACTACGCTTTGGCGCGGCAATGGCACTACCGGCCGCGCCGCCGACTCCGGCACCGACGGCCGCACCCGTGCTGCCACCCAGCTGGCCACCGACAACATTGCCCAGCACCCCACCAAGACCACCGCCCACTGCGGCATCTCCATTACCTCCCGCCAGCGCCACCTGAGAGACCAGCAATCCAAAAACAATTGCAGGCACCATCAATAGTCGAGCATTCAGGCTTCCGTTTTTTTTGTCGTTGGTTTTCGGGTTCATGGCACGCCTCGCATTCTTCCAGGGTATGGAAGATTTGAGCTGCTGCGGCGCAAAACGTTCATTAATGAAAAAGCCCGGCATCAAGCCGGGCTCTTTTCAAATCTGGATCAGGATCAGTGACGCTTGTGACCATTGGCCAGGTTGCTGCCCACGCCGCCGCCCAATGCACCGCCCAGGCCCGCACCGATGGTGGCACCGGACTTGCCGCCGAGGCTATTGCCGATCACCGAACCACCGGCCGCGCCGACACCGCCACCGATAGCAGCGCTGGTGCGATGACCTTTTTTGGCGGCAACTGCGCTGCCTGCCGCGCCAGCGACGCCCGCACCAATCACGGCGCCAGTGCTGCCACCCATCTTCTGGCCGACGACGTTACCCAATGCGCCGCCCAAGCCACCGCCCAGCGCGGCAGTGCCGTCACCAGCCATTGCACCTTGAGCAACCAGAAGCCCCAGAACCAGAGCGGGCAGTGTTAAACGCATGACAAAAACCTCAAAAATAGGGGTACACAAAAAGAGGGCGAGATTGAATGCTTTTGCGCGGATAAAGTCCAGCACGCCGGTCCAACTTCGCGATTGGCGACGGTTGGACAGCGTTTAACGAAAAGGTTTTATCGCGGACAAAAAAAAGCCCGCTGGGGAAACGGGCCAGGTGTTGCTTTCTAACGGATGAGTCGAGATTACGGAGGGTGTTGTGAAAACTTCGTGAAAGATCCCCTCCTTCAAAAAAATTGTCATAAAACTTTTCAGGCATGAAAAACCCCGCTCTATGGCGGGGTCTGCCTGACGTTCGATTACTTCCTGACCGGCGCTGCCACCTTAGGTAAAAATTTGCCCTTCAGTACCCGACACGCCCTCGTCTTGATCTTGTCGACCTCAGTCTGATCCTCGCCGAAACTGGCCACATACTGGGTCTGACCACACCGCACGGAGTTGTTGATCGGAAATTCTGCGCCATCGTCCTCGATATACGGATCAACCATCTCTCCACCCCTTTCAAAAAGCGCGATCGACAGCGGCAAGCCCTTTGCCTGAAGGAATATCGATCGCCAAGGTTTGTGAGACTAGCCGGTCACCAACGGACCTGCCGTTCGGATTTCTCCGTGACCGACGAATGGCTTCTCACCTTTTACCTCAACTTGACCGCAGTCCCGGTCACAAACACCACGACCATTCCGCCCTTACCGGCCGGCATGCTGATCTCATAATCAAGCCCGACCACCGCGTCCGCCTGAAGCGCCAGCGCCCGCTCCTTGATCTCATCGGTGGCCTGAACGCGTGCTTCCTTCAACGCTCGCTCCAGTGTCTGGGAACGCCCGCCGAAAAAGTCGCGCATACCGGCAAACACGTCGCGGACAACGTTGATCCCTTGCACCGACTCGGCGCTGACGATGTCCAGGTAGGCGGTAATTTGCCGACCTTCGATGGACTGGGTCGTGGTGATGATCATAGGTGTTCCTTCCTGTTCAGATAGTCAGCCAACGCGTCAAGCGCAGGCAAAGTGACGGGTTCATTGGTCGAGTTGCTGGCCACCGGATGGGATGTGTAGCAGACGATGAACATCTCGGCCTTCGGGTCGACATAAATGCGCTGCCCATGGACCTGCTTCGTTTTCGCTTGGTTATCGGCAGGAGGATGTATTTAAGGCCGGATTGCGGAGTAGATGGGGCATACGAACGGGAATATGATCCGGCAGCATTCCCATATCGCCCTTTTTCAGACGCCAAAAACCACAAACCCCCGACTTTCTCTAGGAAAATCAGGGGTTTGTGTTTGCAGAATGTGGCGGTGAAGGAGAGATTCGAAC
>LNAP01005763.1_pt1 | contig 23792 bp, 14 predicted proteins | sample 602601 | NCBI WGS metagenome assembly LNAP01 (sample SAMN02440304, study PRJNA202911) | soil metagenome | biome: Subtropical and temperate rainforests or woodlands; isolation source: soil samples (1 kg each in a 20% v/v slurry with milli Q water) were... ...
GTCAGCCGGCGGGGCGCCATCGGGCGCACCGATCCCGCCGCCGGCGCCGTACAGCTGCGCGCCCAGGCGGGGATCGGCGTTGACCTCGGTGCGGAGGGCGAAGAAGTCGGCGCCGTTCATGCCCAGCGCGGTGACGGTGGTGATGCCATAGCGCTGGAACTGGCGCAGGTCGCGCACCACGTTGTCGCGCGTGTAGAAGCGGTCGCCGTGCTCGAGCCCCTGCGTGTTGCCGACATGCGCGTGGTCGCTGACCAGTGCGGGCAGCAGCGTCTTGCCGGTGTAATCGACCCGGCGCGCACCGGTGGCGGCGGCGGGCAGGGGCGTGCCGATGTGCACGATGCGGGCGCCGTCGATCAGCACGGGGGTGATGCCGCGGTCGCGCTGGCCATCGAAGACGCGCGCGTTCTCGAACAGGATCGGCTCGGCGGCGGCAGGCACGGCGACGGCAGCGAGCAGCAGTGCCCACAGGCGGATCGGTCGCATCGGCGGCTCCAGTCTTGGGGGAGGGGTGAGCCTACCTTATCGGCGTGGGCGGGTTGGTGGGCACGGGTTGCCGGCCAGCGGCCGGCACTACCGTCATCTGCGGGGGCTGGGGCGCGGGCGGGCGCGGAGCAGGGGCAGGCTGATGGCGAAGAAGCACAGCAGGGCGCCGGCGAGTGCGAAGCCGCTGCCCGCCAGGAAGGCGGTGCGGCCCTGGTCGATGCCCCACAGCTGGCCGGCGATCAGGGCGCCGAGCACGCCGCCCACGCCGGAAGAGAAGCCATACAGCAGGCCCTGGCCGTGGCCGTTGAGGCGGCCGGGGAAATAGGTGGCCAGCATCTGCATCGCGGCCGCGAAGAACGCGGCAAACCCCAGGGCGTGTGCGGTCTGTGCCATCAGCATCACCGGCAGGTTCTCCGGGAACAGCGCGGTGATCGCCCAGCGCACGGTGGAGCTGAGCAGGGCGATCAGCAGCATCCAGCTGGCGTCATAGCGGCGGAAGAAGCGGCCGATGGTGAAGAACACGCCCACTTCGAACACCACCCCGACGGTCCACAGCAGCCCTAGCGTGGAGGTGGCATAGCCGTGATGGTCCATGTAGACCGAGAAGAACGTGTAGTACGGACCAAACGACAGCTGTTCCATGAACGCGGCCAGGAAGAAGGCCAGCACCTGCGGCTTGCGCACGATCTGCCAGAAGCCGGTGGCGTCACCGTCGCTGCGCTGCAGGTTGCGCGCGTAGTGGTTGGCAAACCCCGAGGCGGTCAGCAGGCCGAACAGCGGCAGCATCAGCCACGGCAGCAGGTGCGCGTTGCCGGCGCCGCCGTGGCCTTCGATGATCCAGCCAAACAGCATCACCACCGCGATGAAACCCAGCGAGCCCCACACGCGGATCAACCCGTAGCGATGGCTGTCGCTGCCCAGGTGGGTGAGGGTGATCGACTCGAACTGCGGCATCACCGCGTTGTAGAAGAAGCAGAACGCGACCATCGCCGGGTACAGCCACGGTTGCGGCAGCGGCAGCAGGAACGCGCAGAAGGTGAGCAGCGTCAGCACGCAGCCCAAGCGTAGCCAGAAGATCGGGCGCGGCGAGGCGGCGGCGAGCGAGGTCCACGTGGTGGGCGCGACGATGCGGGTGGCGTACCAGATGCCCATCATCACGCTGATCGCGGTGACGCTGATACCGCGGGAGGTCAGGAACAACGACCAGTACGGGGTGAATGCGCCGAGCGCGGCGTAGTAGACCAGGTAGAACGAAGAGAGGCGGACGACCGGTACGGCGTCGCGGGTGGGGGCGGTCATGCGGGATCTCGGTGGGCGCGCACCCATCAACGGTGGGTACCAACCGGTGCATTATGCCGGTGTCACCCGGCCGTTGGTCGGCTGAACGACCCACCGACCCACCACGACGCGGTAGCACCCGACCGTTGGTCGGGTGACACCCTCACTCCGGATCGTAATCCAGGTTCGACGCCAGCCAGCGCTCGGCCTGCACCCGGTCCACGCCCTTGCGCTTGGCGTAGTCGCTCACCTGTTCGCGCGACACCCGCCCCACCACGAAATACTGGCTCTGCGGATGGCTGAAGTAATAGCCGGATACGGCCGCGGTCGGCAGCATCGCAAAGCTCTCGGTGAGCTGCATGTCGGCGTTGCGCTCGGCGTCCAGCAGCCGGAACAGCGTGGCCTTTTCGCTGTGCTCGGGGCAGGCCGGGTAGCCCGGGGCCGGGCGGATGCCGCTGTACTTCTCGGCGATCAACGCCTCGTTGTCCAGCTGTTCGTCGGGCTGGTAGCCCCAGTAGTCGGTGCGCACGTGCTGGTGCAAACGCTCGGCCAGCGCTTCGGCGAAACGGTCGGCCAGCGCCTTGAGCAGAATGGCGTTGTAGTCGTCGTGGTCGGCCTCGAAGCGGGCCACGTGCGCGTCGATGCCGATCCCGGCGGTCACCGCGAACGCGCCGATCCAGTCCTGCTTGCCGCTGTCGGCGGGGGCGATGAAATCGGCCAGGCAGAAATCCGGCCGCTCGATCGGCTTGTCGACCTGCTGGCGCAGGAAGTGCAGCACCGCCGGGCCGTCATCGGTGCGCAGGTGCACGTCATCGCCAACGCTGTTGGCCGGCCACAGCCCGAACACCGCCTTGGCGGTCAGCCATTTCTCGCTGACGATGCGGTCAAGCATCGCGCGCGCGTCGCGGTACAGCTCGGTGGCCTGCGTGCCCACGATCTCGTCGGTGAGGATCGCCGGGTACTTGCCGGCCAGTTCCCAGGCCTGGAAGAACGGCGTCCAGTCGATCACCCCGACCAGGTCGGCCAAGGGGTAGTCGTGCAGCACGTGCAGGCCCGGCTTGCGCGGCGTGGGCGGGGTGTAGGCGGCCCAGTCGCCGCTGAAGCGCTGCGCACGCGCCTTGGCCAGCGTTACCAAACGCTTGGCGTCGCCGCGGTTGCGGTGGCGCTGGCGGATGTCGGCGTAGTCGGCCTCGTTGGCGGCCACGAAGGCCTCGCGCAGTTCGCTGGAAATCAGCGACTGGGCCACGCCGACCGCACGCGAGGCGTCCTTCACCCAGACCGTGGGCGCCTTGTAGTGCGGGTCGATCTTCAGCGCGGTGTGCGCGCGCGAGGTGGTCGCGCCGCCGATCATCAGCGGCATCGTGAAGCCCTGCCGCTCCATTTCGCGGGCGACGTGGCTCATTTCCTCCAGCGACGGCGTGATCAGGCCGGACAGGCCGATGATGTCGGCATTCTCGGCGCGCGCGGCGTCGAGGATCTTCTGCGCCGGCACCATCACGCCCAGGTCGACCACCTCGAAGTTGTTGCAGGCCAGGACCACGCCGACGATGTTCTTGCCGATGTCGTGCACGTCACCCTTGACCGTGGCCATGATGATCTTGCCGTTGCTCTTGGCGGTGTCGCCGCTGCGTGCCTTCTCCGCTTCGATGTACGGCAGCAGGTAGGCCACGGCCTTCTTCATCACGCGTGCGGATTTGACCACCTGCGGCAGGAACATCTTGCCGGCGCCAAACAGGTCGCCCACGATGTTCATGCCGTCCATCAACGGCCCTTCGATCACGTCCAGCGGGCGGCTGGAACGGGCGCGGGCTTCTTCGGTATCGGCCTCCACCCAGGCGTCCAGACCGTGCACCAGCGCATGCGCCAGGCGTGCGTCGATCGGCTTCTCGCGCCAGGCCAGGTCTTCGCCCTTGACCTCGCCTTTCTTGCCCTTGTAGCGCTCGGCGATCTCCAGCAGGCGCTCGGTGCCGTCGCGGCGACGGTTGAGGATCACGTCCTCCACGCGTTCGCGCAGCTCCGGGTCCAGCTCGTCGTAGATCGGCATGGCGCCGGCGTTGACGATGCCCATGTCCATGCCGGCGGCGATGGCGTGGTACAGGAACACCGCATGGATCGCCTGGCGCACGCTTTCGTTGCCGCGGAAGGAGAACGACACGTTGGAGACGCCGCCGGAGACATGGCAGTGCGGCAGGGTGCGTTTGATGATGCGGGTGGCTTCGATGAAGTCGACCGCGTAGTTGTCGTGTTCCTCGATGCCGGTGGCGACGGCGAAGATGTTCGGATCGAAGATGATGTCCTGCGGCGGGAAGCCCACCTCGTCCACCAGGATGCGGTAAGCGCGGGTGCAGATCTCCACCTTGCGCGCGCAGGTGTCGGCCTGGCCGTCCTCGTCGAAGGCCATCACCACCGCGGCGGCGCCATAGCGCAGCACCTTGCGCGCGTGCTCGATGAACTGCGCCTCGCCTTCCTTGAGCGAGATCGAATTGACCACGCTCTTGCCCTGCAGGCACTTCAGCCCGGCCTCGATCACGCTCCACTTGGAGGAATCGACCATCACCGGGATCCGCGCGATGTCCGGCTCGGACATGATCAGGTTGAGGTAGCGCGTCATCGCCTTTTCGGAATCGATGAGGCCCTCGTCCATGTTCACATCGAGGATCTGCGCGCCGTTGGCCACCTGCTGGCGCGCCACGTCCACCGCCTCTTCGTAGCGCTCCTCCTTGACCAGCTTGCGGAACTGCGCGCTGCCGGTGACGTTGGTGCGTTCGCCGATGTTGACGAACAGCAGGTCCGGCGTGATCACCAGCGGCTCGAGGCCGGACAGGCGGGTGGGGCGGGGAGTCGTCATGGGCAGGCGGGCACGTGCTGGCGGGGGAGGGTCAACGACAACGGGGGGCGGATGCGCTCACGCGGCATCCTCCAGGGCGGGGCCGGGCAGGGCGCGCGGCGGCAGGTCGGCCACCGCCTCGGCGATGGCCCGGATGTGCGCGGGGGTGGTGCCGCAGCAGCCGCCCACCAGGTTGAGCAGGCCGGCGCTGGCGAACTCGCGCAGGGTGCCGGCCATTTCCTCGGGGGTTTCGTCGTACTCGCCGAAGGCGTTGGGCAGGCCGGCGTTGGGGTGCGCGCTGACCAGGCAGTCGGCCACGATCGACAGGGTTTCCACGTGCGGGCGCATGTCGTCGGCACCCAGCGCGCAGTTCAGCCCGACCGACAGCGGCCGGCTGTGCGCCACCGAGGCATAGAACGCCTCGGCGGTCTGCCCGGACAGGGTGCGCCCGGAGGCATCGGTGATGGTGCCGGAGATCATGATCGGCAGGCGCGCGCCCCGGTCGTCGAACGCTTCTTCGATGGCGTACAGGGCGGCCTTGGCATTGAGCGTGTCGAAGATGGTTTCCACCATCAGCGTGTCGGCGCCGCCGTCGATCAGCCCGTCGATGGCTTCGCGGTAGGTCTCGCGCAACGCATCGAAGCTGGTGTTGCGGAACCCGGGGTCATTCACGTCCGGGCTGATGGAAGCGGTGCGGCTGGTGGGGCCCAGCACGCCGATCACGAAGCGCGGCTTGTCCGGGGTGGTCGCGGCGACCGCATCGCAGCACGCACGGGCGACGGCGGCGCCGGCCTTGTTGAGCTCGTAGACCAGGTGCTCCAGGTGGTAGTCGGCCTGGCTGACCGAGGTGGCATTGAAGGTGTTGGTCTCCACCAGGTCCGCGCCCGCTTCCAGGTAGGCGGTGTGGATGCCGGCGATCACCTCCGGCTTGCTGAGCAGCAGCAGGTCGTTGTTTCCCTTCAGGTCGTGGCCTTCGGGTGCGGCGTGGTCGCAGCCGGCGCCATGGATATGCGCCACGTGGGTGCTGTCGTAGCCGTCGACGAAGCGCGCGCCCCGGTAGTCGTCTTCCTGCAGCCCGTGGCGCTGGATCATCGTGCCCATCGCGCCGTCGATGATCAGGATGCGCCGGGCAAGCGCTTCCTGCAGGGCGTGGACGCGATCGGGGTGCAACCAGGGCAGGGACGACATGGCGGGCCTCAGGGTTTGGTGGCGATCAGCGAGATGACTTCGAAATGCGGCGGGCGCTTCTCGCGGGTCACCGTTTCCAGGTTGGAGACCAGCAGCCCGGCCTTCTCGGCGAACTTGCGCAGTTCCTTGTCCGAGAAGCCCAGGTTGACGTGGCCGTACGCATCCACGGCGGCCTTGTGCTCGTGGCGGGCCAGGCTGCACAGCAACAGGCGCCCACCCGAGCGCAGCACGCGCGCGCCTTCGGCCACGGCCTGGGCCGGCTTGGCCGCGTAGGTGAGGGCATGCATCAGCACCACCAGGTCGAAGCTGCGGTCCTTGAACGGCAGGGCGTGCATGTCGCCTTCGCGCACTTCCACGTTGGCCAGGCGGCGCAGGCGCTCGCTGGCGGCGGCCACCACGCGCGCACTGGTGTCGATGCACACGTAGCGTTTGGCGTGCGGGGCGACCAGCTCGGCCAGCACGCCGTCGCCGGAGGCGATATCCAGCACGTCACCGGTTTCCAGCAGCGGCAGCGCGGTGCGCGCCAGTGCCTCCCAGGTGCGGCCGGGCGAGTAATGGCGCTCCATGTCGCCGGCGACGCTGTCGGCCCAGTTCTGGTCGGCAGCGCGGCTGGCCAGCACCGAGGCCACCCGTTCAGCGTCCTGGCGCAGCAGCGGGTCGTCGCTGCCGGTGCTGAGCGCGTGCCACAATGCACGCTGCGCGGGGTCCAGCGCGGCGTCGTCGAAGCGGTAGTAAGCCGACACGCCGGCCCGGCGGTCGCGCACCAGGCCGGCTTCCTTGAGCCGGGCCAGGTGGGTGGACACGCGTGGCTGGGCCAGCGTGGTGATGGCCGAGAGCTCGGCCACGGTCAGTTCTTCCTGCTCCAGCAGTGCCAGCAGGCGTACGCGGGTGGCGTCGGCGAACACTTTCAGCCGGATCGACCAGTCCTCAAGATCCATAAATATCTACCTATCGCGATATAGAGATATTTTCGTCCCTGGACCGGGTGGGGTCAAGTCAGCCGGTATTGCCTGCCCCCCGGTACAATCGCCGCACCTGGACGCGCGTTGCGCGGCCATAAAACAACCATGTTCCCGGGAGGGTGTTGTGGATTTCAGTTTTACCGAAGAGCAGCTGATGCTGCAGGACGTTGCGCGCCGGATCGCGCAGGAAAAGATCGCCCCGAGCGCCGAACATCACGACCGTACCGGCGAATTCCCGCTGGACAACATCCGCCTGCTGGGTGAAAACGGCCTGATGGGCATCGAAGTGCCGGCCGAATACGGCGGCGCGGGCATGGACCCGATTGCCTACGTGCTGGCGATGGTGGAGGTCGCCGCCGGTGACGCTGCGCATTCGACCATCATGTCGGTCAACAACTCGCTGTTCTGCAACGGCATCCTGACCCACGGCAGCGAAGCGCAGAAGCAGAAGTACGTGCGCGCCATCGCCGAGGGTGAGGCCATCGGCGCGTTCGCGCTGACCGAGCCGCAGTCCGGTTCGGACGCCACGGCCATGCGCTGCCGCGCGGTCAAGCAGGCCGACGGCACGTTCGTGATCAACGGCAAGAAGAGCTGGATCACCTCCGGCCCGGTCGCCAAGTACATCGTGCTGTTTGCGATGACCGACCCGGACCAGGGCGCGCGCGGCATCACCGCGTTCATGATCGATACCGACAACGCCGGTTTCCACCGTGGCAAGACCGAGCCCAAGCTTGGCATCCGTGCCTCGGCTACCTGCGAGATCGAGTTCCAGGATTACGTGGCCAGCGCCGACGACGTGCTGGGCAAGGAAGGCGAGGGCTTCAAGATCGCCATGGGTGTGCTCGACGCCGGCCGCATCGGCATCGCCTCGCAGGCCATCGGTATTGCCCGCGCGGCGTATGAGGCGACCTTGGAGTACGTGAAGGACCGCAAGGCCTTCGGTGCGGCCATCGGTACCTTCCAGATGACCCAGGCCAAGATCGCCGACATGAAGTGCAAGCTGGACGCAGCGCTGCTGCTGACCCTGCGCGCGGCATGGGTGAAGGGCCAAGGCAAGCGTTTCAGCAATGAAGCGGCCATCGCCAAGCTGACCGCATCCGAAGCGGCAATGTGGATCACCCACCAGGCCGTACAGATCCACGGCGGCATGGGCTACTCCAAGGAAATGCCGCTGGAGCGGTACTTCCGTGATGCCAAGATCACCGAGATCTACGAGGGCACCTCGGAGATCCAGCGGCTGGTGATCGCGCGCAACGAGACCGGGCTGCGCTGATCGAGCCCAGGGCGGCGCCTTGATGGCGCCGCCTCGTTGGTGGGCTGCATCCGTGGAATGATCGATTGCGCGCGCAGTGCGCCCATTCTCTGACAGCCGCACCCCGGATTGATGTCAGCGGGCGAGACCCAAGAATCAAAAGTGGCTCAACGTTGCCATGACGCTCACCCTACCCGTTGGTACACGCCAACGTTTCGCCGTTCCAGGTGCAGCGCAGCCGTAGGGTCTCAATCCCGGACTCGTCTATCCGCATGCCGTACAGTTTCGCGGCTTGCATCCACTCGCGCATGGAGCGGCGATCCGGAAAGTAGTGGTCCCCTGCAAAAATGTCGCCGGCATCGGGCCCGATTGCCGCAGCGTCAGGTAGCGGATTTCCTTGCGCGTCCCGGCTCTTTCCTTTCAGGTAGCGCGCCTCATGGACCGAATCCGGCTCAATGATGAGCTCGGTTTGCGATCCATCGCGCCACGTGATCCTGTAGGTCACCGAATCGACGCCGAAAAGGCGGCTGACGAAACTCAAGCCAACCGATGACAGGGTAGTGGAGATCGAATTCCAGGCAGTGCTGTTGGTTGTTGCGCCGGAGAACGCTGCGCCGATGCTGCTGCCAAGCCTTGCGCGCGCTGTGGCGGACTCGATGATGTCGTAGGCGCGGTAGTCCTTGAACTCCTCCGGGAACGCAATTCCATTGGCCAGGCCGGGATCGTCAGGATGGATGGGAACGACTGCTCCATTGCCCCCCGCACCTGCAGCACTGGCAGACGCATCCAGATGGGCAAGCCCCATGACGCGCTGGAAGGCGCTGGATACCGGCGACGGAACTGCCGTAGTGATGGCCCTGTAGCGCTTTAACTCACGGTCGTACTCGACCTCGAAGCCATGGAGCTTTACTTGGGCCAGATCGACCACGAGCGTGGTTCCGGTGCCTGAGCTCGCGGCAATCTGGCGTGGATTGACGCAGTTGTCGCAGACGACAAGTCCACCGGCGTGCGCGTCGCCGGACAGGAACAGTCCGGCTCCCAGCAGCAGCGACAGTGACGTGGTAGCGAAAACACGGTGCTTCATGGCGTTTCTCCCCCGTTGAGCGCGACGGGCCGGTCATCCGGCGTGGATCGCGTGAGGGTCTTTTGTATCCCTACTGGTCACCGAAGACCGTGCCGCCGTCTACAGATGGATAACGATGTGTCGATCACGACATGGTGAGACGTGGACGTCAGGGGTAGGTGCCGACCGTTGGTCGGCACGCGGGTGAGGCAGAATGTGCCCTCGTTTTTTGCCGGACATCCCCATGCTGATTTACCGAGGCGCAGGTTTCCTGACCCTGCTCACCCCCATCGCGACCTTGCTGCTGCTGATGTGGCTGTGGCCCGATCCTGCCGTTGCCAAGGGCAATACGTCGCTGACCCAGCTGCTGATCGGATTCGGCATTGGTGCGGCGATCAATGTGCTGCTGGGTCTGGTGCTCAACCGCGGCCCACGTGCGCCGGGTGAGCGTGCCCGCCATCATTTCTTTTTCGTGCCGATGCAGTGGCCGTCGCTGGTGATCGTGGTCGCCTGCGCGGCGGTGGCGCTGCTGCGCTGAGCGGTAGTGCCGGCCGCTGGCCGGCAACCAGGCGGTGCATGCAGGACAGGGTAGCGCCGGCCGTTGGCCGGCAACCAGGTGGTGCATGCAGAACAGGGTAGTGCCGGCCGCTGGCCGGCAACCAGGCGGTCCGTGCATGGCACGTATCTGGAGGAGCCGGCCAGCGGCCGGCACTACCGGATCGAGGCATGCATCCGAACATGCGCCCGCTGATGAAAGGCTGTACCCCCTGGCAATGCACCGCCCACAAAAAAGCCCCGGCTCGCGCCGGGGCTTCTTCGTTTCAGCGTGACCACCAACGGTGGTCACCTACCGGCGGGGTCGCCTCACCGCCGGATCAACGATCCGGGCGGTGCGTCGCGTTGGCTTCGCTCTGGCGCTCGACGAACTCCTTGGACGGTTCGTCCAGCTTGTCGCCCAGCATGCGGCGGACCACGATGAAGAACACCGGGATCATCAGCAGGCCCAGGAAGGTGGCGAACACCATGCCGCCGATCACGCCGGTACCGATGGCGTGGCGGGCATTGGCGCCCGCACCGGTGGAAATGGCCATCGGCACCACGCCGAGGATGAAGGCGAAGGAGGTCATCAGGATCGGACGGAAGCGCAGGCGGGAGGCCTCGATGGTGGCCTCGCGCAGGGTCTTGCCGGCCGCACGCTGCTCCACCGCGAACTCCACGATCAGGATGGCATTCTTGGCCGCCAAACCGATCACGGTGATCAGGCCGATCTTGAAGTACAGATCGTTGGGCAGGCCGCGGGCCAGCGAGAACGCCAGCGCGCCGAGCACGCCCAACGGCACCACCAGCAGTACCGCCACCGGGATCGACCAGCTTTCATACAGCGCGGCCAGGCAGAGGAACACCACCACGATGGACAGCACCAGCAGCAGCGTGGCGGCGTTGCCGGCCAGGATTTCCTGGTAGCTCATGCCCGACCAGTCGTAGCCGAAGCCGGCCGGCAGGTCGTCGCTGACGATCCGTTCCATCGCCTGCATCGCCTCACCCGAGCTGCGCCCCGGTGCCTGCGAACCGACGATGTTGACCGCCGAGTAGCCGTTGTAGCGGCTCAGCGACGGCGGTGCGGACACCCACTCGGACTTCACCACGGTGCTCAGCGGAATCATCGCCGGGGTGCCGTCTGCGTTGGTCTGCAGGCTGCTGGGCGTGTAGAAGCTGTTGAGCGACTCGGCGCCGGTACGGTACGGGCCGTCGGCCTGCATGGTCACGCGCTTGATGCGGCCTTCGTAGAAGAAGTCGTTGACGTACACCGGGGCCAGCATCAGCTGGATGGTGCTGTACACGTCCGACACCGACATCTGGGCCTGCACGCGGTCCACATGCAACTGCAGCTGCGGGGCGTTTTCCAGGCCGTTGGGACGCACGCCGGTGAGCAGGTCGCTCTCCTCGGCGGCCTTGCCCAGCAGCACGTTGCGCGCCTGCGTCAGCTGTTCATAGCCGGCGCCGCCACGGTCCTGCAGCCACATGTCGAAGCCGCCGAACTGGCCCAGGCCCTGCACGGTAGGCAGGTTGACCACGAAGATCTGCGCTTCCTTGATGCCGTAGAAAGCACCGTTCATGTTCTGGATGAACTCGGGCACGGTCACCTTGCGGTCGGCCCACGGCTTGAGCCGGATGAAGCCCATGCCGACGTTTTCACCGGAGCCGACGAAGCTGAAACCGGCCACCTGCAGCATGCCTTCGAAGCCTTCCTGGTCCTTGAGCACGCCACGCATCTGCGCGAAGGCCTGGTTGGTCTGCGACTTGGTCGAGCCCGGGGGCAGCTGCACGATCGCCAGCGCATAGCCCTGATCTTCCTCGGGCAGGAAGCTGCCCGGCATGCGGGTGAACAGGAAGCCGCACAGCACGGTGAGCACCACGAACAGGATCATCCAGCGCGGCGCATGGCGCACCGCCGAGGTGATGTGGCCCACGTAGGTGCCGCTGATCTTGTCGTAGTACTTGTTGAAGGTGCGGTAGACGACGTTGGGCTTGTCGGAGTGGGTCGGCTTGAGGAAGGTCGCGCACAGGGCCGGGGTGAAGCCCAGCGCCAGGAACGCGGAGAAGCCCATCGCGATGGCGATGGTCAGCGCGAACTGCTTGTAGATCTCACCGGCCGCACCGCCCTGCAGGGCCGACGGAATGAACACCGCCGCCAGCACCACGGTGATGGCCACCACCGCGCCGGTGATCTGCGTCATGGCCTTCTGGGTGGCGGCCTTGGGCGGCAGCTTCTCCTCGGTCATGATGCGTTCGACGTTCTCGATCACCACGATCGCGTCATCGACCACGATGCCGATCGCCAGCACCATCGCAAACAGGGTCAGCTGGTTGGATGACGCTCATGCCCAGGAAGGTACCGAGCAGGGCCACCGGGATGACCAGGGTGGGGATCAGGGTGGCGCGGAAGTTCTGCAGGAAGATCAGCATCACCAGGAACACCAGCACGACGGCTTCGATCAGCGTCTTGACCACTTCCTCGATCGAGATCTTGACGAAGGTGGTGCTGTCGTACGGCGAGAACCAGCTGACACCGGCCGGGAAGCTCGGCTTCAGCTCGTCCATCTTCGAGGTGACCGCGTTGGCCACGTTCAGGGCGTTGGCGCCCGGCAGCAGCTGGATCGCGAAGGCACCAGTCGGCTTGCCGTTGTACTGGGTGTCAAAGCCGTAGTTGTTGGCACCGAAGGCAATCCGGGCGATGTCCTTGAGCATCACCCGCGAGCCATCGGCATTGGCGCGCAGGATGATCTGCTCGAACTGCTCGGGCGAGCTGAAGCGGCCTTCGGCCGAGACCGTGGCGGTGAAGTAGTGGCCCTGCGGGGACGGATCCGAGCCCAGCGAACCGGCCGCGAACTGCACGTTCTGGGCCTTGATCGCCGCCAGCACCTGGCTGGCCGACAGGCCGTAACCCTGCATCTTCTCCGGGTTGAGCCAGATGTTCATGGCGTACTCGGAACCGAACTGCTGGGTGCTGCCGACGCCGGGGATACGCGAGATCTGGTCGAGCACGCGCGAACCGACGATGTCGTTGAGCGCGTCACGGTCGATCGAGGCGCTATCGGACTGCAACGCCACCACCATCAGGAAGCCGGCGTTGGCCTTGGCCACCACCACGCCCTGCTGGGTCACTTCGGTGGGCAGGCGCGGGGTGGCCAGCGACACCTTGTTCTGCACCTGGACCTGGGCGATGTCCGGATCGGTACCGGTCTCGAAGGTCAGGGTGATCGAGGCGCGACCGTTGGAGGCCGACGACGAACTGAAATACAGCAGGTGATCGATACCGGTCAGCTGCTGCTCGATCACCTGGGTGACCGACTTTTCGGTGGTGTCGGCGCTGGCGCCGGGGTAGGTGGCGCTCACCGTCACCTGGGGAGGTGCGATGCTCGGGTAGGACTCCACGCCCAGACCCAGGATCGAGATCACGCCTGAAAGCGAGATCAGGATCGCGACCACCCAGGCGAATACCGGGTGTTCAATGAAAAATTTAGGCATGACGGAGGGTTCCCGTTATTGCTTGTTCGGTTCGGCAGCCGGAGCGGCGTCGGACGTTTTGGCGGCGGCGTCGGCCGGGGCAGCGGCATCGGGCTTGGCGGCGGCAGCCGGTGCGGCACCAGCCGGCGCAGCACCCGCAGGCGCCTTGCCATTGGCAGCGGCGGCGTCCGGGTTCCACGGGGTGGCCTTGGCCGGGGCGCCTTCCTTGACCTTCTGCACGCCGGCCACGATCACCTGGTCGCCAGCTTCGAGACCGCCGCTGACCAGCCAGTTGGTACCCTGCTGGCCTTCGCTCTTGACGTTCTTGCGCGCCACCTTGCCGTCCTTGCCGACCACCAGCACGTAGCCGCCGGTGGTATCGCGCTGCAGCGCCTGCAACGGCACCAGGTACGCGTTGTTGCGCTCACCCAGGGTGGCCTGGAAGCTGACGAAGGCACCCGGCAGCAGGATCTGCTGCGGGTTGGGCAGCACTGCGCGCAGCGACACCGCACCGGTAGTGGGGTCCACGGTGGTCGAGGAGAAGTCCAGCGTGCCCGGCTGGTCGTAGACCGTGCCGTCGGACAGCTTGACCTGCACGGTGGACTTGCCGTCCCCGCTCAGGGCCAGCTGGCCCTTGGCCTGCGCGGCGCGCATCTGGGTCAGCTCGTCCACGCTCATCGAGAAGTTCACATACAGCGGGTCCAGCTGGTCCACGGTGGTCAGCAGGGTCACATCCCCCTGGCCCACCAGGGCACCTTCGGTGACCTGCTGCTTGCCGGCGCGGCCACTGATCGGCGCGGTCACCTCGGCATAGCCCAGGTTGATCTTCGCGCTGGTCAGGGCGGCCTGGGCCTGCTGCACGGCGGCGGCGGCGGTACGCTCGGTGGCTTCGGCCGCGTCCAGGTCGGACTTGGACACATACTTCTGCGGGGCCAGCGAACGGGCACGGTTGGCCGCGGCCTTGGCGTTGGCGTAGGTCGCCTGGGCCGAGGCCAGTTCGGCCTGCGAGGCGTTCAAGGACGCGCGCAGCGGGGCCGGATCGATCAGGAACAGGACCTGGCCCTGCTTGACGTCGGCGCCTTCCTGGTAGACACGCTTGAGCAGCACGCCGGGCACGCGGGCGCGCACATCGGCGCTGCGGTACGGCGACAGGCGGCCGACCAGCTCACGCTGCAACGGCAGGGTCTGCGGCTTGGCATCGATCACGCCCACTTCCGGCGGCGGGGGCGTCTGCTGCTCTGGCTTCTTGCAAGCGGTCAGTGCAACAGCAACTGCGCAGGTCAGGGCAAGGCTGCGGAGTGGGGCGATCATCAGGAAAAACTCCGGTGTTGGTTTGAATGCGATGCCGCGGCGGTTTCCGGCGTGGCAAACGCGCGCAGGAAGCTGTCAACGGAGAATTCGGCCCAGCGGCGGCGCTCGGCGGCGTCGGCGCGATGGGGGGTATGGAAGCGTTGTTTCTCGAAATCCACGCCGGCGATCATGCTCAATAGCAGTTCGGCCATGAAGTGCGGGTCGTCATGCCTGAGCTGGCCCTGCGCACTGCGCACGGCAAGCCATTCAGCCACGTGAAGAGCCAGCGCGCCGGCGCCGTCCCGGTAGAGCGCACGCGCTTCCTGCGGGAACTGGGCGGTGTCGGTGGCGATCAGCCGGCGCGCCTGCATCACGTGCGGCTGGTTGCAGTGCTCCAGGTAGTCGGTGGCAAAGCGCAGCAGGCTGCCGCGCAGGTCGCCCTGGTCCAGGCTGTGCAAGCCGGCGGTGGCGCGGCTGACGTGGCGCTGCATCACCCGGCGCAGCAGTTCCTGCTTGCTGCCGTAGCGGCTGTAGAGGGTCTGCTTGGAACACCCGGCCTGCTGGGCCACCGCGTCCATGCTGATCTGCATGCCCTGGGTGGCGAACAGGTCGCGCACGGCATCGAACACGCGCTGGTCGCGCGCATCCAGGGTGCTGGCGGCGGGGTGGGGGGGATTCACGCGGTGGACTATACCGTCCAGTTCAGAATTGGAGAAGCCTTGTGTTTGCGCGGGATTTGATACCCATCGTCAAGTTGCCACGGAAGTGGCCGATGCTTGCCTGCGTGGATCTCCTACGCGAGCGTCCGTACTCGTGCGGATTGACCATCGCGACGTAAACGCCACCCAACCCGAATCACCTTATTCCGTCCTGCAGCAAGGTATTTTTGTGCGGTAGGCCTACAATTTCATTTTCCCAACTGAGCAACACGCACCGCTCCGTCATGAAATCGCAGAAACCAGCAGCCAAGACCGTGAAAAACAAATCCAAACCAGCCGATACGCAGACTGTTTCGCCAGTGGGCTTCTCGCTGGAGCCGGTGTACACGGCCTTGCGCAAGCGCTACCCGGCGGCCGGGCAGGCCGAGGCCGTGGCATTTGCCGCCGACTTCTACAAGCGCATGGAGGCGGACGAGTTCCCGCACCACACCGCCGAGGAGTGGGCTGCCCTGGCGGCCGACACGCTGGAATTCGCGCGTGTGCGCAAGTCCGGCAAGGCCAATGTGCGTGTGTTCAACCCGACCCTGAAGGGCAATGGGTGGGAATCGCCGCATACGGTGCTGCAGATCGTCAATGACGACATGCCGTTCCTGGTCGACACGGTGACCATGTCGCTGGCCGAGCATGGCATCGGCGTGCACGTTCTGGGCCACCCGGTGATCCGCTTCGCGCGCGACAAGGCCGGCAAGCTGAGCGGTGTCAGCGACGGCAACGCCGAATCGGTGATGCTGCTGGAAATCGACCGCCAGCCGGCCGAGGCCATGGCCGACGTCGAGCAGGCGATCGTCAAGGCGCTGGACGAGGTGCGTGCCATCGTCGGCGACTGGGATGCGATGCGCAGCAAGGCCAAGAGTCTGGCTGACGACCTCGGCACCCGCCAGCTGCCGATCGATGCGGCATCGCGCGCCGAGGCGCAGGAATTCCTGCGCTGGGCCGCCGACAACCACTTCACCTTCTTCGGCTACCGCGAATACCGCGTGGAGAAGCAGGGCAAGGAAGACGTGCTGGCCCCGCTCAACGAGACCGGCCTGGGCCTGATGCGCGGCAAGGACAAGTCCGCCGCCCGTCCGGTCAAGACCCTGGCGGCGCAGGGCCTCAACGCCACCACCGGGTTGAAGGACGCGCTGATCCTGACCAAGACCAATGCCCGTTCGCGCGTTCACCGCGCCGGCTACATGGACTACATCGGCGTGCTGGAATTCGACGCCAAGGGCAAGATCATCGGCGAGCAGCGCTTCCTGGGCCTGTTCACCTCCAGCGCGTACAACCGCCGCCCGTGGGAAATTCCGCTGGTGCGTCAGCGCCACGAATATGTGATGACCCAGTCCGGCCTGGCGCCGAGCAGCCACAGCGGCAAGGCCCTGCGCCACATCCTGGAAACCCTGCCGCGCGAAGAACTGTTCCAGTCCAGCGAGGACGAACTGTTCCGCACCGCCATGGGCGTGCTGGGCCTGCAGGAGCGCGTGCGCAGCCGCCTGTTCCTGCGCCGCGACAAGTACAGCCGTTTCATCTCCGCGCTGGTGTACCTGCCGCGCGAGCGCTTCAACACCGATGTGCGCCTGCGCATCGAAGCGATGCTCAAGGACGCCCTGCAGGGCGAGTACGTGGACAGCTCGGTGGTACTGGGCGAGTCGCCGCTGGCCCAGGTGCACCTGATCGTGCGCCCGAAGGCTGGCCAGACCCTGGAAGTGGACACCAGCGCGCTGGAACAGAAGCTGGCCCAGGTGCTGCGCAACTGGCAGGACGACCTGCGCGAAGCGCTGGTGGCCCGCCACGGTGAAAGCGAAGGCCTGCGCATTGCCGCCCGCATCGGCAAGGCGTTGCCGGCCGGTTACATCGAAGATTCCAGCACCGAGATCGCGGCCAACGACGTCAGCCAGCTCGACGCGCTGACCGGCCCGGACGACCTGCGCCTGAGCCTGCAGGCCGTGCAGCGCGAAGGCGGCGATGGCCTGCGCCTGAAGCTGTACCGCCAGCTGGACGACATTCCGCTGTCGGACGCGCTGCCGATGATGGAAAACATGGGCCTGCGCGTGATCGCCGAGCGTCCGTACCGCCTGACGGTGGACAACGCGCCGGTGTACGTGCAGGACTTCGAAGTGGAATCGGTGGCCGGTGCGATCGACGCCCCGAGCGTGGATGCCGCCTTCGGTGAAACCTTCGCCCGCGTGTGGCACGGCGATGCCGAGAACGACGGCTTCAACCGCCTGGTGCTGGCCGCTGGCCTGCATTGGCGCCAGGTGGCGATGCTGCGTGGCTACTGCAAGTACCTGCTGCAGACCGGCGTGCCGTTCTCGCAGGCCTATGTGGAAGGCACCTTCACCCGCTACCCGCTGCTGGCCCGCCTGCTGGTGGAGCTGTTCGAAGCCCGCTTCGACCCGGCAACCGGCCACGAGAGCAAGGACGCCATCGCCGAGGGCCAGGCCCAGCTGCGCGAGCACCTGACGGTGCTGGCCGGCGGCGACGAGGCCACCCTGAAGGTGCTCAAGACCGTGGTCGATGCCCGCAAGGGCGACCGCAAGGCACAGATGGATGCCGCGCGCGACGCGCTGCTGAAGCTGATGGATCGCGTCTCCAGCCTGGATGAAGACCGCATCCTGCGCAGCTTCATGGGCGTGATCGACGCCACCCTGCGTACCAGCTACTACCAGACCGATGCCAACGGCCAGCACGGCCATGTCATCAGCTTCAAGTTCGATTCGGCGCTGGTGCCGGACCTGCCCAAGCCGCGTCCGTACCGCGAAATCTTCGTGTACGGCCCGCGCGTGGAAGGCACCCACCTGCGCTTCGGCGCGGTGGCCCGTGGTGGCCTGCGCTGGTCGGACCGTCGCGAAGACTTCCGTACCGAAGTGCTGGGCCTGGTCAAGGCGCAGATGGTCAAGAACACGGTCATCGTGCCGGTCGGCGCGAAGGGCGGCTTCTTCGCCAAGGTGCCGCCAGCCAGTGGCGACCGTGATGCGGTGTTCGCCAACGGCGTGGCCTGCTACAAGCTGTTCATCCAGGGCCTGCTGGACATCACCGACAACATCGTCAACAACAAGATCGTGCCGCCGGTGGACGTGGTCCGCCACGACATGGACGACCCGTACCTGGTGGTGGCCGCCGACAAGGGCACCGCGACCTTCTCCGACATCGCCAACGGCCTGGCCGTCGCGCACGGCTTCTGGATGGGCGACGCGTTCGCCTCCGGTGGTTCGGTGGGCTACGACCACAAGGGCATGGGCATCACCGCGCGCGGTGCGTGGGAGTCGGTCAAGCGCCACTTCCGTGCCCTGGGCCGTGACAGCCAGAGCCAGGACTTCACCACGGTGGGCGTCGGCGACATGTCCGGCGACGTGTTCGGCAACGGCATGCTGCTGTCGCGCCACATCCGCCTGGTGGCCGCGTTCGATCACCGCCACATCTTCCTGGACCCGAACCCGGATGCGGCCACCACGTTCGTCGAGCGTGAGCGCCTGTTCACCGTGCCGCGCTCCAGCTGGGCCGACTACGACGCCAAGCTGATCAGCAAGGGCGGTGGCATCTTCCCGCGTTCGCTGAAGTCCATCGAGATCACCCCGCAGGTGCGTGAGGTGCTGGGCCTGGACGAGAACGTCAAGGCGATGTCGCCGAACGACCTGATGAGCGCCATCCTCAAGGCGCCGGTGGACCTGCTGTGGAACGGCGGCATCGGCACCTACGTCAAGGCGGCCACCGAGCAGCACAGCGACGTGGGCGACCGCGCCAACAACGCGCTGCGGGTCAATGGTGGCGAGCTGCGCTGCAAGGTGGTGGGCGAGGGCGGCAACCTGGGCATGACCCAGCTGGGCCGCATCGAGGCTGCCCAGGCCGGCGTGCTGCTCAACACCGACTTCATCGACAACTCGGCCGGTGTGGACACCTCCGACCACGAAGTCAACATCAAGATCCTGCTCAACGATGTGGTGCGGGCCAAGAAGCTGACCGTTGAACAGCGCAACAAGCTGCTGGCGTCGATGACCGACGAAGTGGCCGCGCTGGTGCTCAACGACAACTACCGCCAGAACCAGGCCCTGAGCCTGATGGAGCGGATGGCGGTCAAGCGCCTGGGCTCCAAGCAGCACTTCATCCGCACGCTGGAGCAGCAGGGGCTGCTGGATCGCCAGATCGAGTACCTGCCCTCCGATGCGGAGCTGTCGGCACGCAAGGCGCGCGGCCAGGGTCTGACCCGTCCGGAACTGTCGGTGCTGCTGTCCTATTCCAAGCTGGTGGCGTTTGCCCAGCTGCTGGATTCGGACATCCCGGAAGATCCGTACCTGTCCAAGGAGCTGCAGCGTTACTTCCCGACGCCGCTGCAGAAGAAGTATGCCGATGCGATGGAGCGTCACCGCCTGAAGCGCGAAATCATCGCCACGGCCGTGACCAACCAGACCATCAACCGGATGGGCGCCACCTTCCTGATGCGTATGCAGGAAGACACCGGCCGCAGCGTGGCCGAGGTCGCCAAGGCCTACACGATCAGCCGTGAAACGCTGGACGCACGTGCGCTGTGGGCGCAGATCGATGCGCTTGACGGCACGCTGCCGGAATCGGTGCAGATCGATGCGCTGGAAGTGATCTGGAAGCTGCAGCGTTCGTTCGTGCGCTGGCTGCTGTCGCGCCCGGGCACGATGCCGGGCATCACCGAGGCGGTGAACCGCTACCAGGCCGCGTTCAACGACATCCGCGTGGCATCGGGCGTGCTGCCCGATTCGCAGCGCCCGGCCTACGAGGCGAGCGTGGCCGAGTGGAAGGAAAAGGGCCTGCCGCCGGCACTGGCACAGCAGCTGTCCGAGCTGCAGTTCCTGGAACCGGCGTTCGACATCATCGAACTGGCCCGGACCCGCAAGCTGAAGCCGGTGGACGTGTCCAAGATCCACTTCCGCCTGGGCGACGCCCTGCAGCTGCCGTGGCTGTTCGAGCAGATCGACGCGCTGGAGGTCAACGGCCGTTGGCATGCCGTGGCGCGTGGCGTGCTGCGCGACGAGCTGGCCGCCCACCATCGCAACCTGGCTGCCCAGGTGCTGTCGATGAAGGGCAGCAGCGCCGAAGCCAAGGTGGCGGCCTGGATCGGCCGTGACGACAGCAGCCTGCGCTTCACGCTGTCGATGCTGGCCGAACTGGCCGAGCAGAAGACCCTGGACTACCCGACCGTCTCGGTCGCGGTGCAGCGTCTGGGTCAGCTCGCCGCGCATGGTGCGTAAGCGCATTCGCGCTGACGCCCCGCGGTTTGCGTTGCAAGCCGTGGGCCCCATGCGGACCGTGCTTCCAGACCCCTGCGCCTTCGGCGCGGCCCCCTGACTCAGGGGGGCTCTGCTCCAGCCGCGTGTCTCTGGATCTGCAGCTGCATGAGTAACCAACGGCCCCGCTCACGCGGGGCCGTTTTTGCATGTCGGTTACCGGCATCCGGTAGGCACCGACCGTTGGTCGGTGCGGACGCCGACATGACCGGCACCCCACGCCACGACCAACGGTCGTGGCCTACCGGGCTCACGCGGGGCTTTTTTTTCATGTCGGTTGCCGGCATCGGGTAGGCACCGACCGTTGGTCGGTGCGGACGCCGACATGACCGGCACCCCACGCCACGACCAACGGTCGTGGCCTACCGGGCTCACGCGGGGCTTTTTAGGCACCGACCGTTGGTCGGTGCGGACGCCGACATGACCGGCACCCCACGCCACGACCAACGGTCGTGGCCTACCGGGGGCGTGGCGGGTATGCTCTGGCGAACCCGCCCCACCGGATGTTTGATGAGCGCTTCCCCCCGTATCGCCTTCCTGGCCAGCAACACCGAGGCTGCGCAGCAGGCGCTGGCGCAGATGCTGGCCCGCTATGGCGATTGCACGCCCGAGCAGGCCGATGTGCTGTGCCCGCTGGGGGGCGATGGCTTCATGCTGCAGACCCTGCATCGCCATGCCGCGCTCGGCAAGCCGGTGTTCGGCATGAAGCTGGGTACGGTCGGGTTCCTGATGAACCAGTTCCGTGACGACGACCTGCCGGCGCGCCTCGCGGCGGCCGAGCCGGCCCACCTGCGACCGCTGGAGATGCTGGCGCTGACCGAATCGGGTACCACCACCGGCTCGCTCGCCTACAACGACGTCTCGCTGTTGCGCCAGACCCGCCAGGCCGCGCATATCGGCGTGGATCTCAACGGCCAGGAGCGCGTGGCCGAACTGATCGGGGACGGCGTGCTCGTGGCCACGCCGGCCGGCAGCACCGCCTACAACTATTCCGCGCATGGACCGATCCTGCCGCTGGGCTCGCATACCATCGCGCTGACCCCGTTGGCCCCGTACCGGCCGCGCCGTTGGCGCGGGGCGATCCTCAAGGCCGACACCGAGGTGCGCTTCCGCGTGCTCGATCCGTACAAGCGGCCGGTGAGTGTGACCGCCGACTCGCACGAAACCCGCGACGTGGTCGAAGTGACCATCCGCGAATCGCGCGAGCGCCGGGTCACCCTGCTGTTCGACCCGGAGCACAATCTGGAAGACCGCATCCTCAGCGAACAGTTCATGTTCTGAACGGGCCGGGCCGTAGCAGCCATCCACTGTGGGACAATGACTGGCCGGCCGCTGCGGCCGCATTGGATTGCTGAGTGCCATGGGCGACAACACCCCCCGTCTGCTGACCGTCGCGGTAACCTCGCGCGCGCTGTTCGACCTCGAAGAAGGCCATGCGCTGTTCGAGGCCGAGGGCGTGGACGCCTACGCCGAGTACCAGCGCAAGCATGAGGACGACGTGCTGCGCCCCGGCGTGGCATTCCCGGTGGTACGCAAGCTGCTGGCGCTCAACCAGGGCCAATCGCCGGAACAGCCGCGGGTGGAAGTGATCCTGCTGTCGCGCAACTCGGCCGATACGGGGCTGCGCATCTTCAACTCGATCCAGCATTACGGCCTGGGCATCATCCGCGCCACCTTCACGGCTGGCGAGCCCACCTGGCCGTACGTGAAGCCGTTCGGCACCGACCTGTTCCTGTCGGCCAACCCCGACTCGGTGCGCCGCGCGCTGTCGCACGGCATTGCCGCGGCCACCATCCTGCCCAAGCCGCCGGGCGAGACCATCGCCGCCGCCGAGCAGGTGGACCTGGGCCGGCCGCTGGGCCAGCTGCGCATCGCCTTCGATGGTGACGCGGTGATCTTCGGGGACGAAAGCGAGCGCATCTCGCGCGAGCAGGGCGTGGAAGCGTTTGGCCGGCATGAGCGTGAGAATGCGCGCGAGCCGCTCAGCGGTGGCCCGTTCCGCAACTTCCTTTCTGCCCTGCACACCCTGCAGGCGGTGTTCCCGTCGGGCGAAGACGCGCCGATCCGCACCGCGCTGGTGACCGCGCGCTCGGCACCGGCGCACGAGCGGGTCATCCGCACGCTGCGCGAGTGGGGCGTGCGCCTGGATGAAGCGCTGTTCCTGGGCGGACGGCACAAGGGCCCGTTCCTGGAAGCCTTCGGCGCGGACATCTTCTTCGACGATTCCCAGCACAACATCGACAGCGCCCGCCAGCACCAGAGCGTAGCCGCCGGGCACGTCCCCCACGGCGTCGCCAACGACGGGTAGGCCATGACCGTTGGTCATGGCGCGGATAGATCGGCGTACCGACCAACGGTATGCCCGGCCTGCGGCCGGGCACCCTTCGGGCGGGTAGGCCATGACCGTTGGTCATGGCACGGATAGATCGGCGTACCGGCCAACGGTATGCCCGGCCTGCGGCCGGGTACCCTTCGGGCGGGTAGGCCATGACCGTTGGTCATGGCGCGGATAGATCGGCGTACCGACCAACGGTCGGTACCTACCGGATCGGGAGGCCGGTGGGCGCGGTGTCGTCGGCCAGCGGCAGGCGGATGTCCACCAGCTTCCAGCGCAGGCCGAACCGTTGCAGGACGAACACGATCAGCGCGCCGCTGTCGGTGTGCGTGGTGGCAGTGAAGCGCGACAGCGATTCGAAATGGTGTTCGGCGCCCTTCAGCGGGCGCGGCTTGCGCGGCGCCGCGTAGGCGTCGTTGCTTTCCAGGTCGTTGCTGGCGCGCTTCCACAACGTGTGGCCTTCCAGCAGCGCGCCGATGCCGGTGGGCGTGGCCATCGCGTCCACGGCGGTCCCGGTGAGCGTCTCGCTGGCCGACAGCAACAGCGCCCCCAACAGGTTGGACTGCACCTCCGGGCCGGCTTGGCGCACCACGTAGTCGTTGAGCTGTGCGCGCAGGTTGGCGCGCAGCAGTGGGAAGTCGACGTAGCGGTCCAGCTTGGCGGTGTCGCGGGTTTCGATGGCCTGGGCCAGCCCGCGCACGGTCAGATAGGGCCCGCTGAAAAACAGGCCTGCCAACACCAGCAGCAGGGCCAGCAGCAACCACGGAAGTTTCTTCATCGATCCGGTACCTGCAGGAGACTGCCCCGAGCTTGCCGCAGCGCCGGTGGAGAAGTGTGAACGTTACTGGCTGGGCGAACTGCCGGCGCGCTGGAACGCGGCCACCAGTCGCGCCCGTTCGTCGGGCTGCAGGGCGTCCACGCGGGTGTCCAGGATCTGGTCGAGGTTGCCCACCCGGGTCGTACCCAGCACGCCACTGGCGATGCCCGGGTTCTGCAGCACGTAGGCAAACGCGGTCTGCCCCGGCAGCTGCGAATGCACGCCCGCCACCGCCTTCTGCAGGGTGCGCGCGCTGCGCATCAGCTGGCGGCTGGAGGGCTTCAACCACGCGCGCGCCAGGTACCAGGCGTCGGCCAGCCGCGGCAGCCGCAC
>LNAP01001591.1_pt1 | contig 23788 bp, 19 predicted proteins | sample 602601 | NCBI WGS metagenome assembly LNAP01 (sample SAMN02440304, study PRJNA202911) | soil metagenome | biome: Subtropical and temperate rainforests or woodlands; isolation source: soil samples (1 kg each in a 20% v/v slurry with milli Q water) were... ...
CGCGGGCGACAACTCGCTGGTGGGCGGGCTGATCTCGGCCAGCACGCTGATGCTGTGCCATGTGGCACTGGCACGGCTGGCCTTTCACTTCCCGCGCGTGGGGCGCTGGGTGGATGGCAAGGCCCAGGTGCTGATCGAGCAGGGCCAGCTCAACCAGGCGCTGATGCGCAATGAGCTGCTGACCCGCGACGACGTGGAGGCAGCCCTGCGCGCGGGCGGTTGCCTGCATGCGCACGAGGTGGAGCGCGCCACCATCGAGACCAACGGGCAAATCACGGTGGTGCTCAAGCGCCGGGGATGAGGGCAGCCGTATTTGAGGCAAATTATCGGCTCTATCGCTTATGGGCAAAGCGCCATTAGCTATATATTCAATAGCAAAATCGATTACGCCAGCGCCCGCTGAATGATGATCTTTTGCACGTCGCTCGTGCCCTCATAAATCTGGCACACCCGCACGTCGCGGTAGATGCGCTCCACCGGGAAGTCGCTCACCACGCCGTAGCCGCCCAGGGTCTGGATGGCGGCGCTGCACACGCGCTCGGCCATCTCGCTGGCAAACAGCTTGGCCATGGCGGCTTCCTTCAGGCACGGGCGGCCCGCGTCGCGCAGCGCGGCGGCGTGCCAGATGAGCTGGCGCGCGGCTTCGATCTGCGTGGCGCAGTCGGCCAGGCGAAAGCCCACGGCCTGGTGGTGGAAGATGGCGGTGCCAAAGCTCTCGCGCTCTTTCGAATAGGCCAGCGCCGCATCGAACGCGCTGCGCGCCATGCCCACGCTTTGCGCGGCGATGCCGATGCGCCCGCCTTCGAGCGCGCCCAGGGCAATCTTGTAGCCCTCGCCTTCCGCGCCAATCAGGTTCTCGGCCGGGATGCGGCAGTTGTCGAAGTGGATCTGCGCCGTGTCGCTGCTGTGCTGGCCCAGTTTGTCTTCGAGCCGCGCCACCACGTAGCCGGGGTTGCTGGTGGGCACGAGGAAGGCGCTCATGCCCTTCTTGCCCGCGCCCTTGTCGGTGACCGCGATGACGATGGCCACCTGGCCGTTTTGGCCGCTGGTGATGAACTGCTTGACGCCGTTGATGACGTATTCATCGCCCTCGCGCGCGGCCATGGTGCGCAGCGCCGAGGCGTCCGAGCCCACATGCGGCTCGGTGAGGCAAAACGCGCCCAGCATTTCGCCGCGCGCCAGCGGCGTGAGCCAGTCGCGCTTTTGCTGGGCGTTGCCGTAGCGCAGGAGGATGGCGTTGACGGGGCAGTTGGTCACCGAGATGGCCGTGCTGGTGCCACCGTCGCCGGCGGCGATTTCTTCGAGCACCAGCGCCAGCGTGACGTAATCCAGATGGGCGCCGCCAAATTCTTCAGGCACGCAGATGCCGTAGGCGCCGAGCGCAGCCAGGCCCTGGTGGGCTTGTTTGGGGAAGTGGTGTTCCTTGTCCCAGCGCGCGGCATGGGGCCACAGTTCGGTCTGGGCAAAGTCGCGCACGGCATCGCGGATCATTTCCTGGTCCTGGGTCAGCAGCATCGTTGTCTCCGGGTGTTTTGTAGTGTGGTGTGGTGTGGTGTGTTGCGGGTATTTCAGGCCAGCGGCCCTCACCACGAGGTGCAGGGGGTGCCGTCGCGCTGCAGGAACTGGCCCTTGTGCGCTGGCGTCAGCCGCGCAAGCGTGGCACGCATGGCGGCCACGCTTTCGGGTGCGGTGAGCGGGGCCTGCTCTCCGCCCATGTCGGTCTGCACCCAGCCGGGGTGCAACGCCACCAGCGTGGCCTGCGGGTAGTCGTGCTGGGCGCTGGCCACCGCCATGTTGAGCGCGGCCTTGCTGACGCGGTAGAGCCAGGTGTGGCTGCTCTGCACGCCGCCGATGCGGCCCAGCTCGCTGCTGATGAAGGCAAAGCGCCCTTGCGCGGCCTCGACCAGCGGGGCAACCTGCGGGATGGCCTGCATGGCGCCCAGCACGTTGGTGTGCATGACGCGGTCGAACTCGCCCTGCGTGGGCGGCGAAAGCGCCGTGCCATGGCCCATGACGCCCGCCACGTAGATCGCGGTGTCGATTTTTTCGCCGTCCAGCATCCAGGCCAGGCCGCTGACGCTGGCGGGATCGGCCACGTCCACGGTCAGCACGTTATCCACACCCAGCGCCTGCAGGCGCTCGCGCCCGGCGGCGTCGCGCACTGTGGCTAGCACGCGATCGCCCGCCGCCACATACTGGCGCGCGAACTCCAGGCCCAGACCGCGCGAGGCACCGATGATCAGGATGTTTGACATGAAATAGGCCTCCAGCGCTTATTCAGCATGCGCAAGCAGCTATTAAATAATGAGTGATCGATGTTCCGCAACCCGGCCTGCTGCAGGGCACAGAAACAGGGAATATTGCGCCAGCGCATGCAGACCGGCCGAGGCCTGCCGCCCTGCCCCGGTCGCCCTCATTCCGATTCCAAATCATTCGCGTCCAGGCGCGAAGCCCCAGGCAGTGCAGTAGCACGACAAGGCGAAGCAACAACGACACGGATGATTTAGAAATGGAATCAGACCAACTCGATCGCCACCGCCGTGGCTTCGCCACCGCCAATGCACAGCGTGGCCAGGCCCTTGGTCAGGCCGCGCGCCTTGAGCGCATACATCAGCGTGACCATGATGCGCGCACCGCTCGCGCCAATCGGGTGGCCCAGGGCGCAGGCGCCGCCGTTCACATTGACCTTGTCGTGCGGCAGGTTCAGCTCTTTCATGAGCGCCATGGGCACGACGGCAAAGGCTTCGTTGATTTCCCACAGCTGCACATCGCCCACCGTCATTCCGTAGCGGGAGGCTTTTTCCCGGTTGATATCGATATCGATGTAGCGCCCACCCTCAAGTCGCTCAGCCAGGGCAGACACCACGCCCGGTACCGTTTTGGCTACCGCTTCAATACTCTGCGCCGTCGCATCGATATCGGACAGAACCGTTCCGGACACCTTGATACCTATCGGGCTTTTGATCCCGGTTGAGAGCATATCAATACGGTTACGGATTGGCGGCACCCAGAGGTTTGCCAGCCCCGGTAACCGGACGGTCCTGTCGAGTTCTTCAATAATCTTGTCAATGGTCATGCCTGGACGCCACTGATCCTCAGGTTTGAGCTGGATCGTGGTTTCAACCATTTCGAGCGGTGCGGAATCCGTTGCGGTCTCTGCTTTACCGGTCTTGCCAAATACAGAGGCCACTTCAGGAACGCTTTTGATTAACTTGTCCGTCGTCTGCAGGAGCGCTGCAGCTTCAGCCGGAGAGACACCCGGCAGGGTCGACGGCATATACAACAGGTCGCCCTCGTTAATCTTCGGCAGAAACTCACCGCCCACCTGGCTCAGTGGCCAGATAACGGTGAAAATGGACAAGGCCGCAACCAGCAGGGTTGTTTTTGGCCAGTGGAGAACCCGCAACAGCAATGGATGATACGCTTTGATCAGTACCCGGTTCAGGGGGTTACTGGTCTCTGCAGGAATTTTCCCCCGGATCCAGAATCCCATCAGAATCGGAATGACGATGATGGCCAGCGCGGCCGCGCCCGCCATGGAGTACGTTTTCGTGAATGCCAGCGGGCCAAACAGACGTCCTTCCTGACCTTCCAGGGTAAAGATAGGAATAAAGGACAGGGTGATGATCAGCAGGCTGATAAACAGTGCGGGTCCCACTTCAACGGAGGCGTCGGTAATCACCTTCCAGCGGGTGGCGTTGTCAATCTGCTCACCCGGATGCTGATGATCCCACTCCTCAAGCCGCTTATGCGCATTCTCAATCATCACAATGGCGGCATCCACCATCGCACCGACGGCAATCGCTATCCCTCCCAGCGACATGATATTGGCGTTCAGTCCCTGGAAGTGCATGACGATAAAGGCGATACACAGGCCAAGCGGCAGAGAGATAATCGCCACGAGGGCAGAACGTACGTGCCACAGGAACAGGGCACAGACGATGGCCACCACGATAAACTCTTCCAGAAGTTTGGAACTGAGGTTATCAATCGCCCGGTCGATTAACTGGCTGCGATCATAGGTGGTCACGATTTCAACGCCTTCCGGCAGGCTGGCCTTCAGCGTCTCAAGTTTATCCCTCACTGCCGTGATAACGTCGCGTGCATTTTTACCCGACCGCAGGATCACCACGCCGCCAGCGACTTCGCCCTGGCCGTTCAGCTCGGCAATACCACGCCGCATTTCAGGCCCGGTCTGCACGCGGGCAACATCCCGCAGATAAACCGGCACGCCGTTCTCGCCGGTTTTCAGGACGATGTTATTAAAATCATCAATGCTCTGAAGATAACCGCTGGCACGGACCATATACTCCGCTTCTGCAATTTCAACGGATGAGCCACCGGCCTCCTGGTTAGACAATTCAAGGGCCTGTTTCACTTCGGGCAGGCTGATACCATACTGAGACAGTTTTACCGGATTGACCTGAATCTGGTACTGTTTCACCACGCCGCCAACCGAAGCGACCTCAGCCACGTTCGGGATGGTTTTCAGCTCAAATTTCAGGAACCAGTCCTGCAGAGAGCGCAGTTCCGAAAGGTCGTGTTTTCCGCTGCGATCGACCAGAGCATATTCAAAAATCCAGCCCACGCCCGTGGCATCAGGACCGATTTCAGAACTCACACCGGCAGGCAGTTTTCCCTGAACCTGATTCAGGTACTCCAGCACGCGAGAGCGAGCCCAGTACAGATCGGTGCCGTCTTCAAAAATGACATACACATACGAATCACCGAACTGTGAAAAACCGCGCACGGTTTTTGCGCCAGGCACGGACAGCATGGTGGTGGTAAGCGGATAGGTGACCTGGTTTTCAACGATCTGCGGGGCCTGGCCGGGATAGCTGGTTTTGATAATGACCTGCACATCTGACAGGTCAGGCAAGGCATCGACCGGCGTGTTAATAATCGTCCATGTGCCCCAGATGCTGAGAAACAGGGCCCCCATCATGACCAGGAAACGGTTGGCGACAGAGCGCCGGATAATCCATTCAATCATCGTCGTCTCCTCAGTGCCCTGAATGCGTATTTACAGGCTGGTCAGACATTGCTGGCATACTGCTTTCTGTTTTTTCAGGGTGGCGCATACGTTCCAGTGCGCCCGTAATATTGGCTTCAGAGTCAATGAGGAACAGGCCACTGACCACCACGGTATCGCCTTCATTCAGGCCGGAGCCGATGCCGGACTGTTGCTGTGATTCATGCAGAACGTGGATCTGTTTCGGCACAAACTTGCCTTCATCATCAACAGTAATCACGCGCTGTTCTTTGCCGGTATCGATAACGGCCTGGCTTGGTATCAGCAGCATCTCCTGGCTCCTGGTATTCAGTTTCAGATAGGCATTCATGCCCGGCTTGAGAAACTCATCCTTATTAGAAACCTGGAGACGGACCTGAAGCGTACGGGTTGTCTGATCCACGCTGGGAAGAATGTTCCATTTTTCGACATGGAATGTTTTATCCGGATAAGCCGGTACCGAAATTTCAAACTGCGACGTATCTTTCAGCAGATAGGCGATAGATTCTGGCACTGCAGCGCTGATCCAGACCGGATCCATTCCCTGAATCTGAGCCACCACCTTATCTTTCGAAATATTCATGCCGGTGCGCAGGTCAAATGCAGTAATGACGCCATCAATAGGTGCTTTAATGGTAAAACGGGTCTGGATGGTGCGGGTTGAACGCAGCCTTTGAATATCCTCTTCCGGCATACCAGCCAGACGAAGTCGCTCCAGAACCCCTTTTATCTGGGTTGGCGTACCGCCTGTACCGGATAACAGCAGGAACTCACTTTGTGCCTCAACCCATTCAGGAATGGTGATATCGATAAGCGGAGTGCCTTTCTTCACATGATCGCCAATCGTCAGGGGATACACTTTTTCGACGAAACCGTCAGAACGCGCCTGCACAATGACAAACTGATACTCGTTGTAACTGACATTAGCCGGGATTGTCTGAGAATAATTCAGCATTCCTCGCGTGACTTTTTGCGTTTTTAATCCCAGATTCTGAACCTGGGTTGGGTCGATACGGATCCCGCCACTGCTTTTATCGCCACTTTCATCAGCATATTTTGGCACCAGGTCCATATCCATAAAGGGCGATTTTCCGGGTTTATCAAATTTGGTATCCGGTTTCATCGGGTCATACCAGAAAAGTACCTTTTTCTCCGGTGCCTTTTGTTCTGTTTGTACTGTTTTTTGTGATGAGTTTACATACTGCCAGGCAGTAACCGATATCAGCCCTCCTGCTATGAGGCTGCTGATAATTATTGCAGCATATTTTATCTTTAAAGAAGCCATACAATTTCTCGCTGAAAAATCAAAACACCTGGCATATGCGCCCGATCATTCATTCACAGTAATCCCTTAATGAATGTTCAGGCGCACTGGATGTATTCGCTCCGGACTGTTAATCAGGATTGCGTCACGTTAATGCTTTTGAGTAAGGAGATATTGCCCTGCTGAATAAACGAGAAATCGACATGGTTGCCGGTTTTCAGGGCATTGATAGCGTCGTCTGCATTAACAAAAGTGAAGCGCATGGTCATTGCAGGCCAGCCCACCGCAGGGATTGCTTCGTGCGAAATGGTGATTTTTTTACTATTCATATCAATGTCTTTAACGATACCTGTGCCCTTGATAACCTGCTGTACCGAAGCATCACTGGCAGCATTCATATCGCCATGCTGATGTGTTTCAGCATGAAGACCGGCAGAAAACATGACAGAGAAGGCACCAAATAAAACGGCTTTAAGTGAATTACGCATTTTTTAATTTCCTGATTAATTAAATAAATTTACTCTACCCAACCGCCACCCAGCGCGGTAAACAGATTAATTTCGTTAACCTGTCGGGAATAGGTAAGATCGAGAATGGTTTGCTGCGTAGCGAAGAGGGAACGTTCTGCATCCAGCACTTCGATGTAACTGACAGCACCACTTGCATACAATCCTCTGGCACGCTGGAGAGTTATCTGAAGTGAATCAAGATAACGCTGCTGAGACTCAAGTTGCTGGCTAAGGCTGTCGCGCAGCGCAAGCGTGTCGGAAACATCCTTAAAGGCTGACTGAATTTTTTGTTCGTAATTAACCACCGACTGTTGCTGGCGAATTTCAGCCAGCTTCAGATTGGCTTTATTCCTGCCAGCATTAAATATAGGAATTTCAATTTTAGGGATAAAATTCCACATTCCACTTCCTGACGTAAACAGGCTGGACAGCTCCGTACTGCTTGCGGAAAGACCACTGGTCAGGGTAATGGAGGGGAAAAACGCCGCTCGCGCTGCGCCAATATTGGCATCAGCCGCTTTCAGCTGGTATTCCGCTTCCATAATATCCGGGCGCTGCAGCAAAATTTGTGAAGACAGATTTGGTGGCAATTTTACTGGGGCTATCTCCCCGCCTTTCATCCCTTTTTCTGACGGAAGTGCGCGGTACGTTCCCAGCACCAGTTGCAGGGCATTGTTTGCCTGAGCCAGATCGCCTTCTCGTTTGGCTATTTCGGCGCGGGTACTTTCAATTTGTCCTCTCGCCTGTTCAAGTGCCAGAACGTTCGTACTCCCGGTCACGAGCTGTTGCTCAACGAAAGCATAGGACTGTTGATAATTTTTCAGCGTTTCCCGCGCAATACGGAGTTGTTCGTACGCCAGTTGCTGGCTGAAATAGCTTTGTGAAACGCTGGATACCAGCAGGATGTGTACGGCCCGACGGGCTTCTTCGCTGGCAAAGTAGTTCTGGCGATCAGCGTCACTCATGTTCTTAAGTTTGCCGAAAAAATCGAGCTCGTAGCTGAGTTCCAGACCCGCGTCGTACTCCTGTGTGGACGGCTTGTCGCCTTTCAGGCCACCGCTGTATGTGATCCCGGATGAGGCATTCAGCTGGGGATAACGATCTGCATCCGTGACGTTGAACTGGGCCCGGGCCTCTTCAACCTTCAGGGCAGCCATTCTCAAATCACGGTTATTATTCAGGGCTTCAGTAATCAGCCGTGTAACCTGGGGATCGACAAAAAAGTTACGCCAGCCCGTATCCTGATAACCATTCACTGCTGGCGTCAGGCTGTTTCGGGACAGTGAAAACTGCTGGGGTACCGGTGCTGCCGGGCGCTGATATTCAGGGGCCAGAGAGACACAACCGGCCAGGATGAATATCGTGCTAATGCTGAGTAATTTTAATTTGAACATAACGCTTCTCGTCCAGGCAGACCTGGTAAATGGTTCAAATGAAGTCCAGAGTATTGATAGGGGTACTTTACCGAACGCTCTCTGTTTGCCGGGTGACAGGATAATGACAATGTTGTCATTTTTGCTGTAATCCGTTGATAACGATCGTGGGCGCAATAGAATGACCATAGCAGCCAGCCGGGGAGCAAGATGAAAATATTGATCGTCGAAGACGAAATTAAAACAGGTGAATATCTCAGCAAGGGGCTTACAGAGGCAGGATTCGTGGTGGATCACGCTGATAATGGTCTTACCGGGTATCATCTCGCCATGACCGCCGAGTATGATTTAGTCATTCTGGACATCATGCTGCCTGATGTGAACGGCTGGGATATCATCCGCATGCTGCGCTCGGCCGGAAAGGGGATGCCGGTCTTACTGCTGACGGCCCTTGGCACGATTGAACACAGGGTTAAAGGACTGGAGCTGGGGGCGGACGATTATCTGGTTAAACCCTTTGCGTTTGCCGAACTGCTCGCCCGGGTAAGGACCCTTCTGAGGCGAGGAAACACGATGATCACGGAGAGCCAGTTTAAAGTGGCTGACCTCCTGGTTGATCTCGTCTCCAGAAAAGTCAGTCGCGCCGGAAACCGCATTGTGCTCACCAGTAAAGAGTTCAGCCTGCTGGAGTTCTTCATTCGCCATCAGGGGGAAGTGCTCCCCCGCTCCCTGATTGCCTCTCAGGTCTGGGACATGAATTTTGACAGCGACACAAACGCGATTGATGTCGCAGTAAAGCGACTTCGCGCGAAAATAGACAACGATTACGAGACAAAGCTGATCCAGACAGTCCGGGGCGTGGGCTATATGCTGGAGGTCCCGGATGCATAGCAAACCTTCCAGGCGCCCTTTCTCACTCGCTCTGCGGCTGACCTTTTTTATCAGCCTGTCCACGATACTGGCTTTTAGCGCCTTCACCTGGTTTATGCTGCATTCTGTTGAAAATCATTTTGCCGAGCAGGATGTCAGCGATCTTCAACAAATCAGCACCACACTGAACCGTATACTGCAGTCCCCGGCGGATCCGGATGAAAAAAAAGTAAGCAAAATAAAGGAGTCGATTGCCAGCTACCGCAACGTTGCCCTTTTGCTCCTCAATCCCAGGGGGGAAGTGCTCTTTAGTTCAGCGCAGGGGGCGGCACTACGCCCGGCCGTGAATTCAGCAGATTTTAGCGAGCACAGCCGCGCACGGGATGTCTTTCTCTGGACGGTAGAGGATCCTGCGAGACCGATGGATACCGGATCAGAAATGAAGATGGAAACATACCGGATTATCGCCTCCTCTGGCCAGGCGATATTTCAGGGCAAACAGCAGAACTATGTCATGCTGACTGGCCTCTCCATTAATTTCCATCTCCATTACCTCGATGCGCTGAAAAAAAATCTGATTGCGATCGCCGTTGTAATAAGTCTGCTGATTGTTCTTATTATTCGCATCGCGGTCCGCCAGGGACATCTTCCCCTGCGTAATGTCAGCAATGCTATTAAAAACATCACCTCCGAGAATCTTGATGCGCGGCTGGAACCGACACGCGTTCCCATTGAGCTGGAGCAGCTGGTTATCTCGTTCAATCACATGATTGGAAAGATTGAGGATGTTTTTACCCGCCAGGCCAATTTCTCTGCCGATATCGCGCACGAGATCAGAACCCCCATCACCAATCTGGTGACGCAGACTGAGATCGCACTGAGTAAGGACCGAACGCAGAAGGAGCTCGAGGATGTCCTCTATTCCAGTCTTGAAGAGTATAACCGGATGACTAAAATGGTCAGCGACATGCTTTTCCTGGCGCAGGCGGACAATAATCAGCTGATACCTGACAGGGTTCGGTTTGATCTCAGAGTGGAAGTCATGAAAGTCTTCGAGTTTTTCGAAGCCTGGGCCGAAGAACGCAATATCACGCTCAAATTTAACGGGATGCCCTGTCTGGTTGAAGGTGATCCACAAATGTTCAGAAGAGCGATCAATAATCTGCTTTCCAATGCCCTGCGTTATACCCCGGAAGGACAGGCAATCACCGTCTCAATAAGAGAGCAAGAGAGCTTTTTTGACCTTGTGATTGAAAATCCAGGGAAACCGATCCCTGAAGAACATTTATCAAGGCTGTTTGACCGTTTTTATCGGGTGGATCCATCCAGACAACGAAAAGGAGAAGGCAGCGGCATCGGCATCGGCCTTGCGATTGTGAAGTCAATCGTGGAAGCACATCACGGAAGAGTGCAGGTGGAATCAGACGTACGCTCCACGCGTTTTATCTTATCCGTGCCCAGACTGGAGAAAATGATCCCGGAAACCCAATGCTGAAAATAAAGATGTAAATGACAAAGATGTCATTAGCCTGTCATGCAGCAAACAGAAGCCATTCGATATAATTAGTGCAACTTATCAGGAAGGCTGGATTGCTTCATCAATACCCGGCGTCAGAGTACGCCAGGAAATGAATATCCAGCCCTCTTCCGGAGAAATAAACGCTGCCGAACTTGTTTCAGTTATGGAACTGAAAACACCGGTTGTACTTCCCCGGACATCACTAATTCAGAAATGGAGAGTTATCATGAAAAATATCGTATTAGCATCTTTGCTGGGCTTTGGTTTAATTTCATCGGCCTGGGCCACTGAAACCGTGAATATCCATGATCGCGTCAACAATGCACAGGCTCCTGCTCACCAGATGCAGTCTGCTGCGGCTCCTGTCGGGATCCAGGGGACTGCTCCTCGTATGACCGGTATGGACCAGCATGAACAGGCCATTATTGCTCATGAAACCATGACGAACGGCTCGGCGGATGCGCACCAGAAAATGGTGGAAAGTCATCAGAAGATGATGGGAAATAACACGGTATCCACGACCGTCCCGTCAACGTCTTACGCGGCGATGAATGAGCATGAAAGAGCAGCGGTTGCCCATGAATTCATGAATAACGGGCAATCCGGCCCACATCAGGCCATGGCCGAAGCGCACCGCCGCATGATCAATGCAGGCTGAATGCGACGGTAGTATCCGTGCTGTTACCTTTTCCCTGATAGATTATTCCTTTACCGGATTTGTTGCTTCTTTTTGCCCCCGCCAGGGGGCTTTTTTAACTGACTCAGCTACAATTTACCGGTACCTACCTGAAAGGAATTTTTATATGAAAATCAGAAACAGCCTTTTTGTTATATTAATGTTATCCCTGCCCGCCATTTCCGCCGAACATTCGGACATGAAAATGTCTGATATGTCCTCATCGGTATCGTCACAGGAATATATGGCAGGCATGAAAGACATGCATGCCAAAATGATGGCCGCCGTTAATGAGTCCGATCCCGACAAGGCGTTTGCAAAAGGTATGGTTGCTCACCATGAAGGGGCAATCGCCATGGCTGAGACCGAACTTAAATACGGAAAAGATCCCGAAATGAGAAAGCTTGCGCAGGACATCATAAAAGCTCAGAAAGGTGAAATTGAGCACATGAATAAATGGCTCGACAGCCAAAAATAATATTTGTATTACCGCTTCTGTAAGCGTATTTTTACATCACTCCCGAGATCGGGACCCTGTTAAACGTAAAATAATGAAACTCCGATTAATTTCGGGGTTTCATTTTAATATTAAAGCAACATCAGATTCCGACTGTGATTCTAAGCATCCTTTATTAGTTTTGCATACGCGAATAACGGTCATTCTTGATACACCTGCCAGTCGCGCCGTTTCATTTATGGATTTACCGTTATGTAGCCGTAAAGTTGTTATTAACTCGTGTTTTGCCATATCAGGTTGCCGTCCGGCATATTTCCCTTCCTGTCTGGCTTTTTCTACACCTTCTTTCTGTCGTCGGCGACGATCCTCATAATCTTTACGAGCGATAGCGGCCAACATATCGAGCATCATACAATTGACAGCCCTAAGCATACTTCGTGTAAAGTTGTCTGAAGCCGCATGAGTAAGAGCTATATGACTGGTTGGAAGGTCAAGACTGATAACTGACAAGTCCTTCTCAAGCATTCTACGCTTCAGTGTGTCCCAGTCTTCATCGCTAAGACGCGACAACCTATCGACCTGCTCTATCAATATCACATCCCCTGACTCCATATCAGAAAGCATACGGGTAAGCTCAGGACGGTCAAGCGAGGCTCCAGAGGCATTCTCAACATACCAACCGGCAATACGTTGTCCATGATGAGTTGCAAATTCCTTCAGCCTGTTTTTTGCGCGAAGAGCGTCTTGCTCAATTGTAGATGCCCGAAGATAAGCATAAATGTACATTTTCTCACCACTGGTAACTTTTAAATGGTAACAATTATAGGGGTACCTTTTAAATGGTATCATAACAGGATTTTCGAATTTAGTTAGATAGTATCATTAAGGGATACTTATATATCACTATTGTTTGAATAGTTACTAAGATTAAAGTAACTACCATTACGGTATCAAAATGAGTTCTTTTTGGGATGTTGTAATTCTTTTTTGTTTTTGTAATTCTCTTATTGATTTATCAATAAAATGACAATATTGTATTTCAATGTTTCTAAGCTAGTGAATAACTCCCATAGGGTTCCTTATGAATGAACGTATTTCCATACCTGATAACGGGACCGAACATACGATTGCGGTTTCGGTCAAAGGGGTAAGAGCCTCAGTCAGCCAAGCACTCGAAGAAGTCTCGGCCAGTAGAGGAACAAATAAATCTGCCCTGATGCGTGAGCTGATAAACGGTCCGATGAGCAGTATCATTAAAGTGTTCTGCTTGAAAAGTCCTCTGGTTACCTCATTAGATCAGGAGCTTGCAGCTATTTCCAATTGCACAATGGTGTCTGCATGGTATGACAATGGAGCAAGTACACTAGCTGACCGTGCTTATGTAGGCATTCTTAATATAAATAATGAGAATGATTTACGTGACATTCTGTTGCGTAATACTCCTTATTTGCGGATTCGTGCCCAGCAGGCTTTGGTACCAAGTGTACCCATGCTGTATGGTGTTTCCTTATATTTTGCCCTGTTTACGGAAATAGCAGGCCGTGATGATGCAACAATTGAAGCTGCTTGGGCTGATATATTTAGTCGATGGGGAACTTGGTATCGACGTCAGGATTACTATCGTCAGATTAACGAGATCCGTGCGGCCATGAATCGTACGGACGCTACCTTTCTTACCGAGGCACACGCTGAAGGTTACTATAGCCGTGTAGCGATATTCCGCCCTGATGGGTACGGTTATGGTGCCTTTCAGGTAACTATGATTTTAGATCAGTCTAGAACTGCAACGCTACCAGAAGAACTTTTCAGTAAACTAGCATTTCCTTTCTTCACTGGCCGGATCATGTCTCCAGACATGGGATTTGGCGAAGCCACTTGGCATAATAATAACTGGACTCTAGGATTTAGTTTTCGAGAGGGGACTTGCGCACTGCATCTTTACTCTTGTGGTGTAGCGGAACATGAAAACCCCGTGTCGCTGAGTGAAGTGGCTCGAGGATTGGCGGATTTAGTGGACGAGAAGGTGCGGGGATGGATCGGAGGGTCTGCGCGTTAGTTATTTTAAAGGAAAAGCCGCCCTAGACGGCGGCTTTGATAAAATATGGCTCAGAACCTCCCCGGGATAGAACCACAGACAGAAGGGAGAGCCGTTTTTTTCGGTGGCACCCGCTGTTGACAGCAGATGTCTTAAATTTAGATGGTGTCAATCATAGCTCACTACACAGTAGAGATCCATATTTATGCGCATAGACCGCCGCCTTGCCCGGGAAGGGTTGACGGATAGCCAGCTGTTCTTTATCGAATGCTGGGCTAATTTCTGCCACAAAAACAGCCCGGATACTGACCGGGTTGGCTATAGCAATGCGTTAAGTACCGTTCAAGAGCTGCTTTTTTTGTACGGCATGGAGGATCGTTTTCACGCCGATAAGAAACGCCGGCGAGTAGTGTTAGAGCTTCTTGATATTCTCGAACAGGACAATGTCCTAAAAAGCGACCTATTTATTGATACGGTCTCACAGCTAATCAGTCTCCTACCTCGCGACCAGTTGGATGATTCCACCCGAAGCCCCGTTGAAAAACGCCCTCGTCTAATCCGTAGCCTGTGTAGTCAGTTGGCAAATATCTCTGAAAGTCACTATGTCACACAAGCGCTTGCTCTTTTGGAACAACAGCTGTTCACTCATCAGATGTTGGGTACTGAGGAAGCGTTAAGAATCTACTCACTGACAAACAATATTATGAGCATACTGCTAACCAGGGGAATGACGCTCACTGAATGTTACCTTTTATATATTAATATATTCCGTAACCGTGTGGTTGATGAGCCAGACGCTTTCCGTACTGCATTCGATTCCTTTCGTCAGAAGCTGGTGACTCCTACAGAAGAAGTGACAGTGCGCATGTTCATTGTCAGCGAGAAGCTTTACTCCCTCCTTATTACCCATGGCCCATTTCTGCATTTTAACGGTTGTCTATTTAGACCATTAGAAGATAACCGCATGCGTTTTTTATCCGTAGATATCCCCGTTTGCTCCATGTCCGATGCATCCGCTCGTAACATGGCTGGGCAAATGCTGCGTGAATCGTTAGACGTAATCGCTTACATGGCCGGAAAGGGAGATATAACTATACAGAAGCAGTTTGTAATTGTCCGAGGGGAGGAGGAAACGGAAGTGCCTCGCTTCGATAATGAGATTGAGGCAAATGCTGACCGATTAACCGATGAAGAATTTACTCAATTCATGGTGGCTATGAGCGGGCTATTTGCAGGTACTCCAGATGCGTCACGTAAGAAGATAAGCTCCGCATTTCGATTCTTTCGCAATGGTATTGAGAATCCAGGCCAAGAAAGTCGCTTCACCGCATATTGGTCAGCGCTTGAGTCCTTGACTTTGGGTGTTGCACCAGGCACCCCTTCACATGATGAGCACGTGATAAGCGTTGTGGGGCCTTGCATGGTACTTGATTACATTGTGAAACAACTTTTTTCCCTTCGTCAGGTTCTCCATTTTCTGCATCGGGGCCCTGAAAACCCTTTACGCGAACCGGGAGTTGCTTCACTTACACTGGGAGAATTATTTGTACTGTTGAAAGATCCGGTTCGGGCTAACGATTTATTGGCAGATCTGGAGGGCTACCCTTACGTCAAGTACAGCGTCGGCAAATTAGCGGAAATATGTGCATCGCCTGAGAAAATGGAGAAAAAGTTGTCTGGCCACTTAGATAAGGTCACTCGGCACCTACATCGATTGTATCTCCTACGGAATACCATCGTGCACAACGCGGGGACAAGTCCCCATATAGAACTCCTAACGGTAAATCTTGAGCATTATCTGCGAGCAACTATCAGTGCTCTGTTCCATATTGTCGTAATTCATCCAACAGTCAGTACAGCCGAGGAAGCGTTTACCCGTTGCCAGTTTACTGCTGATTCTGTTTTTAAAGAACTGAATCCACTCTGGGGAATAACAGAAAGAAAAGCTATTGCTGCGATTCAGAAACAACTGGATGATAGAGATATATCTAGGAGTGACACACGTCTTATCAAATGGTTGAATGCACACCATTGATAGTTCTGTGCCAGTAATTACAACTCTACCAATCTTGAATAACTGGAATCATTCTTATTAAGAGGGATTTCTGCGTGAAAGGTTCTTAATGGAATAAATTGGATCTACTTCTTCATAGCCCTATGACCAGGCTGGCCAACAGAAGCGCACCAACTGCAGTGGTGCTTCGAGCAACACAAAACTTCTATCTGCGGTCGCTGCAGGAAATAATTCAAACCCTCACTGCGGGCGATCTGCACTTGGACATCCGGGTAGACGGTTAGCGCGGCGATTTTCCCGCCGCAGTCGGCGACTAGCTCCCGCGCCTGTAACTGGTTCTGACCGGTAGATGTCGTTCGTACGCTGTGTGCAGTTTGCTGAGCACTTTCGCCGAACGGAGAATTAGCCAGCGCCGTGGCAACCCTACGTACTTTGTACGGAGATTTGTAACATGACAGATGAACAGAGAGGAGACGGCACACGCATCAATGCAGACCTTGATGCCGCCGTGCACTGCCAGGCCGAGGACCGGTATGGGTTTACCCACGTCGCGAAGCAGCTGGCACTCGCCATCGAGGGATTAGGCCGGGACGGCAGCGCCGTGATCGGCATTGAGGGAGTCTGGGGCTCAGGTAAAACCAGCCTGCTCAATTTATTGCGTCTTGCCCTCGAGGCCGGACTGCATGAGCGGACCTTTGTGCTGTCCGTGTCGCCCTGGCTGGACGGTGGGAGAATGAGTCCCGTTGAATCCCTGCTTTTGCCGGTCGCGGCCATTATTGCGGAAGAAGAGAAGCGCGCGTTATCGGCCTCAGCGCTCAGACGCCTGAAGCGAAAGAAAACGCTGACTGACACGGCATCGACCGTGTTGCGATACAGCCAGTCGACCGCTCGCCACCTAGCTCCGGTAGCCGAAATTGCCGCGCTGGTACCCGGCATGCCCAACGCCAGTGGGGCATTGAAGGCCTACTCAGACGCAGAGTTTCTGACGAACAGAAAGACGACCGCCGAGCTGCGCGCCGAAATTGGCGATAAAATTACCGCGCTGGATCTGAGTTTTATCGTCGTAATGGACGACCTGGACCGGCTGGAGCCAGCACAGACCGTAGAAGTCGTGCGCCTGGTGAAATCCGTGGCGGATTTTCCCCGATTTCGCTATATCCTGTCTTACGACAAATCGGTGCTGGCCCATGCCATTCAGACCGGTCTGGGTGTCACGGACGGTGCTGCCTACCTGCAAAAAATCGTGCAGATTTCGTTCAGCCTGCCTCGTCCGGAGGCTTTTAGCCTGCGGCGGGAATTCATCAGCGGCGTGACTGAACTTTATCAGGACGTTAACGGCAACAGTGCCGGAGAGGACCTGTTGGCCGATCTTGCCCGCGTGACGGATGTCTACGGCGCCGCGTTGTCCACGCCGCGGGAGGTGAAGCTGGTTCTTAATATACTGAGATTTCGCTACGCAGGGGTGCGCGATTACGTTTATCTGCCCGACCTGTGCCTGCTGCAGCTTATCCGTATCAGTAACGCCAGCCTCTATGACTGGATAGAGCAGTATCTGACGGAGCGTGCTGTCGTCGACTCAGGTGACGGCAGCGTCAGTGAAGAAGAACAAACCGGGCTGAAAGACGCACTTATTGCACATCTGGCCCATTTTCCTCCCTCAACGGCGCGCACGGCCTACCATCTCAGAGATTGGATCCCGGGGATAGCTGGCTATGACAACGAAAACATTACACTTTTTTCCCAAACGGGGGATCGCGAACGCGCTGAGATGACGGCCAATAAGCGCCTTGCCAGCGGTGCTTATTGGCGTTACTACTTCGCCTTCTCCTCTCCACAGAATGTGCTACCCCCAGCGTTTTTTGATGACCTGTTCCATCAGGCGGCTGACCCGGCACAACAAGCGGCGATGGCGGAACTATTACTGGGGAAAATCGACAGCAATAATGTGTCCTCACGCACCTGGTTTGAGCACATTCTCAGCCAGCTTTCTCTACCGATGGTGGCCACGCAAAGCGCGAAGGCCTGCGAAGGGTTGGTGAGATTTTTCTTTGATTACAGCGATACCGTAATACAGCGCTATCATGAATTAAACGTGTGGTTTGCAGCGTATGATCTCGATTTGTACGGGGTTGTCGACCGGTTAATACAAAGAATGTGTCAGGAAGACAGGGCAGCCTCAATAGCTGTCCTCCAAAACATCTGTGTAGAGGGAACTGCTTGGTCATGGATTGCAAGATATGTGCGACATCAGCTGTGGCAAAATGGGGTGGTCGGAAACAGACAGGTGGTAGAGAATGACAGGGTACTGTTCGATGAAGAACTGAAGGGGTTGTTGCCAGGGCTTGCTGAACGGTTGAACAAGGACGAGATTCAGAGCCGTCTTTTAAATACGGACGATCTCCTGTCGTACCTTTATGCCTGGAGCGACATCGATAAAGCGGAACGTGTCAGAATCTGGGCTGAAAAGGTTATTCAAACCGATAATGGACTGCTGCAGTTGCTTATGCGCTTAAGAGGGCGTGGCATCAGCAGTGATATAGGTCGTTACCTGAGTCTGGACCTTAACAGGCTTAGTGAATTTCTTGGCGATGAAGAGGTAATAGAACAACGGCTTGCTCGCATAGACGCCGGGGGGCAACATCCAGAAGTCATAAGGGAAATCAGGACTGCCCAGGAGCACGCTCGATTTTAATGCCATTGGCCGGATGGTTTTGTTATTACCACCCGGTCACCACGCCCTGCTCTTTTAGCCGATGGCGGGTTCGCTTAACGTAAGCTGCATCAACGGTTTCCTCTGAATTAAGATTGCGAGTAATGTTGCATATCGTTGCGAGGGTTTCATCTGACAAATTGAAGCCACGGGGTAATGAATATCCAACCAATCCATTTTTTTGATCATTAATACGGTCAAACAGCTCCCTGAAATAATCCGTCAAAGAAGGGCGGCGGGCATTAATGATAGCCTCAGTGGCGTCATCAGCGAACTCAGTGATTACTTCTTCCAATCCCATTACATGCAGTATATCTTCAACTGCTGGCCAGTGCTTCAGGTCATAAACATTAAGCAGTGCAAGCTTACTTTTGAGAGATGACTGATAATAGCCATTATCTTTACCTGCTTCATCAATTAGTTCAGTCAGGCTTACCAGCCGCTCGCAGTAGAAATGGCCACTGAGGTTCAGTAATTCAGACCGGCGCTCAAGCATGGTCGCCAGCCTGATGCTTGCTTCGCTAATGGCCTCATTGAGAGCGGTAAGTTCCCGGAAATCTGAGCGCAAGCGGGCATGCTTTTCCTCGGTACCAAAGCTTGCGGCAAAAATAAGCTGCTCCAGCAAAATCCAGAGTCTGGTTCCTGTGATCCCCCGCTCAGCCAGCTCCTCATAGACCGCGAACATTTCATGATGACGAGTGATAAGGCGGTCAAAAACCGGCCAGGTTGAATTCCATGCCGGGCTGACGCCATCTTTCCAGTCGTGCAGTTTATCTATGAGTAATTGCCTGACATTTTCAGACTGATTGTGTAAATCGGCAGACATTCGCATTTTCCTTGAAAAAATTATGTTTTCGGGCCCATTATTTACATGAAGATGAAGAATGTCGGTAACGGGAGGAAAATTTTTATCAAAGTCAGAGGTACTTTGCCACGACAACATTGCCGTACATATAGGCATGCATAAATGTCACATCGCTGACTCACTCCTTAATTTAATCTTAATTAAGATGATGAGCATTTGTTACTGTTCATAGTAGGAAAATGATATTAATTTGCCTCTTCATCATCAACTTGGTGCATTCGTTTGGAAGCGCGCTTGAAATGGATATCCAGTTAATCCTCGTTGGAAAAGTGGTCCCTGTCACGCCATTGTTAAGATGATTTTTGAAAACCACCAAGTTGTGTTTTCAGGCGTAGGTGTTTAACAGTCTATTCCGACCCTATTTTATAGCTCAGCAGGTCTCCTGATAGGGGAACCGTAATTACGAAAAGAGAAGAGCCATGGACGAATTGAAAAAAATATTTACCCCACGTCTCAAAAAACTTGTCCTAGATTTGTTCGTTGAGTCTGCAAAAGGCCTACCCGGTGTGGGAGGTATGGTCAATGCTAGCGATAAATTATTGCGAGGCCTGGCCGATATTGAACAGGAGGAGCGGCAAAAGCGTCTAAAAGATTACGCTCTGGGCTTGGCTTACGATTACGTTGAAGATGTTGAATTTCGAGAGGAAGAAGTACTGACGGTGGTTCGCAAACTCGTTGCAGATGATGAGGCAGCAAAAACTGAATATTACACACGTCTTACGCTGGGTCTTGGTCGTATTGATATGGAAACGCTTCCCCCCAAAATGCGCTATCATCTCATCCGCATGACAAGCGAACTAACCTGCTACCAGATCGAGTTTGCTAGGGAACTGAAGATCCGCAAAACAGTACCGATTATAGGTACTCTCTCGCTAGATGAAGCCGAACTTAAACTTACCTCAATGGAAAGAGGTATGACTCTCCAGGCTGTAAGTACTCTTAGAAATTGGGGGTTAATAAAAGAAGTATCGCTTCCTCCTCGTGCGAAACCACCGGCTGGCCAGTTGTACGACTTAACGCAAGATTTTCATACATTGATGAGTTTGCTTTTCCACCCTGATGATTTTTCCCCTTTAACCATAGATCAGAAGCCCAAAGAAATTGTTGATGTCATTATCGTGGAACCATATAGCTCAGCCGACAATTTGTATGAAGAGTACCTTACATCTATCCTCAACAGAGAGGGAAAGAAGGTGTCTGTCGAAACTAGAGGAAGCCAGCACCTGTATGAAAAGCTGGGGCATCGCTACCTTCATACGGGGGAGTTGCTCAAAGATAAGAAAAAATTCATTAGATTTAATCTGACCAAAACGGGCCACAAGTCTGACGCAGAGACTCAACGTACGTTCCTTATAGAAAAGGAACTATATACCAGATTTAATAATAATAGTTCGAGTGCGCAAAGTAAGTTACGTCAGAAGTTGGATGAAATAGCGAGCGCTGTGCTGGAGTAGCTAAGGAAGTAGTTCCTGTTTGCTTGCACTCCTGAAGGCACGTTTCCCATGAAAAGGGAATATGATGAATAAATTCAACTTAATCATGGCTATAGACTGTGCAGTCTAGATTTAACGCTGATTTGATTTTTTGAAGTAACAGGTAGGGGGTGGAAAGCGGGGCACTTGCCCACGCTTTTAAGTTTTCTTAACATTCTTTCTTTTCAACGGAGATTCAAAACCAGCAAGGCTGTCTTTTTTCTTAGTTCTCGGAGAAACAACTTCGCCAATTTCGCCTACTTCTTTTCCACATAACTTCGCAGCTTCTGATATCAACTTGATGCGCATATTCTTGTAATCTGAAGCAATGCGCAAAACATCATCACGGCTGTATCCGTTTTTTGGGCGTTCGGACGTGGATGTAAAATTACGGTTCGATGACATGAATATGTTGCTCCATATAAGATTGGTTATAATTGTAGCCTAAATTTTGCTCATTTTCACGTAAAACCTTGTTGTACATCCAGGATAGCCCCCTATCCATAGGGATGGCCACTATTGCTCCAAAGTTATTATTTTCAATGTAATCAAAGACCGCTACAGCTAAGCCATCATTTACAAACTCTCTCATCTCCTTGAAAGTAAATTTCATGTTTACAACCGGCGTATATCTGTACACTCCCTCGTCTTGTTTGAATATCACATAATCGAAGAAATTGACCACATAGAAATCGTTTTCGATCTTATCGGCATTATATTGGTCATAGAAAAACGGGTGCATTTCTTCCGGAAGTCTTACAATTTCCACAACAAACTTACACTCAACCCCTACGTCTTTAACAATGCTGATTAGATAGTGTGTTCCCTCAACCAGCCCTGGAGGAGTGTATCTATTAACCGTTACATTCATTTAACTCCCGCCTCTCATTTCATGAGTCACATGACATTTATTTCGTTAAAATTATATTTTTCAATTAGTTATTTCTTTCATTTAAAATCACCATCTTTAAGTATGCAAATCCAATTTTTTGGTAACTTGCCATTTTCAAATCTGCATCGCCACAGGTTTAACAGACGCTTCCAAGTAGTTAAGATGACTTAAAAATAGAGGTACTCATGAGCGGTAATCTTATCTCACGACTTTAAAATCATTAATGTGAAAGTGTCGGGATGCATAGTACAAGTCATAAAAATATCAATATGATTTAATTTCAACATCAATTTAATATTATTTTCATTGTATTCTATGTTCCATCCCTTAGGCATAAGGTGACTACTTTCATAATGGAAAGCGGTCACTTTCATAATGCCTTTGAAAAGAGATGCTGCTTTCATAAGAATGCATCACAGTCAGTACATAATTCACTCTTAAACACCGGCGTATACCGCCAATTTTGCTGTAACTTATGAAAGTGACCGCTTAACGAATGCCGTTTATGAAAGTAACCGCCTTTCTTGCAGTGCGTTATGAAAGTGACCGCTTTTATGAAGAAGCGAGCCCAAGCTTTGGAGAGCGGGTATGGATGATGAACATGATCTCCCTCCCCTTTTTCGTCTCTGTATAGTCTATGTAGCCGATTTTCTTCAAATCAGTCATTGCCCTGCGGATCGTCGCGTTTTGGTCTTTTACTTGCGATTCCATCGCCAGACGCTCCCGGAGGCGTTTCATTGAAACAAACAATGTAGATGGGGGCATACTTTCAAAGTACACATACAGGGACTGAGCTGCTTCTTTACGGGATAACTCTGAAAGGGCTTTTAGACCAAGCAAAACCTTGTGATCATATCTGTACAGTTCCCATAGACTTGGGTCCCCAACAATTTCAACCAGATCAGCGTCCATATCTAACACCGCACGTTGTACCAAATGCGTCACCAGGGAGCGTTTGCCATCTTTGCTGCGAAATGCCAGGGTAACACTCGATAAATTGAACAAAGAGTCACTGAGACGTGTTCTGGCACGTCCATTGATGTCTGTGGGCTTTAAACCACACATCCGGGCAAATTCTGAGAACGGTAAGGTTATTTTTTCACTGGAATAACCGTATTTTGAAAAGGCAGAGATGATCCCTATCCACGTTTTGAAATCAGTGGACATACCGAGCTTGGCGCCCTGAATCTTGATATTTGTATACCCTTCCTGCCTGGCAACCTCTAAGCTGGAAAGTTCTTCTGACGCATCAATCAGAAATTCCCGCTTCCCCTTTTCCTTAGGTGAAACAGGGGTAAACACACTCAATCTAAGTAGTGCTACAGGCTGGACAGTTTTGCTGCTGTTCGGGATCAGTTCATAAGCTGTGCCTGAATCTTTCTTGATGATCGCGAATGGACTTTCTGGTGGATTGATATCATTAGAGTTTTCCATTTATCCACACCGTATTTGAAATTTGAGAACTTTTTATGAAAGTAACCGCCTAAAGGTTATGAAAATAACCGCCTTTATTATGAAAGTAAACGCTAAATTTATGAAAGTAACCGCTTTTTTTATGAAAGTAACCGCTCAATGTGCCGATTTAAGTAATGTTTTCAATAGAATACGAGGCTGGTGATCTGTTTTTCTTTAATATGATCTAATTATGATCTTAAGAATTGTAATATCAGGTGTATATGTGGATAACTTATTGATCCAGAAGACTCTGACTAGATCCACTCTTCAGTTCGGAACGGATGAAAGGGATCTTCTCCTATTCGTTCACCATCTTTCGTTACTGTAACGTCCAAAATTTTCACTGTTGGCATAACCAAAACCGTCGATATCAGGGAACAAAGTTAACTGGCGTACATCAAAGCTATCTTCGAGGATCCTTAAACAAACGCTTTTCATTTCCGGCGTAAGACCAATCGCCAGGAATGCCTTCTTTTCTTTTATAAACGCCAAACTACTTACTGGGTCATCACAAACTCTGCTGTATAAAAATTCAGCGCTTTGAGCTGCAATTCTTTTTGTTACTACTGAACCGCTCCGGTTTTCCTGGAGAGTATTTTGCCTGAGTGATCAGGCTGCCACATCCCGGTCATTCAGCGAAGCGTAATAGGCTTTTTCTGCCTCCAC
>LNAP01004128.1_pt1 | contig 23785 bp, 17 predicted proteins | sample 602601 | NCBI WGS metagenome assembly LNAP01 (sample SAMN02440304, study PRJNA202911) | soil metagenome | biome: Subtropical and temperate rainforests or woodlands; isolation source: soil samples (1 kg each in a 20% v/v slurry with milli Q water) were... ...
CAGATGCTGGTCACGTCGACCTCGCCCCTCCATCCACAATCCGTAAATCAGCCGCGCCCGCAAAAATGGACTTGTTTATGGACTTAGAAGTCCCGGCTGCAGGCGGATCGCAGTGGACCACGGCAGAACGTCCAGGAGAGGAAAAGTCCTTGTGTGGCAATGACTTGCAGACTCTCTTGGACTTCTGCACAAGTCCGCAGAATGATGCAGTGGAGCGGGTGATGGGAACAAATCCGCGCATCCAACTCATTGATTAAAAATGGATTTTTCCGGTTAGGCACACTACAACCGGCCAGTCAGTGTACCAGTTCAAGCCATCTGGCAACAGACGTGTGTCCACAGCTGTCTTCCCACGACCACTGGAAGCCATGGCTGGCCCATCGGGGGGATTGGCCTCACTTATTTGCTGCGCTGCCGCCTTGCGAGCGCAGGCGAGCGATGAACCGCTCCAAGGACGGCGACAAGGCGTCATTACTCGGGCGCAGCAGGTAGGTATTGATCACAGCCGAATCCACCGCCAAGGGCCGAGCAACCACATCAGTGCGCTGACTGGTTGCCATCCTCGCCGCCGTCGTGAAGCCAATGCCGTAGCCTGCTCCGACCAGCGTAAGCATCATGTTCAACGACGAAGCGTGCTCGACAATGTTTGGCTCCCGCTCCAAGGGTCGCAGAAGACGTGTCAGCTCGCGGCAATAGCCCTCGCACACCTGCGGATCACACAGGATCAACGGGTGTTCCCCGAGCTTGTGAAGCGGTATCTCTTTATGGGCAAGCAACTCGTGGCGGATCGGCATGGCGATCACCAATGGGTCTTGCCAGATCGGTTCGGCACATATGCCATCGCCAACTTCGGCCGTGTGAGCGAACCCTATCGTGAAATCGCCGGACCGCAGCCCGCGCAACTGCTCAGCCAGCGGGACTTCGGACAGTCGCACCTCAATCTCGGGCTCATCCTCGCGGCAATGGGCGAGGAACGAAGACAGCCGCTGATCGGCTGCACCATCGGATATGGCGATGCGTAGGCTGCCTTTTTGACCAGCCGCGATGGCCCTGACGTTTTCTCTGGCCTGGTCCAGAACAGTGAAGAGTCTGCGGATATCCAGCAAAAAGGCAGCGCCTGCCGGAGTCAACCGAGTTCCGCGTCGGTCCCTATCGAAAAGACTGACCCCCAGTTCGTCTTCCAGCTCCTTGATGGCTCGGGACAGAGGGGGCTGCTCGATATGCAGCCGCTCGGCGGCTCGGGTGAAATGCGCCAGTGCCGTAAAGCAACGAAGATGTCGCAACTCCATGCAGGGCATGCCTCCCGGATCGTGTGGTGAAGTCCTGAAAATGAAGTGACCATCTCGCCATCCTGCTTGGTCACCTTCATCAGAGCCCCCCAACAGCCATTGGTCGTCTGGGTTGCCGCTCAAAAATGCCGAGCGATGCACGCTTCGCTTCGATGGCAGGCGCACCGGCAGATCACGTCAAGGCAGTGCAGCACAAAGAGACAAGCACCCTCACGAGCATGCTTGATCGGGCTCCTCGGCTACTTCAGCCATGCCGGATCACTCATTTCACATCGAAATGATCATCATAATGCAGCATACCAACAAAACAACATGGGCTGATAGACGACTTTCCACGCAGACCATATACTTTCTGCAACAATCCATACAAGCATTCGCTAACCCGAACGAGCCAACCAGGATGTCCCACGAAAAGCTTGCAGATCTAACCCAGCCACAGCGCGACCGGCTCGCGTTCGTGGAGCTGCGCGTGCGCTTCATTGGGGAGATGCGTCGCCAGGACTTGGTCACGCGGTTTGGCATTCAGTCCGCCTTGGCGCTGTACAAAGAGCTGGCTCCCGGCAACATCGACTACGACGCCAAAGGCAAGTCCTACGTACTGGGGCCTAGCTTTCAGCCCGTCTTCGACTTCCCGCCAGAGCGGGTGCTCTCATGGCTGACTCAGGGCTTCGGGGATGGCGAGCCAATGCGGCTTAAGGCATGGGTCGCCAGCGAAAGCCCGTCCCGGCTCACCCATCCCGACTTGGACATCCTGGCGCATGTGACCCGGGCAATCCATCAGGAATGTCCGCTGAACATCGAGTACCACTCCATCTCAAGCGGTCGCACGGAGCGCGAGATCGTTCCGTTTGCGCTGATAGACAACGGTCTGCGCTGGCACGTTCGCGCGTTCGACCGCAAATCCCAGGATTTCCGGGATTTCGTCATCACCCGGATCAGACGCCCTGTCGTGCTCAAGGGCCAGCCAGTGGCGGCTCACGAGATGAGCGATCAGGACATTCAGTGGACACGGATCGTCGAGCTGGAACTGGTTCCCCATCCGGATCAGCCCCGGCCAGAGATCACCGAAATGGACTACGGCATGCAGGGCGGCGTGTTGCAGATGAAGCTGAGAGCCGCAACCGCCGGGTACATCCTGCGCAAATGGAGTGTCGATTGTTCCCCCGACCATAGCCTGCGCGGCCCCGAGTACCGGCTTTGGTTGAAAGACCACCTTGCCATCTACGGTGTGCGCAATGCTGTGCTGGCGCCGGGATATGCATCGCCAAGTGCAGAGGCGTCGATAGACGACTGAACGGGAACGACCATGAAGCTGATCCACAACACCGGTTCGCAGCGCGTCATCGATTTGATCCGCCCTCATCTCAAACGTGGCAATCAGCTCGGTTGCGTGACGCCTTCGTTCTCTCTTTACGCCTTCGCTGAAGTCCGAGAGGCTCTGTCTACCCTGGAACGAGTCCAATTGATTGTGCCTCCCGACGATGCGGCGCTTGAACTCCTTGGTTCGGAAGGTGACCGTGCCGCGCGCAATCGTCTGCAGGCACGCTGGTTGGCCAATCAGTGCGCGAAGTGGATCAGTGAGAAGGTTGATCTGCGGCGGGCATCAAGATCAGTACCTCAAGGTGCGGCAGTCATGCGCAGGCTCGACGGAACGTCTGAACAAGTGGTGCTGGGGTCGTTCGCCTTCAGCACATCAGGCCTTGGCCTGACGCCAGGCAACCCACTGAGCCTGATTCAGGCATCGGAATCTGCTGACGAGGCCGCGCAGCTTGCCCAATGGTTCGATCACCAGTGGACAAATCTGCAAAGCGTTTCTGCCACCGATTCAGAGGACAAGAGCAAAGGGCGTGATGCCGTTCTCGAAGCGCTGCGAGCCCTTGGTGAGCACCGCGACCCGTTCACCATCTACACATTGATGTTGCATCACCTGTTTCGTGACAGTGGCGACGAGATGGACGAAGAGCGTATCGTCAAATCCGCCACTGGCATTCGCAATACCGTGGTGTGGCAGAAGCTCTTCAAGTTCCAGCGCGACGGCGTGGTGGGCGCGATCGACAAACTCAACCGCTTTGGCGGTTGCATCATTGCCGACAGTGTAGGCTTGGGCAAAACCTTCGAAGCCCTGGCCATCATCAAGTACCACGAACTGCGCAACGACCGCGTGCTCGTGCTGGCGCCCAAGCGCCTGCGTGATAACTGGACGCTTTACAAGGCCAACGACAAGCGCAACGTTCTTGCAGGCGACCGTTTCAACTACGACGTCCTCAACCACACCGACCTGTCACGCGATGGCGGCACATCCGGCGATATCGATCTGTCGCATGTGAATTGGGGCAACTACGACCTGGTGGTGATCGACGAATCGCACAACTTCCGCAACAAGGCCACCCACAAAGGCAAGGAGTCGCGCTACGACCGCCTGATGCGACGGATCATCCGCGAAGGCGTCAAGACCCGCGTGCTGATGCTCTCGGCCACACCGGTCAACAACCGCCTGACCGACCTGCGCAACCAGATTGCCTTTGCCACCGAAGGCGATGACACCGCCCTGATGGAGCACGGCATCGCCAGCATCGAGGCCACGACCCGCAAGGCGCAGGCGCAGTTCAACCGCTGGCTGGCGCTGGACGAAGCTGAAAAAACACCGACCCGGCTGGTGGAGATGCTGGGTTTCGACTACTTCACTCTGCTGGACCATCTCACCATCGCCCGCTCTCGGCGGCACGTGGAGAAATACTACGGCACCAGCGAGACAGGCCGCTTCCCGGATCGCCTGCCACCGATCAACATCAAGGCCGACGTTGACCTTGCGGGCGAGTTCCGCGCCATCCGCGACATCAATCAGGAAATCCGCCGACTCACCTTGGCCAGTTATGCGCCGCTGCGCTATGTCCTGCCCCACAAACAGGAAGCCTACGACGCCAAGTACAGCACGCAGATTCGCGGCGGAGAAAGCTTCTTCCGCCAAGCGGACCGCGAAGAAAGCCTGATTCATCTCCTGCGTGTGAACGTGCTCAAACGCATGGAAAGCGCCGTTTCTTCCTTCACCCTGACACTGCAAAGGCAGCTCAAGGACGTGGAGGCCACGCTGGGCCGCATTGAGTCGCATGCCGATGCACTGGAGGAAATCGACATTGCCGACGTCGATATCGACGACCCTGCGTTCGAGTCCTTGTTGGTCGGGCGCAAGGTCAAGGTGCTGCTGGATGACGTGGATCTGATCCGCTGGAAGCAGGATCTGCTGGAAGACCGCAACCGCCTGGCAACCCTGCTGGCGGCTGCCAAACAAATCGATGCCGCCCGCGACGCCAAGCTGACCGCACTGCGCGACTTGATCCAACGCAAGTGCCACGATCCGATCAACCCCGGCAACCGCAAGATCATCGTGTTCACTGCTTTTTCCGATACGGCGCACTATCTCTATGCGCAGCTCGCTCCCTGGGCCAAAAGCACGTTGGGTGTCGATGCTGCGCTGGTCACCGGGAGCGCCGGCATACAGACCACCTTGCCCGGTCTGCGCAAAGGCATGAGCGATGTGCTGTCGGCATTTGCGCCGCGCGCCAAGGAGCGCCCGGCCGAACTGGCCGCTGAAGGCGAGATTGACTTGTTGATCGCCACCGACTGCATTTCCGAAGGGCAGAACCTGCAAGACTGCGACTGGCTGATCAACTACGACATCCACTGGAACCCGGTGCGCATCATCCAGCGCTTCGGACGCATCGACCGCATCGGCTCACCCAACCAGCGCATCCAGCTCGTGAACTTCTGGCCCAACATGGAGCTGGAGGAATACATCAACCTGGAACAGCGCGTCAGCGGCCGCATGGTGCTGCTCGATGTCTCGGCCACGGGGGAAGAAAACCTGATCGAGCAACAATCCGGCAACGCCATGAACGATCTGGAATACCGGCGCAAGCAGTTGCTCAAACTTCAGGATACGGTCATCGACATGGAGGACCTCTCCACTGGCGTGTCGATCACCGACCTCACCCTGACCGACTTCCGCATCGATCTGGCGCAGTACCTGAAGCAGCACCCTGGCAAGCTCGACACCCAGCCGCTGGGAGCCTATGCGGTCACCACGACGCTGGATGCCGACATTTCCCCCGGCGTGATCTTTTGCCTGCAAGCCTGCAGTGCGGCAGGAAAACCCGCCGCATCCTCCGACTACCCGCTGGCACCGCACTACCTGGTGCATGTCGGCGATGACGGCAGCGTATTGCTGCCTTACCCGCAGGCCAAGCGCATTCTTGATCGCCTCAAGCGCCTGGCGCTGGGGCGCGAACAGCCTGATGAAAGTGCCTGCGCGCGGTTCGACAAGGCTACCAAAGGGGGCGAAGACATGCGCCATGCCCAGAAGCTGCTCGCGGCGGCAGTGGCATCCGTCGCCGGCAAGCACGAGGAACGGGCCGTGGCCAGTCTATTCACGCCCGGCGGCACGCACGCCATGAAAGGCGAATTCGCCGGCAGCGGTGACTTTGAGGTAGTGGCATTCCTGATAGTGCTGCCCGATGAACAGAGTATTTGATAACAAGGACAAGCATGAGCTTTCGCACCGCCGAACCCGCATTGAAAGATGTCCTCGATGGAATCGCATCGGGGCAAATCCAGCTTCCCGACTTCCAACGCGGTTGGGTGTGGGATGACAACCATATTCGGTCGTTGATCGCGAGCCTCTCGCTGTCCTATCCGATTGGCGCCGTAATGTTTCTGGAAGCAGGCGGGGTGCCGTTCAAGCCTCGCCTGTTTGCCGGCGTGAACTTGCAGCCCGCACCCGCCCCCAAGACCTTGGTTCTCGACGGTCAGCAACGCTTGACCTCCATGTACCTGGCGCTGCGCAGCGGTCAACCCGTACCGACACGCACGGAGAAAGGCGCGGACATTCGCCGTCTGTATTTCCTCGACATGTCCAAATGTCTGGATGAATCGGCAGACCGGGAAGACGCCGTTCTCTCGGTTCCGGAGACACTGCAAGTCACGTCCGATTTCGGCCGCAAAGTCGATCTGGATGTCAGCACACCTGATTTGCAGTACAGCCAGCGGCTCTTCCCGGTGGCGTTGCTCTTCGATATCCAAGGGTTCATGGCCTGGGAAAGCGGCTTCAGCGCGCACCATCAGTTCGCGGCGGAAGCCATGCAGTTCATGCAGCGGTTTCGCAACGAAATCTGGCTGCGCTTCCAGCAGTTCAAGGTTCCCGCCATCGAACTGACCCAGGACACGCCACGCGAAGCCGTGTGCCAGGTCTTCGAGAAGGTCAATACCGGTGGCGTGACGCTCACCGTCTTTGAGCTGATGACCGCAACCTTCGCTGCCGATGAGTTCAACCTTCGTGACGACTGGGAAGCTCGGCAGGAGCGGCTGACCGCCAAGCATGACGTGCTCACGGCGGTGGACGGCACCAGTTTTCTCACCGCGGTGACCTTGCTGGCGAGCTATCGGCGGCACAAGGCGCATGGCACATCCGTCAGTTGCAAGCGCGCCGACGTACTGAAGCTGCCGCTGGCGGATTTCAAGTCGCTGGAATCCGCGCTGGAGCAAGGGTTCAAGCGGGCCGCCGAGTTGCTGGCAGAGGAAAAAATCTTCGACGACCGAAGCCTGCCTTATGCCACGCAACTCATTCCGTTGTCGGCCATCTGCGCGCACCTGGCAGACCGCACCACGCAACATGGCGTCAAACAGAAGCTGCTGCGTTGGTACTGGAGCGGTGTTCTGGGCGAACTGTACGGTGGTGCCAACGAAACCCGTTTCGGCATGGACATCCAGGATGTGGTCGCCTGGATCGAAGGCGGCAGCGAACCGCGCACGGTGCGCGACGCCAACTTTGCGCCGACGCGCCTGCTGTCCCTGCAAAGTCGCCTCGCAGCCGCCTACAAGGGGCTGGCCGCCTTGCTCATGAAACACGGTGGTCGGGATTTCGTCAGCGGTACGCCGATCGACCTCAACACCTACTTCAACAACGCCATCGACATCCACCATGTGTTCCCCCGTGCCTGGTGCGAAAAGCAGAAATTGCCCAAGGAGAAATGGAACAGTGTGGTCAACAAGGCTCCTCTGGCCGCTGGCACCAATCGTTTCATCAGCGGGGATGCGCCCAGCGTGTACCTCGCCCGCATCCAGAAAGCCAAGCAGGTGACCCCCGATAACCTGGATGAATTTCTGGTTTCCCACGTGATTCCGGTGACTGCGCTGCGCTCGGACGACTTCGATGCGTTTGTCCGCCAACGTGCCTCCGCACTGTTGAAGCTGATCGAGCAGGCCATGGGCAAAACCATTGCCGGGCGCGACAGCGAAGAAACGGTCAAGGCATTTGGAGCGGCACTCTCGTGATGAACTGGTCAGATGTCGTCAGTGCCCTGTGTCTCCCCGATAGCGCACGGGTGGATCAGCGCGTGCCCAAGAAGCTGTTGCTGGAGAACGGTGCGCCGACGACTTCCGACAAGCGCTTGATCACGGACGCGATTGAAGAAGTCCAGTGGCTTGCCGCACTCAAGCCCAACACCATCGGCGTGCCCGAGTACCGGGACGCGCAACGCGAATACCTGGAAATCGCGGTGCTAGCCGTCACCTTGCGCGGCACCATCAAGCCCACCAGTCTTTCACGCCTTGCCGAATTGGTGCACCGGGCCGTTCCTTATCCGGTGCTGTTGCTGCTGGTTGATGGGCCAGCGCTGACCCTGTGGCTGGCGCACAAACGCTGGGCGCAGAACGAGGCGGGCAAAGTCGTGCTCGAAGGCGATCTGGTGTCGGCCTCTCTACCCCACGCGGCCAGCGGCACAACCGAGACTGATACGAAGGCACGTCCCGAAGCCGAACATGCCTTCGTGCAATCCCTCTCGATTGCGCGTCAGCCCCAGACTTCGCTGCACGCCCTCTATCAAGGTTGGGTTGAATGCGTGCAGGCTCTGCAGGCTGCGCGGCGGACAGGAAGTTATCGGGCTACAGCAACCCCCGAGCAAGCGGCTGCGCGCCGGCAGGCGTTGGCCGATTGCGAGCGGCTGGAGGGCGAGATCAGCCGCCTGCGGGCACAAGCCGCTAAGGAAAAACAACTGGCGCGCCAGGTGGAAATGAACCTGACGCTCAAGCGCATCCAGACCGAGCTGATGACTGCGCGACAACAACTTTGAAGATTGAACGAATGACGGAGAAGACCATGGAAAAACTCACTGCAACCAGCCCCGAAGCCCAATCCGCCGATCTGGTGGCTTGCAATATCGAACAGCTCAAAGCGTTGTTCCCGGAACTGATCACCGAGGGTGCGAACGGCGTTGCGGTGAACGTAGACGTGCTCAAGACCCTGGTGGGCGATGCCACCGTCACCGATGCCGATGAAAAATACGGCCTCAACTGGCACGGCAAACGTCGCGCCCGCCAACTGGCGCTCACGCCCAGCACCGGCACCCTGCGCCCCTGCCCGCAAGACAGCGTGGACTGGGATACCACCCAGAATCTGATGATCGAGGGCGACAACCTCGAAGTGCTCAAGCTGCTGCAAAAGAGCTATGCCGGCAAGGTCAAGCTGATCTACATCGACCCGCCGTACAACACCGGCAAGGATTTTGTGTACCCGGATAATTTTCAGGACAACATCAAGAACTATCTGGAGTTAACCGGGCAAGTCAAAGGCGGGCAGAAGATCAGCAGCAATACCGAAGCCAGCGGGCGGTTTCATACTGATTGGCTGAATATGATCTATCCGCGCTTGAAAGTAGCGAAGAGCTTGCTTAAGAAGGATGGTGTCGTTTTTATCTCGATCGACGACAATGAACTTCATAACCTTCGCATGCTTGCGGATGAAATATTTGGCGAAGAGAACTTCGTTGCCACCGTTGCTGTTGTCAACAACATGAAGGGCCGCAACGACAAAAAGCACATCGCCGCTTGTCACGAATACGTTGTTGTCTACGCAAATCCTGACTTTGTCTCCAACGGCCTACCGCTGACTGAGGCGCAACGCGCCGCATTCAAGTACGAGGACGAAAATGGTCAAAAGTATGCACTTCGAGACCTGAGAAAACGCGGCGGCCCGGATCGTCGCGAGGATCGCCCCAAGATGTATTTCCCTATTTATTGGGATGAGGCGACTGGCGTTTGTTCGTTGAGTCGAAAAAGCGACACCGACGTCGAGATCTTCCCTCTGCGTGGAGACGGTTCTGAGGGGTGCTGGCGCTGGGGATATGAAAAGGTGGAGCAGCATCTGGATTGGATGCACGCAAAGCGATCTGGACGTAGTGGAAGGTTGGATGTTGATCATCGGCTATACCTTGATCCGTCAATTGCAGTAGATGATGCGGATGATGAAGTTGATGATGAGGAAGATGAGGCCATTGAGCGTACTTCGAAGCCGAAGTCGGTGTGGTTTGGCGGCGAATTTTCGACCGATAGTGCCAAGCGAGCATTGAAGGAGTTGATTCCGGGCGAATCATTCGATTTTCCTAAGTCAATCGATTTTCTTCGCACCTGCGTACTGCTTGGTTCGAGTGGAAATGACATTGTTGCCGACCTTTTTTCGGGTTCTGCAGCAGCAGGACAAGCGGTGATGCAGCAGAACGCAATCGACGGTTTTGCGCGACGCATCTTGACGATTCAACTTCCAGAGCCGCTGAATCCAGCTGAAAAGAACCAGAAGGCAGCCGCGACCGTATGCGACAAGCTTGGACTTAAGCGAAACATCGCTGAGTTGACGAAAGAACGTCTGCGTCGTGCCGGAGCCAAGGTTAAAGCGGACAATCCACTGTTCGTGGGCGATACGGGTTTCCGCGTCTTCAAGCTCGACACCTCCAACATTCGCGCTTGGAATCCGAAGCCGGATGACCTAGAAGCCACGCTGCTCGATCATCAGAATCACCTGCTTGAAGGTCGCTCTGAGGCCGATGTGTTCTATGAGCTGTTGCTCAAACTAGGCCTCGACCTATGCGTGCCCATTGAGAAGCGCAATGTGGAAGGGCTGGATGTGCATGCCGTGGGCGGAGGCGTGCTGCTGGCTTGCCTGGCTGAAAAGATCACCCGTGAGCAGGTGGAGTCACTCGCCCAAGGCATCATCTCTTGGCACAAGCAACTGGCTCCCGCTGGCGATACCACTTGCGTGTTCCGCGACAGCGCCTTTGCCGATGACGTGGCCAAGACCAACCTCGCCGCCATTCTGGAGCAGCACGGCATTCAGAACGTCAGGAGCCTGTGATGCCAGTAAATACTTTTCTCTATTTTTCTTATGGCTCGAACATGCTTTCCAGTCGTCTGCGGGCGCGCTGCCCTTCTGCTGAGCCGGTAGGTGTGGTCGAATTGCCGGATCATGAACTTCGCTGGCACAAGCGAAGCAAAGACAACTCGGGGAAATGCGACGTTGTCGCCTGCCCAGGCAAGCTCATCATTGGCGTCCTTTATCGAATTAAAGATTCTGATAAGACTGCGCTCGACCGTGCAGAGGGTCTCGGACATGGATATGAAGAGATCGAGGCTCATGTTCTGCATGATGGCAATAACGTCATTGCCAAGGCCTACCAAGCTACGGCGACAGATGAATCATTAACGCCTTATGGTTGGTACAAAGCCTTGGTGATTGCCGGTGCGCAGGAACACGGTTTGCCGAAAGACTATGTTGAGCAGCTCAAACTCGTGGTTTCGACAGATGATCCGAACCGCACTCGCCACGATAGGGAGTTCCGTTTGATCGAAGGAGTGAGTCAATGAAGCTGCACTTCGAGCCTAACCTCGACTACCAGATGCAGGCCATCGAGGCGGTGTGCGACCTGTTCCGTGGTCAGGAAGTCTGCCGCACCGAATTCACGGTGACCATGAAACTGCCCGATGAAGCGCAGATGTCACTGGGCGTGGCGCAGTCCGACCTTGGCGTTGGCAACCGCTTGACGCTGCTCGACGACGAGCTGCTCAAGAACCTGTCAGACATCCAGTTGCGTGGTGGCCTGCCGCCTTCCGGCTCGCTGACTTCCGGCGACTTCACGGTGGAAATGGAAACGGGCACCGGCAAGACCTATGTGTACCTGCGCACGATCTTCGAGCTGAACAAACGCTACGGCTTCAGCAAGTTCGTGATCGTGGTGCCGTCGGTGGCGATCAAGGAAGGCGTCTACAAGACCCTGCAAATCACCGAGGAACACTTCAAGGGGCTCTACGCGGGCGTGCCCTTCGATTACTTCCTGTACGACTCGGGCAAGCCCGGGCCGGTGCGCAACTTCGCCACCAGCTCCAACATCCAGATCATGGTGGTGACGGTGGGCGCCATCAACAAGAAGGATGTGAACAACCTCTACAAAGAGACCGAGAAGACGGGCGGCGAGAAGCCCATCGACCTGATCAAGGCCACCCGGCCGATCATCATCGTGGATGAACCGCAAAGTGTGGACGGCGGCCTTGAAGGACGCGGCAAGGAAGCGCTGGATGCCATGAACCCGCTCTGCACGCTGCGCTATTCCGCTACCCATGTGGACAAGCACCACATGGTGTTCCGCCTGGATGCCGTGGATGCTTATGAGCGCAAGCTGGTCAAGCAGATCGAGGTGGCGTCGGCCACGGTGGAGGATGCGCACAACAAGCCTTTCGTGCGCCTGGTGAAGGTGGAAAACAAGCGCGGCCGCATCAGCGCCAAGGTCGAGCTGGATAAACAGACCGCCACTGGCGTTCAAAGGGTTGAGGTGACGGTCAGCGATGGCGACGACCTTCAGCAGAGCGCCGATGGCCGTGCGATCTACGCCGATTTTCGGGTGGGCGAGATCAATACGGCCAAGGGCGAAGCATTCATGGAGCTGCGCTACCCCGGCGGCGAAGTGTTTTTGCAGCCGGGTCAGGCCCACGGTGATGTGGATGCGCTGGCCGTGCAACGCGAGATGATCCGCCGCACGATCAAGGAACACTTGGACAAGGAAAAGCACCTGCGCCCGTTGGGGATCAAGGTGTTGAGCCTGTTCTTCATCGACACGGTGGACAAGTACCGTCAGTACGATGCGGACGGCCAGCCGGTCAAGGGTGTGTATGCGCAGATGTTCGAGGAGGAATATCGCCGTGCCGCCAAGTTGCCGGCCTACCAGAGTTTGTTTGCCGAGATCGACCTGGCGTCCGCCGCCGAGGAGGTGCACAACGGCTATTTCTCCATCGACAAGAAGGGCGGCTGGCTTGATACCGCCGAGAACAATGCGGGCAACCGGGAGAATGCCGAGCGCGCCTACAACCTGATCATGAAGGAGAAGGAGAAGCTGCTGTCCTTCGGCACGCCGCTGAAGTTCATCTTCTCCCACTCCGCGCTCAAGGAGGGCTGGGACAACCCCAACGTATTCCAGATTTGCACCTTGCGCGACATTCAAACCGAGCGCGAGCGCCGCCAGACCATTGGTCGTGGGTTGCGTCTGTGTGTCAACCAGGATGGCGAGCGGGTGCGCGGCTTCGAGGTCAACACCCTGACCGTGGTGGCCACGGAAAACTACGAGCAGTTTGCCGAAAACCTGCAGAAGGAAATCGAGAAAGACACAGGCATCCGCTTTGGCATCGTGGAGCAGCACCAATTTGCCGGCATTGCCGTGACCGGCGCTGATGGGCACGCCGCACCGCTGGGCATCGAGCAATCGAAGGCACTGTGGGAGCACCTGAAAGCCGCCGGCCATATAGATGCCAAAGGCAAGGTGCAGGATTCACTGAAAACGGCGCTGAAGAACGGCACCTTGGAACTGCCGGCCGAGTTTGATGCGCAGAAAGCCCAGATTGCTGAAGTGCTGCGCAAGGTGTCGGGCCGGCTGGACATCAAGAATGCCGATAAGCGCAGGCAAGTGCCGCTGCGCAAGGGTAAGGATGGCAAGGTCGTTTATCTGAGCGACGAGTTCAAGGCACTGTAGGACCGCATCAAGCACCAGACCACCTACCGGGTGCAGTTCGACAACGCCAAGCTGGTGACCGATTGCATCGCAGCATTGCAGAAGGCCCCGGTGATTGCCAAAGCACGGCTGCAATGGCGCAAGGCCGACATCTCTATCGGCAAGGCGGGTGTCGCCGCGACGGAGAAAGCGGGCGCGGCGACCGTGGTGCTGGACGAGGCGGATATTGAGCTGCCGGATTTACTGACCGATCTGCAGGACCGCACCCAGCTTACTCGACGCACCATCGTCAGCATCCTGACCGGCAGTGGCAGGCTGGACGACTTCAAACGCAACCCGCAGCAGTTCATCGAGCTGGCCGCCGAAACCATCAACCGCTGCAAGCGCTTGGCCCTGGTCGATGGCATCAAGTACCAGAAGCTCGGCGACCAGCATGTCTATGCGCAGGAGCTGTTCGAGAAGGAAGAGCTCACCGGCTATCTCAAGAACATGCTGCTGGATACCCAGAAGTCGATCTACGAACACGTGGTGTACGACTCGACCACCGAGCGGGACTTCGCCGATGAGCTGGAGAAGAACGACGCCATCAAGCTCTACGCCAAACTGCCAGGCTGGTTCAAAGTGCCTACACCGCTGGGCACCTACAACCCCGATTGGGCCGTATTGGTGGAAGAGGACGGCAGCCAGCACCTGTACTTTGTGGTGGAAACCAAGAGCAGCCTGTTCACCGATGACCTGCGCGACAAGGAAAGCGCCAAGATCGAATGCGGCAAGGCGCATTTCACTGCGCTGGGAGTTGGTGAGAACCCTGCCCGGTATGTGGTTGCGCGCTCGGTTGGTGATCTTTTGACCGAGGCGGCAAAGGGGTAGGTTCTGCCGTCGCGACGGCACGATAAGTTTTCGTCATGCACACGAGCGGACACCGTAGCTTTGAATAAAGGAGTTTTCATATGAGCAATATCCCATTCGACCCGTCGAAATTCACGGCACCGAAAGCGAAGCCTCTACCAGTCGTGCTTCTTCTCGATGTGAGCGGCAGCATGAGCGGAGAGAAAATCCGCAATGTGAATGATGCCGTTCGCGATATGTTGGATACCTTCAGCGACACCGAGAACGGTGAAACTGAAATCCATGTAGCGATCATCACTTTCGGTTCTCAGGTAGCGCTGCATCAGCCGCTTGCCAGCGCCAGCGATATTCATTGGCAGGACCTTTCAGCTGGCGGCATGACTCCGCTTAGGATTGCCTACAGCATCGTTGAGCGAATCAATAAATTGTTGTAACGAATATGCGAAGCGCTCAAGTTCTTCTGGGTTGCCGATTGCTTGTGCCATTACCAATACCCTCCATCTTCTGTCGAAGAACTTTGTGTCACAGAGTTCTGTTTATCCTGGCGTGCTTCGATTGTGGCGGGCTGGATTTCAAGGGCGCTCGCTTCAGGCACATTATTTGGCGTCTGTGACTTCGTCCGGATGGTCACCGACATAGTGACAAACTTGAAGAAGTCACGTAGCTGTTTGGCGTTCTCTGCGTAGAAGAGGCGATTAGAGGTGCCTTCGATAAATTTCCCAAGCACTGCCTCGTCAGCATCAGCGCCTATCGCCATTGCCAAACGGTCACATTTTGCAGAGCGCCCGTCGCTAATGAACGCGTTCAGAGGTTTTTCCCACGCATCATTAGGCCCGCCATCAGAGACCAATACGACCGTTGGACGATACGCACGCGAAGGAACGACATCTTTGTCTTCGATCATCGCTTTGGCCATTTGCAATGCCGTGCCAACGGTGCCTTTGCTTCACTCGGAGATACCTGGCAAGACGAAAAGCGGGCGCGATTTGAGGAGGATTACAACGCGCTCGTTCAGCAGTTGCAGTACTTCAACGACAACGCGTCTGAGCAGGTTCCATATCTGGCAGCGCTCGCGTCGCGGCTGCGGGATTATTTGCAAAGCTAAGGGCAGCGAGGTCGCAATGGCACAAGTTTCAATTGGGCAAGTGGAGAATTTGGAAGACCTCGTGCGCGAGCTGCAGTCAGTGCGCGAGGCTCTAGGGATGGTCTGAAAAAGACTTCCCGAATCTAGTGAAATACGCCGATCCCGTTGCCCGAGTTTCCCGATGAAGCAAATGACCTTCGCCGACGCCGAGTACGCCGGCAAGCGCAAGCAGACCCGCAAAGAGTGGATCAGGTGGTGCCGTGGAAGGGTTTGATTGCCCTGATCGAGCCGCACTACCCCAAGGGTGAAGGTGGTCGTCCGGCGTATCAGCTGATGGCGATGCTGCGCGTACATTTGATGCAGAACTGGTTCGGCTACAGCGATCCGGCGATGGAGGAAGCGTTGTACGAGACCACGATCCTGCGCCAGTTTGCCGGGCTGAACCTGGAACGCATTCCCGACGAAACCACCATCCTCAACTTCCGTCGCATGCTGGAGAAGCACGAATTGGCGGCTGGGATTCTGGCGGTGATCAATGGTTATCTGGGCGACCGCGGTTGGCGCTGTTGCATAAGTCGGCCGCGGCCGTGCTGCCCGCCCGGGTTCTTGGTAGGCTCAAGCCATGAGCAAGCCTGCGCGGGCGAAGTACCGCACGACGAACTGGACCGAGTACAACGCCGCCCTCAAACGCCGAGGATCCTTGATGGTCTGGCTCGATGCAGACCTGCAGTGGCAGGCATCGCCCACCGGCAGGAACGGACGGCCAGCCGTCTTCAGTGATGCCGCGATCCAGTTCTGCCTGACCCTCAAGTGCATGTTCGGCCTGGGGCTGCGCCAGGCCACAGGTCTGGCCGAGAGCCTGCTGCAGCTGGCCAGGCTCGATTGGCCGGTGCCCGACTACAGCACCCTGTGCCGGCGCCAGAAGACCTTGAGCGTGGCCATCACGGCACGCCCCAACCGCACTGGCTTGCACCTGCTGATCGACAGCACGGGCGTGAAGATGTTGGGAGAAGGAGAGTGGAAAACCAAGAAGCATGGTGCTGACTACCGGCGTCAGTGGCGCAAAGTCCACCTGGGCATCGACGCGCAGACGCTGGAGATCCGGGCCATCGAGATCACGGACAACGCCATCGGCGATGCGCCCATGCTGCCAGAGCTGCTGGCCCAGATCCCGGCTGGTGAGCCCCTGCACTCTGTCAGCGCCGACGGCGCCTATGACACCAAAGCGTGCCACGAAGCCATCGCCGGTCGACAGGCCGCGGCCATCATCCCCACCAGTAGGAACGCAAAGCCCTGGGCCGACGCCAGAGCGGGTGCCCAGGCCCGCAACGAGATCTTAAGAACCACCCGAAAGCTGGGGCGAGCTATTTGGAAGAAGTGGAGCGGCTACCACCGCCGCAGCCTGGTGGAAACCAAGATGGGGTGCTTCAAGAGACTGGGGGAGCGGGTGATGGCGCGCGACTTCGACCGGCAGGTCACGGAACTACAGGTGCGAGCGTCCATCTTGAACAGGTTCACCAGCCTGGGCACGCCCCGAACCGTGCGCGTGGGATAACTCCGTCTGGGGTAAGGGGGCGCTCGACCTCAGATCGGGTTATGCAACAGCGCCCAGGAAAGGCGATGATGTTCCGTTCATCCCTGTAAAAATCGGTGCAGGCATGAAGCCATATGAGCTTTCACTGGGTCGCAATGTGCTCTGGACAGGGACGATGAACCAAGATGAAACCACCAAGTCACTTTCAGACAAGGTGCTTGATCGATCCATCATCATCAACTTTCCGCGCCCGACGGAACTCAAGCGCCGCCTGAAGCTTGCTCCACTTGATGACAAAAATCGAGGCCCAGCGCTACACAAAACGTCGTGGCAGAGTTGGCTAGCGCAAGGCAGCAACTTCTCCGACGATCAGGTCAGCCCATTCAAGAAATTCATTGAAGGAATCAATGCCTCTCTCGCGGTCACAGGCCGTGCTCTCGGTCACCGCGTTTGGCAATCCATTGAATACTACATGGCCAATTACCCGGATGTCCGTGCTGCACCCGATAAAGATGCGCTTGCCAGGGCTATGCATGTCGCCTTCGAGGATCAACTCGTGCAGAAGGTCATGCCCAAGTTGCGGGGTATAGATACACGCGGCAAGAGCAAGACGGAGTGCCTGGACAGGATTCGTGGACAGCTTGTTACAGGAATCGGGAGTGACTCATTCAATCTGGCCGAGGATTTCGATCTCGCCTGCGATCTTGGATATGGTCAGTTTATCTGGCAATCAGCAAACTACCTAAACGCCGGCGATACTATCTCTGATAAAAAAACCTACGGCGGCTCTGGCGCCGGACGGGAGCGAAGAGCCACATCCACTTTTTATGAAAGAATCAGATGCAGCCAAACGCCGTAAAATCTGGAACGCAAAGACACCTGAGCAACGAAAAGAGCTTAGTGAAAAGCTAGAAGCGAATGCCGGAAGGATTCCATATAACCCATGACAATCAATCAAAAAAAAATCTATGTGGGTTATCGCGCCAAGGAGAAAAGTTCTAGCGCCTTACTTGAGCAATTAGATTGGTTTTATCGGGCTGCAGATTTCGATCCGAAAACAGGTTTGGCGTTGCCGCAAGCATTGTCTTCTTTTTTGAAAAAAATTGCGCAGCCTGTAAATAACAGCATAATCCATGATCGGCTTTGGCGTATCACAGAGCACAGCCGTGCTGCACTCGAACATCTGATGCGATCACTCAACGAGAGCCCGCGTCGTGAGCAAGCGTTGATGCCCATTCATGCTGTGCGCGAGCTCGACGCTAACAGTTTTATAAAACTCAGCAATCGTCCAGGGCGTACCATTCGAGAAAAACTTGCTGGTAAGCCTCATATGCAGGCTGTGCGTCGTTTTCAATCTGTCGATCTGCCTGAAAATCGTCTATTGAAGGCATTTGTTCGCCATCTTGTTGAATTGCTTGAATTTCGCCTAGATTACCTCGGCCATGAAGACGAGATTCTGCCAAAAATACAATCTTGGCTGCACTCCGAAGAAGCCCAAGAGATTGGCAACTGGGACAATCTGCCACCCAATAATACGCTACTCTCGCACCGTGATTATCGACGCATTTGGGATGCATGGCGGTGGCTACAGACCTTGGATGATGATGTCGCTGGCGACTTTGTCCAGGTTGAGGCACGTGACAAAACGATGCGCTTATGGAGGCAATGCGCGCAAATGTGGTCTTCCGGAAAACATCTATTTTCTGAGATGCCGCTTATTTTTGACTACGAGAAGTTTGAGATACTTCCCTGGACTTCAAAACCGCCCTTGTTCAATACATCAAGGAAGAATATTTCGCGGCATAGCCTGCAATGTGAAATCACCGATCCAGCTTGTGTTGATTTCACGTCCTTACGCCCGAGTTACGACTGCGGCGACGGTGCATTCGCACAGTCTTTGCCTGATACGTTTCTGTGGCAGCAATGGAGGCGCGATGATGAGAGCATCGACATCGAACTCTTCCACTCCGATGCAGTTTGGCTTCATCCGCAATCGATAACCATATCCGGGCCAGACCTCTTATTTGCCAAAGGCAACACATCAGAGAACTGCGACCGTGCCGCTCGCGCATTCACTATTCGGCTGCACGAGATTTTCAGGAATGACACACTCTACTGGCTGGTTCCGGATTTTCTCAACGACTTTGAGCTTGAGCTTATCCGTCGCAATCTCAATGCCCGTTTCTCCAACGCTGAACCGTTACCGCGCAGCGTGGCAGCAGTTTTCGCGCTGGCTGATCCAGAAAAAATAAAGGGTGAGGGTTATGCCGTCGTTGTTGTAGATACCATTGGCAACAAGACCTGTGCAGTCAAGCTACTTGCCAAATTCGACGAAAACCTGAAAAAACGTCTTCCCATAACTCGCGGATTTTATTGGGAGCGCTGTCCACCAGTTATCATTGCTAACGCGGATGATAATAGAACCGAATTTCAAGGCTACGATATTAGCGTGGTTGATGCCCAAGAACGGTGGCACGATGCAATTCCCGCTAGCAGGAGCGGATACATCGATCCCGAGCACCTCAAGCGCGATCGGCATATCGGAGGCTTCGCGTTCTGCATCAATCTAACGGGAAGCCCCGTTGCAGGTGGCGTCCGCCTACATACCCTCCAGCAACAAGCAGGTGACATTCCGCTATGGCGTGATCAAATCCCAGAACTTTCAATCAAGGTGATGAAAGATGGCCACTACCAACGCTTTCACTTGGTTTCACATGGGACAACTATCAAGCCTGTTCGCGGAAAACCCGTGTTCATTCCCATTGCTGAAGAATTCACACTTCTAGCAGGAAAACAGCATTACTCGTTCCCACTCTACATCGGCAGCAATGCTGACGACCTTGGCTTTTCCGCTCGTCTCGATTCACCCGATTTTCCGCTAAAAGGTGATGCCCTGTGTGATTTAAACTTGACCTTTGAATACGGCGCAGACACCCCTTATAAGCTTGTGTTCACTCCACGCGCAGAATCAATTCGACCCATGCGGGCAACGTGGCAGCGCATGGACGAAATCGTCATCAGCGATGCCCCCGCGCCAGAATATCCAACGCCGATAACGTGGTCAGATTTGCGGATTTTCCCGAAATCCGGCAGTAATGAAACTACCGACTTGCTCGACTGGATGCAGAGGGGAATTGCACAGCTTGACCGCCATCTTTATATCCGTCCCAAGCCACGGATAACAGGTGAAATAAGCAGCGCATGGAAGATTGATAAAAAAGGAGGGAAATTTACCTTTGCGGCTTGCGATGCAGTGGAGGACTCCGTTTTCATCCATCAGAATAGCTTTATTCATGGATTGAATTTCGTTGACTTTTCAGAGGGGCAGGAAATCTCATTCGAGCTTCGAGAGCGCGAAGGGAAATACTCTGGCTGGAAAGTGGCTGGCCCGACATATAAGGATGCGGTGCATTTAAAGTTTTTTGATAAGGAATCAGAAAAAGACTTAGTCGCCAATATTCGCAAGAGCCTTTATTTTCCAGTCATTCAGGTTTGGCGTGATGGTCGCTCGATCAGTGATCCGGAATGCCCGCAAGATTTTAGCGCCGCAATGAAAATTAATTGTGAGTATCTCGTTGCCCTATTGTCAGAAGATGAGCTTCCTGAATCAGTGAGGGCAGAAATTATATTTCTGCTTTTCTGTATGCATAAAGATGTGCCTGACGACTGCATTCAGTTGATCTTCGATAAGATCAGAGATGGTAATATTCTTGAAAAGAGCCTGGTCGGTTTCGCGCTTGGTGATGTTTCAAAGCAATGGCAATATGATTTGCTATCAAAACTTGTTGAGAATCTGACAGGCGATGTGCTTCGCATTTTTTCTTACGCCATCTGGCGAGAGCAGAATTTCGTTGATAAAATATGCCTCGAGGACATGCGTAGCATTCTGAATACTCTGAGCATCATGCTTGGTAACATAAAGCAGTGTCCGCCACGGAAATACGAGAAAGACGAATGGACTGCGCGTAATTGGATTCGTTCTACAACGGAGCCACTTGAACTTTTGCTAGGCCTGCTGCGCACCCGGGCATCGTCCAACCCTGAAATCAAAATGCTCCTTCAACCGCATCAAAAAATAACTAAAGAATTTGCGAAGCAAATTGAGCATGTAACTGAAATCATCTTGCAGTCGGATATTCCTCTTTTTTCCCGTGTGCAACTCAATCTCCAGAAGCCGAAGAGCGATCGCGCGCCCGATTTACTTTATTCACTGCGACTTTACCTCGGCGGGGATGACGGAGCGGATGCGATTCACATCTCCAGTGTTTCTGATGGAAATGCTGATTGAAATTTAAGCCTCATGGGTTATTTGACTAATTGATGGTTTTTGATTTAATCAAAAATAGATATGGATTATTTGAGGCCTGAAGATCGAAAACCATTTGTGGTTTGATAAGTAAATAGCCATGTAGCTTCCTCGATTTTCTGGGGCCTGTGACTTCGCACGTCCAGATGTTCAAACCACTCGGCTGCTTGCGATGTAATTGCAGTCGCTCGAAGCCCTTCTGCACCCACTGCCAATCCTGCAGGTTCTCCTGTTTGGCCAGTTTGCCTACCTGCGGGTGTTCTTGGGCATAGCGCTGAAATACGCCGGGGCTGACTAGGTAGGCGGTGTCGCTCACGGTATGCACCAGCGCTTTCGCATCATTGATGATGAGTCGCCGCGTGGCGATGCCCTGTTTCAGCCACGCCATGAAGTGTTCGCCGGATGGCTGTGCCGTCGAGGATGTGGAGGTCGGCGGCGAAGGCACAGCGGCGGCCAGGGTCGGCAGTGGCGCATCCGAGAGAACGATGGGTGCTTCGTCCGGGGTGGTTTCCACATCCTGATCGTTGGTTGGCGAGTTTCCTATTCCTACCATCGCCAGCATGTCCTCCATGGCGTCAGGGATGGCCAGGGCCTTGGGCGGAAGGGCCGATGCGATTCCACGACCTTCCACTGGCGGAGCGTTTTGGTTTTCCAAGGCTGACGCCGCGCCGTCCGCAGAAAGGGGGGCTGATGCCTCGGCAGCTTCGCCTGCCAGTGCCGCGTCGATCGTCACCATCCCTGCAAAGGGTGCTGGTCGCTCACCAGATTCCCAGATCAGCGCGGGCGCGAGGCGCAACAGGGTGAACGAGTGAGTCCAGCCGGTGGAACTGGTCACGGTAGCGCGCCAGATCGCTTTGCCGTCCGGCGTGGACTGCAACATGCCGTGGTCCTGCAGCACGTTGAACACGGCGGTGTTGTTCGCAGGGATGCCGTCGATACCCTGGGATAGCAAGTGCGCCCGCAGCTTGTCCGAGACCGTTTTGCTGACCAGCCACAAGCCATCTTCGGTGAGCCAGCCATCGGAGGCTTCCGGCTGGTTCAGCTTCAACTGTTCCTTGAGCAGGTAGCGCAAGCCATCGAGCAGCTTGCGTTGCAGCGCGTGCTTGGGTGCGGCCATGGCACGTGTGGGGTCGCCACCCAGTTCCTGGGCCACGGAAGCCCGGTCGGCCTGCACCACCAGTTCGCCCAGCACCCCTGCATGCTCGTACTGCCCGGCCAGGACATAAAGCAGCGGCGCCCACAGTGATGGGTAGCTGCTGAGCCAGTCCAGGACTTCTCGGTCAAGCAGTTGGTGGTAGAGCAAACCGGTTGCGGCGCTGTGCAGGCGGTACTCGCGATCGTCACGGTAGCGGAAGCGGTATGGCTGGTGTAGCGGGCCGTGCCACGGATGCCAGGTATTGCCGTCGGCCAACTCGACGTGCAGATCGACGGCGATCTTGCCGATGTCGTGCAGCAGGGCGGCGTAGGCGATGGCAGCAGTCCACGCTTCGGCTTGCGCAGCTTGGTCTTCCGGGCTGGCGCCGATGGGCAGCAGATGAGACTGGCGCAGCTTCAGGCTGTAGGCAACGATTTCCAGACCGTGGTCGAGCATGCCGCCTGGGTAGGCATGGTGATGCGCTTCGGAGGCAGGGAAAGCCTGGACCAGCTCGGCATAACGTTCCAGCGGCGCACGGTACAGCGCGGCGAACTGCTTGCGCGAGAGCGATGTGTTCCAGCAGCTTCTGCCGGCGCGGTGTCGCCAGCAGCGATGCGGCCGATTCCGGCCAGATCAGCCCTTTCGGGAGGTCGGTGGTGGGTGCTGGCGATGGAGCGGCAGCGACCGCAGGCCGTTTCCGCTGGAACAGAGAGAGCATATGGATTTCCTGGTGGCTGGCCAAGCGGGAGGCCTTTTCGCCTTTTCGGGTAGGGCCTTTCCCCTTGCACCCCATTCCCTTGCCCCCTTGACCTTTTGGCCTTTAGAAGCCTTTGGATATAGAGCGGTGAGCATGTGTCGTCCATCGTCAATGCGGGTATGGCGGGGCCGGATTGATGCGGGAAGGCTGGCTGTTCCCGCTCTACGATGCGATCCATTGTTGGATGCTGGAGAGCCGCGGTGAGACCACAGATTGACGAAGTAAGGATATTTCCTTACAATACAGGCATTGCGATCAGGAGAGCCGCCATGCCTGCCATTCACGAAGTTGCCACGCTGACCTCCAAAGGTCAGATCACGCTGCCCAAATCCATCCGGCAGGCGCTGGGTGCCGATACCGGCAGCAAGCTCGCGTTCGAGCTTCGTGGCAGTGAAGTCATCGTGACCCGCGCCGATGCCGAGCACGAGGACCCTGCCATTGCCGCGTTCCTGACCCTGCTGGCCCACGACATTGAAGCGGGCCGGAATGTGAGCGGCCTGCCCGAGGATTTGGCTCGCACCATGCTGGAGCACGCGGGCCACAAGGTGGAGCTGGGCGATGATTTCGATGAGGACGTGGAAATCTGATGCGACAGCATGGCTGGACACTGCTGTTCCACGACAACCTGATCGAGCAGATGATGAAGCTGCGTGCGGCTGTGCTGCGCGCCCAAGAGAACGACCCGGAAGGGTTCGGATCGAACGCCAACGTCAAGTTCTTCCGGGCCTTGGTTCAGTTGATACAGGACGTGGTGCCGAGTGATCCAGCACGCGACGAGTACCGCCAAGGCAATACCATGGGACTGGTTTATCGCCACTGGCGGCGAGCCAAGCTCGGAAGGCGATACCGGCTGTTCTTCCGCTACGACTCGAAGGCCAAGGTCATTGTGTACGCCTGGGTCAACGATGAGCAGACCCTGCGGTCTTCGGGGAGCAAATCAGACCCCTATGCCGTGTTCGAGAAGATGCTCGGGCGCGGGAACCCGCCGGACGACTGGAGCGCATTGGTAGAG
>LNAP01001596.1_pt1 | contig 23757 bp, 36 predicted proteins | sample 602601 | NCBI WGS metagenome assembly LNAP01 (sample SAMN02440304, study PRJNA202911) | soil metagenome | biome: Subtropical and temperate rainforests or woodlands; isolation source: soil samples (1 kg each in a 20% v/v slurry with milli Q water) were... ...
GGTGGTGTTTGGAGAGGATGGAGGACAGCAATCGTGCACCATTCCTGACTTCTGAATTGGGCAACATATCTAACCAGGGCGAAGACGCCTGCCAGTGAGCGAAAAAAAACCCGCGTCCGCGGGCTTTTGTTGTGTGCCGGTTCATTACGCCGTGAGGGCAAGCTGCCGATTGTTCTCGCGACGATGGCCATCGATCATCATCCCAACAAACTTGTTAGTCGGCAGGACTTCGTAGACGTAGTCGATCGCTCCTTTGCCCTTAGGTTTCTTGATGGGTGTAGATTTGAACGCGGAGAGCACCCCCTCCTGAACCAATTCGGCCAAAGCTATGTTTACCGCGCGGTAGTCCTCAGGCATACGTTTCGACAGGCCCCGCGCTGTATTACTCAAGAACTCAACAAGGTGGAACCGATATGGGTGAGTAGAGGAAGCGTTCCGCCAGCGCATGGAGAGCTCACGATTCAACGTCTTGGCGAGACTGTTGGTTAGCTTCATCGAGGTCTTGTAGTGATAAAGGCGGTAATCACCCCGCTCAATACCTCGCGAAATAAGTGGATGTAAAACCGCCATACACAGCGTAGCGTCACCCTTTTCCTGATCGGAAATGTCCTTCACTTCAATGTAGTTCTTGCTCTTCTTATTCTTGCTTCGCAAGTAGAGGAAAGGAAGATAATTGGAGGTGATGTCTATCACGTCGCCATCCGAGGACCGAGTCTGAATCGTCAAGCTTGATTTGGCCAGGATGTCCAGCGCCTGGCGCAATTCATCGTAGGTGTAGGTATGGCCTACCGACTTTAGTTCCTGGCGTAGATCGTAAAGGCTGAAGCTCACAGAGCACTTCACCTCATTGAAACGCCCTGGCTGTGTGCTGAACTTGCGAAGAGCCTCCTCAACACATTCCTCGCGACTGCTGGGATACAAGCCAACCCACTCAGTCTGCCCAGTGGCCTTCCCTTTGATTTTGATTGGGATCTCCATGCTCACAGCCTTCATGACCACACGGAAGGGCTGACCATTGAGACTGCCATCAAGCTGGGTGCTCATCTGGCTCATGTCCCGAACGGTCTTTGAAGCCCAGCTGAACCGAGGCAAAGCGTCGTAGATCGAGACCAGATTGCTGTGATCTGCATCATCAAGCCGGATTTCATAAGGGTTGAATAGTTCGCCCTGAAGATCTGGCGCAGCGGAGCGTTGAATGTTGCGATGCTGCATGTTGCGCAGCCTGGCAGCAATGCCGCTTTCGGGTCGGCCAGCCGAAGCTGATACATTTTCCATACCAGGGAGTTGCTGAGTGCTTGGATTGCTGTAGTCCATTAGAGGTTACCCGTGCACGCCGCCATGCTGGTAGGCATCGCGGCGGTTGAAGCAAGCAACGTGAGCTGGCTCACTTTGCTTTTGAATTTACGCACGTCGGTCCCAATCAGCCGATATAGAGGTCGGCAAGACAGTTCCGAACTGCGGACGAAGAATGCATGGGTGATCAACGCCCCTGGTTTACTTTGGTAATAGCCACGATTACGCGGAAATCACAGTCAGACATGCCGCTTTTCGAGTCCATAACCCCATAAACGGCGCGCGGAAACTCAGGCACATTGTTCACAACAGCGTCCAGCATCTGAGAAACCTCAATGTACTGGGCAGCAGTGGCTTCAGCCGATTGGGTGCAAACCGCATATCCTTCCAGCCGGGCTTTACCCAGGCGTGTAGAAGCCGAAGGCAGGTCGAAAGATCTAGGATCAGTAGCGAATGCCTTGCCAATCGCCGCTCTTACGGTGTCTGCATCCTCAACCTGTGCAGTGGCGTGTGCTTCCACATCTTCCGGGCGCTGCAAAGCTGCATAAGCAGCTGCTGCCATCGCCATTGCGGCAACTGTCAAAACGATCTTCTTCAGGGAAATCTGCACAGGCTTGGTCTCGAAAACAGGTCATCTCCCGAGGATAACGGCTGATATTTCGATTGCACGCCAAAAGAGGTCGTCGGAATTCACGTGATTCCCTGCACTGAATTCGGAGGGCCAATTTTCGGGTGCGTCGGACCCGAGCTGGGGATATGGTCTTCGAGTCAATACAGGAGGCAACATGCTCATACTTACTCGTAACATCAGTCAATCAATCAAGATTGGTGATGACATCACCATTACTGTCCTAGGCTGCGTCGGTAGCCAGGTTCGCTTGGGGATCACAGCCCCGAAGGATATTGAAGTTCATCGAGATGAGATCTATCAACGCATTCAAGATCAGCGCCAGCTGGAGAAGGGCAGTGCCTAAAACCTCAGCAGCTGTGCTTTTATTGACCGTTGCATCTTTAGCTGGATGTACATCCGCATGGATCCGCGATCCAAGCCCAACGACGGCGAACCTGATCAACGATCTCAAGCTAGAAGGATTCAAATGCAAGGCTGGCTTCTCAACGATCGAGTGCCGGCAGATTGATGCCTTGGTTGAGAAGTCAGCGAAGCTCTGCTCCTCAGAAAAGGGTTGTGAGCCTCAGCCTTGCCACGATGTACGCCTTGTTTACACAATCACGCAGTCGCGGGACGGCATCCCTGGTATCGCTCAAACGACTGAGCGTACTGAAACTAGTAAGCTCCCGTCGGGCGACATGTATTCACAGGAGCGTATTGCTGACCTTAAAGAATACTGCGCCATTCGATGAGCAGGTAGACGCGGCCAGGCTCACCGGCCGCGTTATCAAGTACCGCTGGCGGGTGGGTAAGCCACAAGGTGGGATAGGTAAGGCACAGGATCACCGAAGTAGAGCCGGTGCAGCCCATTGAAATAGCTCAAGATCTCCACCTGGTTGGTAAGGACCTTAGTTGGCAGGTGGTATGTGCGCTCCCCTGCGTAATCGTGTTCAATGGCGATGCCGTCAACAAGGTGCCTGGCCAAGGAACGCAGAACCGTTCTGGTTTTATCTGCCCCACAAGAAAAACCTTCAGCACGTTCGATAGCCTTTCGTACGTGGGACTCAATAAAGTCACCATGCTTGAACAGGAATTTAGCTTGCGAATTACCCCCCAGCTTAGCCAGTAGTAAGCCGTCCACAGCTCTCATATGCTCGACACTCAGGTTCATGGAGAATCGATCTGGCGTTCTTTCGTCGATGCGCTGAGTAAGCTCGGCATAGAAATCTGTTTCGGCGAGGGACAGGTATGCCTCATGGCTCTCCTTATCAAACCCATCCATTATTCCGCCAATCACAGCGGCTATGGCTCCTCTCATCGGGGGGTATTCGATGTTTGGGTGGGTGATTTCAACAAGCCAGAGCGCAAAGCATCCTTTTCAAAGGCCGGTAAGTTCCCAATCGTGGCCCAAACCTTGTTATCTGAACCCTTAATTCCAAAGCGACCGTACACCACTGGATCTGGCTTTAGTGGATTATTCATAGTGGTGTATCGCTCGACTGTCACTTCGATGCTTTGGGTTTGGACAAGGCACTCAGATCGGGCTTCAAACACATTCCCGGCAGCCGAAAAAAAGGATTTAAATGCATCACTTCCACCACCGGCCATTGCGATAGAGCTTGCCTCGTAGATGAGAAATAAAGACTCTGGATGCGAGCACACGATCGAATCGGCTTTCAGCGCAGATCGTATAGGTGTAGGCAGTGCTTCTACAGATGCTGCACGTGCCTGCAGCTGCACGAAGCTTGAGGTGATCAGCAGGGCGAGCCCAACACTGTTTGGCCAACTCACAAAAAAACCCCACCATCAGTTGTCATAAAGCCGATGAACTTTCCGGACTGGCAACGATATATCGTCGGCTGGAAGCCAAGCGAGCGAGCTTCGGCAGCAGCGATGTGCGGATTGTTTGTAGGGCTTAGATTTTGGATGTCTACAATTCCACGGGATTGGGTCCAAAGCTCAAAACGCATGACACCCGAGTCACGCAAGGAAGTGCGCTCGCCGATCATGAGAAGAATTGAACGCGGAAAATTATCCCGGGGTGCAGACATGGCATGTCGTACCGACATGTTCAACAGCTCGGTGAACTGCTTTGGTGAAAACTGCCCGCGGCCGAGTGCCAAGAGCTGATCCACGGTGAACGAAGCCGGCAAGTAGAAAAACGTTTCTGGCTTATCGGTCAGATCGTTTCCGTCCGGAACTCCGAACGACAAGCTTACCCCCACACGTATCGGTAGCCCTTCCCTGGATAAGCCAGATATCTCGGGCTCCATGAGGGCAAAGGCGATGGCACCCTGTTCTGTCAGTACAGTGAGCTTTGCCCAGTCGCCCTGCAGCGCAAAGCTCGCAGGTAGACCTATATCAGCAAGACCGCAGGCAAAGCGTCTGGCTAGATCAATGAGGCCCTTTGTCACCCCCGCCAGTAAGGGTTGCAATACTTGAATTGGGGCCGCGACTATCGGCTGGTCGGTATCAGTCATCATCTTGCAGCCTTGCTTGTCGTGCAGTAAGCCCAGCCACATTATCAGTGGTGGTCTCTTCGATTCTGTGAAGGGCAGAGCGAAGATTTCGAATTCGCTCTTCGTCAAGGTCCGATTGTTTGTCCGTGGAGTGCTCCAACGCTTCCCCGATCAGTGCTTGGACTTGCGTGAGGCTGAAGCTATCAGGAAGTGCATCGGTCTTGAGGAACGTGAGAATAAAGCGGTCGACATCATTCATGCTTTCACCAAAAGGCCCGCATATAGCGGGCCTCATTCAGTAATTCATACGCCAGTGGGAATGTCCTCGCCGCCGAGGGCGGTGAGCAAAGCTGGAACAGCTTCGTTGAGGGTAGTCATCATGAGCAAGAACGACGCGTCGAACTGGGAATCTGCATCATCACCACCATCCTGAACAGCCTTCTCCTGCAGCAGGGCTTCAAAGCGGAGTCCTTGAATAGCGAGATTGTCGTTAACAGTGAAGCTCAGCAAGTCCTTGTAGGCGAGGTTGATCTGAGTGACGACCTTTCCGCTATCGAGCAGCTGCTTGATCTCGTCGGATGTGAGGTCCTGATTTTTAACCTGGATCTCACCACCGTCTTCACTGACGTCGTTCAGGCGGCAGTTGCTGAGGACGTAGAAATTTTCAGCTGCCTTCTCTGTCTTGATCCAGGCGGTGTAAGTGGCCGTTGGGGCAATTTTAACTGCTACGGGTCGTACCGGAAGGCTGCCCAGTACCTCGCGCAATGTTGACAGCAGAGCCTCGGCCGATTTAGCGCTAGAGGTGTTCACATAGATCAGGTTCTGTTTGAGATCTATAGCCGCGTAGGTTGTTGCCTTCTTGATGAAGGCGCGCGGCAAGAAGGCTTGAGTGATCTCGTCCTTGATCTGATCCTTTTCCTTCTTGTAAACCTTACGCAATTGACCGAGCTCGATTTCCTCAACCTTCTCAGCAACAGCGTCAGCTACTACCGCTGGCGGGAGGATCCGCTCATACATGCGGAGTGCCACCAAGAACACACCTTCGACAACGTGAGCAAGGGGGGCATCAGGGTTCTTGCTGTTCGGAGCAAGGAAACCAACAGTTTGGAGGACTTGGCTTTCTGGCAGCTTGGCAACCTTTGTGCGCAGAGCTTGCTCAAGGCTTTCGAGGGTAAGAGGCAGATCTTGGGTCAGTCGATAGACCAAAACGTTTTTGAACCACATCGTGCACTATTCCTCTGTAATCAGTTGAATGAAGGCGAACAGGTTAACGCACTGTCCGCCGTTGCCAACTCAAAGGAACCGCACCGAAATTAGTGCTGGGTTACCCTACCATTGATAAAACCGTCAGTCCTATCATTGCAGGATGAGCCCACATAGGCGGTGATGTCCGCTCCCAGGTCATGATTGTGCTTTCGGCAAAGCCTAGCTTCAAACCGAGGGAGCTAGGAGTTAAGCCCAACCGCTCACGCAGACTGCTGAAGCTCTCACCAGATAGGGCTTTCACCCCTTGATCAACAAACTTGAGACTAGCCAGACCCAGGCAGGCGATAGTCATCCACGGCCGAGGTGATGATTTCTCTGCAGTTATGATGGTCGTACGGGCAACGTCAAATTCTATGGCCAACTCAAGCTGAGAGAGCCCGAGCTTGTTTCTAGCTTCCCGTAGTGCGTTGAACGGCCGGTGTTTCTTGCTGGTTGATTTCTTCTTCATACGTCTCCACCCATCCCGCCATGATCCAGTTCTAGGCAGCCGCGCGCCACTCAAAGCAGGGTTTGGTTTTCAGGCCGCCGGCGGCCGAGAACAGTTCGTGAGCAGTCGCAGTATCCGACATGGGTAGGTACCAGGACCTGGCTGTTCTTAGCGGCTCTGTGAAGCCGAAAGGGGGAGTTGAGTGAGCGCCCTCGGTACGCAACAGCACTGCCAAGTTAGGCCCACCCACACCGTCATCCATAAGATCGAGAGTGAATCCAATGTCATCGAGGATCTCGCCTGTTCGCGGGTTGATGTAGCAATGCACAACATCACGACCGTCTCGATAGCTGCTCTCGAGTTGGTACCCATGATCGAGGAGAACGTCAGCAATTGCCTGGCCGGCGGCCTCAACCAGCCGCGGGGTAACAGACCCTGCATACAAGTCCCGATGTTCGATATCGATCAGATGTTGAATTACTGCTTGGTTGATCCGTCGGTTCACTTCAGACCCCCAATCCCCAGAGCTTTTAACACCTGGCCAAAGGCGACTTGAGCCGATTGAGTGATCAACAGGTTGTCCTCATCAGGAAAGGCCATGGCCAGCTTTGATGCGAGAGATGCAGCGGTTTGAGATTCTCCGTCGTTCATGCAACCAGCTGTTAATGTGTCCAGATCCAGTTCGAGAGCGCCAACATGCTTGCGGCCCAAGTACAGGCAGAGAGTCATCGTCTCCGTCAACACGACCAGGTCAACCTTGGTCGTTCCCTGGACAAGAACCCGCCCAGACTTAACTTGCTCGCCGGCTTTAAGGCGGGCGTCAAGACGGTTTTTGAAAATCGACTGAATGACGTACTGCGGGCCCAGCTCCGGCATGCGCTGGATCGGTCCAAAGCGAAGGCCGGGGGTGCGCAGTCCAACCTGACCATCTTCTGAGGGATACAACTCGGTGTGCCCGAGTGAGATCGCGCGGTCCAGAAGCGCTCGCCAGGTCGTCATGCCCATGTGAAGAACTCGATCATCAACGATCATTCGTGACAATGCCTCCCCAGCTGCGATTCCAGTCGGGTTTGTAAGGTCGATATCTGTAATGGATTTTGATCCAGACTTGTTGATGCCGGCAGAGAGTGCCAAGCCACTGGCGAAGTCGAATCCGAGCTGAGGTGTTGTAGAGCGAGAAGAGATGGTTGGGTTCATGAGTACACTCCAAGAAATTACCACCATTGGAGACGTAATCAGTTAGTGCCAACAGCCTCAGACCAAAAAAAGGGGGCAAGGCCCCGATTCTGGTTGTGGCTTGATTGAGCCGTACTACCGTTTCTAAATTGCGGGAGGAGTGCGGTCGGTGCCAGAAAGAGTAATTAGCTCACCCAGTAGGTCAATAGCTAAATCACTCATCGTTGGATCTGCATAAGATTTGAGGAATGAAGAAAGCAAATCGTTGAGCATCTTGCCGCCAGGCTCACCTCTGAGGACAGTCATAATGCAAAACTGCTCGAGCAGAGCAGGGTTCACACTTGACAGAAATCCAGGACCTACCTCATTGGCTATGTTTGTTAGGAGGATCCTTAGGTAATGATCTGGTGAGCCGCTATTCTCTGCCGGGTTGACCCCATCGTTAGAAAGACTCAATGGGCGTTGGTGCGAAGGGCCGTGAGGAAGATCGCGTAGTGCGCCTAGCGTGCGGGTGACATGCTCGCTGACGTCAATGCATTCAGTCTGCATGACTTGTCTCGTAATATTAATACGTTCAAGGCTATCAGCGTTCTGAATAAGGGCGTAGCGAAAGTGCCAGTTCAAATGAACATCGAAGTGACACTGCTACCGAGCCCACTGTGTCACTGCGCAGAAGTGCGCGTCGTCTAGGAAAGTCCAAGCCTGAGCAGGAGTGAACGCGCCTAGCAGGTCGGCATGGCAAAGGGCGAGGGCAACCATGACTCGATCCATATCGGACTCAAGATCAACGACCTCGCCGGCGTCAACAGCACGAATAAGAGACACTAGCTTAGTGGCTTCGGGAGAGCAGATTAAATCAGACCGATTAATTCGATGAGATCTGATCCAGGTTGGATCAAACCGGTAACCACAGGCTTGTGAGTGATTGTTGTCGCAGGAAGTGACCAGCCCATTGTGAAATTTGACGAAGGTGTCAACAACGGCACCGTCGATCTCGCAGCACACGAGGAAAACGCCCGAAGCGTCATTGCTTGTGTAAGCGAACTCATCCCCTACAGGGTGCCGAACAAGAACCGAGCCTCTATCCACAACGAAGGAGTCACCCGGCTCTGCGCCAGAGACAACCATATGCTCTATTGTTGGCAAATCCGGAAAATGGACTTGAGATGAGAAAGTGCCTCCCATTAGAGAGCGACTACTTGATGAATAACAGCATGATGTGGCTCTGCCTGAGGAACGAGGTATGGAGCGAGGAGATTAAGATACTCCTGTGGCACACCAGCGTCCTCCAGTGCTTGAATGATCGAGCCTGAGCGTAAGGCCAGAACCTGAGGAGCAATCTGATTCAGCAGAAATCCTGCGCGAGCACCATGTGCGTGATCGCCTTGGGCTCCGGGCTCGGCAAGGGCCCGAGAAAGAGCTTCGTGAACGGCCCGATATCCGTCCACACCGCCGAACGCATTATGAGTTTTCTGTAGGTCAGTCATGTTCCCTCGTTGGACTCACTGGATATTGATCCAACTTTGACACTTTATCGCGACCGAATCACGTCAAACCGGCTATGCGGAATGCGCGTCTGTCGAAAGTTCGGCACCCACAGGTCCAGCTTTGCCACCCGCTCGACCGGGCAGCGTAAGGATCCCGCAGAAACTCACGAAGGCGAACCAGAGGCCACCAACACAGAACCAATCCTGCAGTGCACTGTTGGATGCGGTCAAAGCCATGGTGCTTGCAACGGCGCAGGTACCGAAGAAGAGGCCCATCGTAAGGAACGAGACGCGAAGGAATGACTCGGAAAGTTTGTGGCCGGGTTTTGCAGCGGCAGCCTTCGATGCCCAAGTAACAATCAGAACGAAGGAAACGAACGACACCCAGATACTGCCAATGCTGAGCTTCTCCACGGCCGATAGTGTATCGGCACGGCTAAGTATGGTGCTTGTGAGCAGAGCGCTCGCAAATGTGTAGATGCCAATTGCGAAGTAGGCAATACGAAGAAGTGGTTCAGTCATGAGTGTTCTCCCGAAGCGTTCACACAAGGGGTCGACATTGACACCCTGCTTAGTAGGCCGGCGGCCTGTGAACACTGGAATAACGTGTGAATCTGAATTTACAAGGGCGGTAAAGGAAAATACCGCAAGGTTGGGGTGAACGGGGCCATGATACAAAGCCCCGTCCTATAGAGAAAGTCAGTGCTGCTTGATGCTGCTGGTTACTTTGTAGAAACCGGCACAAAGGCCGGAACGTGCTTCGTTACGGCAGCGATCAAATCTTCATGCTTGAATGGCTTTGACAGGTAATCAGTTGCGCCGGCAGCCATACCCTTGGCTTTGTCGAAAACGCCGTCTTTCGAGGACAGCATCACTACTGGTTTGGATTTGAGGTCTACATGAGACCTGATGACCTGGGTCACCATGTAGCCATCAACTCGAGGCATCATCACATCAACGAAGATGAAGTCGGGAGCGAAGTCTTTGATTTTGGTGAGGCAGTCAAAGCCATCCTCTGCCAGCATGACTACGCAACCGGCACTGGTCAGGATGTCTTCGCCTGCTTTGCGGATGGTTCGGGAATCATCAACGATCATAACGCGTAGTGGTGAATCAGACATTTCTCAACCTCGGGGATATTGGAGCTCCATGCGGGGCCATGGTTACCGATATACGGTAGTGAAGCTACCCAAATCGATGGTCCCTTTTTGTATCCAGCAGACCATAACGAGAGCTCTCAAATTTCGTAGGGGCATAATGACTTGCCTACCAACCCTGACCATATAGAGTTGCTGCGACCCGTAAGCGTAGACACGAACTAATGAGACACCCTAAAACACCGCTTCTCGAACATCAGAACTTCTCGCGGGGCCCCGCAAACATCGTTATTTCCGAGCTCGATCTTCAAGCCCTGAAGGCCCTGAGTATTCTAGGAGGTGCTGTGCTCACTGCTGCAGACCTGGGCGGTGCACTCAATAGCAGCCTGGACAACTCACGCAAGTCGATGCTCGGCGGGCGTCACCTTCGCCGCCTGGAAAGCGTCGGTTTTGTTAAAGCAATTGAATTGCCCGGTATTGGATACGAGATCACTGTTACAGGCCGCGCAGCGGCCAGCGTCGCGAACTAGTAGCCATCGATCGCAGCGTTCAGTTCAGCAATGCAAGCATCCATTCTGCCCGGGTATTTCTTGTCAGCAAGTGTCCTTACTCCTGCCAAAGACCGAACCTCTTCCCGTGCTGGCTTGTACCCGCGGGTAGCAGCCACGGAATACCAGCAGTATGCCTTGAACTGTGGATCACCTTGGGTACGGATGCGCCCAAGTGAAAGGTTGAGCGCATACTGGTAGATCGCTGACGTGTCGCCTGTACGCCCCAATTGCTCAAGCTCATCACCACCATCCCGAATTGCCTGACGTGGTCGGGCTTCATCGGACCGCATTGTTGTCGCCGCCACTTCGTTAAGTACGGTAGTGGGTGCAGGTTCACCCGCAGAAGCTGGTTTGGCGGTGAACGCAGCCTCAAATGCTTTGGCGGCCTCTGTGTCACCTGCTTCGGAAGCTGACTTCAGATATTCGAGTCCTCGCTCCATGTCATTTAGATGTGGGACTCGTTGGTTTGCCAAAGCCATACCAAACTCACGTTTGGCCCTCACGCTGGTCTCAGCGGCCTTAGCGAGCAGAATTTCACCATAAGCAACGTCTTTGCCCACCCCGCTGCCCATCACATAAAGCCAGCCCAGGACGCGCGTAGCTTCCGAATGACCTAAGTTCATTGCAGAGTTGAGGTACCCGACAGCGGCGTCTGGAGCTTTCTCAACACCTATACCCGTGAGATAGATCTTGGCCAGCTCGTAGAATGCATCAGGATTGCCCATGTATCCTGACTGCTCGAGCAAGGAAAGCTGACCAGCGACATCGCCAGCACGGCCAACCCGGCGCGCCTCTTGGAGTACCTCCTCTGCCTGGCTTGAAGCTGCCGCTGTCTGGGTCTGACCTAGAGATACAGGCCCGGAGCTTTCATCTGATAGAGCTGGAACAGCGACGCTAGAGAAGGGGACTTCATCTACAGCATAAACTTGTACATCCGACTCCACCGGCTGGACAGGAGTATCAACTCGCAGATCAAGCTGATTGGGGGGCGCCTGCGTAGACACCGGTACAGGTACTGTTTGCTGGCGAGGGGCCGATTTTAAAACCTCAGGCGCAGCAAGAGGCTCATCAAACGGATTGGCGGAACTCATAGGTCTTGGACTTGAAGAGCACCCAGCTATGACAGCAGCCGTGAGGATACAAAGAGGTAGTCTGGGGAAACTCATCTAATGTGGAATTCCTGCATTTGCGGGAACCAGATCATTACACCAAGAAGGGTGCGCGCACAGTCAAAATAGGGGGTCAGAATTCCTTTCGCGCATCCGGCTGGACAAGTCCTGGGTAGTCTTCGAGAGATAAATGATTGCTTCCAGTCGCAGGATTGGCGAAGGGAGTCGACTGGGGTTCTACTTTGAGTGCTTGGTCGTCACGCATTTTTTCTAGCTCGCGCTCGAACGCAACTTCCCGCAAGGTTGGACGTTTCACATAGGGTTTGGGGTCCGGAGCGCGCTCAGCGGCATAAAGCACGACGGCATCAGGATTCTGCTCAACGGTTTCTGCGAACTTGGATGCCAGGAATTCACGGAGTGCATCTTTAGAGGATGGGATGTTCAAACGGGTTCTCCTTTGCAACTGCTGCCGGGTGTTTGGCCCGGATCAAGCTGTGGTGCTGGGTTCTAGCTCAGCTTCAGAAGACCCAACTGCTATTGCATCCCACCCATGAGCTGTCGACATATCGGGGTTAGGGTATTCACCAGTGTTGGAAGCGTAGTGGAGATCGCTCATGTCGTTTCGACCGGCAGTCCAGATTTCAATACCACCGGTGATAACGCATGCATCCGGACCGTCACTAGATAGCCAACGTTCAACCTCAAGCAACGCGTCAACAATCTTGAGCACACTGCCAGGTGAACAGGATGCTTTTGCTACCTGGTCAGACCAATCCACAAAAAGCTTTTGACCAGTCCTCGGGACATTGGGTAAAAACGGCCGGGAGCGTGTTGAGCTTGAATGAGCATTGCAGTGAGGCCTTGGACAGCCGTCTGGGGGGTGTGTGGCGGGGTAAAATACTCCGCCCGGTGCAAGACGCAAACCCATAGAGGGGGAAGCTGAAACTGTCTAAGAAAGCTGTTCCTCATGCCATGCCCTGATCATTTCAGGTGGTACCTGGTCACGGGCAGCGAGAATGCACTGGCTGAACTCAGCATCGTAGTAAATCACCGCAGAACCTGCGTCTAGCTCGGCACGGACTCTGGTGACCTTTTGGCTCTCGGTTGACTCATCACCATTATCAGTACCATCGCGGCTCACGAAATCTTCGATTAGCCTTTGAAGAGTATCGGGGGAGAGCCGCTGGATGGGAATGATCATTGGGCCTTCCCTCCTACCTGCTGCGATCCTGAAGAGTGTTCAATGAGACCTTTGCTGCAAGGGTAGGTGAGTTGGCCATCTTGCCAGCGGACAGCAAAGCTTCTGCCCAGGCAGCCTTCCAGCTGACAACGACGGCTACCACCAGTCAAAATACCGAAAGTGATACCGTCGGTACTGAATACCCGCTGCTGCGGGGCTGAAGCTTGGAAATCAGCGGCTGATCGCATGGATTGCTCCTCTTTGAGTGATGGAGAATCCTCGCTGTATCTTGGCCGTGGCAGAACCCCTAACGTTCTGTACAGTGCTTGATCCAGCTTCTTACCAGGTCCTGTTCGCCAGTCGCATCGACCAAGAACCCGTAGAACGTGTTGGAATCCTTTGTGTGGAATCCAAAGCCAATTTGTTCACCACCTGAAATGGCCCACAGCATCGAATCGTCCGGGGTCATGCTGGCGAGCACATAATCACCACTGACTGATGGTTTTCCCTGCAGAGAAGCAATAGGCAAGAACTGCTTGTTGATGCGTAGGGTGTAGTTCGTGGCGTTGCGAGTGATGAATCCGTTATTGTCGCCGGCGTCATACAGAGCCGAAAACTTCACTCTCTGATTTGGGGCACACGACATTATCAGCTTGCCTGTACCGTTCCAGGTCTGCTGGCGCCCCATCAGATAGACCTGCCCCTGCTTTCCCTCGATACCCCATTCCGCAGGGAGCACACCGTTATTCACCAGGTTAAGCGCAGCAGCATCAGGGTGTGAAAGAAGCTCCATTTGCCCTCTGCCAACCTGGACCATCCTTTCAAAAAGGGCAGGCGCTACGCCCATCTTGATCAAGTATGCAGTGATGGCAGCTGAGAGGACCTGAGCAACATCAAGATCCGTCGACTGTGCGGTGCGTCGGTAAAACCGGTGAATCCCAAGCTGGGATGCTGGATCAATGAACCTAAATTTGCCACCAGCGTATGTCAGGACGCATGCACTCATGCATTTACCTGGAGAGGGACGTCCTGATGTATTCCCAGGTCTGCCTATGGCGGTATTCATGCTGGATTTCCGCAGAAGCTCACCAAGCCGCATACCAGCCTGAGGATCACCGCCGGCAGAGTCCAAATACACGATTGAACCAGCCAGGCTTCTGCTCGTCATCAGACTCTTAAGCTGGATAACGGTGTCATCTGTAATTTCGCCGGCCAGATACACCTCAGGAGGGGAAGATGTACCTGCAGTAGCTGAAGGTAGAATCTGAATATCATTGGCAGTTGCAACGCATGAAACTGCGCTGAAAACGGAGGCTGCAAGCAGTCCGCGGAGTAGGGGGCGCATTCTTAATTCCTGAGGCTCGGCCACAGGCCTCAGAGGTGAGGCCAGGCATCCTGGTGTAGGAGCTCGATCTCAGAACTCGAATTTATGGTAGATGACGCGGCTCATCGGTAGAGCTTGGACAAGGTCGCCATCGTCATTGCGCTTGAGCTGAGCGAGGCGCTTGCCTTGCAGGTCGAAGGCAGTGAAAGTGGCCCCCTCACGCTTCCACTCCGATATCGCAACCGTGCGGCCATCTGCGATGATCTGGTCTTTCTGAATAACCGCCAACCCCACCGGCCGCGGCTGTTCTTCGGCGTATTGGACAGATGCCTGGTAGGCTCCATTGATGCTGTCGCCGCATCCAGCCAGAAGAAGTGGGAGCAGCAGAAAGGCGAAGGGTTTCATTTTCGATGTGTCCTTGATTACTTGAGGACAACGTACCGCAATGATTCAGAATCACCAGTCAAAAGGGAGCGTCCAAATTCGAAGCTTAATTCTTTGAGCGACTTGCTCTTCTACGCGCAGGCTCTGGAATATCTGTGAGGCCAGCCTTTGACATACGGCGGTACTGATCAGCACGGGGTGGAGGCGGGGACGGTAATTCGTCCGGTAGAGGTATGCGATCTCGCTCGGCAATCCGCTGGATCAGGTCATGATAGGCCTCAGTGTAAGATCGCTTGCCTATGTACGCCCGAAGGGGTTTCAGGCCAAGTACGTGGTTGCTACCCCAGTAAGAGCGCCCCACAGGGGATTTAGAAACGATCAGGGAAACCCCAGCCCAAGGCTTTCCAGCGGATCTAGATCTCAGATTGCCAGGCTTTATACCAAGCTTTGACTCTGTTGCATCGCGCCAGGCTTTTGCTTGGAGAAGAGCTTCTTCGAGGCTGCCCCCAAAGTCCGATGCCCTGAAGCATTTGTTAGGACGCTCGCCATCCGCGCCATGCCCTTGCTGGATCATGGGGCGGTACCCAATCAGTTCCTTCGACTTATTGTGAAGCTTTGAGATCCTGCGCATCTCGAAAGCATCCTGGCTATGCCATCGCTTGGACCGCTCGTGCACAGGGGGACCGCAATATGCGTCTACTGCCGGCGGTTCATCCACGTCGATGACCTCCACTAGCGGGAGGTAGTCCCGGCGGCGCATGAAGATAATGTCGAAACTCGTGGCTGATTGGACATCAGGCACAGATGTATCGGGTTGACGCGATTTTCCAGAATCCATTGGTACTCAGCGGCTCATAACGATCTAGGGTGCCAGGTCGACAGCACTATTTCGCCTGCCTCGATCCTGGAGCCCGGTCGTACCCTTCGTGTAGGGCACATTAATATTCTAAGATAAAGCGGGTAACGTATGTGGCTTGCAAGGCCTTGTAAGCCGAATATTGCTGAGACAATACAGTAAACCCACACCTATTTTAAGATGGCAAATACCATAACGGCCTCATCGTCATCCGGAATAATTGAGTTTACGCCTGCTCAGTATCCACTTCTGGACCTTAAACGGGAACATTTCTGAAGAAACTTTCATCGTACTCGGGCAAGTCTTCCATCTGTGGCGGCGGGGACAAGTCTGCATGCTCAGGTGGGGCTTGGTAAGACTGAGGACTATGCGCGGGCTGTCGGTCACCATAGGGTTGGGCACCCTGCTGAGGTCGGGACTGTCTCTGCGGCGGCGCTGATGAGGTACGCGTAGAAGTGCCCGCGTTGTCCACAAAATGGCATTGACCGTCGAAGTCATCAACGATGATCTCAGTGATCGATTTCTCAACGGTGCCAACGGTGTATTTCCTGGATTTAAGCTTGCCAACGACGTAGAGGTCACGCCCCTTGCGGCCACCCTGTGCTACTACATCAGCATGCTTGCCCTTCAGAACGATGCGATGCCACTCAGTTTCTTCAACCTTCGAACCACTTTGCTTGTCAGTCCACGACTCGCTTGTAGCCAGGGATACAACCGTGCTGGAGCCGTTACTGAACTGCTGCACCTTCGGCTCAGCGCCCATTGTTCCGATGATAGTGACCGTGTTAACGCCGCGCTTTGCCATTGATATGGAAGACCTTTGAAGACTGATTTGACGCCGGGCGCGCCCAGCAATACCCAATATTCAACCATTGAACTGGTCACAGACGAACTCAAAACAACCCTCTCAAACGCGAATCGGCTGATCAGCCACCTCGCCCAAAAGCCGGTGTAGAAGGTTGGCGAGGTCTCGCCGACTGTCAGCAGTCATGACAGAACCGTCGCCATAAAGCCCTTTGGAGATATGTCGAAGCCGCACGATTTGCTCAGGCTCAACAAAGAAGCCTTCGGAGGGCGAGGCGTCGGTGGGTGGCTCATAACATTCCCGCCAGTGCGTAACACTTTCAGTCAGATCCAAGCTGTCTCGACATTCACTAATCCAGCGTCCGGACCACATGTCGCCGTCTTCGTCATAGCGAACAAAACGGGCCACACGTTGTGAACCCCATTCGAGGAAAACCATGACTGGTTCCGATCGGGCATGCAGAAACTCTCTGTCGCGGGGAATAGGTAAAGCGCGCGTTACTTTATGCCAGGGCATGGAATGGGCCTCAAATGTGATGAAGTCATCATGTGGCCTATTCACTCGTGCCTGAATCACCCAACCAGAATATTTAGAATCATCTGACTTAGGCGTTCGTGAAGGACTTGATCACCCTGAGAGGTCAAAGGCAGGATCAGTTGTTTCTCGCCTGCATAGGTGAAAGCAAAGTCTGGGGAGCGTTGCTGTAGGTCTGAGAAGTTGTGGATAGCGTCGGCAAGTCTCAATGATTGCCCATCCGGTGACGCCTTGGACAAATGCTGGCGGTCGATGGCCTTACGAACCGCCCGGCTGCCATCACTCTTTCGACTGGGGTTTGTTACTTCTTGCACGAGTTGGAGAACACCAGGCCCTAGAGCGTCGAGAATCACTCGCTCACGCTGGATACGAATTTCCTCAGCGCACTCTAGGGTGTCATGGAGATAGCCAGCCGCGATCAGTTCCCAACGGTCTGAGATCTCGGCCAACAGGTTTGCTACCGCAATAGGGTGTGTGATGTAAGGCACATCGGTTGTGTAGTTGCGCAGTTCATCCAAATGCCATTCCGTGGCCAGGTCCAACGCAACCTTCAGGCGATTATCCATGGTTGGCAGATCCTGAAGCGTCCAGCACCGGATGAACCCAGTACGCCAGTGAGGGGTAGACCGGCAGATCTGAAGGATGGTGAGCTTTTACTTTGCAGAAGCCGGCGTTCGCCAGTCCGTTAATGCCAAGGTAGCTATTGACCTTGAGGCCTAGGCGAATAAATGATCCCTCCCCACTGTATTCGTCATTACGGATGATCCGTGACTCTGGAATGCCAATATGTATGCCGGCGGCCCACCCCCAGGCCGTCGCCTCACCGTCGCCGATCTGGACCACTGCACGATCCAGCGGAGACCCCGGGAAAACATTAATCCCTGAAACCGCTTTGAAAACCGCTCTCTGGCCTGCGCCAACATTTCCACTGAGAAAATTTCGGTACTGCTCAGGAACCGTCGCTAAGTGGCCAGCCTCATGCAAAAGGGCTGAAACTCGGCAGCGTGGATCGACGTTGATGGCCCCTGCCGCAATGACGCAGTGCTTTGCAAACCCAGTAGCTCCAGGTACTAACCTGACAGTGATGCCAACCTCGTTAAGGAAGCCCATTGTTCGCGTGAGGTACTTGTCCATTTGAAATCCAATGCGTTTCCTATTGAGGCGGCAAGATCTCAACCGCCGAGTGTGACTATAGCGTGGCATGGCCCCTAACGTGACACCACCCTAGTGAGTCAATGGGGTGAGGAGGCGATCAAGCGGATCAATGCCTCTTCAGGAGGGACAACTTCCCAGCGACGGCCCAGCTTTTGGCCAGCGGTGAACGAGGTGCCAGCGTAGTGGCCTTCCAAGCGAGTGATTGTGGTGTAGCGATGGTGGGCTACGTCCTGGACACGAAGAAGAGCATTTTCCCCGGGCTGCATGATGTATTCACCGGGGAGAAGCTGGTTAGTGGATTTGGTTTGACGCTGAGAGAGGTCAAGGGACATCGATTGAGCACCTGCAGATAACCACGTTATCTCGAGCTTAACTATCAAGTACCAGATTGCACCTCAAAAAGTAGTGACGAAATTCAAGAGGCCGCGGGGGTAACAATGAAATGTAAGCTCGCAAGGGCTAGATTGCAGCTCCAAACCTCCACTCCAGATTAGCTGAAATAAGCCCAGCCATCTCGAATAGTCAGGCCAGCTTCAGTCCACACAGAACTGTGACCCTCAATGACTGCCTTGAGGTATGTGGTCTCTTTGCAGCGTGCCATGTAGGCACCAGCTTTCAGCTTGGGAGGTTCTTTGAGTCGACTGAGCTTTGGGCTCCGCGATCATGCGCTAAATCAAACCAGCCGGCGCATCACTACGCAGGGAGTGCAATTGCAGACCGAACCACCACTGTTGAAATAGAAGGAAGTGGCTTTGGTAGATTGCTCTCCAGACTCAGGCTCGGAACATGGGTTGCGTCCAGTCTCGGGTTCTAGTGCCTGTTCAGTTAACTGGGCCATCACCTGATCAGCGAGGTATTCGAGCAACCCCTTGTGGGGCTGGGCATAAGAGCCAATTTTGTTGCTTGGGTGCATAGTAAATCCTCCATCCGGGCTTAAGACGATAACGACAGCTCTTGAAACGCCAAGGCTGAGTCAACACCTACCCGATGCCAGGGTATCGGCCGCATAAAGGCATGCCTTAGTGAGCCCACGAGCAGCTTGAGTTTCAGAAACAGACTGTTGCGCTTGAATGTGTGCCAGAAGCAAAAAACCCCCACAGCCTGAATAAGGCTGTGAGGGTCTTGCCTGCTAGATCAATCAATCTCAGTGCTAGGAACTGAACCCCAGAGAGGCCAGAACATTGCACCAATATCAAGCGGCCAGCTTTGTCGGCTGGCTATGCTTGGTTTCAATCTTTTTAAACTCTGCAAGCATCTCGCTGTACGTCAGAGACCCACGTTGATGGGCTTCGATGTGCGCCAGGCGCTCGCTACCTTTTTTCCACTCCAGGGTGGCTGACAATTTGTCGAGAGTGTCTCGAGGCGCGACCCGGGTGAACCCAGATTTAAATGCCTCAAGGACTGCTTCGTCGAGGGTGTCTTTTGAATAATGGGACATCCATCCTATGTCACGGAACGCAGAGTAACGAAAGCGTCCCGGTTCTGAAGCATCCGGCAGGATCAATGCCCACGAATCCCCCGATCCGTTTTGCAAGATCATGCCGAGGCCAAGCTCATCGAGCTCAACATACGCCGCCTGTAAATTCTCGTGTCGAACCTTAATTTCCCGGATCAAAGTTTTCTCGAGCGCACACGGGGTGTCTTTGTTCGAATGGATTGGACGTAACAGTTCGCGAGTAGCCTCGATTTGGTCGAAGTAGTAGTTACGAAAGCTGGATGTGGTCATGGGTACATCTCCTAAGAGGGGCATCCATGCCAGAGCATTGGAATGCCCTGGTGGGGTGATACGACTCTGCTTGGATAGGGCGCGCAGCTTCTTACGGCGCGCAGCGGCCTGATTAAGCAATAGCTGTGGAGCACTCCAACTCATGCGTTTTCATAGGGTTTCTCTCGCCAGTAGAGCGCTGGGGCAATAAATATACCTGGTGCTCTAAGGCCAGGTTAGGAAGGTGGGAACCAACATCACCTGGCCAAAGCCTGGGGATTTCAGGCCTTACCGGAGGGATCCGCTTTTGCGGAAGGTGTGATCTGTAACGCGTAGCCAACCACAAAAAAGCGCAGTAGGCGGAAGCTGATCAGATCAGACATTGCGACGGGTCAAGGAGGAACTCAACAGCAAGCCGTTGGGATCCGCACAGCCGGTGAGCTGTGTTCTGCGCAATGTGTGTCTCGTTACCGAGGATTTACCCAAAAGCAATGCAATGAGCAAAGCTCCAAGCTAGGCGCTCATACCTGAAGGAAATGAAAACACCAAGCCTGACGGCAGGATGTGATCTCTGCCGTCTGGGGGAAGCACCTTCTAAGAAGGGCAATACGATCGTCACCAACAAAGGTCGATGCGATCTGGATACGTAGGAAGGTCGAAACCTAGCTACGAATTTAGATTGATCTAGCAGTATCTACGCAAAGGAAGGGCAGAAATAACTGACAGTCCAATGAGTCCCTGCAAATCAGACGGATTAACGTCGAGATAGACAGGGTGCCTCAATCAGGGATTGGGCATAGAACGCGACCTTTTTAGCACCGCTTGGCCAAGGGGACAAGTCAAAATCCACCGGCAATTTCCGAATGCGGGTGGAGTGGAATTCGTTGTCGCACCTAGGGCATGAAGCTTTCAATTCGGGGTTCGGCGTAAGGCAGCGCTTTTGAGATCGTTGTTTGGGTTGGTAGAGGAGTCCTGGGTCGTTAAGCTACCTCGGCGTCATACATAATTTCTCAAGGAGCCATCATGGAGAAATCTGGTGCCGAACCAAAGCCGCCCAAAACCAAACAATCGATTGCTATGCTGGCAGCTATCGCAGTGTTCGTTTTGGCTGGATTGGTGCCCATACCGGCCTGGGTTCAGAATTTACTGAACGTATTCGGACTTGGTGCATTTGTTTTTTGGGCTGTAATCGGAGTAATACACGATAAGGCCCACAAGAAGTGGCTATCAAGTCAGCCAGCTTCAGCAGATCCAATGAGTGGCTCCCCTGAGCTTCCTCACATCCCCCAGCTCATCGCTTTTTTGATAGGGATATGCTCCATAGGAGCCCTCTGTTATCTGGGGCTCCCATTGAAGGAGGGTGGTTTCACTAGCGCGGATTGGTGGCTTCTCCTGCTTAGCATCACTGCCTTGGGAGGGTTTGGATATGCGTCGAGAGTTCAGAAGAGGCATAACAAAGCCTATATGGCATGGCGGGATTCCCAAAGGCCCCTCTAACCGCCGTTTCGCCTTGTGAATCACATTCAGCAAAGCCCCCGCTGGTACTCCAGCGGGGGGCCTTGCTCAAGCCGCCACTGCGTCAATCATTCCAATAGTCGCCTTGGCATCCTCCAGTTGTTGGATGATGCGCGCGACGTCATCGGCAGTGGTCCGATCGGGCCGCAGCTCGCCGAAGCGAGGCAGAAACAGGCTGTAGAGGTTCGTCTTCTTGTTTGGCTTGGTGACATCGTTGAATGTCACCTTGATGATCGAATCGATATAGCGCTCAGGGTTGTTGAAAATCTCAAGCCTCAACTCGTCCGAAAAGCCTGAAATATTGACCTCCAGCATTCCGCACTCGCTCACGCACTCAAGTGCGCCGAACGTCTTCGCATTTTTACCTTTCCCTTTACTCAATCCTTTCACCCGTAGCTCAGCTGGCGCTTCCATTTTGATCTTGACGGAGAACGGAGAACCACTGGAACCCGTGTCACGCCATGGGCCGTCAGGGTGCTTGATGACCGCACCTTCTTTGCCATTACGGATATGCACACCAGAGGCGGCATAGGCCTCATCCAGCGAGTAGACGACCTGCGTTTGAATCAGTTTTACCTTCCCGCCACCCAGATCCTCGACGACTTTGCCAACTTTCGAGAAGCGCTCGGAGTACGGTGTCAGGCAGGTGCCACGACGGGTAAGGGACTCCAACGGAACAACGTCCCAGAGGTACGGCACAGGCGTACAACCTGCTTGGAAGGGAGTGCCCTTGTTCACTGACGTGAGCATGCCGTTGCCAATCTCACGCGGCAGGATTACTCCATCTTTCTCCACGAGCATCTCGCCGTGGTACTGACCGTCAGGGAAAGTGGCAAAGACCTCTCCCAGTTCACCGTAAAGCTCAAGCGGCCACTCGAAACCAGAACGGCTGATGACTGTAACGCCACCGTTTTTAACGGTGAGGGCGAAGAAGGTACCGTCCGCTTTTTCTTGTAGATACACACCAAGCACCCAAGGCCAGCTTTCCAGATCCACATCTGAAGGCAGGCTGCAACGCATGTACGGTACTTCGGGAATGGTAAGCGGGAGAATCTTGTTGATTGAGCCCTCAGAGAAACCCGCCCTCGGATCTCGATGGAGGACGCGCCAGAGCAGTTCCGACGATTCTGGAGTGAGGGTACTCAAAGCCGATTGGACTTCTCGACTGGCAGCGTCCCCTGACAGTTGCCGGGTAGCCAAGCGGTCAAGCAACAGCCAAGTGTCTTCGGTGAATACCTCGGTACCGAATACCTCAGAACGAGCTGGACGCTTGTAGAAGCTGATCAGTGGATTGAGCATGAGCTTCATCACGCGCTGGAAGGTTGGGTCAACCAAGTAGGTAGTCAGAAGGGCCGACTTCTCAAGTTTGCCGCTTACAGCAGCAACAGAATCAAGGGCGCGCAGGATTTCGCAGGATTTCATTTAGGCTGTCTCTTCAGATGATGGGGTAGATTTTACGGGTGGCAGGGCGTGCCACCAGCGGGAACAGGGCGTCAAAATTCACTAGGCTGCTCGTGCCAGGAGTCCAGTGTTGATCCCTGCTACATCGACTTCCTTCCCAACCTGGTGGATTGAACGCAGATGGTCCTTCGCAAAATCCAATCCCGTCTCACAGTCCAAAGCTCGAACAAATAGGACGGTGTCGTCGCTATCACCTGGGTAACGAAGCTGGTAGTGGTAAATATCGCCCCCAGCATCAGCCACAAGAATGCACTTGGGATTGAGGCTGACTAATTCTTGCGTGGGTGCGAGCAAAGCGGCGATCGCTTCGGCCTCCTCCTGAGGGTAGTAACCGAGTAGCACGAGAGGCAGATTGCCTGCGCCCTGAAGAGCGACCTCGGTTACACAGCCATGCCACTCAAACTCGTCAACACATGAATGCTCAGCAACCCAGTCCATTGTCGAACGGCTAAAAGGCCCCTTGGCGATACCTTCCAAACAACCCTGATAATCATGGTCTGCGAGCAGCAAGAAACAGTCGGCATCGGCAACCAACCTGTAGCCGGGAGCTGTGCCCACATCCATGGCAAGGCCATCAAGCAAGTCTTGATCTTGCTCGGGGTGGGCTGACAGGTAGACAAAATGGTTAGGGCCTGCTGGTGTAAGTAGCTGGCCGAGGGTGCGCATAACTGGAAGTGGACGGTACATGCAAGACTCCATTTAGGTTTTGGTGGAGTCATCCTATGGATGCTGCAGCGTGCCAGAAGCCCTGGGGTGGGATGATGTGCTGATGTTTGAAAAATGGAAGGGGGTTTTGAGTCGCGATGTGAGGGATCAAACCATAGACTCGCCTCCAGATTAAGCCATATGTTGCCCGTTGGTATGAGCCAGAACATCCAATTGAGCCGCCGTAGCATCGTCACAGCGGCGATTGCAGCGCCTCTAGCCATAGCTACCCTACCAGCCTTTGCAAACAACCCTGGGCAACGCGACTGGCGTGCTGTGCTTCTAGACCATGACAGGTTCTTGGACCTAGAACGCCCACAATCAGGTGAAAAGGCGAGGTTTTATTACTACCGAAAAGGGCAGGGCTGGGACCCCCGCGGCTATGCCATCGCCTGCACCATTTTGAGGGACGTTGTTTCGAAAAAAACAGTGCAGATTGATGCCAAGCTTCTAGATCTGCTTTGGATCGCAACTGCATACCTTCGGGTAAAGCAGCTGCCTGCCAAGATCATTGTGACCAGTGGATACCGGACTCCTGAGTTCAACTCGTCCTTAGAAGGCGCCGCCCTCAACTCAATGCACGTGAAGGCAAAAGCAGCTGATATCAGAATCCCAGGTGTGGTAACCGAAGCTCTGGCGAACCTGGTCAAGGTAATCG
>LNAP01006503.1_pt1 | contig 23748 bp, 23 predicted proteins | sample 602601 | NCBI WGS metagenome assembly LNAP01 (sample SAMN02440304, study PRJNA202911) | soil metagenome | biome: Subtropical and temperate rainforests or woodlands; isolation source: soil samples (1 kg each in a 20% v/v slurry with milli Q water) were... ...
ACTGCGTAACTCTTTGTTTACCAAGGAGTTTTCCGTTTCGACTGCGCCGGAAGTGGGGCGAATTATAGACTTCCAGAATCTGCCGTCAACCCCTGATTTCACATTTCTGTCATACAGGTCAAAAAAGCCCGGAAACACGAAGGCCGAGCCCCAGGGGGCTCGGCCTTCTTCCCTTCTACTTACAAGCTCGGGAACGCAAATTGCGACGCTTCATGGCTCGCACGCTGCGGCCAGCGCTGGGTGATGGCTTTGCGACGGGTGTAGAAGCGCACGCCATCCGGGCCATACGCATGCAGGTCGCCGAACAGCGAACGCTTCCAACCGCCAAAGCTGTGATACGCCACTGGCACTGGCAACGGCACGTTGACGCCGACCATACCGACTTCGATCTCATCGCAGAACAACCGCGCCGCTTCCCCATCACGGGTAAAGATGCAGGTGCCATTGCCATACTCGTGATCATTGATCAGCTGCATCGCCTCTTCCAGGCTGTTAACCCGGACAACGCACAACACTGGCCCGAAGATCTCTTCTTTATAGATACGCATTTCCGGGGTGACGTTATCGAACAGGCAGCCACCCAGGAAGAAACCTTCTTCATGACCGGCCACACTCAGACCACGACCATCGACGACCAAGGTTGCACCCGACGCAACACCGTCTTCTACATAGCCACTGACTTTGTCACGAGCCTGACCGGTGACCAATGGCCCCATGTCCAAGCCACAAGTGGTGCCTGCGCCAATCTTCAATGCCTTGATCTGCGGCGTCAGTTTGGCCACCAACGCATCTGCCACCTGATCACCGACGCACACAGCCACCGAGATCGCCATGCAACGCTCACCGCACGAACCGTACGCCGCGCCCATCAGTGCGCTGACGGCGTTATCCAGATCTGCATCCGGCATCAGCACCGCGTGGTTCTTCGCGCCGCCCAGTGCCTGAACGCGTTTGCCGCGCTTGGTGCCTTCGGCGTAGATGTATTCGGCAATCGGCGTCGAACCGACAAAGCTCAACGCTTTGACTTCCGGCGCTTCGATCAGCGCATCTACCGCAGCCTTGTCACCATGCACAACGCTCAACACACCTTTAGGCAGACCGGCTTCCAACAGCAACTGAGCGATCAACAGTGTCGAACTTGGATCACGCTCGGACGGCTTGAGGATGAAGCAGTTACCGCAGACGATCGCCAGCGGATACATCCACAGCGGCACCATCGCAGGGAAGTTGAACGGCGTAATGCCGGCAACCACGCCCAACGGCTGGAAGTCCGACCAGGCATCAATGTTCGGGCCGACGTTACGACTGTACTCGCCCTTGAGGATTTCCGGCGCTGCACACGCGAACTCGACGTTCTCGATACCGCGTTTCAGTTCACCGGCAGCATCTTCCAGCGTCTTGCCGTGCTCTTCGCTGATCAGTTGGGCGATACGTGCTTCGTTCTGTTCCAGCAGTTGCTTGAAGCGGAACATCACCTGAGCACGCTTGGCCGGCGGAGTATTGCGCCAGGCCGGGAACGCAGCCTTGGCCGAATCGATGGCTTTCTGAATGGTTTCGCGACTGGCCAAAGGCAGCTTATGGATCGCCTGGCCGGTGGACGGGTTGAACACGTCAGCCGTGCGACCGTCTTCGGTCACCAGTTCGCCATTGATCAAATGCGGAATAAGGCTCATGCGGGGCTCCAGAAAAGTTGTCCACAGACGCCCGTCAACGGACGCCTCTATATAGAAGGGAAAATCAGTCGATTTTGTTCAGCACTTCGCCGACCGCGTCGAACAGACGATCAAGGTCTTGCGGCTTGCTGTTGAAGGTTGGGTGTCGCCGCCGAAGCGCACGTAGAACCCGGCTTTCCAAAGCGCCATGCCCGCTTCGAACGGACGCACGATGGCGTCGCCGTCACGCGGGGCAATCTGGATCGCACCGGCCAGACCGTAGTTACGAATGTCGATGATGTTTTTCGAGCCCTTCAGGCCGTGCAGCGCATTTTCGAAATGCGGCGCGACGTCGGCCACGCTCTGCACCAGGTTTTCCTTTTGCAGCAGGTCGAGTGCTGCCAGGCCTGCGGCGCACGCCACCGGGTGCGCGGAGTAGGTGTAACCGTGCGGGAATTCCACGGCGTATTCAGGCGTCGCCTGGTTCATGAAGGTCTGGTAGATCTCGGAGCTGGCAATCACCGCGCCCATCGGGATCGCGCCGTTGGTGACTTGCTTGGCGATGCACATCAGGTCCGGGGTCACGCCGAAGCTGTCAGCGCCGAACATCGAGCCGGTACGGCCGAAACCGGTGATCACTTCGTCGAACACCAGCAGGATGTTGTGCTGATCGCAGATCTCGCGCAGACGCTTGAGGTAGCCCTCAGGCGGAACCAGCACACCAGCGGAGCCGGCCATTGGTTCAACAAATACAGCAGCAATGTTCGAAGCGTCATGCAGTTCGATGAGTTTGAGCAGCTCATCGGCCAGAGCGATACCGCCCTCTTTCGGCATGCCACGAGAATAGGCATTGCTTGCCAGCAAGGTGTGCGGCAAGTGATCAACGTCCATCATCGCCTGACCGAACATTTTGCGGTTGCCGTTCACACCGCCGAGGCTGGTGCCGGCGATGTTCACGCCGTGGTAACCACGGGCACGGCCGATCATTTTGGTTTTGGTTGCCTGGCCTTTCAGACGCCAGTAAGCGCGGACCATTTTCACCGCGGTATCCGCACACTCGGAACCCGAGTCAGTGAAGAACACGTGATTCAGATTGCCCGGCGTCAGGTCAGTGATTTTCTCGGCCAGCTGGAACGACAACGGGTGACCGTACTGGAAGCCCGGCGAGTAATCGAGGGTGCCCAATTGCTTGGCTACCGCTTCCTGGATTTCCTTGCGGGTGTGCCCGGCGCCACAGGTCCACAGACCGGACAGCGAATCGTAGACCTTGCGGCCCTTGTCGTCCGTCAGCCAACTGCCTTCAGCCGCCACGATCAGTCGCGGATCGCGCTGGAAATTCCGGTTGGCGGTGTAGGGCATCCAGTGAGCATCGAGCTTGAGCTGGCTGGCCAGGGAAGACGGGGCGTTTTCAGGCAAGTTCATGGGCAAAACCTCGCAAGGCAATAAGCGGCGTGGAGATGAAAAGCGTTCTTGCAGCTAAATTGCCACGGGGATAAAGTCTGTGAAATCCAACTTTTCTAACGTTCAGTCAGGCCATCACTAAACTATGAGCACTCGTCGCCCCGATCCGCTGGCACAAGTCAGCGACTTTGATATCCGCCTGCTACGGATTTTTCGCAGCGTGGTGGAGTGCGGCGGTTTTTCTGCAGCGGAATCAGTGCTCGGGATTGGCCGTTCGGCGATCAGCCAACAGATGAGTGACCTGGAACAGCGCCTCGGTCTGCGCCTGTGCCAACGCGGTCGCGCCGGATTTTCCCTGACCGAGGAAGGTCGCGAGGTCTACCAGTCCGCATTACAGCTATTAAGTGCGCTGGAAAGTTTCCGCACCGAGGTCAACGGTCTGCACCAACACCTGCGCGGCGAATTGACCATCGGCCTGACCGACAACCTCGTCACCCTGCCCCACATGCGCATCACCCACGCCCTGGCGCAATTGAAGGAACGTGGACCGGACGTGCAGATTCAAATCCGCATGATCGCGCCCAACGAAGTCGAACAAGGTGTGCTCGACGGTCGCTTGCATGTCGGCGTGGTGCCGCAGGCCAGCGCGCTGTCAGGCCTGGAGTATCAGCCGCTCTATAGCGAGCGCTCGTTGCTGTATTGCGCGGTCGGGCATCCCTTGTTCTACGTCGACGACAAACAACTGGACGACGAACGCCTGAACAGTCAGGACGCCATCGCCCCGACCTTCCGCTTGCCTGCCGAAATCCAGGCGCATTACCAGGCCCTCAACTGCACCGCCAGTGCATCGGACCGCGAAGGCATGGCATTCCTGATTCTCACTGGACGCTATATCGGCTACCTGCCCGATCACTACGCCAGCCTCTGGGTTCAACAAGGTCGTTTGCGCGCACTGAAACCTACAGCGCGCTTCTATGACCTCAGCCTCGCATCGGTCACGCGCAAGGGACGTCGCCCGCATTTGGTGCTGGAAAGCTTTTTGGAGAGCCTGGCCGCGACACGATAGAACGTCGCGGGGCTTTTATTGCGTCAGGACTTGTCGGATCCCCATGGGTGCGCTATCAACGCACTTGGTTGCACCCACCCACCTGTCCGGAAGTGCCTATGACCTTTGAAGTCCCCGCTCACGGCGGCAAACCTGCCAGCCGCATTCGTCAGAAGAACGAAGAGACCATCATCAAAGCCGCCGAAGGACACGGGTTCAAAGGCACCAGCATGAACACCATCGCCCTGAATGCCGGGTTGCCCAAGGCGAACCTGCATTACTACTTCACCAATAAACTGGGTTTGTACGTGGCGGTGCTGAGCAACATCCTTCAGTTGTGGGACAGCACGTTCAACACCCTGACCGCCGAGGATGATCCGGCCGAAGCGCTGACGCGATACATCCGCGCCAAGATGGAATTCTCCCGCCGGCAACCGCAGGCCTCGCGGATCTTCGCGATGGAAGTGATCAGCGGCGGCGAATGCCTGACCGAGTATTTCAACCAGGACTACCGCGCCTGGTTCCAGGGCCGGGCGGCGGTGTTCCAAGCGTGGATCGACGCCGGAAAAATGGACCCGGTCGACCCGGTCAACCTGATCTTCCTGTTGTGGGGCAGCACCCAGCATTACGCCGATTTCGCCACGCAAATTTGCCGGGTCAGCGGCCGAACCAAGTTGACCAAGCAAGACATGGAAGATGCCAGCGATAACCTGATCCGCATCATTCTCAAAGGCTGCGGCCTGACTCCAGCTAACTAAGACTCTTATGCCTTTTACCCTCAGCGGCTTTTGCGAATACCGCGAAGAGATTCGCAAGAGCCGTTTCATCACCTTCGCCGCGCCGATCAGCAGCCCTGCTGAAGCCCAGGCATTTATCGAACAGCACAGTGATTTGAATGCCACGCACAACTGCTGGGCATGGAAGCTCGGCGCTCAATACCGCAGCACCGATGATGGCGAACCGGGCGGCACGGCGGGTCGACCGATTCTCGCGGCGATCGAGGCGCAGGATTGCGATCAGGTCGCCGTGCTGGTTATCCGCTGGTATGGCGGCATTCAACTGGGCACCGGCGGGCTCGCACGGGCGTATGGCGGTGGCGCCAACAAGTGCCTGCAAGCAGCGCCGAAGATAGAGCTGATCAGCCGAGTGCCGGTGAGTTGCGCCTGCGGGTTTGCTGAACTGACGCTGGTGAAGCTTCGGGTGGCGGAGCTCGGTGGCCTGGTAGTGGAAGAGACGTTCACGGCGAACGGTGTAGAGCTGCAGTTAGCGATGGGCGAAGCGCAGATCGAAACCCTGCAAACCCAGCTCGCAGATTTGAGTCGCGGACGCATTCTGTTGCAACGCTGATCGCACCAACAACGCCCATTGCCCTTTCGTCGAACTGTCACAGTTGCCCACATCTACTGTGCACCCGGCTGTGGATAACCTGAGCACATACCGCTGTAACCCTTCTGTCATGCGGCTTTGCGGGCATTGCTCATTTTTCGCCCAATTTGCCACCACCAAGACTAAATCCACGTAAAAACAACCAGTTAGCGTGGTTTATCACCTTTAGAAGAAAGCCGCTCAATGCTTATGCCCGGGCTTTGCGCTTGCGCACAAATACTGTGGAGCAATCTGTGGATAACCCGTTCATGGCTGTCGCGGCCCCATGTCCGGCATGGCTCGCGCCGGGTTGCTCGTTTTTTGACCAAAGCTTGATGAGCAAAAACAGAGCTCGACCACCGACTTCGCCCTCAAGTGGTGCCTGCCTGCCAATTGAAAGGTGGCGAGGCAGCGCCCTTGAGGCCTTGGTCGCCATGAGATTTCAAATTTCCTGTCTCAATGGCCAGGTCACTGTTTTATCCACAGGCAGGACCTGAACCACACCCCACGCCAATTCAAAGAACAAAAAAATCACCAACAGCGAACTGGCGCCATGCAGCAAGGCATAGAGTTGCCAAGCCGAAAACAGAAACCGGCCCACGGCGTCATACCGACCAAACACCTGCTGCGGATCACGAATCCTCAGCACGGCCCAAATGCACACAATCGATCCCAACAGGTTCGCCATCAGCATGTGCATCGGTTCGAATGCCGGCAGTTCTCCGGGTAAGTCGAACGCCCGGCTCACCCCCGTCAAAACGCCGTGCAACGCCGCAAATGTCCACGGCGTGACAAACGCCGCCGTCACGATCAAGTCATACCAGGCGCTACCACGCACCAACCGGCGATATTGCGTTGAAGTCCACATCGGCATTGCTCCATAAATTCAGGGAGCAACAAGGCTAAAGCCTGGAGTATGCTCCAGGGTCAAGCCCCCCTCTCGAGACGTCAGGATGCGCATCGGTGAATTAGCCCAGGCCAGCGCGGTCAGCCGCGACACGCTGCGCTTCTACGAGCAACGCGGATTGATCGCCGCGCAACGCAGCGCCAACGGTTATCGCGATTATCCGCCGGACGTGGTGCAACTGGTGCTGTACATCAAGACCGCTCAACGGCTGGGTTTTACCCTGGGCGAAATCGGCAATAGCGTCGCCACGTTGTGGCAGTCGCCCGACCCGGACAGCGCCGTCACCCAACTGCTGCAAGACAAACTCAAACTGATCGAAACCCGAATGGATGAACTTGGCGCGCTGCGACACGAGTTGCAGCAACGTCTTGGTCAACGTTGTCCATTGAATCCGTGATTCTCACTTCTCAAGGAAGCCACTCATGTCCAAGGCAAAAACCGCACTCATCATCGGCGCCTCCAGGGGCCTGGGCCTCGGTCTGGTGAAGACCCTGCTCGCCGACGGCTGGCAAGTCACCGCCACTGTGCGTAACCCGCAGAATGCCGACGCCTTGAAGGCATTGGGAACGGTGCGGATCGAAAAACTCGACATGGATGATCAGCAGGCCGTCATCGCGTTGAGCCAGCAACTCAAGGGCGAAGTGTTTGATCTGCTGTTCGTGAATGCCGGGGTCAAGGGGCCGGAAGTACAAACACCGGGCGGCGCGACGCTGGCTGAAGTGGGCCAGTTGTTTTTTACCAACGCGGTGGCACCGATCAACCTGGCACAACGTTTTGTCGGGCAAATCCGCCCGGAAAGCGGCGTGCTGGCGTTCATGAGCTCGGTGCTCGGCAGCGTAACCATGCCGGACGCGCCGGAGCTGGCGTTGTACAAGGCGAGCAAGGCGGCACTGAACTCCATGACCAGCAGTTTCGTGACGCAATTGGGCGAGCAGAAACTGACCGTGCTGTCGCTGCATCCGGGTTGGGTGAAGACCGACATGGGCGGCGAAGGCGCTGATATCGATGTGGAAACCAGCACGCGTGGGCTGGTTGATCAGGTGAATGCGTATGTCGGCAAGGGCGGGCATCACTTTGTGAATTACAGAGGTGAAACCATTCCCTGGTAGTCACTGCGTCCCCCTGTGGGAGCTGGCTTGCCTGCGATGGCGTCACCTGGGAAGACCTGAAAGACCGAGGTGCATGCATCGCGGGCAAACCCGGATCCCACAGGATTTTTATCGTCTGGTCGGGCCGGGCTTGCCCACCACGCGGTTTTGTTTGAAACTCCGCACCTCGTCCCTTGCGGCGACCCTGGATCAGCAGACAGGGTAATCACTGAGCTGGCTAACCTGAACCCACTTTCAGAGGAGCCGGCCAACATGCCTGCGACCCGTACCTGGTTAAAAAATCCCCTCGCGATCTTCACTGCCAATGACCTCGATGCCCGTGGCGGGCTGGTTGTGCAAGACGGTCTGATCGTCGAAGTGCTCGCCGCCGGCCAGCAACCTTCCGCGCCCTGTGGACAAGTCTTCGATGCGCGCGAGCATGTGATCCTGCCGGGACTGATCAACACCCATCACCACTTCTATCAAACCCTGACCCGTGCCTGGGCACCGGTGGTCAATCAGCCGTTGTTCCCGTGGCTGAAAACCCTGTACCCGGTCTGGGCACGACTCACCCCGGAAAAACTTGCCCTCGCCACAAAAGTCGCGCTGGCCGAGTTGCTGTTGTCTGGCTGCACCACCGCGGCCGATCACCATTACCTGTTCCCGCAGGGTCTGGAAAACGCGATCGACGTGCAGGTCGAGAGTGTCCGCGAACTGGGCATGCGCGCCATGCTCACGCGCGGCTCAATGAGCCTCGGCGAAAAGGACGGCGGCCTGCCACCGCAGCAAACGGTCCAGGAAGGCGAAGTGATTCTCGACGACAGTCAGCGCCTGATCGCCGAATATCACGAGCGTGGCGATGGCGCGCAAATCCAGATCGCCCTGGCGCCGTGCTCGCCGTTCTCGGTGACCCCGGAAATCATGTCGGCCAGCGCCGAGCTGGCGAACAAGCTCGATGTGCGCCTGCACACGCATCTGGCCGAAACCCTCGACGAAGAAGACTTCTGCCTGCAGCGCTTCGGCCTGCGTACCGTGGATTACCTGGACAGCGTCGGCTGGCTCGGCCCGCGCACCTGGCTCGCCCATGGCATCCACTTCAACCCGGACGAAATCGCCCGCCTCGGCGCGGCCGGCACAGGCATTTGCCATTGCCCGAGCTCGAACATGCGCCTGGCCTCCGGCATTTGCCCGACACTGGACCTGACCGCCGCCGGCGCGTTGCTCGGGCTGGGCGTGGACGGTTCAGCGTCCAACGATGCGTCGAACATGATGCTCGAAACCCGTCAGGCGCTTTACATTCAGCGCTTGCGTTATGGCGCCGAGAAGATCACCCCGGAATTGGTGCTGGGATGGGCGACCAAGGGCTCGGCGAGTTTGCTCGGGCGTACCGATATTGGTGAGCTGGCAGTGGGCAAGCAGGCGGATCTGGCGTTGTTCAAGCTGGATGAGCTGCGGTTTTCCGGCAGTCATGATCCGGTGTCGGCGTTGCTGCTGTGTGGTGCGGACCGGGCGGATCGGGTGATGGTCGGTGGCCAGTGGCGAGTGATTGACGGGCAGGTCGAGGGGCTTGATCTGAAGGGTTTGATTGCGGATCACAGCCAGGCGGCCCGGCAGTTGATCGCCGGTACCTGATACAACTCGAACCCAATGTGGGAGAGGGCTTGCCCGCTCCCACGTTGGATTTGTGGAAAGTTCAGAGACCGAGCAGCGACAACATGATGAACGTCGCAAACAACACGAAGTGGGTCATCCCTTCGATGGCATTGGTTTCGCCGTCATTGAGATTGATCGCGCTGACGATCAGGGTGAGGAAGATCATCACTGTCTGTACCGGCGTCATCGCCATCTGAAACGGTTGACCGGTGTAGAGCGCCATCGCTTCCATCACCGGCACCGTCAGGATCACCGTCGACAGCGATGCGCCCATCGCAATGTTCACCACCGACTGCATACGGTTGGCCAGCGCTGCGCGCAACGCCGTCAGAATCTCTGGCGCCGCGGAAATCGCCGCCACCAGAATCGCCGTGATCACCGGCGGTGCGCCCGTCCCTTCCAGGCCCAGGTCGAGGGTCTTGGACATCACCTCGGCCAATGCGCCGATCACCACCACACCCAACACCAACGTCCCGATACTCAGCGCGAGATTGACCGATTCAGGTGCTTCCTCCGGGACTTTTTTGCGGCGTTTTTCCGGATAGCTGTAGCTGAAAAAATAACTGTGCGGCCCGACCTGCATGCGCAGGAACAGGGTGTAAAGCACGACCATCGCGCCAATGGTAAACGCGGAATACAGCTTCCAGTTCGCCTCGGGAATAAACTCCGGCACCACCATGGAAACGCCCATGGCGGTGAGGATCATCACGCTGTAGCTGCGCGCCGAGTCATCGTTGTAGGACTGTTCACCGTGCTTGATCCCGCCCATCAATGCCGCGAGGCCGATGATGCCGTTGATGTCGAGCATCACCGCCGAGTAAATCGTATCGCGCACCAGCGTCGGCGAGGCTTCGTTGCTCATCATGATCGCCAGGATCACCACTTCCACCAGCACCGCCGCCAGGGTCAGGATCATCGTGCCGTAGGGATCGCCGACTTTTTCCGCCAGCAGTTCGGCGTGATGGGCGACGCGCATGGATGCGGCGACGATGAAGGCGATCAGCACGAGACCGGCAGTCAGGGCTATGGGCTGGCCGCTGTGCAGCATCCAGTGTTCCATCGGGTAAGCGATGAAGGCGGCGATCAGGGCCAACAGCAGAAATTTTTCTTGCTTGAGGAATGTGAGCATTGCAGGCCTTTTTGCCGAATGGAGCGGAATCAGTGTGATGAGCTACTGACTGCGGAGCGGCGCTAACGTTTCGTTACACCTTAGCCCAGCAATGGATGACAGCCGGCCAATGAACCTCTTGGTCAGGTTTTACCAATTGTTGCAGCGAGCATCTGTAGAATGCCGTCATTGCACCTGATGAGATTTGAACAAATGTACGATTGGCTGAACGCACTGCCCAAGGCAGAACTGCACCTGCACCTCGAAGGTTCGCTGGAGCCCGAACTGCTGTTCGCCCTGGCCGAACGCAACAGGATCGCCCTGCCGTGGAGCGATGTCGAAACCCTGCGCAAGGCGTACGCCTTCAACAACCTGCAAGAGTTTCTCGACCTGTATTACCAGGGCGCCGATGTGCTGCGCACCTCCCAGGATTTCTACGACCTGACCTGGGCCTACCTGTTGCGCTGCAAGGCGCAGAACGTGATTCACACCGAACCGTTCTTCGACCCGCAGAGTGGCATCCCGTTCGAAGTCGTGCTCAACGGCATCGCCGCCGCGTTGAAGGACGGCGAACAGCAGCTGGGCATCACCAGCGGTTTGATCCTGAGTTTCCTGCGTCACTTGAGCGAAGACGAAGCACAGAAGACCCTCGACCAGGCGCTGCCATTCCGCGACGCGTTCGTGGCCGTCGGCCTGGACAGTTCGGAAATGGGTCACCCGCCGAGCAAGTTCCAGCGCGTGTTTGATCGTGCCCGTCACGAAGGTTTCCTGACCGTCGCTCACGCCGGTGAAGAAGGCCCGCCGGAATACATCTGGGAAGCCCTCGACCTGCTGAAAATCCAGCGTATCGACCATGGCGTGCGCGCCATCGAAGACGAGCGCCTGATGCAGCGGATCATTGATGAGCAGATCCCGTTGACGGTGTGCCCGTTGTCGAACACCAAGCTTTGCGTGTTCGATCACATGTCACAGCACAACATTCTCGACATGCTCGAGCGCGGCGTGAAAGTCACCGTGAACTCGGATGACCCGGCGTACTTCGGCGGGTATGTGACCGAGAACTTCCATGCGCTGTACACCGATCTGGGCATGACCCAGGATCAGGCCAAGCGATTGGCGCAAAACAGCCTGGATGCGCGGTTGGTAAAACCGTAACTGCTGAAGACCCAATGTGGTGCGAGCTTGCTCGCGATGAGGCCATCACATCCAGCGTCATTGGTGAATGTGAATCCGCTATCGCGAGCAAGCTCGCTCCCACAGGGTTTGTGTTTAGCCGACGGTTACCACTTCGCTCAACTCCTCCAGCGTCTTGCCCCGCGTCTCCATCCCGAACACCCACACCACCCCCGCCGCGATCGCAAAACACATCGCCCCCAGCGCGAACACGCCACCCTGCCCGGTCATCGGGAACACCAGCCCGGTCACCATTGGCCCAAGCAACGAACCCACTCGGCCAATCGCCGACGCAAAACCGGAACCCGTGGCCCGCGCCGACGTCGGGTACAACTCTGGCGTGTAGGTGTAGAGCACCGCCCACATGCCGAACAGGAAAAACTGCATCAACAGCCCCGACGTGATCAGCAAGCCGACATTGCCGCCAAACACTGCGCTCTGACCGTAAAGAAACGCCATCACCCCGCCGCCGAGCAACGTCACCACGCACACCGGTTTACGGCCCCAACGCTCCACCAGCCAAGCCGCCATGAGGAAACCGGGAATCCCGCCGAGGGAAATCAGCACGGTGTAATACACCGACTGGGTCACGGCGAAACCCGACTGCTGCAGCAGTGCACTGAGCCACGACGTCAACCCGTAGAACCCCAGCAAGGCAAAGAACCAGACGCTCCAGATCATCATCGTGCGCTGGCGATACAGCGGCGACCAGATCTGCTGCAAAGCCGAAAAGAAGTTGCCCGGCGTACTTGCCACACGCGGCAAGCGGATCGGCTCAGGCAAATCCCCATGACCCAGCGACGTCCGGACCCGCGCTTCGATACCCAGCAAGACCTTGTCCGCCGCCTCATCACGCCCGGCCTGTTCCAGCCAGCGCGGTGACTCGGGAATGAAAAAGCGAATCACCAGGACAAACACCGCCGGCACCGCCAACACCAGAAAAATATCCCGCCAGCCAATCACCGGTAACAGGAAATACGACAGCACCCCGGCCGCGACAAACCCCAAGGGCCAGAAACCGTCCATCAACGCGATGTAACGCCCACGTCTTTTCGCCGGAATCAATTCCGAAAGCATCGACTGGGCGATGGGAAACTCCATGCCCATGCCAATTCCCAGGAGGATGCGGAAGAGCGTCAGCGTCTCGACATTCTGCGCCGTGGAGCACAGGTAACTGGCGATGCCCCACAACACAATGCTCCACTGGAACACCGGTTTGCGGCCGAAACGGTCCGCCAGCATGCCGGACAGTGATGCGCCCACGACCATGCCGAAGAAACTCGAACTGGCGAGCAACCCGGCCTGCGCCGTGCTGAGGCCGAACTCGGTTTTGATCGAGCCGAGCAGGAACGTCATCATCGCCAGGTCCATGGAGTCAAAGAAAAACGCCAGGGCGATGATGATGAAAATGATCCGGTGATAGCCGCTGATGGGCAGCCGTTCCAATCGTTCTGCCGCGCTGAAGCCTCGTGTTTCCATGCCACATCCCCCGTTCGAAAGTCCCTGAACGAGTGTGCGCGATGGTCGCCGGGGGTTATTGCTGGATGCGACCTGGCCGCAGCTCTGAACGACGCCCGTGCCCCCGGACGTCGATCCCGATGCGTCTACAACGCCATTTCCAGCTCGGTCTCCTTGGCGAAACGGTGGATTTCACGCTGCCCCGTCACGGTGACGTGCAAGGCGCGCGAATCGTTAGGCAAGCTCAGCCAGCCGGACTGCATGAACAATTGCAGCAACGCCGCGCCCAGTGAACCGCCCATGTGCGGACGTCTTTCGCTCCAGTCAGGACAGGCACAGGCGGCTCGGCTGGTGCTCTGCGCCAGCGCCTGGACGAAAACGCCGCGTGTCGCCAGTTGCGTGGCGCCCTTGTGCGTGATCGACACCCGATGATCGAACTGTTCGATCCAGCCCGCATCCAGCAAGCGCTGGTACAGATCGGCGGCCAGCGTGCCGCCTAAATGATCGTCGCAGAGCCGTGCGCGCAACAAGGACGAGGGCGCGGCCTGACGTTTGGGGATGGCGGGGGTGCGGCTGAAAACATCGGGAATGTCCCGAGGTGTGCTGGCGATCGTCGCACTGGCCAGCGCTTCTATCGCGGCCCCGACTTCGGGTGCGGCCAACCGGAAGAATCGCTTGCGGCCGCGGGTTTCGACTTTCAACAGACCTCCGGCGGACAAACGCCCCAGGTGTGCACTGGCCGAAGACGGCGACAGGCGGGCCAGCAATGCCAGCTCTTCGGTCTGCCGCGCAGCGCCGTCCATCAAGGCCCACATCATTGCGCTGCGCTTTGGGTCAGCCAGCAACGTGGCGATCTGGCTGATGCAAGGTGCATGTTCCATGTATTCACTCCCTGTTGAATCGTTTCGTCTACTGCTCAGAGACATCTTGACCAGTAATGTGTCGGGAAACCGCCATAAACCGGGCAAAGCCATCCACTCACACAAGCCATTGCTTCGAAGACCTTGCAAAGGCTTTGGATTGACGGTGGAGCCTGACCGACTCGAACGCGGACTCGCCATGGCGAGGTCGACGGTGCGTACATGAGGCGGGCGCTAGTATAAGCCCGTTGCCGGTCGGTTCCTGCCCCCCGGAAACCATTGGTGGTGATTGATCCTGAGGGAAATTTCGCTATTTGCCTGCGACTAATGATCGACATGCGCCAACACAGGAAATTGACTGCCTAATCGAGTACATCGGCTGGCAAGCATTTCCCGCAAAAGGTTCACCGGCTTACTCAATTGTGCGCGATGGGCGCACAGCAAATTCAGCGGTGCGCGCTCACAGAGCAGCTCCGGCATCAGCACTTTCAGGCGGCCGGCCAACACATCGGCGGCGACATCGAGCCAGGATTTGTAGGCGATCCCGGCACCCGCCACGGCCCACAAGCGCACCACGTCGGCATCGTCACTGAAGCGATCACCGCTGACGGTCAGGCTGACTTCGCGTTTGCCGTCGTGAAAACTCCAATGGTCGTGAACCCGGCTGCCGAGCATGAACAGCAGGCAATTGTGCTGCGCCAGTTGCTCCAGTTGCCGCGGTTCGCCATGCCGGGCCAGGTAGCTCGGGGCGGCACACAGCACGCGGCGGTTATTCGGGGCGATGGGCAGCGCCACCAGGCTGGAATCTTCCGGCTCACCGTAGCGCAGGGCAATGTCCACCGGTTGGCGGAACAGATCGGCGATGCGGTCGCCCAGCAACAAGCGCACCGTGAGTTTGGGGTGTTCACGCTGGAACTCGTCCAGCCAGGGCAGCAGCAGGTTGCGACCGAAATCCGACGGCGCCGACAGCTGCAGCACCCCGCTGACCTGGTCCTGACCGCTGGCCAATAATCGGCGGCCCTCGTCGAGGTTGCTCAGCGCGGCCCGGGCATACTCGAGAAATCCTTCGCCCTCCGCCGTCAGGCGCAGACTGCGGGTGGAGCGGGCGAGCAATCGGGCGCCGAGTTGCTGCTCGATGCGCTTCAACGCCGCACTCGCCACCGCCGCCGACATGTCCATTCCCCTCGCCGCCGCTGACAGGCTGCCCAGGTCCGCCGCCCGGACAAACAACTGCAAGTCATCGAAACGCAGCATTTACAGCCTCGATTATCAAAAAAATATTGAAAGAGACTGCTCTTTTAGCGGGTTTTATCTTGCAGAGAAATAGCCAATCATCTGCTGCATCGAAATCATCCTGCTCCTGGAGTCGACCATGTCCCAGCCTTTCACCGCCATTGCCACCCTGATCGCCAAAGCCGGCCAACAGGACGCGCTCGAGCAACACCTGCGTGCACTGCTGGAGCCGACCCGCGCCGAAGCCGGTTGCGGTCAATACGACCTGCATCAGGACCTCGCCAATCCGCTGGCCTTCTACATGATTGAACAATGGAGCAGCGACGAAGCGCTGCAAGCCCACGACGCCAGCGCACACATCCAGAACTTTCGCGCCCAGGCCGGCGACCTGATCGAACACTTCGATCTCAAGCGCCTGCGCTCCGTGGCTTGATCCCTTCTTCTATTACTGTTCGGAACCCTCCTCATGAAAGCCATTGCCTACTACGCCTCGTTGCCGATCAGCGACGAAAAATCCCTGCAAGACATCGAACTGCCGGAACCGGTCGCCGGCCCCCGTGACCTGCTGGTGGAAGTCAAAGCCATCTCGGTCAACCCGGTGGACACCAAGGTCCGCCAGAACGTCCAGCCCGAAGGCGGCGCGGCAAAAGTGCTGGGCTGGGACGTGGCCGGCGTGGTCAAGGCCGTCGGCAGCGAAGTGACCTTGTTCAAGGCTGGCGACAAGGTGTTCTATGCCGGCTCGATTGCCCGCGCCGGCGGCAACAGCGAACTGCACGTGGTGGACGAGCGGATCGTCGGCCATATGCCGAAAACCCTCGGTTTTGCCGAAGCGGCCGCGCTGCCGCTGACCGCCATTACCGCTTGGGAATTGCTTTTCGAACGCCTGCAAGTGCGCGAAGGCAACACCGATGAAGGCCAGAGCTTGCTGATCGTCGGGGCGGCCGGCGGTGTCGGTTCAATCCTGACGCAACTGGCCAGTCAACTCACCGGTTTGAAAGTCATCGGCACCGCTTCCCGTGCGCAGACCCAGAGTTGGGTGCGTGAGTTGGGCGCCGACCTGGTGATCGATCATAGCCAGCCGCTCAGTGAAGAACTGAAACGCGCAGGCGTTGCGCAGGTGACCCACGTCGCCAGCCTGACCCAGACCGATCAGCATCTCGATCAGTTGGTCGAGGCCCTGGCGCCACAAGGCAAACTCGCGCTGATCGATGACCCGAAAGCGCTGGACGTCACCAAGCTCAAACGCAAGAGCCTGTCCCTGCACTGGGAGTTCATGTACACCCGCTCGCTGTTCGAAACGCCGGACATGATCGAGCAGCACAAACTGCTCAACCGCGTGGCCGGACTGATCGATGACGGCACATTGAAAACCACGGTGGGCGAGCACTTCGGAACCATCAACGCGGCGAATCTGCGGCGAGCCCATGAGTTGCTGGAAAGCGGCAAGTCCAAGGGCAAGATTGTGCTCGAAGGCTTCTGACACAGATTGATACAAGTGTCGTCCGGATGGACGACACCGTCAGTCCGAAGGTTGACCGTTGTCATAATTGCGATCGTATTCAGGTCTACAATCCAGAACTCTGCGATGCAATCTTTTAACCGAGGAGGTCAGCAATGAAGATCCTGATAAAAGAATTGGCAAAATCCCAGTGGCAGGTCCGCCTGGACCAACACGCGGTGACGTTCCGTAGCGAAGCCGAAGCTCGCGCTTTCACCCGAACCCTAGAAGCACGCTTGCACGCCCCCCATCAGATTCCCGTCCAACAGCAGCGCGCTGTTGGCTGAGACCTGCCTCATACCTGGGCTTGCACCAACGCCCGGGCATTTTGCAAACGCCGGGTGAGCATCGCCACGCTCACCACCAGAATTCCACACAGGCTGATGACCATGGCCATCGGCACGGCGCTGCCGTCGTACAAAATACCCACCAGCGACGCAGCCCCGGCGGCGACGCTGAATTGCAGGCACCCGAGCATCGCCGACGCACTCCCGGCGCGGGCGCCCTGCCCGTTCATGGCACAGGCCGACGCGTTGGGGAGGATGCAGCCGAGGCTGGCGATGCAGATGAACAGTGGAATCAGCAGCGGCCACAACTGTTCGGTGTGCAGCGAACTGACAGCCAGCAACGTCAGGCCGGCCGCCAGATAAATCCACACCGTCCGCGCCAGCAAAAAAGCAGGGCCACGCTTGGCGAGCAGTCGCGCGTTGACCTGCGCCACCAGAATGAAACCCGCCGCATTGGTGCCGAACAACCAGCCGAAATGCTCGGCCGGTACGCCGTAGAGTTTGATGAAGACGAACGGCGAACCGGCGATGTAGGCAAACATCCCGGCGATGGCGATGCCACCGGTCAGGGCGTGGCCGAGGTACACCGGGTCCGACAACAGGCGACCGTACTGACGCAGCGCGCCCGACAGCGGTTGACGGGGCACATGCGCGGGCATGCTTTCCGGCAAGCCAAGCGCCACGGCCACCGCCGCCAAGGCACTGAAACCGCTCAACGCCAGGAAGATCGACTGCCAGCCGGTGGTATTGACCAGCAAACCGCCGAGCATCGGCGCGAGAATCGGCGCCAGGCCCATGACCAGCATCAGCTGGGAAAAGACTTTGGCCGAACCCACCGCATCGCATTTGTCACTGACAATCGCCCGGGAAATCACCATCCCCGCGCAACCGCCCAGCGCCTGGACAAAACGCGCGCCCAGCAGCCATTCAAGGTTCGGCGCATAGGCGCACGCCAACGAAGCGGCGGTGAACAGACCGACACCCGTCAACAGCGGAATGCGCCGGCCAAACCGATCCGCTACCGGGCCGTACATCAGCTGACCAATGGACAAACCGAGGAAATACGCCGCCAGCGTCAGCTGAACGTGTTGTTCATCGGTGCCGAACGCCAGCGCCATGGCCGGGAACGCCGGCAGATAGAAGTCGATTGCAAGCGGCCCAAAAGCGCTCAGGGCGCCAAGTATCAAAATGGTACGGAAGTTCATCAGGTATCCAGGGCTGAAGTCGGCAGCTCCACAGTCTAGCCGCGTGGGGACACCTTGAACATTCCGATAGCTCGCTAACTATTAAAAACCCCTGGATAAATGCAAGCCCGCACACATGGAATTGCGATTGGCCTCAGACGACTTTCACTTCATAGCCTTCTTCCCTGATCGCTGCGATCACTTCATCCGCAGTCAACGCACTCTCGACGCCAACTTCCTTTGCCGCCAGATCAATCCGCACGCTGGCCGCGGGATCCCTCGCTTGCAGCGCTTGAGTGATGGCTTTGACACAGTGACCGCAGGACATGCCTTGAACGTTGAACACTTGCATGGAATGACTCCTTTAGTGGGATTGCGAGCAGTCTCGAGCTTGCCACCATGGCAAGGTCAAGTTCTGATGTGATCTGCCGGGCTGGCAATCGGCGTCGCGCTCGGCCAAGCTGCGTGCATCTATGACTCGATCTCAGGAGATTCAGCCATGCGCTGGTCAGCTCTCAGCCTGTTTGGCTTCCTCAGCCTTTTCGCCGCCGTGCCCTCGGTCAATGCTGCCGGGGAGGATTACGGTGTGCTGATCATTTCCCGCGAGCGCCTGGAAGTCTCGACCAACTGCGAAATCGGTGTGTACATCCAGGATCAACTGTCGGCGCGGCTTTTTCAGGAGCAAAGCACATCGTTCAACCTGCCGCCGGGCAATGTTTCCTTGCGCCTGAAGCTGCTGCCGGGCCAGGCGCCGGGCTGCAATCCGGGGATGTTGGCACCGGGGTCGCAGGACATCACGCTCAAGGCCGGGGATGTGTTGAAGTTCCGGATTGCGATGACGCAGGAAGGGATGTACCTGAAGCCTGCTGACCTCGGATATTGATTCACCTGCGATCTTTTGATCTGAGACATGGCGCTTGACCTTGCCAGCATGGCAAGGTTGATCCTGTAGACATCTTCTACAGGGAGCGCGACCGATATGTCCGAAACCACCACATTCGATCTGCCGATTGCCGGCATGACCTGTGCCAGTTGCGCCGGGCGTGTCGAGCGTGCCTTGAGCAAAGTCATCGGCGCCTCTGCCGTCAGCGTCAACCTGGCCACCGAGCAGGCCCGCGTTCAAGCACCCAGCGACAGTCTGCCGGCGTTGATGGACGCTGTGCAGCAAGCCGGTTACAGCGTGCCGCAGCAGAGTCTGGAATTGAGTATCGACGGCATGACCTGCGCGTCGTGCGTCGGTCGGGTCGAACGGGCGCTGGCCAAGGTGCCGGGGGTAAAAAGTGTCAGCGTCAACCTGGCCAACGAACGCGCCCACCTCGAACTGCTCGGCCAGGTCGATCCGCAAAGCTTGATCGCGGCCGTGACCAAGGCTGGCTACAACGCCAGCGTCTGGGAGGTCGAACACCCGACAACCGACACTCAACAACAGCGCCTGCACCGTGAGCGCTGGGTCTTGATCATGGCGATTGCCCTCGCCTTGCCGCTGGTGTTGCCGATGCTGCTGCAACCGTTCGGTGTGCACTGGATGCTCCCGGCGTGGGTGCAGTTCGCGCTGGCCACGCCGGTGCAATTCATCTTCGGTGCCCGCTTTTATGTAGCAGCATGGAAAGCAGTGCGCGCCGGGGCCGGCAACATGGACCTGCTGGTCGCCCTCGGCACCAGCGCCGGTTATGGCTTGAGCCTCTACGAATGGGCCACCGCCGCCGGGCGCATGCCCCATCTGTATTTCGAAGCCTCGGCCGTCGTGATCGCCTTGGTCCTGTTGGGCAAATACCTCGAAAGCCGCGCCAAACGCCAGACCGCCAGCGCCATCCGCGCCCTTGAGGCATTGCGTCCGGAGCGGGCCATTCAAGTGATCGACGGCCGCGAACAGGACGTCGCCATCAGCGCCTTGCGCCTGAATGATCTGGTGCTGGTCAAACCCGGGGAACGATTCCCCGTGGACGGCGAAGTGGTCGAAGGCCAGAGCCACGCCGACGAAGCATTGATCAGCGGCGAGAGCCTGCCCGTGCCGAAACAGCCTGGCGACAAGGTCACCGGCGGCGCCATCAATGGTGAAGGCCGGTTGCTGGTTCGTACCCAGGCCTTGGGCGCGGAAACCGTGTTGGCGCGAATCATCCGTCTGGTGGAAGACGCGCAAGCCGCAAAAGCGCCGATTCAGAAACTGGTGGACAAAGTCAGCCAGGTATTTGTGCCAACGGTCCTGCTGATTGCACTGGCGACACTGATGGGGTGGTGGCTGTACGGCGCGCCCATCGAAACGGCGCTGATCAATGCCGTCGCGGTATTGGTGATCGCCTGCCCTTGTGCGCTCGGTCTGGCCACGCCAACCGCGATCATGGCCGGCACCGGCGTGGCCGCGCGCTACGGCATTCTGATCAAGGACGCCGAGGCACTGGAGCGAGCCCACGAAGTCAGCGCCGTAGTCTTCGACAAGACCGGCACGCTGACCTCGGGTGCGCCACGCATCGCCCATTTAAGTGCCGTCGACGGTGACGAAGCGACCTTGCTGAAATGGGCCGGTGCGCTGCAACGCGGCAGTGAACACCCCTTGGCTAAAGCGGTTCTGGACGCTTGCGTCGAACGCGGATTGACCGTGGCCGATGTCAGCGACAGCCAATCCCTGACCGGAAGGGGCATTGCCGGCAACCTCGATGGTCGCCGTTTGGCGCTGGGCAATCGACGCTTGCTGGAAGAGAGCGGATTAAGCGCCGGTCCTTTGGCCGACTCTGCAACCGCGTGGGAAACCGAAGGCCGGACCCTGTCCTGGCTGATCGAGCAAAGTCCGCAACCAACCGTCCTGGGCCTGTTCGCCTTCGGTGACACCCTCAAACCCGGCGCGCTGCAAGCGGTGCAACAACTCAGCGCCCGGCACATCAGCAGTCACCTGCTGACCGGCGACAATCGCGGCAGCGCCAAAGTGGTCGCCGAAGCGCTCGGCATCCAGGATGTCCACGCCGAGGTGCTGCCGGCCGACAAAGCCGCCACCGTCGCCGAACTGAAGAAAACCGGGGTGGTGGCGATGGTCGGCGACGGTATCAACGACGCCCCGGCCCTGGCCGCCGCCGACATCGGCATCGCCATGGGTGGCGGCACCGACGTCGCCATGCACGCGGCCGGCATCACCCTGATGCGTGGCGACCCGCGACTGGTGCCGGCCGCGCTGGAAATCAGCCGCAAGACCTACGCGAAGATTCGTCAGAATCTGTTCTGGGCCTTCGTCTATAACCTGATCGGCATTCCGCTGGCCGCGTTCGGTTTCCTCAACCCGGTGCTGGCCGGCGCGGCGATGGCGTTGTCGAGCGTCAGCGTGGTGAGCAATGCGCTACTGTTGAAGACCTGGAAACCGAAGGATCTGGAGGACAACCGATGAACATCGGCCAAGCAGCCCGCCAAAGTGGCCTGAGCGCGAAGATGATTCGTTATTACGAGTCCATCGGTCTGCTCAAGGCGGCCCATCGCACCGACAGCGGTTACCGGGTGTACGGCGATGACGACTTGCACACGCTGGCGTTTATCAAGCGTTCGCGGGACCTGGGGTTTTCCCTGGAAGAGGTCGGCAAACTGCTGACCCTCTGGCAGGACCGTCAGCGCGCCAGTGCTGACGTGAAGGCCCTGGCTCGTCAGCACATCGACGAGCTCAACCAGAAAATCCTCGAACTCGGTCAGTTGCGCGATACCTTGCAGGACCTGGTCGAGCACTGCCATGGCGATCACCGTCCGGACTGCCCGATCCTCAAAAATCTTGAGTCGGGTTGCTGCGCCGTACCCGCTCGCTCCTGATCGCGAGCACCTTCACCAGCAGCAAGGTGGTGAGGGGAATGCCGTGGAACAGCAGCACCACTGCGCCGGGCGTCCACCACGCGTAAAACGGTGCAGCGATCAGCATACCGACACCGAACCCGGTCATCTGCAACAACGTCAGGAAACTGAAAATCGGCAGGCGCAGGCTGTCCGGTTCTCGTTGCAGGCGCGACATCAGGCCGACTTCAGAGAAACCGTCGCCCAACCCTGCCGGCAGTGAGAACAGCAGCAAGCCGTAGAGGGTCTGTTGCTGGAACATCAGGATGAAGCCGCAGGACATCAGCAGCACACCGAAGAAAAACCGTCTTTCCAGGTTCACGTTATCCGAGCCTTTGAGGCGGCTGGCGATCCGTGCGCCGATGAGTTTTCCGCAAGCCCATACCGCCAGCATCAGGCCCAGCGTGGTGCTGGCGGATTCGGGTGTCAGCAGTTTTGAAATGATCGGCAAACCCACGTTGTGTGCGGCGCTGCCCAAGGTATCGGCCATCGCGACCGCGAGCATCGCCGCCACCACCGGCGTAGCGCGCAGCCCCTGGCGCAGGGCTGACCATTCGCCTCGTTCGTGATCGGGCTCGGCGCTGGGAGACGGTCCGGAAAACCGCAGCGGCAGGATGAACAACGCGGCCAACAGGTAAGTGACTACGTTCAGTGCGAAGACCACCTCAAAGCCAAACGCTGCCACCAACACCCCGGCCACCAGACTTCCGCCGACCATGGCTGCCGATGACGCCGAGGTGATCCAGGCGTTGGTCTTGAGCAGTTGATCGCCCTCGATCAAGTGCGGCAGCTGACTGTTGAGGCCGATGGCAAACATTGAGTTGCCCAAGCCAAGCCCGAAGGCAATGACCGGCAGCAGCAGCGCTTGCTGGGTAACCGGCAAGACCAGCAGCAGCCCCAGCAATCCGGCGCGCAGCACATCGAAGACAATCAGCGGCAGACGCCCGGCCCAGCGGCGATAGAAGCGGGTGCCGATGAGGCTGGCAAAAATCCCTCCACCCACGCGACTGGCGAGGAAGATGCCAACGCTCATGGCGCTGTTGCTGAGCAGGTAGACGTAGGTGGCCAGGGCGACCATGTTGAGGAACGCGCCGAAGTCCGAGACCAGACGGGCGGCGATGATCAACTGGGCGTTGCGGGTGGAGGTGTCCACATTCAATCCTGCAAAGGGTTTAGCGTTTGACAAAAAACCCGGCCGAAGCCGGGTTTTTCGTCAACCGATCACTGCATCCAGGGCGGAGGCGGTTCTTCGGTTTTGCTCGGTGGCGCGTCATCTGCCGCGCGGACCGCTTGCTTGCGTTCTTCATCCAGGCGTGCCGCCTCGATTTCGCGCATGATCCCGCCGACGTCGGCCAACTCTTCCGGCTCGTCGAACTCGCCGGTCAAGACACTGGCCGGGTGCAAGGTGCCGGCTTCGTACAACGCCCACATTTCCTTGGCGTATTTGGTCTTTTTCAACTCCGGGGCAAACCGCCCGAAGTAGGACGCCATGTTGCCCACGTCACGCTCCAGCATGCTGAACGCGTGGTTGTTGCCCGCCGCGTCCACCGCTTGCGGCAAGTCGATGATGACCGGGCCGGTCGGGGTCAACAGTACGTTGAACTCGGACAGGTCACCGTGCACCAGGCCGGTACACAACATCAGCACGATCTGCGAAATCAGGAACGCGTGGTATTCGCGCGCCTGATCCGGCTCCAGCACCACGTCGTTCAGACGCGGCGCGGCATCGCCGTACTCATCGGCCACCAGCTCCATCAACAGCACGCCTTCAAGGAAGTCGTAAGGCTGAGGGACCCGGACACCGGCGCCGGCCAGACGGAACAACGCCGCCACTTCGGCGTTCTGCCAGGCGTCTTCGGTTTCTTTCTTGCCGAACTTGGAGCCCTTGGCCATCGCACGGGCCTGACGGCTGTTGCGCACCTTGCGGCCTTCCTGGTACTCGGCCGCCTGACGGAAACTGCGTTTATTCGCCTCCTTGTAGACCTTCGCGCAACGTAACTCGTTGCCGCAGCGCACCACATAAACAGCTGCTTCT
>LNAP01005883.1_pt1 | contig 23744 bp, 26 predicted proteins | sample 602601 | NCBI WGS metagenome assembly LNAP01 (sample SAMN02440304, study PRJNA202911) | soil metagenome | biome: Subtropical and temperate rainforests or woodlands; isolation source: soil samples (1 kg each in a 20% v/v slurry with milli Q water) were... ...
TATGGCGCCGTCGCAGGCTGCCGCGGTGCCGCCGCCGGTCCCGCCTGTTACCACGACTCAAGCCGTCGCCGACGACGACGGACCAATCGTGCGTCCGCCGATGCCGTTGCGGTAGACTGAGAACGCAACAGCCCGGCGCGCTGCGAGAACGTCGCATAGGCTGTCCTGGTCGATCTGATGCGTTGAGCCCGGGCAATTGCGGAAAGCGGTTTTCTTGCTCAAGAGAAAAGGCCGTCGGGATCTATGCCGGCGGCCTTCTCTTGCAGCTGCCGGTTCCTGGAGCCCGGTTCTGCTGCAATTCCATGCGTAATGATCGCGCCGACATGTTTAATAAAATCTTAATGCGCGGGCGCACTGCACATCATTTCTGCGCCATACGCACAGAGATTGCGCGGTCCGTTCACCCGATAGACATCGACTCAGTGGTACGATCCAGCATGTTTTGAAGCCTTCCATTGAAGGCTGCTTTTTCAGATCTGGTCGTCACACCGGAGAATTCGGATGCCTTACTATTCCTTCGATCTCGTGGTCGGTGAAGAGTTCAAAAACCAGGGCGAAATCATCCTCGAAGACATCGAGGTCGCCTCCGATCGTGCTATCCAGCTGGCCAACGAGCTGTCGCAGGTGAAGCCGGAGCTGCAGCGGAAGGGCTGCGCGGTGCGCGTCACCGATCGCGATCACAACGAGGTCTATCGCACGCCGCTCGATCCCGTGCCGGCCTGGCAGCGCTAACTACCAGTCTAGCGTAGGCGCTTCGAACCAGTTCGTCAGCGACAGGCCGCCGTCGACCACGAACGCCGCGCCGGTGACGTAAGCCGAGAGCTTGTTTGACAGCACCGTGAGCGCCATCGGCGCGAGATCACCGGCCGCGCCGAGGCGTCCGAGCGGAATGTGCCGCGCCAGCGAAGCGTCCGCAACGAACCCGCCCGCCGCGATCGCACCCGGCACCAGCGCGTTAACGCGAATGCCGTGACGACCAAACGTCTTCGCGAGCTCCTTCACCAGCATCGCCATTGCCGCCTTCGCCGTCGAATAATGCGGCAGGTTGCGCGGCGTGCCCGCATGCAGCGAGGTGAGAAACAGGAACGAGCCGGGCTGCTTTGCCGCGATCAGCCGTTTTGCGATCTCGCGCGCCAGGTGAAAGCCGGCATCGAGATTGACGGCGTGCATCTCCTGCCAGGTCTTGCGATCCACCGCGAGCGCGTGATCGGCTTCGCGCCGCGGCGGAGACGCGCTGTGCACGAAATGCGAGACCTCGCCCAGCGCGGCATGTGCGGCAACCAGCAGCTCATCGCATGCCTCGAGCCTCGCCAGATCGCCAACCCACGGCACCGCCAATTCAGGCTTGCTGCTCGCGCTGATCGCGGCCCTCACACGCTCCGCATTCACATCGGCGAACATGGTCCGCACGCCCTCGCCGACCAGGGCCTGCGCGATGGCTCGGCCGATGCCATTGCCGGCGCCGGTCACGAGCGCCGTGTCGCGTGCAGGATCGAACGGCGTGCTGAATAGGCTCATCTCGCTCTCCGTAACAGGGATGGCGGCCACGATAGCGCACCGCAGCGCGAAGCGACAAATGCGCCCCGGCACCATTGCGGAGTAGCCCGCCGGACGCTAGCCTCTCAAAAAAATGAAGGAGGACCTAAGGATGCGCACCGGTTTCCTGATCGCGGGCCTGTTGCTGATCGCCGCGCCGACCCAAGCGGCCGACGACCATGCACGCTCGACCTATGTGACGCTGGTCTTGCAGGCCTTCGCCGCCAAGGTCGAATGCCCGGGCACGGATGTGGTCTACCAGGACCTGGTGCAGAAGGCTGAGCAGATGCACCTGCCCGACGGCACCACCGAGAAGGTGCGCAAGGCGATCGCCTGGATGCACACCGGCGGCAAGATGGGCGAGAAGCAGGATGACGATCTGATGGCCGAGGTCGCGGTGGCCACCCAGGCGACCGATCTCAACCAGCGCCGTCTCGGCATGCCGAGCTGGTGCGAGGCTCAGAAGACCAACCTCGCCGGCCTGATCCGCGCCAAGGGCGGCTAGTTCCTATCGCGGTCAAGCACTCGGCGACGGAACCGCCGCCGCGGCAAATAATCGTCACATTCCTCGCCAGCATGCGGGCTCTTGAACAGGAGACCCCCATGCGGATTGCCCATTTCATTTTCGCCGGTGCGCTCGTGGCCAGCGCAGCGCTGACCGCCCCTGTGCTGGCAAAGAATTCCGACGCCCAGAAGAGTGAGGACAAGTCGGCCTCGTCCTCGTCCTGCAGCGCCTATCAGCAGGCCCCGGACGGATCGTGGGAGCCGCTTCCCTGCAAGGAGACCGGTGAGCGCAGCCAGCCGCGGACCCAGCACAAGTCCGGCACGCAAGGCGGCGATCAGGGCGAACGATAGGCCGCGCTGAGAACGCCATCATCGGCAACGGCCACCTCGCCCCTGATATGCAGGTGCTGACAAAGCCGTTCGTCGTCGAGGCGCCGGCGAGCCGCACCCTCGACATGATCAAGGATGGAACCGGGCGCAACTGATACCGATCAGCTCTGGTGCGGCCCGCGCATGACCTTCATGGCATCGACGATATGACGCCATTCCCAGGCCTCGTCGGCCTCGCCGCGGCCCTCGCAGGCCTGCGCCTGTTCTGCGGCTTTCGCGATTGCACCAAGACCATGCTGTTCCAGCATCTGCCGCGCGACGGTGTGGACCTGGACCTCGGACATCATGGGCGCTCTCCCGCTTGAGGAAACCGCGGCGCCCGGCTCGGCGGTCCGCGGACCTCCGACAACGGTTTCGCCGCAACTCCCGTTCCGTCCTCCGCCGATCACATCGATCGAGATCGAGCCCGGTGCCGCCGCCCCCCACAAAAACAAAGGCGGCCCGCTGTGCCCAGCGGACCGCCTTTTCACCCACCCCAAACTGGATGTTATGCAGCCGCGTTCCCTTACGCGACCGCCACTTTCTTGTTCTTGCGCTCGAAGTCGTTGGGCACCTCGATATCGACCTCCAGGGTCGACACCTCGTCGCCGCGCTCGAGCCGGACGATGACCTTGGTCGGATCCAGCGTCACGTGCCTGGATACGACGGCGAGAATTTCCTCACGCAGCACGCCGAGCAGATCGGGCTGGCCGCGCAGTCCGCGTTCATGGGCAAGCAGGATCTGCAAACGTTCGCGAGCGACCGGTGCAGAGGCCTTGTTGCCGCGGAGAAGCCGGAGCAGACCCATGCTCATGCAGCCCTCCGTCGCAGCAGCCGATCCATGAAACCCTTGCGCTCGGTCGGCACCTGCATGGCGACGGTCTCGCCGCATAGCCGCCGCGCCGCGTCGATATAGGCCCGCGCGGGTGCGCCTTCGGCGTTCGACAGCGTCACCGGCGTGCCGACATTGGAGGCGCGCAGCACGTCCTGGCTCTCCGGGATGATGCCGAGCAAGGGCGTCGCGAGGATCTCGAGGATGTCCTCGATGGTCAGCATCTCGCCGCGCGCGGCGCGGGAGGGATCGTAACGCGTGATGAGAATGTGCTTCTCGACGCGCTCGCCCTTCTCGGCCCGCACCGTCTTGGAATCGAGCATGCCGATGATGCGGTCGGAATCGCGCACCGAGGACACTTCCGGATTGGTGACGATCACGGCCTCGTCGGCAAAGCGCATCGCCATGGAGGCGCCGCGCTCGATGCCGGCCGGGCTGTCGCAGATCACCCAGTCGAAGCGGCTGCGCAGATCGGCGATGACCTTGCCGACGCCCTCTTCCGTCAGCGCGTCCTTGTCGCGGGTCTGCGAGGCCGGCAGCAGCCACAGATTCTCCAGCCGCTTGTCCTTGATCAGCGCCTGCGGGAGTTTCGCGACGCCCTGCACCACGTTGATGAGGTCGAACACGACGCGGCGTTCGGCGCCCATTACGAGGTCGAGGTTGCGCAGGCCGACGTCGAAATCGACCACGACGACCTTTTCGCCGCGTTGCGCCAGCGCAGCCCCCAGTGCGGCGGTCGTGGTCGTCTTGCCGACGCCGCCCTTGCCTGATGTCACGACCAGTACCTTGGCCATCTCGAAAATCTCCTTCTGGTCAGTTCAGCGCGGTAATTCGCATGGTGTTGCCTTGCAGCCAGGCTTGCGCCGGCTTGCCACGCAGGGCCTCGTCGATATCGTCAGCGGTCTGGTAAAACCCATCGATTGCAAGCAGTTCGGCCTCGATCTTCTGGCAGTAGATGCGCGCGCTCGTGTGACCGTTCACGCCCGCCATGGCGCGGCCGCGCAGCGCGCCGTAGATGTGGATAGAGCCGCCGGCAACGACTTCCGCGCCGGAGCCGACGGAGCCGAGAATGGTGACGTCGCCGTCGGGGAAGATCACGGTCTGGCCCGAGCGCACGGGGTTCTCAAGCAGCAGCGAGGTCGGCTTGGCCTCGGCCTTCGTCTCGGGCTTCTTCGGCGCGCTCGGCTCGACCACGCAGCCGCGCCCGCCCGAAAGCAACGGCGGCATCATCGGGGTCAGCCGGCCCTCATCCACACCCTCGATGCCGAGCACGCGGATGTTGCGGTCCTGGAGGCTGGTGAGCAGATGGCTGATGCCGGACTGGCTGAGATCGACCGAGGACAGGTCGATCACCACGGGCCGGCCGGCGAAGAAGCCGGGCGAGCGGGCGATGGTAGCGTCGATCTCCTGGAGCCAGTCCTGGATCGGAACCGTCGGCACGAACACGAAAGCCACGTAGGAGCGCCCGCGCAGGCGTACCATTTGGCGTTGGACTTTTGCTGCAGCCTCCATAGCGGCCGACTCGTTCCCTGTTATTGAATGGTTAACGATGCGGCAGATATGGTTAACGGTCGGTTAATTTCTCCGTGGGGTTACATGGGTGGGGATGGGCCCAGGCCGCCGGCATGATTGACCGCACCGTCATCCTGAGGTGCGCGCCATGCGACGCGAAGCGGCGCATGGGAAGCCTCGAAGGATGCACGGCCGAGCCGCAGCCGGGCCGTCGCCCTTCGAGGGCCGCTGAAGAAGCGGCCGCCTCAGGGTGACGGGGATAGAGTAGCGCGCAATGAAGAGGAGAGATCGCGCCCCCTACTTCTTCACCTTGCTCGCATCCATCTTGACGCTCGGATCCAGCATCTTGGTCGTGAACGCCGTGGTCACGTCGAACGGCTTCTCCATGCCGAGATAGGTCTGGACCAGTTCGTAGTCCTTCTTCATCCGCTCGCCGTCGATCCAGCCGAGACCCTTGGTGGTCGTGAACTCGTCCGTCATCAGATATTTGATGCGCTCCCACTGGCGCTCCTGGTTCGCCTTGTCGAGGCCGGAGACCTGGTCGAGCAGCGCCTTCAGGCAGGGTTCGACGTCGGCGACGCACGTCGCAAAAGCCTTCTGCGAGATGCGCACGAACTCTTCGACGAGCTTTGCATTTTTCTGCAGATAGGCGCCGTTGACGATCAGCGAATTGCCATAGGGGTTGAGCCCGATGTCCTTCCAGTTGACGTAGCCGAGGTCGGGGCCGAACTCGATCACCTTCAAATCGTGCTCGTTGTAGAAGTCGCTGATGATGTCGACCGTGTGGCTCTTGAGGCCCGCGATCTTCGCGGTCGGCCCGATATTGACGAAGCTGACGGCATCCGGCGCGATGCCGGCGGCCTTGGCGAAGGCCGGCCACATCACGCGCGAGGCGTCGCCGGGCGGGTTGCCGATCTTATGGCCAGGAAAATCCTTCACCCCGTTCACGCCGTAGCTTTTCAGCCAATAGAACGTCTGCCCGGTGTTGGCGTAGATGCTCATCAGCGCGACGTCGTCGGCGCCCTTGCTCTTGGCGACCAGCATCGTGGCGAGATCGGCGATGCCGAAGGCCGAGCCGCCCGCGCCGACCTTGGCGGCGGAGACACCGGAGCCCTTGCCGACCTCGATGGTCAGGTCGATGCCGGCCTTTTCGTACCAGCCCTGCGCCTTGGCGTAATAGAACGGCGAATGGTCGGCCGTCGGCGTCCAGTTCAAGATCAGATTGACCGCCTCGCCCGCGTTGGCGGGCACCGCCGGCAAGCCGAGCATCAGGGTCACGACCGCCGCCTGCAAACGCTTCATCGCATCTCTCCTCGTTGCCGCGACCCGGCTTGTCGCTCTCCCCTTGTGAGGATACCAATGCAACAAGGCCGCCCTCAACTTGTCAACTGTTTGGTTGGAAATGCCCGCAAAACGTTCAGGCGACACCGTGCCGCAGCGGCGCGACCCCGTCGCCACCCGCAAGAAGCTGCTCACCGCGGCGCGCCAGGAGTTCGCCCGGCACGGCTTTGCGGGCGCCCGCGTCGACGAGATCGCGATGCGCGCCGGCGTCAACAAGCAGCTGGTCTACCACTATTTCGGCGACAAGGACGCGCTCTACCTCGCCGTGCTCGAAGTGGTCTATGAGGATATCCGCGATCAGGAGCGCAGGCTCAATCTCGAAGGCCTGCCGCCGGAAAAGGCGATCCGCAAGCTGATCGAGGCCTCGTTCGATCACCTGGCAGCAAACCCTGATTTCATCGTGCTTCTGAACGACGAGAACCGCGGCGGCGCCCGCCACGTCCGTGGCTCGACGCGGCTGGAGGCGATGCATTCCCCACTGGTCAAGAGCGTCTCCCACATCCTCAACGAGGGGGTGCGCTCGGGCGTGTTCCGCAAGGGCATCGACCCGGTCCAGCTCTATATCTCGATTGCGGGCCTCAGCTATTTCTTCTTCTCCAACACGCCGACGCTGTCGGCGATCTTCGGCAAGGACCTGTCGAGCCGGGCGCAGCGGCGCGCCCGTCGCCGGCACGTCGCCGACCTCGTGCTGCATTCGCTCCGGCCCTAATCAACCAATTGGTTGAAACTTGCCGCGGGGACGGTTAGGCTGGCGACCGGCGGCAAGGTGACCGCCGGCAACAGGGAGCACTCGGTGACGGGAGACGGAGCACGCACCACGCGCAGCTTTGCGATCATCCTGGTCGTTCACCTCGCCGTGCTCGTGCTGTGGCAGGTCGCGGTCGATGCCTTCCACGTGCCGAAATTCATCCTGCCCTCTCCACTCGCGACAATTCAGACGCTGGGAACCGCGAGCTATGCCTGGGGCGCCAACACGCTGGTGACGGCGATCGAGATCCTCGGCGGCTTCGCGCTCGGCGCCTTCGTCGGGGTGGCGCTGGCGGTGATCTTCAGTTGGGCACCACTGCTCAGCATGGTGCTGCTGCCACTGTTCGTGACGCTGAACATGATCCCGAAGGTCGCGCTCGGCCCGCTCCTGATCGTCTGGTTTTCCTACGGCATCGTGCCGAACATCCTGATCGCGTTCAGCATCTGCTTCTTCCCGATTCTGCTCACCACGGCGCGCGGCTTGCGCGAAGTCGAGCCTGACCTGCTCGATCTCGTCAAATCGCTGCGCGGTTCGCGCTGGATTCTGTTCCGCAAGATCCAGCTGCCGGGATCGCTGCCTTACGTGTTCTCCGGCATGAAGGTCGGCGCCATCCTCGCGGTCGCCGGCGCCATCGTCGGCGAGGAGCGCGGGCTCGGCTACCTCATGATCCAGGTACAGTCCTCGCTCGACACGCCGGCGATGGTGATGGCCGTCGTGCTGCTGACCCTGCTCGGGGTCGCCCTCTACGGCCTGGTGCTCGTCCTCGAACGCATGTTCGTGGTCGGCGATGCAAGACAGACCTGAGAACGGCAGATTTGAAGGATAGAACCATGCTGCTCACCCGCCAGACGCTGCCGAAGACGATTCCTGACATCGCGGCGCTCGACGATCTCCTGTGCCGGCCGACCCAGGCGCTGATCGACGACCTCGCCAAGGTGGAAGGCGACATCATGATCCTCGGCGTCGCCGGCAAGATGGGGCCGACGCTGGCGGGGCTTGCGAAAGCTGCCGCGCCGGATCGCCGCGTCATGGGCGTCGCCCGCTTCAGCGATGCAGGCGTCAAGGACTGGCTGCAGGCGCGCGGCGTCGAAACCACCAACTGCGATTTGATGGACGAGCGCGCGATTCACGCACTGCCGAAGGCGCCCAACATCGTCTTCATGGCCGGCCGCAAGTTCGGCGCCGAGGGCGATCTGTCCCTGACATGGGCGATGAACGCGCATGTGCCCGCTCTGGTCGCGCAGGCCTTCCCGTCGTCGCGAATCGTGGCGTTCTCGACCGGCTGCATCTATCCGTTCGTACCCGTCGACGGCAAAGGCTCGACCGAGGACATGGCGCCGAACCCGCCCGGCGAATACGCGCAGTCCTGCGTCGGCCGCGAACGCATGTTCGAATATTTCTCCCGCAAGTTCGAAACACCGGGCCGGCTGTTCCGCCTCAACTACGCGATCGACATGCGCTACGGCGTGCTGCACGACATCGCCACGAAAGTGCTCACGGGCACGCCGATCGACGTCAGCCTCGGCCACGTCAATTTCATCTGGCAGGGCGATGCCTCCGCGCAGGCGCTGCGGTGTCTTGCGCATTGCACGGCGCCGACCTCGCCGATCAATGTCAGCGGCCACGAGATTCTCGCGGTGCGCGATCTCGCGGCAAGGTTCGGCGCCAGGTTCGGCCGGGCTCCGGTGCTGACCGGCAAGGAAGAGCCGACAGCGTGGCTCACCGACACATCGAAAGCGGTCGAGCTGTTCGGCCTGCCGGTCGTGGACACCGAGCAGCTGATCGCCTGGACCGCGGACTGGGTGTCCCGTGCCATGCCGAGCCTCGGCAAGCCCACCAAATACGAGGTGCGCGATGGACGCTACTGACGGCCCGACCGTCATCAAGCTGGGCGTCGAGGATGCGATCGCGGGACTCGTGCTCTCGAGTGAAGCGCACTGGAACCAGACCGAGGAGGACTGGCACGTCTTCCTGCACGACGGCATCGTGTTCGGCATCCGCGACGGCGCTCGCCTGGTCGCCACCGCCGCTTTGCTGCCCTACTCCGGAAACAACGCCTGGATCAGCATGGTGCTGGTGTCGGCCACACATCGCCGCCGCGGCCTTGCCACGCGCCTCGTCGATGCCTGCCTGGAGACGGCACGCAAGAACGGCCTGACGAGCTGGCTCGACGCAACGCCCGACGGCGCCGCCGTCTATGGCCCGCTCGGGTTCACGCCGACGCTGCAACTACGCCGGCTGAAGCTGGCGAACCCCGCACAGGAAACTTCGGGACCACCCGCGGTCGCAACCCTCGACGCGCTTTGCGCGCGGGACCGGCGGGCCACCGGCTTCGACCGGACCGCTCTCCTGACCGCCTTCGCGCAGCGCTCCGGCTCGCGCATCGTCGCGGCACATGGATGCATCGCGCTGGTCCGCGACGGCCGAACCGCGCGCCATATCGGCCCGGTGTTCGCCGACAACGCCGCCGAAGCGCTGGCGCTGGTTCATGCGATCGCGCGATCCGAGACCCGCCCGCTGCTGATCGACGCGGTCGCCTCGCAAGGCGCGTTCCTGGAAGGATTGACCGCATCTGGCTGGACTATCGAACGGCCGTTCCAGCGCATGCGGTTCGGCCCCGCCACCACTACCGGCGAGGAAATGCCATTCGCCGTCGCCGGCCCGGAATTCGGATAGAACATCATGCACCACAGCCAGATCAACGCCGACATCCGCAAGCTGATTGCCGAGGGCACTGTGATGCCGGCGCATCCCCTCGCGCTCACCCCGGAACGCCAGCTCGACAAGACGCATCAGCGCGCGCTGACGCGCTACTACATCGATGCAGGTTCCGGCGGCCTTGCGGTCGGCGTCCACACCACGCAGTTCGCGATCCGGGATGTCGGCCTCTACCGTCCGGTGCTGGAGCTCGCGGCGGAGACCGCGGCCAACTGGACCAAACGTCCGCTGGCGATGGTCGCAGGTCTTGCCGGCCCGACCCGGCAGGCGGCGGCTGAAGCCCGCACCGCCCGCGACATCGGCTATCATGCCGGCCTGCTCAGCCTCGCCGCGATGAAGAGCGCGTCCGAAGACGAGATCATCGCGCATTGCACGGCGGTCGCCGCCGAGATTCCGCTGATCGGCTTCTACCTCCAGCCGGCCGTCGGCGGCGTCATCCTGTCCAGCCGGTTCTGGCAGCGCTTCGCATCGATCGACAACGTCATCGCAATCAAGATCGCACCGTTCAACCGCTATCGGACGCTCGATGTGTTGCGCGGCGTCGCAGCTGCCGGTGCGCTCGACCGCGTCGCGCTCTACACCGGCAATGACGACCACATCCTGCTCGACCTGATGTTGCCGTTCGATCTCCGTGATAGAGGCGTGACGACGCGCACCTACTTCAAGGGCGGTCTGCTCGGCCATTGGTCGGTTTGGACCGCGAGTGCCATAAAGCAGTTCGAGCGCTGCAAGGCGGCGCGGCACCAGGACAGTGTGCCGGCCGATCTGCTCGCGCTCGATGCCCGCGTCACCGATTGCAACAGCGCCTTCTTCGACGTCGCCAACAACTTTCACGGCTGCATCGCCGGCTGCCACGAGGTGTTGCGGCGCCAGGGCCTGATGAAGGGTCTGTGGTGCCTCGATCCGGACGAAGGCCTCAGCCCCGGCCAGCGAGAGGAGATCGACCGTGTCACGCGCGAGCACGCCGACCTCAGCGACGATTCCTTCGTCGCCGCCAATTTGAGCAAATGGCTGGCATGAGCTCAAAACCCTTCATCAGCCTGCAAGGCGTCCGAAAAGTCTACCGCAGCGGCGGCGCCGAGTTTCTGGCGGTGTCCGACGTCACCATGGACGTGCAGGAAGGTGAGCTGGTCTCGCTGGTCGGCCCGTCCGGCTGTGGCAAGACCACGGTGATGAAGATCCTGGCCGGCCTGCACGGCGCCGACGGCGGCACGGTGAAGATCGGCAACGCCGAAAGTCCGTTCGATCCCACCCGCGACATCGGCATGGTGTTCCAGCAGGCGCTGCTCTTGAAGTGGCGCACCATCCTGGACAACGTGCTGCTGCCGGCCGAGATCGTCGGCCTGCCGATGAAGGCCGCGCGCGAGCGGGCGCGCGACCTGCTCAACCTGGTTGGCTTAGCCGGCTACGAGCAGAAATATCCGCAGCAGCTCTCCGGCGGCATGCAGCAACGCACCGCGATCGCGCGCGCCTTCATTCACGACCCCAAGCTGATCCTGATGGACGAGCCGTTCGGCGCGCTGGATGCGCTGACGCGCGAGCAGATGAATCTGGAGATGCTGCGGATCTGGCGCGAGAGCGGCAAGACCATCATCTTCGTCACGCACTCGATCCAGGAAGCGGTGTTCCTGTCGTCACATTGCGCGGTGCTGACGGCGGGCCCTGCGAAGATGGCCGACTACTTCCCGATCGACCTGCCCTTTCCGCGCGACCTGCCGCTGAAGACGACCGACGCGTTCGGCGCCTATGCACGGCGCATCTATGCGAAGCTCGGACTGGGCGCGGCCTGAGGCGCCCTCTCAAAACTCTCCGCCGACGCCGACATAGGCGGTGTGTTCGGTACCGCCGCCATTGCCGTAGCCGCCCACGACGGTGAGAGGCATCGCGGTCTTGAGCCGATGCGCGAAACCGACACCGAAGCCGCCTTCGCCGTGAAACGCCGAGCCGCGCACCTGCCAGGTGGTCTTGCCCGGCGCGGACGGCATCGGCGCACTGGCAGCGGCAACCGCTGCGGCGATGCCACGCCGCGCCTCGGTCAGGTTGTTGCCGATCTGCGCCTGGAGCGAGCCGATCTGCGACTGGAATCCGGAGCTGATGCCGGAGAGCTGGCTCACGTTGACGGCGTCGGTCGGGTTGACGCCGGCGGCGACATTGGTCAGACGCCGCTCGTTGCCGGTCGCGCCGAACGACACGGTGTTGGCGAGCGTTGCGACCGAGCCGGCGCCGATCGCGACGGAATTGGCTCCCGATACGGTGGCACCCGAGCCGAGCGCGGTGGCGTTGGTCGCACCTGCATTGCTCGAATTTCCGACCGCGACCGTCCCCTCGCCGTTGGCGGAGCTGAAAGCACCGACCGCCACCGCAGCGTTGCCAACGGCGTTGCTGTTGTTGCCAACCGCGGTCGCGAAATTCCCATTGGCGGTGCTGCTGGCGCCGAGCGCCGCGGCGTTGCCGCCTGTGGCGACGCTGCCCTGACCATAGGCCGTGGCAGCGGCACCGTTGGCGCGGCTGCCGTGGCCGGTTGCGGTCGCAAACTGGCCGGTGGCCCGGCTGTCCTGGCCGGTGGCGGTCGCAAAATCGCCGCTGGCAAAACTGTTGGCACCGGTCGCGGTTGCGTTGTTGCCGCTGGCAAAGGCGCTCGCGCCCGTTGCGGTTGCGGCAGCACCGAACGCGTTGCTTTGGGAGCCCGTCGCGGTGGCGGTCGCCCCGCTGGCGAAGGCGAGATTGCCGAACGCAGAGGCGCTCGCACCAATGGCGCTGGAGTGCGTACCGGCGGCCGTTGCGGTTACGCCGGTTGCGGTCGCGTTATCGCCAAAGGCGCTGGCAGATATTCCGGTTGCGGAGGTGCCGATACCGATCGCGGTCGCGTTATCGCCGATCGCGTCGGACGCCGGGCCCACCGAAACCGCGTCCTCACCGTCGGCATTGGACAAGGAGCCGTAGGCGGTGGCGAACGCCCCCCGCGCCGTCGCGCCAGTGCCGATCGCCGTCGCGGCGCCGGACGGCGCGTTGATGACACCCCCGCCAGCCGTGTAGTCGGCGGCCAGCGCGGAACCGGCATGAAGGAACGTGGTCGCAAGGAGAAGAGCGAGGCAGGATGCGATCGGGCGGAGGTCTCTCTTGCCGGCGGTTCCGCCCATGCTGTTCAGTAAGGTCATTTTCGACTCCATTCCCTGCTGAGCAAGGTCTGGAGGAACGGCCGAATTCTCACATCAACCGTAAGGTTGAGAAACATGACGGACGGCATCCCGCCATCGCTTTTTGGCGGAATGTTGCTGGAATACATCGCGGCAACTGATGGTCGTGTAGCGAAGCGCAATCCGGGCTACGCAATCAGCGAACAGCAGGGTGGGCAAAGCGAAGCGTGCCCACCAAGACAAGCAAAGTGCTGGTGGGCACGGCGCAAGTGCGCCTTTGCCCACCCTACAAGCGCCTCTTGATCAGCTCTTGTTGCGCATCTTGCTGAGAAGATAGTTGTCGTAATAGTTCTCCGCGATCTGCGTGTAGAACAGCAGTTCCTTCATATAGGCGTCGTGGCTTTCCTTGGTGCAGGTCGCTCTTGGCGGCGAGCTCGTTCAGATGCTCCTGGGTCGCGTTGTAGCAGGCTTCCATCACCGGCTGCGGGAACGCCTTCAGCTCCGCACCGTTGGCGATCAGCCGCTTCAGCGCCGCCGGGTTCACGCTGTCGTATTTCTCGAGCATCCAGGCGCCCGCCGCAGACGCAGCCTGGTTGACGACCGCCTGATATTGCTTTGGCAGGCTCGCCCACTTCTCGTCATTGACGATCATGTGCAGCATGGCGCCGCCCTCCCACCAGCCGGGGAAGTAATAGTACTTGGCGACCTTCTGGAAACCGAGCTTCTCGTCGTCATACGGGCCGACGAACTCGACCGCGTCGAGCGAGCCTTTCTCCAGCGCCGCATAGATGTCGCCGCCCGCGAGTTGCTGCGGCACCACACCGAGCCGCGCCAGAACGTGGCCGCCCATGCCGGCGATGCGGAATTTGAGGCCCTTGAGATCGTCGACCGTCTTGATCTCCTTGCGGAACCAGCCGCCCATCTGGGTGCCGGAATTGCCGCACAGGATGGCGTGCGTCTTGAACGGCTTCAGCGCCTCGTTGGTAAGGTCGGCGCCGCCGCCGAAATACCACCAGGATTCCTGATGGCGATGGTTCATGCCGAACGGCGCACCGGTGGCATAGGCCAGCGCCGGCTCCTTGCCGATGTAGAAATAGAGCGGCGTCTGCGCCATCTCGACGGTGGCGACGCTGACGGCATCGAGCGCCTGCAGGCCGGGGACGAGTTCGCCGGCCGCAAAGGTCTGGATCTGGAATTTGTTGTCGGTGGCCTCGGCGACATATTTCGCGAAGGTCTGCGCCGTGCCGTAGATGGTGTCGAGCGACTTCGGGAAGCTCGAGGTCAGGCGCCATTTTATCTCGGGCGCCGATTGCGCGATCGCAGGTGCAGCAACCAACGTCGTTGCGCCGGCAACCGCGCCGCCCTTGAGGAATGTACGGCGTTTCATGATGGGGTCTCTCCCTTGAAGTAAGTTTCAAATGAACGGCCTTGTAGCCGGCCTCGGGCCACGGTCTTCGGAGACCGTTTGCCTGTTCCTATAGCGGAGTTCAAGCTGGCAGAAAGCCGCTTCAGAGCAGCTTCGCGCTCACGAGCAGCGCGCGCACGGCGTTGGTCGCCTGCACCGCGAGCATCGCGTTACCGGCGGCGCCTTCGAGCGCCGCGACCGCGTCTTGATGCAGGGAGCGGAATTCCATCCACTCGACCGACTTGAAGTTGGTGAGAAATTGATAGGCCTGGCCGACGGTCGCGATCGCCAGCGTGTCACCGTTCAACTTGATCTTGAACGTCGTACGCAGCGGGGTCTCGGAACTCTGGGGATCACTCATGGGCTGCTTCTGGACGACGACGGCTTAACGAAGGGGAAACGGCAGCCCCGCCGTTCGGCGAATATCAGGAGTCGGTGCTCGCGCGCTGCGCGGCAATCGACGATCTGCCCAGGCTCGGCACTACGACCAGACGGTTGAATTCGCCGTTGTCCCAGGCCTTGAGGAAACGATCATAGTCCTTGATCGAAACGCAGCCGTTGGAATCGCCGCGCGGCCCCAGCATGTAGTTGTGGGTGAGAAGGCCGACGCGGCCGAGCGCGCTGGTGCCCTCAGTCGGCGTCAGGCGCAGCGCCCGGACACCGTGAAACAGTCTTTCGCGCGGCTTCAGATCGTAGGTCGCAGGCGGGGTCGCGCCCACCATGCGCTGGTCGACATGCTCCGGGTCGTCCATCAGCGCGCCCATGCCCGAATGTGCTTCCAACGCGACGCCGCTCGGCAGGTAGAGGGCCTTGGCCGAGATGTCATAAACGGCCGTCCGCGAATCGTAGCCGAGGGCGGCCAGATCCGGCGCCTTGCCGAACAAGCCGCTGTCCGGCGTCAGCGAGGCCAGCCTGATCTTGTCGGTGAATTTTTCGAAGAAGTTGCGGTTGTCGACCCTCGGGTTGGTCTCCGCATAGGCTTGGCTGGAGGCGATCTGGGCGGAGAGATCGGCCTGGGGCGGACGCGAGCGCGGCATCGGGATGCCGTCGGCACGCTGCGAGGGTCTCGTCTCGTCGACCGCGGGCCGGTCGCCATCGGTCAGGCTCGAACGCCAGTCATCACCCTGGAGCTTCTGGGCAAGCATCGCCTTGGCGTCGCGCAGCTTGAGCTGGACCGCATTCAGGGCGGAGCGCTCCAGCGTTCGCAAGCCGAGATCGCGGGCGGGTGGGTTGCCCGACAGCGACGCAAAACGGTCGTCGAACGAAGGGGCATTGGCGGGCGGCAACGCGGCAGACACCAGCGAGCTCGAAGTGCCCAAACTCGAATCACCCAAATTCAAACCGCCGAGGTCCGCGACCCAGGCAGCTGCGCCAAGCGCCAGCGCGACGGCAGCCAAAGACAGCAATATCGTCTCGGCTCGCCCGATACGGCGGCGCGACAACAGCCTCTCGGCTTGTGCGGCGTCGGAAACCATCAGATCCCCAAATCGACCCCCGGGGGGACCCACCCCCACCCGAAGACTCTATACCAGCTACCACATTGGGAGCCAAAAGTTAGGCATAATCGGGGCCGGCGAGGCACCAGGAGGTATCCAATGACCACCCCTTTCGATCTGGAGCGCTTCGTCCAAGCCCAGAATCCGGTCTATCGCGACGTCCGGGAGGAACTGGCCCGGGGACGGAAGCAAAGCCATTGGATGTGGTTCGTCTTCCCGCAAATCGCAGGCCTCGGCTTCAGCGCCATGTCCCAACGCTACGCCATCGCCTCGCGCGCGGAGGCCATGGCCTACCTCGCCCACCCCGTCCTCGGCCCGCGACTGATCGAATGCACCCGGCTCGTGCTCGCCGTCGAGGGACGAACCATCAACGCGATCCTTGGCGCGCCGGACGACGCCAAATTCCACTCGGCGATGACGCTGTTCGGCGCGGTGTCCGATGATCCGATCTTTGGCGAGGCGCTCGCCCGGTATTTCGCAGGCGAGCGCGACGGCGCCACGCTGGAGATCCTCGCTGCGCTTGATCGAAAGACCTAGCGGCCGCGCCTGTCGCGGCAGGCAGCGTAAACCCGCGATTAATACGGTCCCCCTATCGTCCGGAGAATATCTTTCTTCCCAGCGCAATTGCCGGACAGATCATGAAAATCGGTACGCTCCTGACCACCGCCATCGTCTCGCTCTCGACCGTGGGTGGTGGCCTCGCCGTCTACGTCGCCGTGACGAAATATCAGACGATGGACAGGATCGCCGAAGCGCAAGGCCGGCTCGCGATCGTCCGCGCCGCCAGCGACATCCCGCGCTATCTCAACCCCGAGCGCGGTTTTGCCACCAACATCCTCTACGGACCTGCAACCGTCGATCCTGCCCAGCTCACCGGGCATGACAAGCTGCGCAAGCAGACCGACAGCGCCCGCGACAAGATGAACGCGCTGCGCAAGGAGCTGCCCGGCTCCTTCGATGACGGCAACACCATCGGCAGCAACATCGACGCCATCAATTCGAAATTCACCGCACTTCGCGACGCTATCGACAAGGCGATCGCGGGACCCGCGGATGCGCGCAAGGACGCCGCCAGGAAGGTTGTTGCCGACAATGCCGTGCTCAACGCCGGCGTCACTGCGCTGCTCAACGAGCAGGTCCGCCGCATGGCTATCCTGAACGGCGATGCCTATCGCCAGGCCAACTACGCCAACATCGCCATGACGCTGCGCGACATCGGAGGCCTCAATGCCAGCGTGCACAAGAACCTCGTCGGCGGCAAGAAGATCGCGACCGATGCCGAGAAGGCCGACGTCGCCCGTATGCAGGGCCGCAACGACCAGATCGTGATGTCGCTGATGGAGCTGCGCGGCAATCCGGCAACGCCCGCCAACGTCGCGGCGGCGCTCGAGAACATGAACTCGGTCTATGTCGACGAATTCGGCCGCGAGCTCAAGATGGTCAAGGACGGCGCCGTCAGCGGTAAATACGACCACGACGTCGAGGCCTACTACGCGGCGTCGCAAAAGGGCCTCGGCTCGATCATCGGAGTCCGCGACGCGCTGTACGACAACGCCGAGCAGATCCTCACCGGTGCCTCCGCCGCCGCGCGCACCAGCTTCACCATCGCGCTGATCGGCCTCCTTGCCGTACTGATCGCCAGCGCCGGCCTCATCGTGATGGTTCGCCGCCGTGTCTGTGCTCCGATCGTCAGCCTGACGACCCGGATGTCGCGGCTTGCCGACGGGGACGTCGCCGAAGAGATCCCCGGCGCCGAGCGCTCCGACGAGATCGGGGCGATGGCTGCCGCCGTGAAGGTGTTCAAGGACAACATGATCCGGGCCGACCGGCTTGCGGCCGAGAAGCAGGCCGAGAATGACGGCAAGATGCGCCGCGCCCAGGCGCTCGACGGCCTCACCCGCGCCTTCGAAGCCAAGGTCACCGAACTGGTCGGCGGCCTGTCCCGCGCATCGTCCACCATGGAGAGCACGGCGCAGTCGATGACCTCGACGGCGGCCCAGACCAACAGCCAGGCCGCGATCGTTGCCGCCGCCTCGCAGCAGACCTCGACCAACGTGCAGACGGTCGCCAGCGCGACCGAAGAGCTGACCTCCTCGATCTCGGAGATCGGCCGTCAGGTCGCGCAGAGCACCGAGATCGCGGCCCGCGCCGTCGACAATGCCCGCCGCACCGGCGACACCGCGCGCGCCCTCGCCGAAGGCGCACAGAAGATCGGAGACGTCGTCACGCTGATCCAGAGCATCGCCGAGCAGACCAATCTGCTCGCACTGAACGCGACCATCGAAGCCGCCCGCGCCGGCGAAGCCGGCCGCGGCTTTGCCGTGGTGGCGTCCGAAGTGAAGTCGCTGGCCGGTCAGACCGCCAAGGCCACCACCGAAATCTCCGAGCAGATCACGGCGATCCAGGCCGCGAGCGACGAGACCGTGACCGCGATCCGCAACGTCGCCGACGTCATCGCCGAGATCGACCAGATCGGCACCGCCATTGCGGCTGCGATCGAGGAACAGGGCTCGGCGACCAAGGAGATTTCCCGCAGCGTCCAGGAGGCCGCCCGCGGCACCCAGGAGGTCAACACCAACATATCGGGCGTGCAGCGCGCTGCCGACGATACCGGTGCGGCCGCCCGCGAGGTGCTGGGCGCAGCCGAGCAGCTCTCGACGCAGTCACGCGATCTCGCCGGCCAGTTCGACCGCTTCCTCGGCGAGGTCCGGGCGGCGTAGAAAAGGACATCAATACGGCGGCGCCTTGCGCGCCCGCTGCGCCTTGGCGGCCTCGATCCACCACGAGAGATCATCGGCAAAGCGCGGGAACGACCGCTCCAATGCCTTGCCGCCCTCGCCGATCGGCTCGCTCTCGGCCGAGAGCGTCTGCGCGATCGGACCGACGCCGATCGTTCTCGACACCACCACCATGCCCATCTCCGACAGCGTGCCGTGCCAGGCGGTGGACGCGCGCGCGCCTGACAGGCGGCCGGCGGAATAGCTCACGATCGCGGCGGGGCGCCAGAACCACTCTTCGAGAAAATGGTCGGTGAGGTTCTTCAGGCCGGGCTGAATGCCCCAATTGTATTCCCCGGTGACGAAGACGAAACCGTCGGCACCGCGGATCTGCCCGGCGAGCTTCTCCAGCGCCTCCGGCGCGGCGCCCTTGGGATATTCCTTGTACATGCGGTCGAGCATCGGCAGGCCGATGGCCTTGGCGTCGATGAACTCGACGTCCTCGCCGCGGGCGCGCAGGCGATCGATGACGAAATTCGCAAGGCGGATACCCATGCGGTCGGACCGGTAGGAACCGTAGAGGACGAGGATGCGATTGCTCATGCCGCAGAGCCTAGCACAAATCGACGCCGCCGGCCCCAACCGATTCTGCCGCGCTATCGTCGCCGGCCGTGCTCCAACGTCTGCGACGGCGCTTCGCCGAACTGGTCGCGATAGCTTCTGGAGAAATCGCTGAGATGCCAGAATCCGAAGGTCAGCGCGACGGCCTTCACGCTGTCGGCGCCGGCCAGCAGCCGCTTGCGCACCAGCCACAGCCGGCGCAGGCGCAGATAGCGATGCAGGCTCATGCCGCGATAGCGGCGCACGACATCATGCATGGTGCGGACGGACAGGCCGAGCTTGCGCGCGATCTCCTCGCTGTAGATCGGCTGCGAGAGGTCGTCGGACAAAAGCGCGTGGATGTCCTGGAATATCCTGAAGTTCCGCTCGTCGTTGGGGCGCAGGGTCCATCGTGCCGGAACGACGCTTTGGAAGGCGTCGTCGACGGCTCCGAGCAGGCTTTCCTTCATGGCCGCAGCCTTCAACGGCACGTCCAACGGGTCGACCGGCTCCGATGCCGCCGCCAGCACCTCCCGAACCACGCTGCGGAGCTGGTCCAGGCCCGCGGCGGTCGTCTCAAAAATCTTGAAGCTCAGGGCAGCTCGCGGCCAGCCGCGGTCCGTCACCTCCGGCCTGAAGACCACCGAGGCGATCTGCCGCTGGACTTCCTCGATCGTCGTGTAAGCCGCGCCGCCGCTGCCGATGACGACGACAGGACGCGTGCGCTGCGTGCCGTTGAACCGGACGGGGACATCGAGGTCATCCATCGTGAACCCGATCGCCGTGCAATTCTCGACGAGCTGGGCGTCAACGACGCGCGGAAACGCCTGCGTCAAATTCACGTCGCAGCCGGGCAGCGACAGAATGACCTGCTCAGCCGAAATCTTCCGTACGAAAGGCGTGAACTCGAAATCCAGGCCTCGTATGGCATTTCGAAATTCGTCGACGTCCGAGAAGCGAAATATCTTTGGCGCCAGCGCTGGCGCATGATCAGTGCTGTTCATGACAAATGAAAAACCGCGTCGGGAAACGACGCTCGTCCGGCGATATGCCGATCTCAATTCCCCCTTTCGGCTTCGCGTTAGACCGAAAGACTCAAATCTCGCTCGTCCAAACAGTTGGCGAGGGTCGAGCGCAAAGGACAAGCGGCGGATCGTGCCCTGCCAGATTTCGATACCGTTTTCAGCGCACTAAACGGTATAATAATACCCGGAGGACTGAAGTGTAAGATCCAAATTAACGTCTGTGGTGCGCAATGAAGGTCGTTGGATAGTCGAAATTCATTTTGAGTACAGGCCCCTGCCATGATGGCAAATTCGCCTGCTGATGTTCTGATTGAGTTGGAGGAAGCGGTCGCAACGTGTCCGTTGGACCGCTGCACGCGCATCCTGTCCGGCATTGTGCAGTTGCTCAGTGGCAACCGCGACAGATCCCAGGAATTGCTCGCCGGTGTCGTCGACGGCGTTCTGCTGCGATTGACGGGGCGGGTCGAGCCCAGTGCGCTGGTTCAGCTCGGCAGGACGCTAGCTGAACTCAAGGTCGCGCCGCCTGAGACATTGCGGCGTCTCGCCTCGCACGACGACCCGGAAGTGGCACGTGCTGTTCTGCTCAAGTCACAGGCACTCTCCGCAGCCGATCTGGCCACGGTCGCGGCCTCGTGCAGCGAGCGGCATCAACTCGCGATCGGTGCCCGCACCTGCATCGAGCCGGCCGTGAGCGAAGCGCTGATCGAGAGTGGCACCCCCGCCGTCTGCCTTGCACTGATCAAGAACCCGGGAACCAGATTCTCCGAGGCGGCCTACGCCGCGCTGATCGCCAGGGCCGACGGGGATGGCGAGATTGCCAAAGCGCTGGTGCTGCGGCCCGGAACGCCCGACCTGGTCGTGCGGAAGCTGCTCACCGCCTCGCCCGGCCAGACGACGCCGGCCAAGGCGACCGCATCGGCCGTGCCGCCCGCACCGGCTCCTCCCAAGCCGCCCTCCCCGGCCGCCTATGCGAGCGCACGGCCGGAGATCGTCGCGCTCAGCCGCGTCGGCAAGCTCAACGACTCCACGGTGAACCGCTTCGCGATCCGCGGCGAGACCGCCAATCTGTTCACGGCGCTGTCGGTGCTGTCAGGAGCCCCTATCGAAATCGTCGAGCACGTCATGATCGACGACGATTGCGAGGGCCTGGTGATGGCCTGCCGGGCCTCGCGCCTGAACTGGGCGACCACGCTCGCGATCCTGAGCAACCGCAGCGGCGCCCGTCTTTCCTTTGCCGAGCGCGAACGCGCGCAGCACATGTTCGAGACACTGCTTCTGTCGACCAGCCAATGGACAGTGCGCTGGGGGGAAATCGCAGCAAGCGCCAACACAAGCGTTCAAGGACATCGCGGCGCCAACATGGGGGTTAACCGATGAAGTTCGACGGTCGCAAGGCGCTTCGCGTGCGGATGGATCACAAGCAGTCCGTCAATCTGATGGGCTCGGACGGCACCTGGCGCCGCAGCTGCGTGCTGCTCGACGTCTCGCAGAGCGGCGCCAAGATCGAGGTCGAAGGCACGCTCGACGTGCTCCAGGCCAAGGAATTCTTCATGCTGCTGTCCTCGACCGGGCTCGCTTACCGGCGCTGCGAGCTGGTCTGGATCGACGGTACCATGGCCGGGGTCCACTTCATCAGCGCGGACGGCAAGAAAAAGCCCGCGAGCGGAAAAGCCGCGTCGGCCTAGAACTCCGTTCAGACCAGGTAGGTCAGAACATTCGACCCACGCATCGAAAGTCCAGCAGACTAACCTCCAGGTCAGACCGTGCAGAACGCGCGAACCATCCTCCGCCCCGCCAATCGCGACGGCGGCATCCGTGAAGCCGAAGCGGCCCGCCCCCTCGTGCAAGTGCTGGCCGACACGTCCGAACGGCTGTCCGGCGTCCGCTCGATCCTCGAAGAGAAATTTACCGTCGCGGGCGAGCGGCTCGACGCCGACGCCAGGCTCACACAGGTGCCGTCGGCGATCGTCATCCGCGCGGAGCTGCGCGATGTCGACAACATCGCGGCCATCAAGAAGCGGGCCGGCAGGCTGGCGAAGGCCGGCAAACGCATCTTCATCCTCGAGCACACCTCTCACGTCGGCATCTCGCAGGCCTATGCGCTCGGCGCGACGCTGGTCCTGCCCGGCGTCATCAACCGGATCAAATTGCTGGCGGCGCTGAGCGATACGCCCAACGAGGCCTCCGCTCCGTCGTGCGGAACGCCGCCGGACAACGCCGTCGAGACCGCGGCAACCGCGATCGCTTCGATGTTCACGTCCGTCACCCTCGGCCAGCCGCTCGATGTCGATGGCACCAAAGAAGCCGGCCGCCAGATCACCGATCGCATCACCCAGCATGGCCTGTCGGAGTGGCTGACGACGGTACGGCGCCACCATGAGGGAACCTATCAACACTGCCTGCTGGTGACCGGCGTCGCCATCGACTTCGGCCTCAGCCTGGGCGTCGGACGCGCCGACCTGGAGCGCCTCTACTCCGCGGCCATGTTCCACGACATCGGCAAGGCGCAGATTCCGCTCGCCATCCTCGACAAGCCCGGCCGCCTCGATCCCGAGGAGCGCGCCATGATCGAGACTCATCCCACCGCGGGCTACGATTTCCTGAAAGGCCACGACAAGATCTCGCCGGAGATCCTCGACGCCGTGCGCCACCATCACGAATATCTCGACGGCAGCGGCTATCCGGATGCGCTCTGTGCCGAGAGCATCGGCGACATCGTCCGCATTCTCACCATCTCGGACATTTTCGCCGCGCTGATCGAGTACCGGCACTACAAGCCGACCCTGCCGCGCGCGGAGGCCTACAACATCCTCTGCGGAATGAACGGAAAGCTGGAGAAGGCGCTGGTTGCCTCGTTCAAGCAGGTCGCGCTCACGCGGTGAGCGTGCCAGCACATCTCGAACGCCGTCCCTCTCGACACGACCTAATGCGTCGCCCGGAATTTTGCGCGGCGCGGCATCGACCGGCAGGCCAGGCCTTCCGCGAGCAGCTTCATGTCCTCGCGTCTGCCGCTGCGGACCAGCCTGCCGAACTCTTCAGCTGTGAAGGGAAGACTTGGATCATCATCAATCGTGTGCCGCAGTCGCGGACCGAACAACCGTCGAACCAGGCCAGCCAGCCGCCGCATGTCAATTCCCTCGCGCCAGCAACAAACCTTTCACTCTGCATATTGTTCCTCCCGCGCGACCGAGATTGCAAGAGGCTGCCACTCGGCCGCAGCAAAAATTTTCGCGAGAGAATGATCTGCTAGTCGGCAAAGCCGACATAGCGCACAAACGCGTCATTGCCCTCGCGATCCGAGCGCACCGCGTTCGCGGCGAAGCCGTCGTCGGGATAACCCATCGCGACGCAGGTCATGATGACCTCGTCTTCCGGAATGTTGGCGACCTCGCGCACGATGTCGGAGCGCATGATGCCCTGCCCGTTGATGACGGAACCGAGACCGCGGTCCCAGGCGGCCAGCACGATTCCGTAGCAGAGCGCGCCGAGATCGAAATGGCACACTGCGCCGGGATCGAGCACGCGGTCATAGGTCAGCACCAGCGAGACCGGCGCGTCGAACTGGCGGAAACCGCGCAGCACCCAATCCTGCCGCCCGTCCTTGTCGTCGCGATCGATCCCCATCGCGCCGAACAATTGCTTGGCGACCTCGATCTGGCGCCCGCGATGGGTGGGAGCGATGCCGTCGAAGCGGCGAAACTCGCGGCTGTCGGCGGTGCCGGCAAGGATGCCCAGCTCGGTGCTGAGCCCGCTGTAGCTGCTCAGCATGTAGCCGGTGATGTAGCCGCCGGTGGCGAAGAACGC
>LNAP01002836.1_pt1 | contig 23738 bp, 17 predicted proteins | sample 602601 | NCBI WGS metagenome assembly LNAP01 (sample SAMN02440304, study PRJNA202911) | soil metagenome | biome: Subtropical and temperate rainforests or woodlands; isolation source: soil samples (1 kg each in a 20% v/v slurry with milli Q water) were... ...
TCGGCGCTGGTGATACGGCACTGCCAATGAAAATTACGGCCTCACCCACGACCTGCCGCTAGAATTCGTGCCTTAAGCCTTAATATTCATTCGCCCATTCTCTTTCGGAAATTCCCATGTCCCGCGAATTCAAAATTGCTCCCAGCCTTCTTTCCGCCAACTTTGCCAAGCTCGGCGAAGAAGTCTCCAACGTCATCGCTTCTGGCGCCGACTGGATTCACTTTGATGTGATGGACAACCATTACGTGCCCAACCTCACCATCGGTCCCCTGGTGTGCGAGGCGATTCGCCCGGTGACGGACGCTGTAATCGACGTGCATCTCATGGTCAAGCCCGTGGATCGCCTGATTCCTGATTTTGCCAAGGCCGGGGCGAACGTCATCACCTTTCACCCCGAAGCATCCGACCACATTGACCGCACGCTCGCGCTCATCCGTGATTGCGGCTGCCAGGCCGGGCTGGTGTTCAACCCGGCCACGCCCATGCAGTACATGGATTACGTCATGGATAAACTGGACATCGTGCTCTTGATGAGCGTGAACCCCGGCTTTGGCGGGCAGTCGTTCATTCCGATCACGCTGGACAAATTGCGTGGCGCGCGTTGCCGTCTGGACATGTACAAGAAAAAAACCGGCCGCGACATTTTGCTGGAAGTCGATGGTGGCGTGAAAGTCGATAACATCGCCGACATCGCCCGCGCGGGAGCCGACACGTTCGTGGCAGGCTCTGCCGTATTTGGCGCGGGCAAGGACACCGACCCGCACCGTTACGATAGCGTCATCAGCGCCCTGCGCGCGCAACTGGCGACGGTTTAAATGTTCGCACCGATACCACCGATAAAATCGCTCACCATCGACCTCGATGGCACGCTGCTCAACACCCTGCCCGATTTAACCGCGGCGGCGAACAACATGCTGCGCGAACTGGGTTTACCTGAACATACCGAAGCCACCGTCGCTACCTTCATCGGCCGCGGGGTGACCGATTTAGTCACGCGCTGCCTGCCTGCTGAGCAATCAGCCGACGCCACTTTTCTAGCCAACGCGCTAACCATTTTTCGCCGCCATTACATGGCAGAAAATGGCCGCCGCGCCGTGCTCTACCCTGGTGTCATGGAAGGCTTGAATGCCTGGAAAAACGCGGGCATCCCCATGGCGCTCGTCACCAACAAAGCCGCAGCCTTTACCGCGCCTTTGCTCGCCGCCACAGGCTTGGCAGATTTTTTCGATCTCGTTTTATCGGGTGACAGTCTGCCAGAAAAAAAGCCGCACCCGCTGCCGTTGCTGCATGCCTGCCAGCACTTTGGCGTGGCGCCCAAAGACAATCTGCATATCGGGGATTCCAAACACGATGCAGAGGCCGCGCGTGCTGCCGGTTGCCGTGTGTGGCTTGTGCCTTATGGATACAACCCGGGATACAACCCGGGATACAACTCGGGATACAACCCCGCAAACCCCGCGCAGGAGGTGGATTGCGATGCTATAGTCGCCACGCTGGCTGACGCCGCACAGCGCATGCTCAGTACTTGCTCAGCAGCGCCTCCAACGGCACATTAACTCATTAAGCCGCCGTCTCACCAGCGCCGACTTTTTTCATTCTTCATTCACACCAACGCACCTGCATGACCGCTTATTTTTCGGAGCACCCATGAAGCCCATCGACCCGAGCGAATTCAGTCGCCTCGCCGCCCAAGGCTATAACCGCATTCCACTCACGCTGGAAACGTTCGCCGATCTCGATACGCCGTTATCGCTGTATCTCAAGCTGGCCAATCAGCGCAACAGTTTCCTGCTCGAATCCGTTGTCGGCGGCGAACGCTTCGGCCGCTATTCCTTCATCGGCCTGCCCGCGCGCACACTGCTGCGCGCCAATGCCTGGCGCACGGAAGTTGTCACCGACGGCCAGGTGGTCGAAACTTCAGAAGACAATCCGCTCGATTTCATCGCCGAATATCAAACGCGCTTCAAAGTCTTCATTCCCGCAAACTTCCCGCGTTTTTGCGGTGGCCTGGCCGGTTATTTTGGTTACGACGCCGTGCGCTACATGGAACACAAGCTGGCAAAGTTCGACAAGCCAGACGAAATCGGCATGCCCGACGTATTACTGCTGCAAACCGAAGAGCTCGCGGTGATTGACAATCTGGCGGGCAAAATCTACCTGATTGTTTACGCAGATGCTTCCACGCCAAATGCCTACGCCACCGCGCATCAGCGCCTCGACACGCTCGCAAAACAACTGCGTGCGCCGGTAGCTATCCCGGCCAGCGCACCGGTTGCCGCAACAGCAGTCATGCGCGACTTTGCCAAGCCGGATTATCTGGCCGCTGTGCAAAAAGCCAAGGACTACATCGCCGCCGGCGACATGATGCAAGTGCAAATCGGCCAGCGCCTGAAAATGCCCTTCACCTGCCCGCCGCTCACGCTTTACCGTGCATTGCGCTCGATCAATCCTTCGCCCTACATGTATTTTTACGACTTTGGCGACTTTCATGTCGTTGGCGCATCGCCAGAAATTCTGGTGCGCCAGGAAAGCACGCCCGATGCCGCTGGGGTGATCAATAAACGCATCACCATTCGTCCGCTGGCCGGCACACGGCCGCGCGGCGCCACGCCGGAAGCCGACCAGGCGCATGCCGAAGAACTGCTGGCTGACCCGAAAGAGCGCGCCGAACACGTCATGCTGATTGATCTGGCGCGCAACGACATCGGCCGCATTGCAGAAATCGGCTCGGTGCATGTCACCGATCAAATGGTCATCGAGCGTTATTCTCACGTCATGCACATCGTCTCGAATGTCGAAGGCACGCTCTTGCCCGGCATGGATAATCTGGACGTGCTCAAAGCCACGTTCCCCGCTGGAACACTCACTGGCGCGCCAAAAATCCACGCCATGGAAATCATTGATGAACTGGAACCCATCAAGCGCGGGCTGTATGGCGGCGCCTGCGGCTACCTGAGTTTTTCCGGCGAGATGGATATGGCGATTGCCATACGCACCGGCATCGTCAAAAACGGCATGCTCTTTGTGCAAGCCGCCGCCGGTATCGTCGCCGATTCCATCCCCGAGAGCGAATGGCAGGAAACCGAAAACAAGGCCCGCGCCCTGATTCGTGCGGCGGAACTCGCGCAAGCGGGGCTGGATCACATTCAGCCTATTGCTCCGGCCCGGTAAAGTATGAATCGTTCACTCCTGTCAAAGGGCTTCGACAGGCTCAGCTCGAACGGAATAGGTTGATCCCGAGAGAAATTTAAAACTTCATCGGGTCGGCGCAAGAAGTAGCGTGCTTCGCATGTAAATTGATGCACATTTTCTGGTTGAACCAAAAAATGTGCGCTGTCATTTCGATGTGTGTGTTTTTTTGGTGTGGGGGCTTTTTAAGATTACGTTAACTTAGCGTCGTCACAATACTCACCATGAAAAAACAATACCTCCTCCCCGCCCTCGCCTTTCTCTGCCTCCCGGTTTTAGGCCATGCAGAAAATGGCTTGATCAAGCTTTCGCCAGAGCAGATCAAATCACAGTCCATCACGACCCACCCATTGAACAGCTTTGCAGCCGGTGGCGGCAGGCAATTTCCGGCACAAGTAGTGGTGCCGCCAGGTCAGATAGAAGTCATCAGCGCACCACTCGCCGGAGCAGTGACAAAAGTGCTCGCAGCTTATGGTGAAACCGTCAAACGTGGCCAGCCGCTCGCGCAATTGCAAGGCGCGCAAATGCTGGAGCTGCAGCGCGACACCATTCAAGCCCAGGCACAAGCCGAGGTCGCCAGCGAAAATCGCCGTCGCGATGAAGCGCTGTATAGCGATGGCATCATTGCCGGCAGCCGCCTGTCAGTCACCCGCGCAGCCGAGCGTCAAGCCAATGCCCTGCTGAATGAAAAACGCCAGTCCATGAATCTGGCGGGGTTAAGCGTCTCCAAAGCGGGAAACCAAGCTTCGTCGAGAATATCTGGCATTGCCGAGCTGCGCGCGCCCTTCGATGGCGTCGTGCTGGAAACAAATGTCAAGCCCGGGCAGCGGGTTGAAACCAACACCATGCTATTTACCCTCGGGCGCATTAACGCCGGACTATGGCTGGAGATTCAAGCCATGCCGCAACAAGCGCAAGGACTGGCAGTGGGTGATGCCGTCACAGTGGTCGGCTGCAAGCACGCCGGTCGCTTGACCTTGCTGGCTCCGCACCTGAATCAGGCAACGCAGTCTCTCCTGCTGCGTGCAGAATTGCCGACGCCCGACAACTGCGTCAAACCCTTCCAGTTCGTGCAGGCCAGCATCACCCCCGCTTCGCCTCTGGCTAGCAACGCCTGGCGCGTGCCCGGCAACGCACTGGTGCGTCATCAAGGCAAGGTCTGGCTGTTTGTTGCCACAGCGGGCGGCTTTAGCCCGGTTGAAGTCAAAGTGCTGGATGAAACAGAAAAGTCGTCGCTCATCACTCCCGTGGCCGTCAATCTGCCACCCGAAACCCGCGTGGTAACGCACGGTGCGGTCACCTTGAAGGCATCCTGGCTGGGGCTGGGGACGAATTAACCGAATAAAACCCTCGGCAGATGCACAAATCACTCCCTTTCAACTAGCACCGCAGCTACAGACCACACAAACGCCATGTTTTCACGCCTGATTGAATTTTCACTGACCCAGCGTTTGCTGATCATTATCGCCACGCTGTTGCTGATCGGCGTTGGAGTGACGGCCTTTCGCGATTTACCGATTGATGCCTTTCCTGATGTGTCCTCCACGCAGGTAAAAATCATCATGAAAGCACCCGGCATGACGCCAGAGGAAATCGAAGCGCGCATTGTGACGCCCATCGAAGTCGAGATGCTGGGTATCCCCAAGAAAAGTCTGGTGCGCTCCGTTTCCAAATATGCGATTGCCGACATCACCCTCGACTTTGAAGAAGGCACGGACATTTACTGGGCGCGCCAGCAAGTCTCCGAACGCCTGGCAGGGGTCATGCCAAACCTGCCCAGTGACGCCAGTGGCGGCCTGGCACCCATTACCACTCCCCTGGGTGAAATGCTGATGTTTACCATCGAGGGCGATTTGCCCCTGGCTGAAAAGCGCAGCTTGCTGGATTGGGTCATCCGCCCGCAATTACGCACCTTGCCCGGTGTGGCGGACGTCAATAGCCTGGGTGGGCATGTGCGCACCTTTGAAGTCGTGCCTCAGCCAGTCGCCCTCAAGGCGCGCGGGCTGACGCTCGCTGACTTGCAACAGGCACTGGCAAGCAATAACCGCAATGATGGGGCAGGCCGTCTGACCGAAGGCGATGAGTCGCTGCTGGTACGTATTGAAGGCAGTATCAAAACCATTGGTGATGTACGTTCCATTGTCATTGCTGATAAAGAAGGTGTAGTCACGCGCGTGGGCGACGTGGCGGCTGTGCGCATTGGCAGCCTGACCCGTTATGGCTTTGTGACGCAAGACGGCAAAGGCGAGACCGTTGAAGGCCTGGTGCTTGGCCTGCGTGGCGCCAACGCCCGTCAAGTGGTCGAGGGGGTAAGAGCCAAACTCAAGGACATCGCCCCCTCATTGCCCGCTGGCGTCTCTGTCAATATTTTTTACGATCGTGGCGTGCTGGTTGATCGCGCTGTCGGTACGGTGTCCAAGGCGTTGTATGAAGCGATTGTGCTGGTACTGATTTTGCTGCTCGCCTTTCTGGGCAACTTGCGCGCGGCAGTCACCGTGGCCTGCGTGTTGCCGCTGTCCGCCTTGCTCACCTTTGTCCTGATGCAATACTTTGGCATGTCAGCCAACCTGATGAGCTTAGGCGGGCTGGCCATTGCTATTGGCATGCTGGTCGATGCCGCCGTCGTGGTCGTGGAAAATATCGAGAGCCATCTCGCCAAACCCAGCCCGGCATCCATCCCGCTCCTGCATCGCTTTTACCGTGCGGTGCGCGAAGTAGCTACGCCGGTGGTCTCGGGCATTGCCATCATCATCATCGTCTTTTTGCCCTTGCTGACCTTGCAAGGGCTGGAAGGCAAGCTGTTCATTCCCGTGGCGCTCACCATCGTCTTCGCGCTGTCCGGCTCCTTATTATTGTCGTTAACCGTCATTCCGGTGCTGGCTTCTTACCTCATCAAGCCTGCTCATGGGGCTGTCACTGGCCAAACCACCGATCATGCCAATGAGCACCCCATGCCTTGGCTGCCCAGAAAAGCCCTGGGAATTTATACCCCCATCCTCAACTGGGCGCTGGTAAATACCCGCAAAGTCTTGGCCGCCGCCCTAGGCTTGCTGGCCGCCACCGTGATCGCGTTTCTATTCTTAGGCAAAACCTTCATGCCCACCATGGATGAAGGCGACATCCTCATGCAACTGGCCAAGCTGCCTTCGATCAGTCTGGAAGCCAGTACGGAAACCGATCTCAGCGTTCAGCGTGCCTTGCTGGCCAACGTGCCGGAAATTAAAAAAATCGTCGCCCGCACAGGCTCAGATGAGCTGGGTCTGGATCCCATGGGGCTGAACGAAACCGATACCTTTCTCGTGCTCGCACCGCATGAAAAATGGCGCAATCCGGACAAGGAATGGCTAAGCAATGAAATTCGCCAGGTGATGACCCAGTTCTCCGGCATGGACCTGGCCTTTACCCAGCCGATTGACATGCGCATTTCTGAAATGCTCACCGGCACGCGCGGTGATTTAGCCATCAAACTATTCGGCACGGACTTGAGCGAACTCAATCATCTGGCTGAGCGCATAGCTGCCCTTTTGAACACCATCCCCGGCGCAGAAGATGTGCTGACAGTCAAAAATGAAGGCGTGCAGTATTACACCGTTGAGGTCGATCGTTTAGCCGCCGGGCGCTTGGGGCTGGGCGTGGATGAGATTGCCACGACTTTGCGTGCTCAGCTGGAAGGCAAAAACGTCGGCTTGGTACTGGAAGGCAACCGGCGCACGCCCCTGGTGATCCGCGGGGGTGATGAAACGCGCCTGTCGCCGGCCTTGTTCGCCAACACGCTCCTGGCTTTGCCGGGCGGCGTGGGCACTGTTCCTCTCTCCGCGGTGGCAAAACTTAATCGCATATCCGGCCCCGTTAAAGTAGATCATCAAGATGCCGCACGGCTCGTCGTCATTCAGGCCAATGTGAAGGGGCGCGACCTGGTGGGCTTCGTTGAAGAAGCCCAAGCCAAGGTGAAGAAGGAAATTGCCCTGCCGGCAGGTTACCGCATGACCTGGGGTGGTCAATTTGAAAACCAGCAGCGCGCGGCCAAACGCCTGATGACCGTTGTGCCCATCGCGCTGGCCATGATTTTTTACATTCTGTTTATCACCTTCGGCTCGGTGCGGCAGGCAACGCTAGTACTCAGCATGATTCCCTTTGCGCTCATGGGCGGCGTCTTTGCCCTCTTGCTGTTCGGCGAATATCTTTCCGTGCCGGCATCCGTGGGCTTTATTGCCTTGCTGGGGATTGCTGTGCTGAACAGCCTGGTGCTCATCGACTACTTTAACCAGCTGCGTGCCGAAGGCTTGCCTATCGCAGAAGTGGTAATCGAAGGCGCTAAACGTCGCTTGCGGCCCGTCTTGATGACGGCTTCGATTACGGCTTTTGGCCTACTGCCCTTGCTTTTCGCCACCGGACCCGGCTCGGAGATTCAGCGCCCGCTGGCCATTGTGGTGATCGGTGGCTTGGTCACCTCCACCCTGCTGACGCTGGTTGTATTACCTATCCTCTACAAGCGCTGGGGCGTTGCAAAATGAACCATAATTTCACCCGTGACATCTGTCTGCACCTTGTGCTTCCTCAATCGCTGGAAGAGTCTGTCATTGACCTGTTGCTCGCCCACCCAGACTGGGTGGGCCCCTTTCTCACCCAACCCGCTGATGGTCATGCTGCGCCCGAGCACATCGGTAGCGAAGCCGAGCGCGTGCGCGGTCGCGCCCAACGCATCAAGTTTGAAATTCTCATGGCGCACGATGCCACGCCACCGCTCTTAACCGAACTGCAAGCCAAACTGCCGGGCGCCAATATCGCCTGGTGGATTAGCCCCGTCCTGGACTCTGGATCACTGACATGAAAACCGCTTCTGCCTCACCGCTGATTTCTTCACCACAGCTGTTGCTACGGCTACTGCTGACATTGCCGCTCATTAGCCCCTTCATTTCCCCCGCTGCACAGGCCGCTGATCGCGTGCAGGATAAACAGACGGCAACGCATCAAACCCAGAGCACAGCGACGCAAACCCCGCCTGTCGGCGCGGATGAGTTCAGCGACCTGCCTTCTACCGCGCTTGTTCGCCAGGCGCTCACCCTGCATCCTATGGTCAAGGCAGCGAGCGCTGGCGTAAGCGTAGCAGAAGCCAACCAGGACCGGCTCAACGCAGGACCGCATGAATTCACTTTGCGTGTGGAAGGCCAGCGGCGGCGGGATGTCCCGCTGGATACCAACTACACGGAACAAACCATAGGTTTGGAGCGCGCCATTCGCATGCCCGGCAAAAGCGCAATTGATGCCGACCTCGGTAAAGCGGGTGTGAATCAAGCGGAAAATGCCCTCGGCGATGCTTATCACGAAACCGCGCGACTGCTGCTCAGGCGCTGGTTCGACTGGCAGCGCGGACAGCTTGCCCGGCATGAATGGCAAGCCCAGGCCGCTATTTTGCAAAGGCAGCTGGATGTCGCAAAAAAACGGGTAGCCCTGGGCGATGCAGCGCGTATTGAACAGTTGCAAGCCGAAGCGCAATTCGCCCAGGCTCTCGCGCAACAAGCGCAGGCCAATACGGCGGCGCAACTGGCGACCACGGAATTCACGCAACAGTTTCCAGCCCTGCCCTTGCCCGCAAAACCCCGCCTGACCACGCCCAAAAAACTGGACATAGCGGCAGCAAAAAATGCATCAACAGAGGAATCTGCAACGGGCTGGCAGCCGCCGCCAGAATGGATGGAAAAAATCCTCACCCATAACCACGAGCTGTCCACTGCCACGGCCACATCCCGCCAGCAGCAGCTCATCGCCAAACGTGTTGACGCCGACCGCCTGCCTGACCCCACCATCGGCGTGCGTGCTGCCCGCGAGCGCGACGGACAAGAGCGCTTGTTCGGCATGCACATCAGCATCCCCCTGCCCGGTGCGGCACGCGCTGCCGCTTCGCGTGCTGAACTTGCCGGCGTGAATGCTGCCGCCGCCCGTGAAGCACAGATCAAGGCGAAAGTCGAAGCAGAAGCGCAGCGCACCTTGATCGAAGCCGAAGCCAGCTATAGACAGTGGGAACAACTCGCTGCCGTCTCATCCCGCATGACAGAAACGGCAGAGCTCCTCGATAAAGCCTGGCGTCTGGGCGAAGGCCAGTTTCCTGACTTGCAGTTTGCCCGCCGCCAAGCCATTGATGCGCGCTTGGCCGCTGTCCGCGCACAAGCGGATGCCAACGAAGCATACTATCGCGTGCTGCTCGATGCGCACGAACTCTGGGCAATGGATGAACATATTGATGAAACCGGAGTTGAGCAAAAAAACTAAGGCACTGATTGATCCGCGTCACACTGCTTTGCCGGTTGTTTTATCTGCTTTTTTCCTGCTGGCTTGTCGCGTCGCCGTGTCACGAGCGCCGACTTTTTTACATCCAGTCTCGAAAAAATTCTTCGCCTTAAGAAAACCTTCAGCCTGCCTTAACCAGGGCTTAAGTTAGCCCGCCCAAACTACGTGCATCGTCACGAACAAGGAGCGGCTCATGAATACATCAATCCCAAAAACACACGCAAGCTATGACCCCTTGCTGCGGCTCACCCATGCGTGGAATGCCCTCGCCATCATTGGCCTGATCGCCACCTCGCAACTGGCAGAATTCTTTGAACATAGCCCCACTGAAACGGCTGTCTGGCAAGTGCATATCCAGTTTGGCTACGCCTTGATTGGCGGCTTATTGGTGCGGCTCATCTGGGGTTTTGTGGGCCCTCAAACAGCGCGCTGGTCTGACCTGTGGCATCCACGTGCCTGGCGCAGCATGCTCAAAGGAAAGTTTCACTTTGCCCCGCGCCGCGGACATGATGTCCGTGCAAGCCTCGCCTTTGTCGGGCTTTATGGCGTGCTCTTGATGATGATCTCAACAGGCTTGACAATGGCGGCCGGCAAATTCCAAATGGGCCCCTTATCTGCTTGGTTAGGTGATGCAAAAAGCCTGGGAAAACTCGTCAAAGAACCCCATGAAGTCGGTTTTACCCTGGTGCTAGCCTTCATCGCGCTGCATCTGGCAGCCCTGCTTTATCATCGCTTTATCTTGCGCATCCCGGTTGATCAAGCCATGATCACAGGCAAGCAATACCTGCCGGAAAGTCCCGACGATAAATCAACCTGACCCCCAAAAAAAAGACCCATGAGAATTTTGCTGGTTGAAGACGACCCCCTGCTTGGCGATGGGCTAACCGCTGGCCTGCGCCAAGCAGGTTTTGCGGTGGACTGGGTCAAAGATGGCTTGGCTGCCGAGCTTGCGTTAAAGAGCGAAGTTTTCGATCTTGTAGTTCTCGATTTAGGCTTGCCGCGGCGCTCTGGCATGGAAGTTTTAAAACACCTGCGCACCCAGGCTCCCGAGGCTGGCGGGCATACCCCCGTCCTCATCCTCACCGCCCGCGATGCGACGGGCGATAAGGTCGCTGGGCTGGACGCCGGGGCAGATGATTATCTGGTCAAACCCGTAGACCTGGACGAGCTGGCCGCGCGCGTCCGGGCGCTGACTCGCCGGGCGGCGGGGCGGACGCTACCCCAAATTACCCATGGGGCATTACAGCTTGACCCGATTGCACGGCAAGTCATGCAGCGCGGGGAAGTCATCGAAGTCTCCGCGCGAGAATTTGATCTCTTGCAAACGCTGCTTGAAAACACGGGCCGCGTCATGACTCGCACGCAACTGGAAAATGCCCTGTATGGCTGGCGCGATGAGCCGGACAGCAATGCCGTCGAAGTCCACATTCACCACCTGCGCCGCAAATTCGGCAATGAGCTCATCAAAACCCTGCGTGGCATTGGTTACACCATCCCCAAAGCCCCTACTGTATGAAAAAAATTTCCAGCAACACACACTGGTTTTCTCTGCGGCGGCGCTTGCTACTGCCATTACTCGCTGGCGTCACAGTGTCCTGGGTGGTGACCCTGGTGTGGAGTTACATCGACACGCATCATGAAATTGACAAGCTTTTCGATGCGCAGCTAGCGCAAACTGCACAATCTGTCCTTGCGTTAAGCAAAAGTCAGCCAAAAGAATTGAGCGAAGATGGGAAAGAAAATTACCGCAGTGTATTACCCAAGCATACTGTTGATAATATCGGCCAAGGTGCTCATCTTTATCAACGCAACATCATGTTTCAAGTCTGGCGTGGAAAAACTCTAGTACTACGCTCAGCCAACACCTCGGACAAAGCGCTGACTGAGGTTGAAGGCTATTCCGACACCAGAGACATGCATCCGAACTTTTCTACGCCAGCCGCTGTCACCAGTCATTGGCGTTATTTTTCGCAATGGGATGCGAGCCACGAATATCGCGTTGTCGTGGCAGAAAGCCACGTCGTGCGGGATGAACTGATTGGCCACATTGTTCTGCGCCTGCTTATCCCCGCACTTTTCGGTTTACCCTTGCTCGGTGCCTGGGTTTGGCTGACAACACGACGTGGACTCAGACCACTGGATGCTGTCGCCAAACAAATCGCTACCCGCGAACCAAAACGTCTGCACGCGCTGATGCCGACAGAAGCGCCTGAGGAAATTCGCCCGCTAGTAGAATCCATCAACGATCTTTTTACCCGCGTCGAGCACACACTGGAAACAGAGCGACGTTTTACAGCAGATGCCGCGCATGAGTTACGCACCCCGCTCGCCGCGCTGGGTATTCAGGCGCAGGTGGCCTTGCGTGCACAAGATGCAGCAGAACGCACCCATGCAATCCGGCAGTTGCAGTCTGGAGCCAGCCACGCGACACACTTGGTAAATCAGCTGTTGACGCTGGCACGCGTTGATCCAGAAACTGGTTTGCAAATGCAGCCAGTAGCTCTGCATCACTTAACAGAAGAAATCTGCGCCGCCCATGGCACCATGGCGCTGGACAAGAATATCCATCTCGAACTGGACACCACACCGACCCTCGTGCAAGGCGATGCTGACATGCTACGCATCCTGCTACGCAACCTGATCGACAACGCCATCCAGTACACACCGGCGGGCGGGCGGGTCGATGTGCAGGTCGCTGAAAATACGCTGACCGTGACCGATACCGGACCCGGTATCCCGGCACATGAGCGGGCGCTGGTTCTCCGTCGTTTCTATCGTCTGGCGGGACAGGATACCCAGGGCAGCGGCCTGGGCTTGTCCATCGTTGCCCGCATCGCCGAACTGCATGGCGCACAGCTTGAACTGGCCGATGGCGAGAACGGCAGCGGCTTGCTCGTGCGCGTCAGATTTTCCACGGCGGACACCGGTACTCAGGGTTAATAACCCAGCATCAACCCCAGGGCAATCGCATCAAAATGCAAATGCCATTGTCGTTAACCATCCTAAATAGTCGTTGACGCTCAATACATTACAAGAGGGGCTATTCACAGCCCCTTGATTTATCCTAACGATCATCGAGACAAGCGTCACCCCTGACGATGAAAGGGAGTTCGGGGTGGAAGGCAGTCAGCATGTTCAGTTTTTCGCCCAACGGATGACATTAACCAAGGTCGGCTGATGATGGCCTCGGGGCTGGCCAGTTCGGTTGTAGGACACCACCGCACCTTCCTGCTTGCCATAGAGAGGCTTGACCGTGGTGTCGATGTCGAGAATCCAGGGGGCAAGCTGAAGATCCAGGCGAAGATCAAGGCGAAGATCAAGGCAACCGAGGGTTAACGGTTCGCGTAAAATTCTTTGCGCAAGCGTTAATGTCAGCAAGAAACGCCCCACCCGTTAACGCGCAATCAGCCACGCAGGCATTCTCAATAGGTGGCTGAAAAGTCGGCACCCTTTGCATCCGTGTCTGGACAAGGGTACTTTAGAGACGGACTCAAGCCTGCGGGGCGCGTTGGCGATACGGCGCGAGTGTTTTTCACCCGCCACTGACTGCCTACAGTTTCTGCCAACCATCCCCCCGTTTTTAGCCTTGTTGCTAATTTACGGGGAGATTCCCGCCAATCCCGTTCAGCTTTAAACCTACCCCTACACCTTGACGCTTAAACCATCCGCCATTCATTTCTAAAGCGTAGCGTGCATTTTTTGCTGCACAGTGAGGCGTATCTGATTGTGGCAGCATTTCTTCGATATTGAGAATACGGCCCTCCTCATCAAGAAAAGCCACAGATAAAGGGATCATCGTATTTCGCATCCACATGCAAAATTTCTCAGTATTCGGGAAGACAAACAGCATCCCATGATCGGGCATCATCGACTGACGATGCATTAACCCCATGGATCTTTTGCCAGCCGTTGCAGCAACCTCTACTTCTATCACCTGACGGCCGACAAGCAGGTGGATTGTCGCCATATCCTTAGACAAAATCCCTGCTGACACAGCATCTCCAGCTAAACAAGACGGGGCAAGCCCGAGACTCAGGCAGGTTAACAAAGCGACATACCTGAACCTATAAAGAAAGCGATGATCCACGCTACGCTTAGACAGCAGCATCACGCCATTGGCCTTGCGACAAGTTTTCCAGGGTCCACTGACCAATTGCCCAACGCACAAGCCTCAAGGTAGGAAAACCGATCTTTGCAGTCATGCGCCTGACTTGGCGATTTTTACCTTCCGCTATCTGCACCTTTAACCAAGTGGTTGGAATGTTTGCACGATAACGAACAGGTGGATTGCGTTGCCACAATCCTGAAGGCTCATCCATTAAGCTCACTTGGGCAGGTTGGGTTGTAAAGTCACCCAAACTAACACCCTGCCTTAAGGGCTGTAAATCAGCATCCTTGGGCGAACCTTCTACTTGCACCCAGTAAGTTTTCAATAACTTGTGGCGCGGGTGCGCAATTTTGGCTTGCAATTGGCCATCATCCGTTAAAAGAACCAAACCTTCCGAGTCTGAATCCAGCCGCCCCGCAGGGTAAACCCGAGGTATCTTAATAAAATCTGCCAAGGTAGCCCGACCAGACTCATCGGTAAATTGAGTCAACACACCATAAGGCTTGTTAAACAAAATCAGTCGCCCCATACTTGCACCTCAAAGCTCAAAGTGTACGGGATAGATCATAAAAACCGATGACAAAATCGTAATGCTTGGTCATACGGGAAAAAATCATTAACTACGTCCTGCTTCATATCCTTTTGTGTGGTCTAAAACCCGGCTCGAATATCTTTGTGATCGCGTATGAATAAAGAGTGAAGCTTTTCCGACGTCAATAAAAATGCCGCAAACGCTTCAGGGAAAACCTCATTCCTTGCTTCAGAGTACCAGATCCCGACACTTTCCGTTCACGGCTTTCGCCTACGCCAGGGCCAACGCATGAATCTTATACAAGACCGAGGAGTTGAGCGCGGTAGTCATTGGAGGTTGCAGCAATAAGGCGCCTGACCTTGAGGCCACCCTTGCACGGAGCGGGGGCATGGCGGATTGCATTGAGGGCGAGCTGTTTCAAGGTGGCGAGGTTATGAGCGGACTCATCGGTGCGTACCCGCATCTGATCATCGCCGAACACTACATCCATGCACCAATGCAATGCAACCAGTCGAGTTTCGCGTTACCCCAGGCTTCCACTTCGATGAAGGTGTCCGCACCTGAAATCACGGCACAAATGGCTACGATCAAGCGTTCGACAAGGTTATGGCGAACCTTCTTCGCTTGCCGTGGATCGCGGATATCCACGAATACATCCCCGATGTGCAGTATCTTTTTCTGTCCCATGAGTCATCTCAAAAAGACAGAAAAGTACACAAATCAAGGGGCTGTGAATAGCCTCCTCTGTACTGGCTTGATCGTTTTCGATTTTTCCTCAGGGTTCACGACATTGGCATTCATGCGATTGCCCTGCGTACAATGGGCACCCCTCAATGAGCATAACGTCTGCGCAATTTATAGCCCCAAAACCACCATGCCGCCCTTAGATCCCACCTATGAAACCTTGCAAGCCTTTGCGACCAGTTTGGGCATTGGCTTGCTGATTGGCCTTGAGCGGGAACGTCAACCTAATATCAAAGCGGGTCTGCGCACTTTTGCGCTGGTCGGTCTGTTAGGCTGCCTTACTGCACTGCTCGCCCAAACCACAGCAAGCCCCTGGCTGCTGGCGGCCGGATTGCTGAGTATTGCCATCATGATGATTACCTCATTTGCCACCGATCCACTGGACAGTGGTGACCCTGGCACCACCTCCGTTGTCGCCCTCATGGTCTGCTATGCCCTAGGCTCGATTGTCTGGTATGGCCACGCCTCATTAGCCGTCATGCTGGGCATTGCCACCACCGCCTTGTTGTACTTCAAGCATCAGCTGCATGACATCACCCAACGGCTCACGCACACCGACATTTTGTCCGTCCTGCAGTTTAGCGTCTTATCCCTCGTCATTCTGCCCATCCTGCCCAACCAGTCCTTTGGCCCTTATCTCGCGCTTAACCCACATCACATCTGGTGGATGGTGGTGCTGATTTCAGGCGTCTCACTCGCCGGCTACACGGCCTTGCGCTTGATAGGTACGCACCATGGCGCAACGCTGCTGGGCCTGTTTGGCGGCTTGGTTTCATCTACCGCGACCACCGTCATTTTCTCTCGGCATGCCAGACAAAATGCCGCCTTGGTGCCCGTCGCCAGCATGATCGTGCTCTTGGCCTCCATGGTCGTGATCGTGCGCCTTAACTTTGTCGCCGCTTTGATTGCGCCATCCCTCTGGCTGCCACTAGCCAAAGTGTTGAGCTGTGGCTTGTTGGCAGGTATCATCGTCGCCTTGTGGTCAAGGTATCAACAACGCCAAACCAATGGCAAAAACTTGCCCATGCCTAACATCGCCAACCCGACGGAGCTTAAAACCGCCATCTCCTTTGGTGCCATGTATGCCCTAATCCTGGTACTTTCCGCGTGGCTCAAAGACATTGCCGGTAGCCAAGGCTTGTATTTCCTCGCACTCGCCTCAGGACTCACCGACGTCGATGCCATTACCCTCTCCGCATTGCGCATGCTCAATGCCAACAGCATTACCCAGACGCAGGCAGTAACGACCATCACGCTGGCCTTGCTTGCCAACATGGCCTTCAAATGCGGTCTCATCATCGTTCTGGGTGGTCGCGAGCTCGCCCGCCGCACCTTGCCAGGCATGCTGGCCATTGCAGCAGGAGTTGGTGGTGGATTGATGTTCAGTTTTTAAGGCAAAAAAATCTGCCAAAAAAACCCAACTGCGCACAGGAAATTACGCGACCAAGTCCCCTGCCCTGTCACGCTTAGCTTGATGACGTGCTTATTGACCGCTTATCCGGGCATTATCTTCGCTGCGTATAATCTCGCCCCGCGCTGAATTTCCCTATCCTGCGGCCTCTTTTGCAGCTTGCCTTACGCCCGATGATCTTCCCGTGAATTCTTTACTGTCCCTACCCTCCCAGCCCAAGCCGGGGCAACGTCTCGACTTACCGCCGCTGCCCGCCTCCATAGATGCCTTGGCCATTGCGCAATTAGCCAAGCCCGGCCAGCTACTCACGGTCATTGCCGCAAGCCCTCTCGAAGCACAACGTTTGGCAGAAGAAATCGCCTGGTTCCACCCCCAGTTACGCACCCATTTATTGCCGGACTGGGAAACATTGCCTTACGACCATTTCTCGCCACATCAGGATTTGGTCTCTGAACGTTTAGCCACCTTGCATGCGGTGGTGCGCAACGAATGCGATGTACTGATCACCGCCGCTTCCACAGCCATCACGCGCCTGTCCCCACCGTCGTTTTTGGCCGGACATACCTTTTTCATGAAAAAAGGCGACCGGCTGGACATTGAAAAACTGCGCGCCCAGCTCACCCTGGCCGGTTATGCACATGTCACGCAGGTCGTCACGGCGCGCGGCGGGCTGATTGACCTTTTCCCCATGGGCACACCTTTGCCCTATCGTATCGAATTGTTCGATGATGAGATTGAAACTCTGCGCAGCTTTGACGTGGATACGCAACGCACGCTCTATCCTGTGCCAGAAATTCGCCTGCTGCCCGCCCGCGAATTCCCCGCTGGGGACGCTGGGCGCGTGACCTTCCGGCAGCGTTTTCGCGAAAGCTTTGAAGGCGACGCCTCACGCATCAGTCTGTACAAGGATGTCTCCAACGGCATTCTGCCCGCAGGCATTGAATACTATCTACCGCTATTTTTCAGCGACACGGCAACGCTGTTTGACTACCTGCCCAATGACGCCGAGCTGTTGCTGCATGGGAACGTCACCGGGGCGATTACCGAATTCTGGGCAGACACCACCAGCCGCTACAAAATGCTGGGCGGTGACCGCAGCCGTCCTGTGTTGCCGCCGCAAGCCTTGTTTTTACGCGATGAGGAGTTTTTCACCGCCGCCAACCGCTGGCCACAATGGACACTCAAGACTGAAAAAACCACGGGGGAAAGAAATCCTGGCGAAAAAACTGATGTAGAAAAATCTCTCGAAGAGACGCACCGCGCAGGCGCTGGCAAGACAGCGGCAAACACTTCATTGCCTGACGCCACATCCAATTTACCCGCCATCAGCCACCACGCCCTACCGCCCTTAGCGGTCGATCGCAAAGCCGACGACCCGATTGCCAACCTGCGCCAGTTTCTTGCCAGCGCACCACGCCGCGTGCTATTGCTGGCTGAATCCCCAGGCCGCCGCGAAACCCTGCACGATTACCTTGTCACCCATCAGCTGAGTTCTAGCACTTGTGCTGACTTTGCCGAATTCCTGTTAAGCCATCAGCCGCTCATGCTGTGTGCAGGGCCGCTCTCGGGCGGCTTTTTGCTCAATGACATCGCGATCATCACCGAGAACGAGTTGTATGCCGCCACCGCCCGGCCGCGCACGCGTCGGGGCGACACCCGGCGGGCGAATCTGGAAGGCTGGCTGCGCGATCTCTCTGAACTCAGCATTGGCGACCCGGTAGTGCATGAGCAACATGGTGTCGGCCGCTACCTGGGCCTCGTGCACATGGATTTGGGCGAAGGCAATACTGAGTTTTTGCATCTGGAATACGCAGGCGACGCCAAGCTCTACGTGCCCGTTGCGCAACTGCATGTGCTTACCCGCTATAGCGGCGCCGATCCGGAAGCGGTTCATCTGCACACGCTAGGCTCTGGCCAATGGGAAAAGGCCAAGAAAAAAGCCGCCGAGCAAGTGCATGACACCGCCGTTGAACTGCTACACCTTTACGCCCAGCGTGCCGCGCGCGAGGGGCATCGCTTTGCCTTTAACGAACACGACATGGAAGCCTTTGCCGACGGCTTTGGCTTTGAAGAAACCCCCGATCAGCTCGCCGCCATTAAGGCTGTGATCAGCGATATGACATCCGGCAAACCGATGGACCGATTAGTGTGCGGCGACGTCGGCTTTGGCAAAACGGAAGTCGCCCTGCGTGCAGCGTTTGTTGCGGTGTCAGATGGCAAGCAAGTGGCCGTACTCTGCCCCACCACGCTGCTCGCCGAACAGCATTATCAAAACTTTGCCGACCGCTTTGCCAATTTACCGGTGAAAGTAGCGGAAATTTCCCGCTTCAAAAATGCCAAGGAGCAAGCCGAAGCGATTGAACTCCTCGGCCAGGGCAAAGTGGATATTCTGATTGGCACACACCGCTTGCTGCAAAAAGACGTGAATTTCGCGCGTCTGGGGCTCATCATTATTGATGAAGAGCATCGCTTTGGCGTGCGCCAAAAAGAAGCCCTGAAAGCCTTGCGCGCGCAAGTGGATGTCTTGACCCTCACCGCCACGCCGATTCCGCGCACGCTGGGTTTATCGCTCGATGGCCTGCGGGATTTTTCGGTCATCGCCACCCCGCCGCAAAAACGGTTGGCGATCAAAACCTTTGTCAGCAAGTGGTCGACCGGACAGATTCGCGAGGCCTGCTTGCGCGAATTCAAGCGTGGCGGCCAGGTGTATTTTTTGCATAACGAAGTCGACACCATCGAGAACATGAGGGAGCGCCTGCAAACGCTGGTGCCCGAAGCGCGCATTGTGATCGGCCATGGCCAGTTGCCGGAGCGCGAACTAGAACGCGTGATGCGTGAATTCACCCAGCAAAAACACAACATCCTGCTGTGCTCCACAATTATCGAAACCGGCATTGACAACCCGCATGCCAATACCATCATCATCAATCGTGCGGATAAATTTGGCCTCGCGCAGTTGCATCAGTTACGCGGCCGCGTCGGTCGCTCGCACCACCAGGCTTACGCTTACCTGCTCACGCATGAAGACGCCAAACCCAGCAAGCAAGCGCAGCGGCGGCTGGATGCGATTTGCGCGATGGAAGAGCTCGGCTCGGGCTTTTTTCTCGCCATGCACGATCTGGAAATCCGCGGCGCGGGTGAAGTGCTGGGCGAGAACCAAAGCGGCGAGATCCATGAAATCGGCTTTGCCATGTACACCCGCATGCTCAATGCCGCCGTGGCCGCGTTAAAAGCGGGCAAGGACATCCCCGATTTAACGATGCCGTTGCAACTCACCGCAGAAATCAATTTGCATATCCCGGCGCTGTTAACAGAAAGCTACTGCCCGGATGTGCATGAGCGGCTGATGCTCTACAAACGTCTGGCCAATTGCGAAAATGAGGATGAGCTGCGCCTGTTGCAAGAAGAACTCATCGACCGCTATGGCGCACTACCTAACCAGACGCTCGCGCTTATCGAGACGCATCGCATCCGCTTGATTGCCCGCACCCTGGGCATTACCAAGGTGGATGCCGGACGCGCCGCGATACAATTGCAATTCATGCCTAACCCGCCGATTGATCAAATCAAAATTATCCAGCTCATCCAGAAAGAGCGCACCATCAAGCTCGCAGGCCCCGATAAATTATTATGGCAAAAAAGCACGGCCACCTTGCAAGAACGCCTTGCTGCCCTGCGGGATTTATTCTCTCGGCTGAATTAACCCATGCCAAGCCGCTAAATACTTCAGTCACACTCTCATTGAATCGCTAAACTCATCCCATGACTCAGCCTGCCAATCCCTCTGACTTATCCCACGCCGCTACCTTGATTGCCCCCTTCCGTGGCCTGCGTCCTGCGCCCGGCCGTGCAGCGGAGGTTGCCGCGCCACCTTACGATGTGTTGTCCAGCGCCGAAGCGCGTGAGCGCGCTTCAGGCAGACCGTGGTCTTTTTTGCATATTTCCAAACCAGAGATTGACCTAGCGCCCCAGACTGATCCCTATGCCCCTGCCGTGTATGCCATGGCAGCGGGCAACTTATCCAAAATGCTCGCCGCAGGCGTGCTCATTCAAGATGATGCGCCCGGCTATTACATCTATCGTTTGACCATGGGTGCGCATCGCCAAACGGGTCTTGTGGCAACGGCCAGTGTGGCGGATTACGACAGCAATCGGATCCGCAAACACGAACTCACCCGCCCGGAAAAAGAAGACGATCGCGTGCGCCAGATTGAAGCCCTGAATGCGCAAACCGGCCCCGTGCTGCTGGCTTACCCGGCATCAAAAATAGCGGATGAACTCATCGCAAACGCGGCCACAGGTGAGCCCGCAGCGGATGTCACAGCCGAGGATGGCATCCGCCATGAAATCTGGGTGGTGCGAGACGCGGCGACTATCACGGCGATTACGCAGGCTTTTGAAGCGATGGCAGCCTTGTATATTGCCGATGGCCACCACCGCTCGGCCGCCGCCTCGCGCGTAGCCGCTGCTCGTCGCCAGCCAGGCTTTGCCTTGCCATCCGATTATTTCCTGACCGTGATTTTTCCGCATCATGAAATGAAAATTCTGGATTACAACCGCGTCGTCACCGATTTGAATGGCCTGGAAAAGTCGGCGCTGGTGATACGGCTCGGTGAAGCCTTCACCGTCGAGCCCAGCGCCAGTCGCGTGCAACCAGCGCGCGCCGGTGAGTTCGGCATGTATGTGGCAGCGCAATGGTATCGGCTCACCATCAAGCCTGAACTCATCCCCGCAGACCCGGTGGCACAACTGGATGTCTCGCTGTTATCCGACCATCTGCTCGGCCCCATTTTGAACATTACCGACCTGCGCCGCGATAAGCGCATTGACTTTGTCGGCGGCATTCGGGGCTTGGCCGAGCTCGAAAAACGCGTCGATTCTGGCGAAATGGCCGCCGCGTTTACGCTCTACCCCACCAGCATGGCGCAACTCATGGCAGTGGCCGACAACAACCAGATCATGCCGCCCAAATCCACCTGGTTTGAACCCAAGCTCGCCGATGGACTGGTGTCACACATGCTTTCTGAGCCAGCAAATTGATAAAAAAAGCATAAAAAACGCTGACAAACCTTGAGAAAGCTTGCCAGCGTTTTTTACCTGACCGTTTATCCAACCACCTGCTGAACGTCCAGACCCAACCAAACTGAGCCAGCACCAGACTTCATGGTGGCTTCAAGGCAAGCGCCCAATCGGCTTAATAACCCACTTTCGGCAAATGCTGTAGCGAGGCTTCCAGCGCTTCAGTGGAATACGAGTGATCGTCCAGCGCACCATCAAAATACCGATCGTAAGCCGCCATATCAAAGTGACCGTGACCTGTCAGATTTACAAACAGTGTCTTGGCTTCGCCAGTTTCCTTGCAGCGCAAGGCTTCGTCAATTGCCGCACGAATAGCATGGTTGGATTCCGGCGCAGGAATAATGCCTTCCGCCCGCGCAAACATTACACCCGCCTCAAAAGTCGCTAACTGCGGCACGGCTATGGCCTCAATCAAGCCCTCGTGATATAGCTGCGAGACCAGCGGCGAATTGCCGTGATAACGCAATCCCCCCGCGTGAATTCCCGGCGGCATGAAGTCGTGCCCCAGGGTGTACATTTTCATGATGGGCGTAAAGCCGGACGCATCGCCGTAGTCATAGGCATACACGCCTTTTGTCAGACTCGGACAGGAGGCTGGCTCCACCGCCACCAGACGCACAGGTTTGCCGTTTTTGCCACCGGCCGCGTTATCCGCCAAAAAGGGAAAGGCAGCACCCGCGAAAGACGAGCCACCACCACAGGGCGCAAAAACCATGTCCGGCCAGTCGCCCGCTAAATCAAACTGTTTTTTAGCTTCGAGACCAATAATGGTTTGATGCAAAGCCACGTGATTCAACACAGAACCCAGGGCGTAATTGGTATCCGCACGCGAAGCTGCCTCCTCCACTGCTTCGGAGATCGCGATGCCTAGCGAGCCTGGATTTTCGCTATCCTTGGCCAAATAATTCCGCCCGGTTTGGGTCAAATCCGATGGACTGGCCACCACTTCAGCGCCCCAGGTGCGCATCATGGAACGCCGGAAGGGTTTTTGCTGGTAGCTCACGCGCACCATGAATACGCGCACGTCAATGCCGAACATTTGTCCGGCAAAGGCAATGGAAGAACCCCATTGCCCAGCGCCAGTTTCCGTCGTCAGCCGCCGAATGCCCGCCTGGCTGTTGTAATACGCCTGGGCGACTGCCGTATTGGGTTTATGCGAGCCAGCAGGCGAGACACCTTCATTTTTATAGTAAATCCTGGCTGGCGTGCCCAACAGTTCTTCCAAGCGCTTGGCCCGAATCAACGGGCTCGGCCGCCACAAACGATAAATCTCCCTGACAGGCTCCGGGATCGCTATCCAGCGTTCAGCAGAAACTTCTTGCTCAAGAAGCGCCAAGGGAAAAATCGCCGCCATTTTTTCCAGCGGCACCGGCTTGTTATCAGGTCCGAAAGTCGGTGCGGGGGGCTTGGGCATGTCAGCCACCACGTTATACCAGTGCGTCGGGATATCCGACTGCTCCAAATTAAAACGTAGCGGCTCCATCAACGATCCCTCGACTCTGAATGACAAGAACGAGCACTTTAACCGAAAGCTTTAGCTCGGCATAGACCAAACCAAGCAAACTAAGACAGCGCCTCGGCAATGGCCTTGCCCACTTCCCCAGTTGAGGCTTTGCCGCCCAAGTCTGCTGTTTTAGGCCCTTCTTCCAGCACCACTTCAATAGCACGCACAATCGCATCCGCAGCATCCTTGTGCCCTAGGTGATCCAGCATCATGGCGCCCGACCAGATCATGCCGATCGGGTTAGCGATGTTGCGGCCGTAAATATCCGGCGCAGAACCATGCACAGGCTCGAACATGGAAGGGTAAGTGCGCTCCGGGTTCAAGTTAGCGGAAGGCGCTATGGCGATCGTGCCGGTACAGGCAGGACCCAGGTCAGACAAAATATCGCCAAACAGATTGGAACCGACAACGACATCAAACCGATCCGGGAAACGAACAAAATGCGCGGTCAATATGTCAATGTGATATTGATCTGTTTTAACCTCTGGATAGTCAGCCGCTACCGCGCGAAAACGCTCGTCCCAAAACGGCATGGTGATGGCAATGCCATTGGATTTAGTGGCCGAAGTCAAATGCCGTTTTTCGCGCTGCATGGCCAAATCAAAAGCATAGCGCATGATGCGGTCTGTGCCATGGCGCGAGAAGACGCTTTCCTGAATGGCAATTTCGCGCTCGGTGCCTTCATACATGCGGCCACCGGCAGATGAATACTCGCCCTCTGAATTTTCGCGCACGATAATGAAATCAATATCGCCGACTTTACGGTTGGCCAGCGGACAAGCCACCCCGGGCATCAAGCGAACAGGCCGAATGTTGGCGTATTGATCAAATTCACGGCGAATCTTGATCAACAGCCCCCACAACGAAATGTGATCCGGCACCA
>LNAP01002437.1_pt1 | contig 23720 bp, 22 predicted proteins | sample 602601 | NCBI WGS metagenome assembly LNAP01 (sample SAMN02440304, study PRJNA202911) | soil metagenome | biome: Subtropical and temperate rainforests or woodlands; isolation source: soil samples (1 kg each in a 20% v/v slurry with milli Q water) were... ...
CCAGGGCCGCGGCCTGGGCCGCTACCTGCTGCGCGCGCTGGTGCGTGGCGCGCGCGAGCGCCGTGCCGAGCGGGTGTTCCTGGAAGTGCGTCCGTCCAATCCGCATGCCATCGCCCTCTACCACAGCGAAGGCTTCAACGAGATCGGCCGGCGTCCGCGCTATTACCCCGCGCACGGCGGCCGCGAGGACGCCATCGTCATGGCAATCGAGTTGCTCGACTAAAACCTAAAACCGTAAAACCGGGGTCAGAGTGAAGTTTCGCCGATCGTCGCTGCCGCAATGAGCAGCAAGGTCGAAACTTCACTCTGACCCCGGTTTTGGACCCCGGTTTTGTTAGAGCCTGGCGCGCTGGTCCTGCAGGGCGCCAAGCTGGGTGGTCCAGTCGATCAGGCGGGCGCGCTCCTGTTCGACCACGGCCGGCGGGACCTTGTCGCTGAACCTGGCCAGCTTGGTTTGGCTCTTCTCGCGCTCGCCGGCGACCCTGGCGATTTCCCGGTCCAGGCGCGCGCGCTCGGCATCCAGGTCGACCAGGCCTTGCAGCGGCACCAGCAGGCGCAGCTCGCCGACCACGGCGGCGGCCGATGCGGGCGCATCACTGCCATCGAGCCAGCTGATCGATTCGAGCCGCAGCAGTGACTGCAGCTGCGAAGCGAAGCGGGTCACGCGCGGCCGGTCGTTGTCACCACCGCCCTGCAACAGCAGTGCGACCGACCTGCCCGGCGACACGCCCAGCTCGCTGCGTACCCGGCGCACGGCGCTGACCATGGACTTGAGCCATTCCACGTCGGCTTCGGCCTGGGCGTAGGTGCCTGCGTCCAGCGCTTCGGCGGTGGGGTAGGCCTGCAGCGAGATGCTCTGTGCATCCACGCCTACGCGCGGGGCGACCTGCTGCCACAGTTCTTCAGTGACGAACGGGGTTAGCGGGTGCAGCAGGCGCAGCAGTTGCTCCAGTACGTATAGCAGCGTGTGGCGCGTGCTGTCTGCGGCTTCCGTATCGGTGCCATTCAACGCCGGCTTGGTCAGTTCTACGAACCAGTCGCAGAACTGGTTCCAGGCAAACTCGTACAGCGCCTGCGAGAGCAGGTCGAAGCGATAGCCGGCAAAGTGGGTGGCCGCTTCCTGGCTGACCCGCGCCAGGCCGGCCAGGATCCATTTCTCCGCATCGGTCTGCGGGCTGGGCGCGCCATTGAAGCGTGCGCCCTCGGTGTTCATCAGCACGAAGCGGCTGGCGTTCCACAGCTTGTTGCAGAAGTTCTTGTAGCCCTCGGCGCGGGACAGGTCGAACTTGATGTCGCGGCCGTGGCTGGCCAGTGCGGTGATGGTGAAGCGCAGCGCGTCGGCGCCGTGGGCGGCGATGCCGTTGGGGAATTCCTTGCGGGTGGCGCGCTCGATCTTCTCGGCCATCTTCGGCTGCATCAGCCCGCCGGTGCGCTTGGCGACCAGATCGTCCAGGGAAATGCCGTCGATGATGTCCAGCGGGTCCAGTACGTTGCCCTTGGACTTGGACATCTTCTGGCCGTGCGCATCGCGGATCAGGCCGGTGATATAGACATCGCGGAACGGCACCTTGCCGGTGAAGCTGTCGGTGGCCATGACCATGCGCGCCACCCAGAAGAAGATGATGTCAAAGCCGGTGACCAGCACGTCCGAAGGCAGGTAGCGGTCGAAGCCGCGCTCGGCCATGGCCTGCGGATCGGGCCAGCCCAGCGTCGAGAACGGCCACAGCTGCGAGGAGAACCAGGTTTCCAGCACGTCGCTGTCCTGGCGTAGGGCGGGTCCTGACCCGCCGCCGCTGCCCGCATCAGTGGCATCGGGCGGGTCGATACCCGCCTTGCGGTAGGCCTCCTGCTCGGTGCGCGCGACATAGCAGGTGCCGGCGTCGTCGTACCAGGCCGGGATGCGATGGCCCCACCACAGCTGGCGGCTGATGCACCAGTCCTGGATGTTCTCCATCCAGTGCCGATAGGTGTTGATCCAGTTGGGCGGGACGAAGCGGATGTCGCCATTTTCGAAGCGCTCCAGGCCGCGCCTGGCCAGGCCGTCCATCTTCACGAACCACTGGTCGGTCAGGTACGGCTCGATCACCTGGCCGGTGCGGTCGCCACGCGGGACCTGCAGCTTGTGCGGCTTGGCTTCGACCAGCAGGCCCAGTGCTTCCAGGTCCGCCAGCACTTGCTTGCGCGCATCGTAGCGGTCCAGCCCCCGATACGTGGGCGGCGCGTTGTCATTGAGCGTGGCGGTGGGGGTGAACAGGTTGATCAGCGGCAGCTGGTGACGCATCCCCACCTGATAGTCATTGAAATCGTGTGCCGGGGTGACCTTGACCACGCCGGTGCCGAAGGCGCGGTCCACATAGTCGTCGGCGATCACCGGGATGGTGCGGTTGCTCAATGGCAAGGCCACCGACTTGCCGATCAGCGCGGCATAGCGCGGGTCTTGCGGATGGACCATCACCGCGGTGTCGCCGAGCATGGTTTCCGGGCGCGTGGTGGCGACCACCAGGTAATCGCGGACCTGCCGCAGGATCTGGTTGCCATCGGCATCGTGCTCGATGTGTTCGTAGGTCACGCCATCGGCCAGTGGATAGCGGATCGACCACAAAAAGCCGTCTTCCTCGACGTTTTCCACCTCCAGGTCGGAAATGGCGGTCTTGAGCACCGGGTCCCAGTTGACCAGGCGCTGGCCGCGATAGATCAGGCCCTGCTCGAACCAGCGCACGAAGGCTTCGTTGACGCCGGTCCATGGTGAAGATGCTGCGCGACCAGTCGCCCGAGGCGCCCAGGCGGCGCATCTGGCGCTCGATGGTGTCGCCCGATTGCGCCTTCCATTCCCAAACCTTGGCGATGAAGCCCTCGCGGCCCAGCGCATCGCGGGTCTGGCCCTTGCCCTCGGCGGCCATGTTGCGGGTCACCACCATCTCGGTGGCGATGCCGGCGTGGTCGGTGCCCACCTGCCACAGCGTGTCGTAGCCGCGCATGCGGTGGTAGCGCACCAGCGCGTCCATCAGGGTGTGCTGAAAGGCGTGGCCCATGTGCAGGGTGCCGGTCACGTTCGGCGGCGGCAGCAGGATCGTGTAGGGCGTGCCGATGCCGGTCGGCTTGAACGCGCCACTGGCCTCCCACTGCGCATACAGGCGCGTTTCGAAGGCCTTGGGGTCGTAGCTGGAGGCGAGCGGTTCGGTCATGGTGTGGCAATCGTTGAAAGGAAGGGCGTAGGAGCGCACCGCAGGGGCGCGATGGGCTTTCCCGGCAGAGCCCCATCGCGCCCACGGGGCGCTGCTACATGTCGTGCTTGTTCAGGGCGAAGCCGCGCGCCTGGTACTGGCGCCAGCGCTCGCGCAGCGGTGCGCGCGCGGCCGGGTCGGCCGGGACCACTTCCAGCACCCGCTCGCAACTGCCGGCGTAGGCGTCCTGGCGCAGGTTGATCACCAGCGGTCGCTGCGGGGTGTCCAGCGCCGGGGGCACGATCAGCACCGGGGTGACTTCGTCCTCGTCCTCGTCGATACCGGCGATCTGGTGCGGGAGGTAGGCGTCATCGTCGAAGGCCCACAGCAGCTCGTCCAGTTCCTCGGCCTGCTCCAGGTCGCGGGCCAGGATCACCGCGAACTGGCCGGTGGCGTAGCACTTCCTGGTCAACTCGCAGACCAGCTTCAACGGCGCCTGGAGGAAGCGCGGCTTGGCGATCAGGTAGAAATCGGCGCGCATGGGCGAAAACCGGGGTCAGAGTGGAGTTTCCGCTTGCATCGCTGCAGGCGAACCGGGGCCGGGTCAAACACCACTCCGACCCCGGTTTTGGTGCTAGCGGGTCGCGGCTTGGGCACGATCCAGCAGCCACTGCGCCAGCAGGTTCACCGGACGGCCGGTGGCCATGCCGCGCTTGCCTTCTTCGTTGGCCACCCCGGCGATGTCCAGGTGCGCCCAGCGCTGGCCTTCGGTGAACCGGGCCAGGAAGCAGCCGGCGGTGATCGCCCCGCCCCAGCGGCCGCCGATGTTGTAGACGTCGGCAAAGGTCGACTCCAGCGCGCTCTGGTATTCGTCCCACAGCGGCAGGCGCCAGGCGCGATCGTAGACGTGCTCGCCGGCCGAGAGCAGCTCATCGCTGAGATCGTCGTGCTTGCTCATCAGGCCGGCGGCGTGGCGGCCCAGGGCGACCAGGCAGGCACCGGTGAGGGTGGCCACGTCGACCAGCGCGGCCGGCTTGAAGCGTTCGGCATAGGTCAGCGCATCGCACAGGATCAGGCGCCCTTCGGCGTCGGTGTTGCCGACCTCGATGGTGCGTCCGGACATGGAGGTGATCACATCGGACGGGCGATAGGCATTGCCGTCGATGGCGTTTTCCACCGCCGGCACGACCACCACCAGGTTCAGCGGCAGCTTGAGCCCGACGGTGGCCACGAAGGTGCCCAGCACCGTGGCGCCGCCGCACATGTCGTACTTCATCTCCTCGATGCCGCCCTGGGTCTTGAGGTTGACGCCGCCGGTATCGAAGGTGATGCCCTTGCCGACCAGCACGTACGGCTGTGCGGCGGGGTCGGCGGCGCCGTTCCACTTGAGCACGATCAGGCGCGGGCGATTGGCCGAGCCGCGCGCCACGGCCAGCAGCGAACCCATGCCGAGCGCTTCCATCTGCGCCTCTTCCAGGATCTCGGCCTCGGCGCCGTCGTGGCTGGCGGCAAATTCCTGCGCCTGCTGGGCCAGGTAGGCCGGGGTGCACAGGTTGGGCGGCAGGTTGCCCAGCTCGCGGGTGAAGCGCACGCCGGCGGCGATGGCGATGCCCTGGGCCAGGGCCTGTGCATCGGTGCCGCTGAAGGCGACCTTGGCCAGCGCCTGGGCGTCGAGCTTGCGCTTGCCCAGGGTGGCGCTGTAGCGGTAGGTGGCGTGCTCGGTGGCGGCCACGGCCTGGCGGATTGCCCAGGCGGTGTCGCGGCTGGGCACGTCCAGCTCGGTCAGGGTGACCAGGGCGCTGCTGGCGGCGCTTTCCTTCAGGGCGCGGGCGGTTTCGGTCAGGGCCTTGAGGTAGGTGGGCACGTTGAACTTGGCCACCTCGCCCAACCCGACCACCAGCACGCGCGGCGCAGTGACCCCGGGCAGGTCGTACAGGAAGGTGGTGCGGCCGCTGCGGCCAGGGGCGTCGCCGCGTTGGACCAGGGCCGTCAGGCGGCCACCGCTGGCCTGGTCCACGGCCTGGGCCGCGGCGCTGAGCGACTTGTCCGCATACACGCCCACCACCAGGCAGTCGACCGCCGCGGCGGTGGGGATCTCGTGGTTCAGGGCGAATTCCAGGGTCATTGCGCAGATTCCGTGTGAGTCGGTTTCACCAGCAGGCACGTACAATCGCCGGCCGCCGCGATGCTGGATGTCGCGCCGTCCGCCTCGGTCCGCGCTGTTGCGCGTACCGGCACTCGAACCTGTCATTGTAAGGCAACCCCGCCCGATGCCGAAGCTGGACCGTTACCTGTTCACCGAATTCACCCAGAGTTTCCTGGCGGCGCTGATGGTGCTGCTGGTGGTCAGCCTCGGTGGTGTGCTGGTGGATGTGCTGGGCGACGTGGCCGACGGCAAGGTGCCGGCAGGCCTGCTGCTGTCCCAGCTCGGGCTGGCCACGGTGTCCTACCTGCCACTGATCCTGTCGCTGGCGCTGATGCTGGGGTTGATGCTGGCCATCGCGCGGATGTATCGCGATTCGGAGATGCCGGTGCTGGCCTCGATCGGGGTGGGGCCGCGGCGGATGTTGCGCCCGCTGCTGATGCTGGTGGTCCCGATCGTGGCGCTGGTGGGCCTGATTTCGCTGTGGGCCGGGCCGCTGGCGTCGCGCACCAGCCAGGACATGATCGCCCATGCCAACCGCTCGCTGATCGTGTCCGGACTGGCGCCGGGCAAGTTCACCGTGCTCCACAATGGCGGGGTGGTCTACGTGGGCGGGATGTCGGCCGACGGTCGCGACCTGTCCAAGGTGTTCATGCAGCGCCAGCAGGACGATCGGCTGGACGTGGTGACCGCCAAGACCGGCAAGATGTATTTCGAAGGCGAGACCTCGCGTTTCCTGCAGCTGCGCGATGGGTTCCGGGTGGAGGGCCCCGCCGGGGCGGGCAAGGATTTCCGCCTGATGCGCTATGCCAGCAACGAGGTTGCCCTGCCGGACCGCCAGGACAGCAAGGCCGATGATGATCCGGAGCTGCTGCCGACCTCGCAGCTGCTGGACGATCCGCGCAGCCAGGCCAACGCCCAGCTGCATGCGCGCATCACCCCGCCGCTGCTGTGCCTGGCCTTCGCCCTGCTGGCCCTGCCGCTGGCGCGCAGCGCGCCGCGGCAATCGCGCTATGGCCGGGTGATGCTGGGTTTCCTGGGTTACCTGGTGGCCTTCCTGATGATGATCAACGGCACCCAGTGGCTGGCCAAGGACAAGCTGCCGCCCATGCTGGGTCTGTGGTGGCTGAGCCTGCCGCTGCTGGTGCTGGCGGTGTGGGCCTATGGCCGTGATGGGCGCATGCTGCGCCGCCGTGGAGCCCGCGCATGATCCGTTTTACCCCGCGCATCCACGATCGCTACGTGGGCAAGGTGGTGCTGGGCACGGTGCTGCTGGTGTGGGCCGTGCTGCTGGGCCTGGACGTGACCAATGGCGTGTCCGGGCAGCTGCGCGAGATCGGACGCGGCAACTTCACCTTCACCCACGCGCTGGCCTTCGTGGCCTATACGATCCCGCGCCGGGCCTACACGCTGTTTCCCACCGCGGCGGTGATCGGCGCGTTGATGGGCCTGGGCCAGCTGGCCGCCAGTTCGGAGTTGACCGCGCTGCGCGCATTGGGGCTGTCGCGGCGTCGCCTGAGCCTGTCGGTGGCCGTGACCCTGGCGATCCTGACCGCCGGGATGATGCTGTGCATGGAAACCGTCGGCGCCTGGGGCCAGGTCCAGGCCGACAACCTGAAGGGCCTGGCCAAGTACGGCAACGTCACCCGCGGCCGCTACGCCGGCCTGTGGGCGCGCGAGGGCGATGTGTTCCTCAATGCCCGCAACGGCGATCAGGTGATGGTGGATGGCCGGCAGCAGCTGGTCCTGCAGGACGTGCGCCTGTACCGGCTCGATGACGAAGGCCGCCTGGCGTCCATCACCCACGCCGCCACTGCCACCCATGCCAGCGACAGCTGGATCCTCAATGACGTGGTGCGCACCACCTTCGGCGACCGTGCCGTGCAGCAGGACAGGGCTCCGCAGCAGCGCTGGGCGTCCAGGTTGGACCCGGCCGCGCTGACCGCCGCCCTGGGCCAGCCGCGCTACATGGCGGCGGCCGACCTGAAGCGCAGCATCGACTACCGCAGGCGCAATGACCTGGATGCGCGCGACTACGAGGAGATCTACTGGGGCCGCTGGTTCTACCCGCTGAACGTGCTGGCCCTGTGCCTGGCGGCGATCCCGTTCGCATTTGGCAGCCTGCGCAGCGGCGGGGCGGGCAAGCGCCTGTTCCTGGGCATCATGTTCGCGCTGGTGTTCTGGCTGCTGCAGCTGCTGTTCGCCCGCATGAGCACCGCCCTGCGCCTGGATTATCGCCTGGCCTATGCGGCTGCGCCGGTGCTGATGCTGGTGATCTCGATGTGGCTGTTCAAGCGTCGCAGCAGCTAGCAGATCAGCGCGGCGGCCTCGGCTTGCGCACCAGGCGCGTGCCGCTGGCACGGTCGTGCCAGGTCAAGCGGTCGCGGTCCAACCAGGCCCACCAGAAGCCCACTCCCGCGCACAACAGCGACAGCGTGGCCACCGCATAGCGCAGCCACAGGGTCTTCCAGCCGGGGCCGTTCGCGCCGTCTCCGGCGACCAGCACCAGCCGCCACGGCCGCATGCCCAGGGTCTGGCCGCCGCGCCGCCAACTTACCGTGGCGTAGATGCCGGCCACCGCCCAGCACGTCAGCCACAGCAGCCACTGCAGCAGGCTGAAGGGCGGGATGTTCTGGCGTGCGGCGTGGTGGCCAAGGAAGGTGTAGCCCAGGGTGAACGCGGCCGAGACCAGCATCCACAGCGCCAGCACCGGCCAGGCATCGTAAAACAGCGCCAGCAGTCGCCAGCCCAGCAGGGCGCGGCGCGGCGCGGGCAGGGCGAGCGGGGCGGTGTCGGATTCGGCGGACATGGGCCAAGGATAAGGCGAGGGAGTGAGGAGTGAGGAGCAGGGCAAGCGGGCTCGGTGAGCCGGTTGCTACTGGCTGCTCTGTGCGCGTTCTAAGCTACTGCGATGCCATCGCCCGCCGCCCGCCGCCAGGCCATCAACGCACTGCCCGAATGCGGGCCGGCCGATGCCCGCAGCATCGACGCCTTCCTGGATACGGCCTGGGCCGAGGGCGGCCTGGCGCGGGCCACGCTGGACAGCTATCGGCGTGACCTGCAGGGCCTGGCGCGCTGGGCGGGCGGGCGCGCTGGCGTGCCACTGGCGCAGGTGCCGGAGCGTGCAGGTCCAGCGACGGACGGGGCGGAGGTCCAGAATGCCCGTCATGTCGCGCCAGGACAGGCATTCGGGAACTGGCTGGCAACCGCGGACCGTGGGTTGCTGTTGGACTACCTGGCCTGGCGCGCGCGCGCAGGCTACTCGCCGCGCAGCAATGCCCGGCTGCTGTCCTGCCTGCGCGCGTTCTACCGGCAGCTGGTGCAGCGCGGTGCGCGCGCCGACGATCCGACCGCACTGCTGGAGCCGCCGCAATTGCCGCGCTCGCTGCCCAAGGCGCTGTCGGAGAGCCAGATCGAGGGCCTGCTGGACGCGCCGGACCTGGCCACCGGGCTGGGCCTGCGCGACCGCGCGATGCTGGAGCTGATGTACGCCTGCGGCCTGCGCGTGAGCGAGCTGGTGGACCTGCCGGCCAACGCGGTGAACCTGCGCCAGGGCGTGGTGCGCGTCACCGGCAAGGGCAGCAAGGAGCGGCTGGTGCCGCTGGGCGAGGAGTCACAGCACTGGCTGCAGCGCTATCTGGATCAGGCGCGACCGCAGCTTTCGGCCGGCAAGGCAGTGCCGGCCATGGCCGACGGCCAGGTGCCGTTGTTCATCGATGGCAAGCGCCGGGCGCTGAGCCGGCAGGCGTTCTGGGGGTTGGTCAAGCGCTATGCGGCGGCGGCCGGGATCGATCCGGCCAAGGTCAGCCCGCATGGCCTGCGCCACAGCTTTGCCACCCACCTGCTCAACCGCGGCGCCGACCTGCGCTCGCTGCAGCTGATGCTGGGCCACAGCTCGCTGTCCACCACCCAGATCTACACCCTGGTCGCCCGCCAGCACCTCCAGCACCTCCACACCAAACACCACCCGAGGGGGTGAGGCCACGCGAGCCATTGGCTCGCGTGGCCGAACGCCCGGCCATGGATGGCCGGGCCGGGGCATCACCGAGCGCGATGTCGCGCCAGGGATGGCGTTCGTGAGCCCCGACGCGAGCGCGCCGCGCTTTGGCTTCACCCCCGGCCATGGATGGCCGGGCCGGGGCGTCACCGAGCGCGATGTCGCGTCAGGGATGGCAGCGCTGAACACCAAAGCAGCCAGGGCGAGCCATTGGCTCGATGGGCCGGGGCGTCACCGAGCGCGATGTCGCGCGAGGCGGAGCTCTTGCTGCGCGACGCAGCTGTGTTGACGGAGCAACAAGCCCGGATCCGCCCCCTCTCCCCCGCGAGCGGGGGAGAGGGTTGGGGTGAGGGTGCAAAACGCCACCCATCTGCCCACCCCCGCCAGCATTTTTGACCACGTTCGGCATCACCGATTGAGATCCTCGGCAGGAAGGCTGACCCGCCACGGCAACCGACCATCCACGGCGGTCATTTGCCCAGTCCGGTCAACGCGCTGACCATCGCAGCTGATTGACCGGCAAAACACCACGGACCGGTTGCCCGGCCCGTGGACTTACAGCATTGCCGTTAGCCGCCCGGCTTGCCGCGCGTCTTGCGCAACGACTCGCCCTTGAGCTCGATTTTCACGCTGGAGTACACGAGCCGATCCATGATCGCATCGGCCACTGCCGGATCGCCGATGTATTCGTGCCACTTCCCGACAGGCATCTGCCCGGCGACGATGGTCGAGCCTTCTGCCCGCCGCTCGACCAATTCCAACAGATCGGTCTTGTGGCGTTGGATCAGCCCGACCAGGCCGAAGTCATCGAGGATGAGCAACTGTGGCCGGGCGTACTGGTTGCGCACCTTTTCGATGTCGCCGGTTTCGTGCGCGATCGCCATCGCTTCCAGCATGATCGCGGCCCGCTGGTAGAGGATGGAGATGCCGTAGCGGGCAGCATTGACCGCCACGGCGCACGCCAGCCAGGTTTTGCCGGTGCCGGTCGCACCGGTCAGCAGTACGTTGCGATGGTGACGGATCCACTGGTTGGTCAGCAGGTCCGCGACCTTGGCCTTTTCCAGACCGCGCGAGGACCGGTAATCGATGTCCTCCGGCGCTGCCTGCACCCGCAGCTTGCCGGCCTTGATCAACCGTTCGTAGCGCTGCGTGTCCCGCTTGGCCCATTCGGCTTCGACCAGCATCTGCACCCGCTGCTCGAACCCGATGTCGATGAACGCCGGATTGCCAAGCTGGTGAGCGAACGCTTCGGCCATGCCGGTCAGCCGCAGCGATTTGAATTGTTCGATGGTCTGCTGGCTGCTCATTACGCGGCCTCCTTCGTTTCGGTGGAATCGTCGCCTTCGGTGCTGTCGTCGTCCTGATAATTGGCCGCCCCCCGCACGTTTTCATGCGCCGACGCGCTGGACGGCGCCGGAGTGGCCTCGTCGGACAGCGGTTTGTCCTCCAGGCCGCGCACCAGCATCGACTGCAGGGTCTGGGTGGAGATCGCTCCCATCTTCAACGCCCGCAGGCACGCCAAGCTCAACCGATGGGCACCGAACTGACGCTTGAGCTGCTTCAGGCTGCGGAACGCATTTACCGTCGCCGCGCCGGTCGCCCGTTCCATGTGCCGGCGAACGAACTCGACCACTTCTTCGCCCACCGTTTCTGCCCAACCGCTGACCTCGCCATACCCGCTCTCGGCAAAGGCCCGGTGCCGCGGCGTCTGGTGGTCCGGATTGGTCATGATCTGGCCCTTGTCGTAGCTGCGGCAGTGCGTGGCGACCTGCCGCCCGCCTTGGTAGATCTCGATCGTGTCGCGCCGGGCACAGATTTCCACGCGCTCATCGACCAGCCGGAACGGCACCGAGTACCAGTTGCCCTCGAAGCCGACGTGGTAGTCCTTGGCGACCTTCACGCCGATCTTCCAGTCGGCATACACATAGCGTTCCAGCGGCAACGGCCGCATCACCGGCAAGTCAACCTCCTCGAACACCTGGTTACGCGAGCGCTTGTCGGCACCCTTCATCGGCCGGTTGTTGAACTCCTCGACCAGACGGCGAATTTCCGCATTGAGCTCGGCCAGCGAGTAGATCGTGCGGTTGCGTAACACGGCCAACACCCAGCGTTGCATCAGGCGCACGGTGTTCTCGACCGCCGCCTTCTCCTTCGGCTTCCTGGGACCGGTCGGCAGAACCAGCAGATCGTAGTGATCGGCGAAGGCCAGGTAGCTCGGGTTGATGATGTGGCCTTCGCGCCAGCTGACGCTGACCACGGCCGCCTTGAGGTTGTCCGGCGTCAACACTTCCGACAATGCGCCGTAGTATTCGACCGCCAGCACATGCGCCTCAATGAAGTCCGGCAACTTCTGAGACAGCGTGGCGTAGGCGAACGCCTTGCGGCTGACGCCCACGCAACTGACCCACAGCTCCACCGGGCGTTGCACTCCGGTCGCGGGATCAGTGATGCACGGCCGCTTGCCGGAGTAGTCGACAAACATGTGGTGACCGGGCAACCTGGGTTGACGCATCGACAGGCGCAACGAGCCGACATACTCCTCATAGCGCCGGCCGAAGGTGCGTTCGGACATCGCGCCTTGCGGCACCATCTGTTCGTATTCCCGGTGCAGCAGGTTCAAGGTCACGCCACTGCGCGCCAACTCGCGGTGGATGTAGCTCCAGTCCGGTTCGACGAAGGCCCCGCGGGCGCGGGCCTTGCCGGGGTTGAGCATCGCATCCAGTTCGGCCGCGCTCATGGCCTTGACCTGCAACCAATCCAGGTTCAGCTCGCGCAGCCGGTCGCGGTAGCGGGAAACGGTGTTGTGGGACACGTCGGCCTGCGCTGCGATCTGGCGGGCGGACAGGGTGGTCGTCAGCGCTAACTGACAGACTTGCTTCTGGTTGGACATTTGTGTTCTCCATTCATCGGGCGAATGGACGCAGTCGGCCATCGCGGACCTCGCACAGGGCGAGGCGCGACCTTGACAGGCAAGAAGGGGCAGCAAATAATGTCCGCGTCGGGATCAGACGACACGGGTGGTTCGCCGCTCGATTCGAAAAGCCAAAAAGGTCGACGTCATAACGGGGCGTCGGCCTTTTTTGCGTCCGGAATCAGGGTGTTTCGGTTGTCGGGATCAGGTGACGGGTACGCGCTACTCACCTCCGGGCATGGGCCGTTGGGTCGGGGAGAATCGAGGGGTAGCGGTTTGGCCACAGGCGCGCCGGCGACGTGGTCAGCACGGCAGCGATGCGGTCCTCGATACGGCGCGACCGGCACTCGCCGCGCGATACCGAGGCCACGGTCGAAGGCGATACACCGAGATCGCGGGCTACCTGCGTCAGCGAGCTGCCTGCCAGGCGCAGCTTCATCTTGATGCGTTCGTGGCGTTTGATTTCCCGGCGCAAGGCGCTACCCTTCTTACCTCAAATCTGTGGGTCACAGGATAGTGCAAAATTGGGCTCCTCGACAAGCTCCCTCGACAAGGAAATGATTGGCCGCCGTTTGGCGGCCGTCCGCGCCAAGGTGGGCCTCAGCCAGGAGGCTTTTGCCGAAGCGCTGGGCCTGTCCAAGCGCGCCTATATCCACTATGAGCGCGGCGAGCGCGAACCCCCGTTGGGGTTGTTCAAGGCCATCTACGATTTGTACGGGATCGATTACCTGTGGCTGATGTCGGGCACCGACCCGGAACCGCAACAGGCCGGCGTCGAAGGTGTGGATTTCCGGCTGATCGCCAACATCGTGACCGAGCTGGAGCGCCAACTGGCGGCGCTGGGCCGAGAGATGAAACCGGAACACAAGGCACGAGTGATCCGCACGCTCTATCAGCTTGGCCGCGAGCATGGCCAGGTCACCCGCGAGGCGATCGCCAGCGTCGTCGAACTGGCGGTGGCACGTGGACGCTGAAGAATCGCAAGACGGCGGCAAGCCATCGGCGAAGGTGATTCCCTTCGCCACGAGTTCAGCGCCACCTGACTCCGAACCCTCGAAGGAAACCAGCTTTGAGGACTATCTTGATGCAATCGCCGCCGCTGTTGAGGGTTCGGTCTATTCGAAGACGGCACAGGCAGACCGTGAAGCGCTGGAGAACGAGTATACGTTCCATCGCCGATTCGGCTTCACTGTGAACCGGGATCGACGCGCGAAGGTGCTGGAGTTCAAGCATGCGGAGGATGTCACCGATCGCGAGATCCGGCACCTATGGCGAACGACCAACCTGGACTTGAACGGCCAGCATGCACGCATCACCTCCTCGATCTTCGCCGAAGTGTGGGGCTATGTCCTGATCGGCATGATGTGCCTACTGATGTTGTGGGCCTTCTGGGCTGCGCTGCGCATTGGACAGCCCACGTGGAAACATCTTGTCGCGCTGACCGTGACCGAGCTGGTGCTGGTGGGCTTTCTATCTCTTGCCGATTGGATGTACGTGCGGCCGAACCAGATTCGGCGACGGATTGCCCGGGATAAAAAGAACTGATCGGCTGTCGCTTTCAGGCGGCCGTCATACGACGTTTTGATCTGAGCAAGACAGCGATGGTGCGGATCACGCGCCTCTGATCGGCCTTGGGAAGCTGGCGGAAAGCGAGTACCAGATCGATCTCGAGTGGGTCGGCGGCCGAGCCGCCATCGATGCCACTGCCTGGTGGCAGTGGCGTATCCTGATACAGGATCGGGCCACGCCCCGTTGCCAGCCATTCGAATGCAACGCCAGTGATCACGGCAAGCTTTTGAAGGCTCGCCAGCGTGGGCTTGAAACTACTGTCGCTTTCCCAGTTGGAGACGGAGCTTCGACTGACACCGAGTGCTGTTGCCAAGGCCTGCTGCGAGAGTGCCGCTCGGTGACGCGCAATCCGGATTCGTGTTGAAAGATCCATCCATTCCCCTTCCTGTAGCTTCCCTCCCGAAGGATGACAGCACGCTGCCTCCCAGCTCCATCGGAAGATTCTGATGGGCGTGTAGGAAAAATCTGAATTTGCGTGGCTAGATTTTTTGGCGAAGGAATTTTGTCCAAGATCGCTGTCAGTCACCTTCCATGTTATTGATCCATCAAAAATATCTTCAGTCATCTGAACCCAAAATCGAGGCCGGATTTCAAGTCTTACTGTTGACCCTGTTTCCGTGCAGTTGGAAGCTGCGGTCGGACAAACGGGGGGATGTGATCGCATGCCGCAGGGATTGTTCCGCAAGGAAGCACTGGAAGCGAAGCGCATGAGTTGGCTGGGCGGCATCTCGCTCACGCAGCCGCTGCCGATGTGGGTGCTGACTGCGGCGGCGACGGTCGCGGCGCTGCTGGTGGGACTGTTTCTCGCTATTGGCACCTACACCCGCCGTTCCAGCGTGGCCGGGCAATTGGTGCCATCTAAGGGGCTGGCGACGGTGTTGGCGCCGGCCACCGGCGTGGTCAGCCAGTTGGCCGTGGCCGAAGGCGGCAAAGTGGCCGCAGGTCAGGCGCTGGCGATCGTGACCGTGCCGCGGGCCACCGTGGGCAGTGGCGATACGGCAGCCGCCTTGGAGCAGCGCCTGCTGCAACGGCAGGACGGGCTGATGGCGGCGCAGCAGGCACAGCAGCAGCAACTGTCGGCACAGGCCGATGGCTTGCAGGCGCAACTGGCGGTGGCCCGGCGCGAACTGGTACAGATCGAGACGGAGGTGGTCACGCGGCGCCATCAGGTGCGCATTGCTAGCGAAACCTTGGACCGGCTGCGTCAACTGGAAGGCGGTCAGTACGTCAGTGCCTTGCAGATCAAGCAGCAGGAATCCACTGCCTTAGCCTACGTCGGAGAAATGCAAGCCCTGCAGCGCCAAGCCATAGGCGCGCGGCGAACCATTGCACAGATTGAGCAGGCGCTTCGCGAATTGCCAAGCCAGAGACAAACAGTGGAGGCGACCTATGTGCGCGATTCGGCGCAACTGGAACAGGAACGGGTACAGACCGAGGCGCAGGGCGCGCTGGCGGTCGCCGCGCCGGTGGCCGGCGTGGTCGCAACGCAGATGGTCAAGCCTGGCCAGGCAGTGCAAGCCGGACAGCCATTGCTGAGCTTGTTGCCGGGCGACGGACAACTGGAAGCGGAGTTGCTGGTGCCCAGCCGCGCCATCGGCTTCATCGAACCGGGCGACAAGGTGCTGTTGCGTTATCAAGCCTACCCGTACCAGAAGTTCGGCCACCAGCAGGGAAAGGTTACTCAAATCAGTCGCAGCGCATTGAGCGGCGGGGAATTGGGTGCACTGATCGGCGACGTGCGGCAGGGCGAGCCTTTTTATCGGGTCACGGTTTCGCTAGCACGCCAGAGCGTGACGGCCTACGGCAAGCCCGAAGCGTTGAAGCCGGGGATGTTGCTGGATGCGGACATTCTGGGAGAGAAGCGAAGGCTAATCGAATGGGTGTTTGAACCATTGTACTCGCTCAAGGGGAAAGTCGGCGATGGGAAATCCTCTTGATCTATCGAATTGCCAGGTGTGTCCCTGGCCTCATGGCGCAGGGGAACTGCGCTTACTTTCAGAAAGGAGATAGGTAATGAAGCCTTTTGTTCTGAAGCAGCATGATCAGGATTTCGCTGCGTTGCGTGAACTTCGCGCTGAAGAAATGACTCAAGTGTATGGCGGCATGAAGGCTGTTGATGACATCCCCAAGCTCAATACGGTCACTTCCACGCCGAACGGCGACGGCGGTGATGACGGTGCCGATGAGGGCTGATATCCCACTTGGAAGGGGCGGCATGCCGCCCCTTCCTTCATTCATTCCGACAATAAATGCATTGGGACAGATCATTATGGGGAAGCGTGGACGCGCCTTAGTTATTCTCGGAACGAAGACTGATCCGCATGTCAGTCGCGTCAAAGAAGAAATCGAAAAATGTGGTGATACTGACGTCTTCGTCTTCGATTACCACGATGACACACGATTTGCAGTGCAAGTTTCAGATAAAGGAATTGTGCAGATTCGAGTCAATGGTGAACTGCTACCGGAAAAGTATCTGGTCTGGGATCGAAACAAAATTCTGCCCGGCACGGAGCTGTACATCCAAGGGGGCGATGAAACATCCACTGGATACATTGCTCAAGAATGGCGCGCGCTCTATACCTTAGTTTGCGGGTTAAGCGAAAACAGAGTTATAAACTCTCTTGAGTCTCGGCGCTGCATGATAAAGCCCTATCAACAGGTAATCGCTGCCAGCGTTGGCATGGCTGTGCCGGAGACTCTGGTAACTAATGACAAAAGCAGCGCGCTGAAGTTCCAGAGCCAGTGTCACTCTGGAGTCATTATGAAGTCGGTATCTGCCGGCAAGGTTAAACCTGCTGGCGATGGTGGTGAATACATCCCCTACAACGTAATGACGATGAGGGTCGGAGAGAATGATCTGATTTCGGCGTCAGAGATGGAGATCGGATGTTGTCCGCATTTTTTCCAAGAAGAGATCAGGAAGGACTACGAGCTTAGAATTGTTGTCGTTGGTGACCGTGTAATGCCATTTCGTATCGGCTCCCAAAAGAGGCGAACCACCGAAGTCGATTGGCGAAAAGGCATGCATTTGATCGAATTCACCCGATGCGATATCGACACGGGATTACAGGCGAAGATAAAGTGCTTCATGTCAAAGATTGGATTCTTTTCCGGAAGTATTGACATTATGGTCGACCGAGAAGGGAGGCACTGGTTCTTAGAGTGCAATCAGGATGGTGCATGGGGATGGCTCGACGATATCGCATCCGGTGAGATCGCGCGAGCATTCGCCGTTGAGTTTTCGAACAAGCTGGATGCGTTGGTATTGGAACTGACGGATGCCTGACGCACTGGCAGTCGTTAGTATTGATTTATAGAAAAACGGAGATGGGTGAGATGCGCTTGGATGAGGATCCCTGGAAGTTCTCGCGGGTTGCGGCGTTAGGCTTAGTGGCGGCGCTGTCTTCTGGCTGCCGATCGATGCCGCAAAATGGGAATATACCGCCTGCAGTTGGCGTCGCCTATCATACTGTCATACCACCGGGCGCGCCGCGCTACCACCTCAAGTCCGGCGAGGCCGTGCAGATGCCGGTATTGGAGGAAAAAGTGATACCGGAGTTCCCTCCGATGCTAATCACGTCGGAGGACCGATCAGTGCAGATCTTGGCACACCTGGTTATCAACGAGTTTGGCAGCGTGGATCGCGCAAACTTTGAGGCATCAATAGATGATTATGAGTTAGAGCCTTTCAGGGCGTCAATCCGAAAGGCAGTGATGGCATGGAAGTTTTCGCCGATGGTAATCATCCGCACGGTGAGCGATGGCAGGGATAGCAAGATAAAAAGGGAACGAACCGCAAAGCCGGTTAGCCTTTGGTATCAATTCCAATTCACGATTACGAATGGTCACCCGGCAACCACCATCAAACAGCACTCGCCGTCATGAATATAAAAGCTGAAGTGTGCGGTTCGTTGTGTATTGCACTGCTTGTATTGCTGTGGCCGCGCAACGCGATGGCTGCTGAACAACCAAAGGGTGCCACAACTGGTATGCAGGAGTTCCAGGCTGTATACGGTCAGATTGTCAGGGACGAAGGCGAAGGGGTCGCCGAGTATGAGCATCTCCGAACCATCTACAGCACCCTAGAAGGGATGGAGAGAATGCAGGCATCACAGCTATTGTCCATGACCGATGCAGTATTCGGCCGCTATCAGGATGCTGAGAATCATTATTACGCTGCTTTCCCCGCAGGCAAAAAGCCGGGAGAATGCCCAGTCGCGGACGTGATGGCGAAGCCAGCCATCGAAGTGTTACGGAAAGTTACTGCGGATGCACAGATAGTGATGATCAACGAGTCGCATTCTATAGCTGCTACGCGCGCATTTCTCGTTCAGCTGGTACCTACGCTTCGGCAGCTGGGCTTCAAGTACTTGGCGCTGGAGGCGCTTGCCCCGGCGTCCGATGAGTTGATTAATTCCCCACCCATGAAGGCGCTTCAGGATATTTCTATACCTTCCCGCGGGTATCCGCTCGACCAATCCTCCGCGGGTTTCTATTTGCGCGAGCCAATCTATGCGGAGCTAGTGCGAGAAGCGATCGCGCATGGATTCAAGCTGGTCGCATACGAAACGTTACAAGCCAAGTCACGCGACGAACGGGAAGATGGGCAAGCTAAAGCATTGGCTAAGCTTATTGCTGCCGATCCTGAGGCTAAGATTGCCGTGATCGCGGGCTATTCCCACATTTGGAAGGCGGATGGCTGGATGGCTGACAGGCTTCAGAAGGAAATCGGCCGCAAAGTACTCTCCATCGACCAGACATCGCGAGTTTTGGGGTGCGCCGGGAGAATCGCACCAGCCGCGCTCGACTCCTATATCTTGACGAACGCAGACGGAAGGGCATGGTCAAGCATGCCTGACCGCGTGGATGTGACTGTCCTGCATGCGCCGCGCGAGGACGGGCGCACTATAGCATCAGGGTGGCTAACCTTGGGGGGGCGTCGTAAGGGAGTGCAGCCGGATATCACTGCCTGCGCTGATGCATGGCCATGCCTAATATCGGCGATATACGCTGACGAGGATGAGCAAGCGGTGCCGGCCGATAGGGTGCTGCTGGAGGGAGCGAACGATGAGTCTCTGCTCTTCCTCAAGCCAGGGACTTACCGCTATATAATCAGTCCTCATGGTCGTGCAGCGGCTACATATGAGTTGACGGTTCGCTGACGGAAGCCCAGTGAAGCCCATCATCCAGTCCGAAGCTGCGGAGTGCGGCTTGGCCTCGCTGGCGATGGTAGCTGATGCGCATGGCATGTGCTTGGGCCTGCCGGACATGCGCCGTCGGTTCCCGATGTCGCTCAAGGGCGCCAAGCTGGGGCACCTGATCCATATCGCCCAGCAAATGGGGCTCGCGCCCAGGCCATTACGGTTGGACCTGGAAAATCTTGGCAAGCTCAAGCTGCCCTGTATCCTTCATTGGGACTTGAACCACTTCGTCGTCTTGGCCGAGGTCGGCAGGTCCAAGGTCAAGATCCTTGATCCGGCTAAAGGCGAGCGCAGGTTGTCGCATGCGGAGGTCTCCGATCACTTTACCGGCGTCGCTCTGGAACTGACGCCGACCCCCGAGTTCAGGCCACAGAAGGCGGGGCCTGTGGTCACCGCGCGACAGCTAACCGGCCCGGTACGGGGACTGTGGCGGGCCTTGGGGCTGATCCTCGCGCTGTCGGTTGCCCTGCAGGTTTTCGTCGTCCTCGCGCCGTTCTTCATGCAATGGGTCGTGGACCAGGTGCTGGTCTCAGCTGACAGGGACTTGCTGAGCGTGCTCGGGCTGGGCTTCGGTCTGGCGCTGCTACTGCAGATAGGTATCGGCCTGCTGCGCGGCTGGTCAGTGGTTTACCTGTCGTCGCGCCTGGGTCTACAGTGGATGGGCAACGTCTTCGCCCACCTGCTGAGGCTCCCGCTCGACTTCTTCGAAAAGCGCCACCTCGGCGACATCACCTCGCGCATGGGCTCGGTACAGGCGATCCAAAGGACGCTGACCACCAGCTTCGTCGAAGCGATCATCGACGGCCTGATGGCGGTCGTGACCCTCGGTTTAATGCTGGTCTACAGTTGGAAGCTGGCCTTGGTCACCCTGCTAGCGGTGGCCTTGTATTTCGGCATCCGCTTGCTGGCCTACCGCCCGGTGCGCGACCGGACGGAGCAGCAGCTGGTCGCCGGCGCCCGGCAGCAGACGCACATGATCGAATCCCTGCGCGGCATGCAGAGCCTGAAGGTCGCCGGCGAGGAGTCGCAGCGCCGCACCACCTACGACAACCTGATGGTCGATACGGTCAACCACGAGGTCCGGCTGGCACGGATGGGCTTGGGATTCAACGGCGCCAGCCAACTGGTGTTCGGCGTCGAGCGCATCGCCGTGATCTGGATCGGCGCGTTGCTGGCCATGCAGAATGCGTTCTCCGTCGGAATGCTGATCGCCTACCTAGCCTACAAGGATCAATTCGCCCAGCGCATGGGTGCGCTGATCGACAAGTGGATCGAGTTCCGCATGCTGCGCCTGCATGGTGAGCGGTTGGCAGACATCGTGCTGACGCCGCCCGAAGAATCGATGGAACTGCTGGAGGTCCCCCCGCCGCGCGATACCCGCATCGAGGTCGACAACCTGTCGTTTCGTTACGCCGACGGCGAACCGTGGGTACTGAAGGGCTGCAGCTTCACGGTCGAGCCGGGCGAATCGGTGGCGATCATCGGCGCATCGGGCTGCGGCAAGACCACCCTGGTCAAGTTGCTGCTGGGCCTGCTGAAGCCGACGGAAGGCACCATCCGCATCGGCGGCCACGACCTGTACAAGGTCGGCCCGCGCAACATCCGTGCAGTCGTCGGCGCAGTGATGCAGGACGACCAGCTGTTCGCCGGCAGCATTGCCGACAACATCGGCTTCTTCGATCCCAGCTATGACCAGGAGCGTATCGAGGCAGCAGCTCGGCTGGCTGCGGTACACGACGAGATCGTTGCCATGCCGATGGGTTACCACAGCCTGATCGGCGACATGGGCAGTTCGCTGTCGGGCGGGCAGAAGCAGCGGATCATCCTGGCCCGCGCCCTGTACCGGAACCCGAAGCTGCTGTTCCTGGACGAGGCCACCAGCCACCTGGATGTCATGAAGGAGCGTCTGGTCAACGATGCGGTCAAGGCGCTCAATCTGACCAAAGTGATCGTGGCGCATCGACCGGAAACCATCGCCAGCGCGGACCGTGTGCTGGTTATGCAGGCTGGGCGGATCGTGCAGGAACTGCATCCCCAGCTTCAGCAGACACCGACGGCTCAACCGCAACCGACGACTGCTGCTGCTCTCTGACTTCACAATCAGTTTTCATTATAGAACAAGACTGATACCAAAACAGGGTTGTTCAGCCCCTTGCTGGTAACGGTCAGCTCTCTTGCCAGATATGGTCAATCCATATGGCGAGGCTAGGTCAAATGCTTGGCTATATGCATCGGCCCAGGCCAGGCTGCCGGGACGTTTTCGAAGCTGGAACAGTCTGGCGCGCTTTCGTCAGCCGCTTGCGTGAACAGCAAAGCCCCCCTCATCCGCCTTCGGCACCTTCTCCCCCGCTTGCGGGGGAGAAGGGGAGCAACAACAAGCCCGCCTTCGCTCCCTCGCCCCGCGCGCGGGAGAAGGAAGCAACAGCCCGCTGTCCGCGCCCTCCGCGCGCAGGTGGGGAGAAGGGAGCGACAAGCCCGCCTTCGCTCCTTCTCGCCGCGCGCGCGGGGAGTAAAGGGAAGCAACAGCCCGGCTGTCCGCCCGTTCTCCACGCGCAGGCGGGGGAGAAGGGACGCAACAAGCCCGGCTCCGCCCCCCTCTCCCCCGCAAGCGGGGGAGAAGGGGAGCGACAAGCCCGGCTCTGCTCCCTCTCCCCCGCGAGCGGGGAGAAGGGGAGCAACAAGCCCGCCTTCGCTCCCTCTCCACGCGCAGGTGGGGAGAAGGGGCTTGGGAACCACCGCCCCATCCGCCCCGCCCAGGCCCGGGTCATTCATGCCCCGTATGCGAGAATCCGCCACCAAGCCCCGTCGCGGGGCCCCGTGCCGACATGCCGCGCCCGTCCCGGCAGCCGCCTTCGAAACAGGAATCCCCGATGCGCCGTTTCCTCCCCTTCTTCCTGCTGGCCGGCCTGAGCCTGAGCGCCTGCGCCCAGCCGCCGCAGGACGCCGCGGTCCAGGCCAAGCCCGCCAAGCCCGATGCCGTGCCTGCCGCGGCAGCCAGCAACGATCCGGCCGATGCCAAGGTGCGCGCCGCGCTCAGGCAGCTCAATCCGCAAGTCGAGGTGGACTACATCGGCAAGGCGCCGCTGCCGGGCTTCCGCGAGGTCATCGCCGCCGGCCAGCTGGTGTACGTCAGCGAGGACGGCAAGTACCTGCTGCAGGGCAGCCTGATCGATGTCGGCCAGCGCAAGGACCTGATGCAGGGCAGCCCGGCGCTGGCCGGGTACCGCCGGAACCTGCTCAAGTCGGTCAAGGACAGCGACAAGATCGTGTTTGCCCCGGCCAACCCCAGGTACACCGTCAATGTCTTCACCGACATCCAGTGCGGCTACTGCCGCAAGCTGCACAGCCAGATTGCCGACTACAACAAGCTGGGCATCGCGGTGGAATACCTGGCCTGGCCGCGCATGGGCCTGGGCAGCCAGGACCACAAGGACATGATCTCGGTCTGGTGCGCCGCCGACCGCAAGAAGGCCTTGACCGAGGCCAAGCAGAGTGGCCGGGTTGCCGCGCGCGACTGCACCAACCCGGTGAACATGGAATACGACATCGGCCAGCGCCTGGGCATCAGCGGGACCCCGGCGGTGTTCGCTCCGGACGGCAGCCAGATCGGCGGTTACCTGCCCCCGGCCGAGATGCGCGCGGCCCTGGACAAGCTGGCCGCGGCCGGTGCCGGCAAGCCGTCGGGCATGCCCTGACCGGCTTTTGCCCTGCAGCCACCCGCATCGCGAAGCCGGCCCGGCGCCGGCTTCGCTACAATCGCCGGCCCCGTTCCCACGGCATCCTCGCCACGGTTCCCGGACATGATCGTCCTCGAAGGCCAGCCGGCCTTGTCGCAGTTCCGCCGCGCGCGGCTTGAATCCCGTCTGAAGTCCCTCGCACCGATGGTGCGCATCGTGGACACCTGGCAGGTCTTCTTCATCGAGCCACAGGGCGATGCCGCCCCGAACCTGGACGCGCTGCGGCGCATCCTCCAGGCCGAAGGCGCGCCGTCGGCGCCGGCCGATGGCGCGGTTTCGCGCTTTGTGGTGCCGCGCCTGGGCACCCGTTCGCCCTGGTCGAGCAAGGCCACCGAACTGGTCCGCGGCGCCGGCCTGGCTATCGCCCGGGTCGAGCACGGCACGCGCATCGACCTGGCCGGGCTGCCGGCCGATGCCGGTGCCCAGGCTGCGCTTGCCAAGCTGCTGTACGACCCGATGACCCAGTCGCTGCTGGACTCCAGCCAGGCGGCCCAGGCGCTGTTCAGCGCGCCGGCGCGCGGCCAGCTGCAGCGGGTGGCGCTGGCCGAGCTGGAAAGCGCCAACACCCGCCTGGGGCTGGCCCTGGCCCAGGACGAGATCGATTACCTGCGCAGCCGCTATGCCGAACTGGGCCGCGACCCCTCGGACGTGGAACTGATGATGTTCGCGCAGGCCAATTCCGAGCACTGCCGGCACAAGATCTTCAACGCCAGCTGGACCCTGGATGGCCGCGAGCAGGACCGCTCGCTGTTCCAGATGATCAAGCACACCCACCAGCAGACCCCGCAGCACACGCTGAGCGCTTATAGCGACAACGCCGCGGTGGTGGCAGGGCCGCTGGCCTGCCGCTATCGCCCGGACCCGGCCAGCGGCCAGTACCGCAGCGAGCCTGTGCGCGAGTCGGCCTTCGCCATCAAGGTGGAAACCCACAACCATCCGACCGCGATCGCGCCGTTCCCCGGCGCGGCCACCGGCGCCGGCGGCGAGATCCGCGACGA
>LNAP01001599.1_pt1 | contig 23718 bp, 14 predicted proteins | sample 602601 | NCBI WGS metagenome assembly LNAP01 (sample SAMN02440304, study PRJNA202911) | soil metagenome | biome: Subtropical and temperate rainforests or woodlands; isolation source: soil samples (1 kg each in a 20% v/v slurry with milli Q water) were... ...
TCGTGACCGATGCGGTTAGAATTTAGATCCCGCGCAATCGGGTGGAGGAACCGGTCACGTTGTTAGCGAAATGACCGGTCACGATGAGCGAAATACGCACCATATCATCAATGTTCGTCCCGACCACGCTCGTTACCGCAGCCTGACAGATACGCAACTCCAGATTATTCGCACGCTGATTCGCCCGGGCGCTGCGGAGAATCCGTTTCCGGAACGATTGCAGTTGCGCAATTGGCTAATGATTGAATTGCTGCTGGAGACCGGTATCCGTCGCGGAGAGCTTCTGAAGCTCTACACCACGGACATCAATCAGGGTTCTCAGCATGCCTATGTCAGCATCAATGACCGCGAACATGACCCAGGCGACCCGCGCGCTGAAGAGCCTGCGCTGAAAACACACGGACGGACAGTAGGTATCTCCGCACAGTTGTATGAGGTCTACGAGCACTATATCCAGGGCGAACGGCGCCCTCTGCGTGACGGCAAACCGATGAAATTGCTGTACCGCTATCTGTTCATCTCTGACCGAGGTCGCCCGCTGTCGATTCGCGCATTGTCTAACGTCCTCGATCGGCTGTTTATGACCATTGAACTGGCTCATCCGGGGTTGTTGCCTACACTTTCTGCGCATGACTTTCGCCACACCTTCGCCGACCGTTTCTTGGCTTACCTGGTCGAGAAGCGTGGGCATGACCTCGAGCGCGCCACGGACGAACTCCGACGAGTCTGCGGCTGGTCTGATACGTCGGCGATGCCACGCCGTTATGCAAGTCGTTATCTAGCCGAGTCGGCCAACCGCCATAACGCTGAGCGCGCCTCGGCAGCCTGGAGCCGACTTGACAGTTAAGGAGGTTCATCGTGACCAAATCAGCCGATCAAGAACAGGCTTCACCCTCCTCCTCTTTACCGGCTTACGTATTTGAGGGCCCGGCTCAGGTTGCTATTCGAACTCGCACTAATGACCAGCCAAGGTACGTCGATACTCGGCTGAAGGTGTGGACGTGGTACGACGGTGGACTCGCGATGAAAATCGATTGGACTGCACTCCAACTGAATTCGGAGCTAATCGAAATAGGCAAAGGCTTTATGGCCTACGCACTTGAGAAGTATGCGCCTCGAACCGCAGTAATGTTCGCAGATACCCTACGCTTTTTATCTAGTACAAATCTCGCGGCCGGACTTCCTTGGGACTCCCATCAACTGGTCACTGCTCTCGAAGAACTCAAAAAAACGAGGACAGTACTTATAGGGTTTCGAAGGCTTTACCGTTGGGCAATGGATAGAGGAATCAATGGCTTCGATCCAATCACCTACTTAAGAATCAAGGATGTGAAATCAGATCGAGTTGACCCGTATGCGCGAATTTTTCTCTCGCAGTCTGGCTTAGACCTTGATGAGGAAGTTCGGTTGCTCAAACGCATTGAACGATACATTTCATCTGACTCTTGGGAGGAAGCCCAGTTTAATATAGTGCTTCACTTGGGTTTCGAACTCGCACCACGCTCGATTCAATTCCATTCGCTTGACATCGCGGATTTTGAGTTCATTGAAAGCGCTGATCATGAGAAGTACTACACCCTGTGGCTGCCCATGGCCAAAAAGGTCGGCCAACGCAGACCTGAGCGACGGCCCCGCAAAGTTACCTCCCGACTGGGTGAAAAAATCTCACGCCACATCTCGGAAATTCAACGCCGGTTTGGCAGCGACTGCGGACCATTATTTGTCAGTCCTAATGGAAGGCGTCTGTCAGTTAACGAAATCGGTGCAGGCCTCAAACATGAACTGCGTGAAGCAGGGATAGACAAGCCTAACCAAGTAACTATCTTGCTGCGTCATCACCTCGGGCAAGGTTTGGCGGACCAGGGAACACCGGCAGACATGATTGCCGAACTGCTTGGCCACAACAGCACGGTTGCGGCGCGTGCTTACGTCACGGCAACCCCCAACATTGCCCGGATCAAAGAGAAAGCACTCGGCAAGAGTCCCGCCTATCAACGCATTATGCGCAGTCTCTTGACCGGGGAAGTCGTGCAACGCCGCGATACCGCTGCCGAAAGAGCTATCCGAGGCGTGATCGACACCCAGTACATTGGAGACATCGGTGCATGTGCCCTCCCAGTTCATACCCACTGCCCCTACAATCCCGTCTATGCCTGCTACACCTGCAAGAAGTTTCACCCCTTTGCTGACGGCCGCCATGAGCAAGTGAAAGAGGCGCTGCAACGAGAAGCTCAACGGTTCATTGACATGGCAGAACAAGCCGGTGACCTCATTCACAACCGGCCTCTCGCACAGCATCAAACAACCATCCTGGCAGTAAGCGCTACCATCGAGCGCTGCCGGGAGCACACGGAGGGTGCCGCAGATGATGCCATCTAGAGCAAGGCTGAATCTCGAAGGCCTCATTAAACAGGAACAAGCGATTTTTCAGTCATTACCAATTCCAACCCCTTGGGAGTTAACGCTATGGTCGGTCGAGCAATGGCTGCCGCAGCGCTTAAAGCAACCGACCCTAACCTTTGAAACTCACCGACAATCGCTTGAAAAAAATGGCTATTCTGTTCCTCCTAAAGCTGCCCTCCCCTTGGATTTCCAGGATTTTTGCAAGGCCTTAATTGTATATCTGCAGCGCACCCGGAGCCTGAAATTTTCGATGGCGGCTGCATACAATATTGCTGTCCGGCGGCTGTACAACCCTTTGTTTGAACGCGGTGTATCCGACCCCACACAGTTGACGCGCGGCGATTTTGACCGCGTCGTAGCCTTTCTCCGCGAAAGTGGCTACAAGAACCTTTACGACGCGATCTCTCATCTTCAGGTAATAGCGGATACGATTGATAATCTGCAATTAACCGAGATCGCCATCCACTTTGAGCATGATGCAAAACCAGAGAAACGCCGCCACGACTACATTTCATTGCACGATCCTGATCGTGCGGTAAAACAGCGTAAGTCTGATGACAAGTTGCCTTCTCGCGAGGCGATGGAAGCCTACGCCTTATGCTCGAACCATCCGCGCAGTGAGGGCGAAGAAATTTTGCTGCGTGTGATCGATTTGTTGATCGCGACTGGGCAACGGGGTAATGAGGTATCAGTAATTCCCTATGACTGTTGGGTCGAACGGCCAATCAAAGGGACGGCAGGAAAGGTAGTTGTAGATGCCAATGGTAAACCCATAGTCGAATGCGGGATCAGGTATTTTGCGGAAAAGCAATTTCAATCCCGTGTTCATTGGTTCGCAGAAAGCGACGTTCCTTTAGCCAGGCGCGCGGTCGAACGATTGAAGATGCTGACCCAAGAGCAGCGAGAAATCGCTAGGTGGCAAGAAGCGCATCCAGGGCGTCTCTGGAACTACTCACCACAGACAGCAATGGCAGAGGTTGAGGTTCTAGATTGGCTCGGGTTTAGCGAGAATCGAGATACCCTTAGGAATCTCTCTGTGTATTTTTCCCGAAACGGAGTTCACCCCTTAGACGAGACTAGCCATCAGTATGAGGATATCGAGCGTAGATACTTGGCCGGTGATATTGAGCGCCTGCTCGTTCCCAAGCTTCATGGCCATGCAGTATTAACAGAAAATATCGGAGGCAATCTTCATATTATCCTTAAAACCAGCGAAACACTTGCTATCGCTTTTGATGGTCAATTTCGGCTCGGTGGACGTGAAGCGAATGTATTTCGTGTCTTACCACGTGGGGTCACCCTTCGGGACATCAATAATGCGCTGGGCGCCAATGAAGCGTACTCGTCCATTTTTTCCCGCCGATCATTAACCGAATCCGATGGAGCTCCGATTCGGCTAACAAGCCACCAACCTCGACACTGGCGAAACACTATTTACCATCTGACCGGCATGAGTGACGTTCAGCAAGCGTTGGCCCTGGGGCGAAAACGTCTCGACCAGAATGTCTATTACCAGCACACGAGCATTGAAGAAAACACTGCTGCCCATCAGGAGTTCTTGGCGTTCAATAGCCATCACGAGCGTATCGACTTTCTACATAGCGGCATAAGAGATAAGCGCATTCAGGGCGCCTTGGCCGACAGTTACCATGCTTTGCTGTCAGATAAAGGCACGACCACAGCAGAAGCATTCCTTGCCGTACACGCCACGGCGCTGCATGTGACACCCTTTGGAGGTTGCATTCACGATTTCTCCCAAGCGCCCTGCCCTAAGCATCTTCAGTGCTGGAACGGCTGCTCGCATCTCCATCTGATGGGCACTCCATCCGAGCGCGCCAACCTTGAGAGACAAGCCGAGAATTTGACTACCGCAATTACCATCATGCGCGATGCCGGCGCCGGAGAGGCAGGCAGCGATGTATGGCTGGCGGACCAAGAGGACAAGCTCAACAATTTAAAATCCGTCCTCGCACGCGATACCAATGCAGGTGTGCAGCGCGTGTTTCCAAATGGGCGTCCGATGACCATTGCGGACACGGACAAACGGCACAGCTCGGTATCAGATGATTAGAGGTGGCCATGGTGGAACGGCAGATCTTGAGGGGCGGCACTTTAGATGAGGCGATCGACGCCCTCCTGGCTCAAATGATTAGTTTAGGGCTGGAGCTCGCGCCTATTTCACGCCCCGAAGTGCAGCGTAGATTGGGCCTGACGAGCCGAGCGACCTTAGTGGGAGATCGTGGTCGGCGGATCGAGTCCGCCCGTATCGCACAACTGAAGGAAAGCGGAAGAGATCCAGACGGTGCCCGCCGGCGAAGAAGCCTTGAAGAGCGTATTGCTAATCTACAGGCGGAGAATGCCGCCCTGATTACACAGCGCGATAGGCTCTACGAAGCGCTGTCCGTAATTGCGCATAACTGCCTATTGAAAGGGTTGGACGTCGAAGGCGTACTGGAGCCGTTGCGAAAGCAGTGAGCGGATCATCACTCACCTCCGTCTGCACGGACTTGGCTGAGCAGCTCATCCAAGTTTGACCGAGTATTTGAACGCATCAGACTGCTATGGGCACAACCGGAGGTGAGGCAAAACTTTCCGATTTCGGACTCACTGCCCCACATGAGAGTTGCGTACTACCTGAGATCGTTACGGACCTGCTCAAGGATATCTTCGAGCTTAATGTCTGGGTCTTTCTTAAGGTAGCAGGCGACGATGACGGATACCGGATGCACCCCAATTGTGCCTGCCAGCTCGTCGACCTTCTCTATGGTCGCACCTTTGATACCTCTCTCCAGCGAGCTCAAGAACGTACGGCTGCTGACCAAAGCAAAATCTTCCTGAGTTAATCCTCTGCTGATACGCAAGGCGCGAAGCGCTAACCCAAAGGCTTGTTTTACTTCCATTTGCTTTACTCGCAAATGGAAAGATAAGGCCTTTTTTGCACTCTATAGGGCTACAACCTATAGTGTTCATTTGGAGGTTTTTTATGTTTAGAACTTATCGGCGAGATGCAATGATCATTTCTTCCCAGTTGGAGCCGGACCTCCAGCTGTGGTCGTGCGTGGAGCAGATTATTCCCCTGCCATGGTTTTATCTCACAGTCCTGAAATGCGGTGGCGATTCCACATCGCGACACATGCTCATGGTTTCCGACGTTCAAACGTTGGAAGATCTGAGCTTGTCCATGTCAGCTAGTGTGGCAATCGAGTCAATTCTCCTCGCCACACCGCCTGCCATGAATGGCAAAGAGAGATGGCTAATGGAGCAGCTCACAGAAATAGCATACGTTCCGAAGTCAAAGGGCGCGGTCCGTCACTACCGATTTAATGTCAAAGAGGGCGCGGTTTACACCAACTCATGTGACCCTGGACTGGAAGTAGAGCAAGGTAACATCAGCAGGGTCGTGATCTCGCTATGCTCTTGATTTATGCCACTTGGTTCGCCCGTCGCGCGCCTGAGGCATCAGCCCGCCCGGTTGGCCGGACGGTTTCGCCGCTTGGGTCGTTTTCAGTCCTTCACGACAGATTGCCATCGGCCAGTTTGCAGACATTCATAACGCAGAGGTTCAGCCGCAGGCTTGCTGGAGCGAAGCGGTGGCAAGGCAGTCTGTCGGGACTGTTTGTCGGATACAACTATTCGCACCATACATCGCACTTTTCGCGTGTTCTCAGGTTAAGAAGCTCTGCGCTTGAGCATGCACCGAGCGGACTTCCCGCTAAAAATAGAACTTCGTCTCCTTCTTCCCATCCCAGGCAATACGTTTGTGCTTCAAATTTTTCTCCGTTGATGATGAAAAGCTCATCGTTGTGAGCTACCTCGATTTCATAGCTCCCACGCCCAGAGTTTCTGCTTGGTGCGCTATAGCCCTGACGCGGAGCAGGGGACGTTGCTGCGCGTGGTTGTGGGGAGGCGGATTTGTCGCCACGAAGAGCAGCCGATTCTCTTTGAACGCATGCCAGGAAGAGCGAAGGCCCCAGTGATGTGGAGCAGAAGCTTGACAACCATTGCTTTTGTTCTTCGGTAAGAGACGAAATGTTTGGCATCCCGTCTGCCAGTGCAGCCTTCTCGCGGTTGAGGCAACTAATGGTAAGAGACGGACCGAGGGAGTCGGAGCAGCTACTTATGACCCACGCTCGTAGATCCGGCTTTAGGCTTGATAGGTCTGGTTTCCCACGCGATGCAGCTGATGCTTCCCGCACGACGCAGCTAGACCAGAGCGATGGCCCGAGGCTCCGAGTACATGAGCGATTGACCCAATCGCGTGCGTCGGGAGAAAGCTTAGACAGGGCTGCCTCGGGATCTTGAGCAATCGCTGAGCGAGCGACCAACATCGCAAGAATAGTGAAAAGCTTAGCTTGTAAGCGCACGTGCTTCCCACGACAAAATGCAGCGTGCTTATTCATCGACGCAACCCATTCCTGACGCACTGCAAGTAGTTCACAGGTTCCGGACTGATGTCATACCGGTTAATTCCCCAGCAATCAGCTTCGAGGCTGCTAATCCAGACAACTTCGTCGGATGGGATTTTCTCGATGAAAGCCATCACTGCACCGTATGCAGTTCCATGGGCGAAGGCATGCTCCGCAATCGCGTCGTTGCAGAGAGTTTCGATTTTTCTGGTTTGTTTGTTAAAGCAGCCATGAAACCCGAGGTATGATCCAGGAGCGGCTACATGCTCTCGTCCAGCAATGAAAACAATTGCGGCGCAAGCGGAGATGCACCTCCCGCCTGGAGCTACATAGGTATTTAGATAGTTGGCATCGATAATCCCGGATAGCGCAAACGCAGCTGGAACACTCCCCCCAGGGCTTTCCAGAACCAATGTGTAGTATCCATACGAATGTTTGGCATTCGGCGTCAGAGCAGCTTTGAAGCGAGTTGCATCTCCAGCCACAATCTCTCCGCGACCCAGGATTGCGGGTTCGCCTTTCATGGCCACCAAGTCAAAGGTCATCGCAGACGAGCACTCACAAGCAAGTGACCATAACGAGATTGCGACTAGCTGCGCCACAGCCGCTCTCATGGTATTCGATTCATTTCGTCGCATAAGCGTCCAATTCCTTATAGACGGCAAACCGTGTCGCGATGGCGTGTCGTATAACGCTTCTTGTCGGTCTGTAAGTCCTTTTCTAGCTTAGACGTGAAAACGGCAAACGCGAAACTGCCCAGAGAGAAACACGAAATGGTGATGGCCAGTCCTACTGCCTATTAGCTTCGAAAGAAACATCGGTGATAATTCTGATTTGTGATTTTTTGGCCATCCGTCCGCTCCTAGCCGTTTTCTGCCCATCGTGATAGGCAGACAACGGCCAAAAGCAGTTAGTCGTTATAGCTCGCCAGAGGATGGTTTGTGAATGGCTCTTACTGAGGCTAGACTTGCTGATGGCTTATCACCGTCAGCTCAGAGAGAAGCAGGAGTAGTGCATTAATCTACGACTTTACCTCACTCTCTGTTCCATAGCTGCCCGCTGATCCCAGTATGCTATATTATCTACCAAGATGGTGTCCTCAAATGCACCAGAATATTTTTTCTTATAGTTGAGCCTCAGGTAATACACATGCACAAAGTTGAAACATCAATAATCCTGGACAAAGAAAGCCCACTATCAACAGCAAAGGCAAATAATGGAACCATTGAGCTGGATGCAGAAAATGAGCTTGCTGTATATATCATAGCGTGTAGCAAATCACTCAGCTCCATACGCTCCTCGATGGAAAAGGCTAGGCTATCCGTGGCGTTGTTAGATGCTGGTTATTTGGACTCAATTACTGCTGAAGATCAGTCAAAAAGCGCCTATATAGAGATGCTAGTAGAAAACAGCATCATTAGAGTTCAATCAATTTATGATCGAGTCCTAATTTTCACCAATAGAATCCTTGATCTTGGAATTAGCAATGAGTCAATAAATCATAACCTATTAGTAACGAATGAGAACGCCATTAAATTTGGTTTAGACGGAAAACTTAAAGCCATTAACAAGGCATGCGGTGAATATAGATTTATCAGGAATACGGTAATACACCATGATCGCTACACGGAAGAACAACTTAGCCAGCTCACACTAATTATCGACGCAGATCATTTATCTAAAGAGGCAGGAGGAGAACAATTTATCGACTCGAATATCCTGAATGAAATCACTCAAGCCTACCTGAATACTAAAAAAGAAGAGCTGGGCAAGTATTTGGACGGCATAGAAAATAGTTTGTTTGGTTTATATGATGCCATTCTGCCCGTATATTATCACTACAAAGATAAGCTCCGGGCCAAATAATGGCGTTCCAATCAAATCAATTTAGACATCAAGCTATAAATTATTACGAAGATATTAATTTTCACTTAAGCCTCATGCCTTATGAACACTGACTGGTAAAAACAACCTAAAAATTACAATTCTACGTAAATTGTAGATCGACTGAGTAGCCGAACGCATCCAGAGTTCACGGTGGAGCGCTATTCAATCTCTGGTTTTCATACAGCTTGGGGTGAAAACAGTCCGTGTGATTGGCAGCTATCAACCCATAGCTGCGATGGCGACAGACAGAAATGCGACCAACAGCGAACATTTAATTCCGACAATTAGTAAATCCTCAACTTTTCGGCGCAACCATTAAAAAAAACCGTTTCAACCCTCTCCGTCATCACCTACCAATACCGATCTACCCATCGAGATGTAGTGCTCTCTCATGAGCTTTTGATGAGCCCGATTAAGTTCCACTGCTTCCAAATCGTTTTCATCCTCCACATCCGGGTTAAAATCTCCACCTATTATCATGGCATGCTCTGCCTTCAATAGCATTTCGTCAAACATATTAAGATTCAAATTCAACCAATTACTAAACTCAGCATAACTCTCAACAACCTCCTCCCCAGCCCGGACTTTAAACAAAGATTTTACACACATTGGGTATCTATTTTCCTTGGCTCTCTCAATGGCCGCAAAAATCATCCCAATAAACAGCTGCCCGCTAAATCGGAATGTAAATTCATAAGGATCATCTCTTAGCCCATACTTTATGCGCACGGACTTAGAGTGCGAAAAATATCGCTTTACAAGCAAATCTGCGCGCACCTGATACGCTTGAAGCATCTCGTTCTGAATTATATTCTTAGTCCGCCCCCTTAACTCATCAAAAGTAACAAGCTGGATATTTGTTTTGAGTGCAGCCTCAATCGCACCAGCCTGAAAGCCATTTGCAGAAATTAAAAAACCCTTGTCAGCACCAACCTCATCAACTATTGAACGCAACGCTAGAACCTTTTCCTTAGGGACATTGCTTTTCCAGCATTTAGCTTCTACAACCCATTTAATATCAGCACCTAAAAACTTCGTAACCACCAATACATCTATGTCATGCTGAGTCCTGACGCCATCTAGTGATACATTTGTCCTAGCTGATGCACCTAAGCTGCGAAAGTGCTCAGCAATTAATTCTTGAAACTCATACCATTTCTTTGTTTTTTGCATACGCCAATCCGTCTATCGACGTGGGTTAATCTAGAAAATTATATGAAAACACATTATTTTTCCAGTGCAATTTAGATACATCTTGAGGTCTTCCATGAGTGTTCAAAGATAGTCGATTACCCCCTTGCTGAGTGGCGGCTTTGGGTCAACATTGTTGAAAAATTTCGGGGCCGTGGCGGCAACGGGTAGCTAGCTCAATGGACGTGATACCATATTGCCACTTTTGAGCCAAAATAAACGCCGCATCAGGTAAAACACCATGGACGACGCTGCAGAAACGCATTCAGAAGTATTTCAAAGCTGGCAAGACCATCTATTCAATTTCAACCTTGCTGTCCCGGCGATCGGAACGCCGGGGCTTCGTAAACCCCAGGTGGCCGCGCTGTATGCCAGCCTCGGGCATCTCATCGTTGACCCCTCCTCCACTGCGACTGTCGTGATGCCAACCGGTACTGGCAAGACAGACACAATGCTTGCCCTGCTCATCGCTGGGCGCCTGCCCAAGACACTTATTCTGGTTCCTTCGGATGCACTCAGGACTCAACTGGTCAACAAGTGCAAGGAACTGAAGAAGCTGCGAGAGATTGGCGCAGTGTCCAACACCGCGCTAAACCCCGTCGTAAGCGCTATAGGGTCTGGAATGTCGGCGGATGACGTCTTACTGCTCGCCGATGCGAACATCATTGTTGCGACCCCTCAAGCCCTGCAGCGGTTTAGTGAGGAAGCAATCCAAGCATTAGCGGGACTATGCAGCCACTTGGTCATCGATGAGGCGCATCACGTTGCTGCGCTCACCTGGAACAGGATCAAGGCCGCGTTCAAAGGCAAGCCGTGTATCCAATTCACTGCCACTCCGTTCCGAGAGGACAATCAGGCTCTAGAAGGTAGGATCATCTACAACTACCCTCTCAAGGATGCGCAGAACGACGGCTATTTCAAACCTATCGAGTTCCACCCCGTTCGGGAATACAACCTGGACCTTTCCGACCAAGCTATTGCAGACAAGGCTGTTGAGCTGCTTAGGGCCGATATCGAGGATGGTTACGACCATCTTATGATGGTGCGTGCGAAATCGCAGAAGCGCGCTGAGGCACTTTACGAAATCTACAAGCAGCACGGTGATCTCTCGCCCATCCTGATACACAGCAAAGTGCCAAACCAGGCCAAGCTCCTCGGTGAGATCGTCCAGAAAAAATACCGGATCATCGTGTGCGTGGACATGCTGGGCGAAGGCTTCGACCTGCCTGAACTTAAAATCGCTGCAATCCATGATCAGCACAGAAGCCCTGCGGTCACGCTTCAGTTCATTGGCCGGTTGACTAGGGTGGATGATTCACTTGGGGATGCCAAATTCGTCGCCAATATCGCCAACCAAAAGACCGACCACCAAATGGCCGCACTTTATAAGGAGAGTGCCGACTGGGGATCTGTTATCCGGGATGTGAGCCACGAGAAGGTCAGCCGCGAGATCGAAAAGGAGACCTTTACGGACCAATTCTCCGATGACGACGATGCCGCAGAAATTTTTGGGCTAAACCCTAACCCGAAAATCAGTGCAGTCGCGTATCACGTTGGCCTCGAACAGTGGAGGCCGGAACAAGCGCGAAACATCACTCACCGCAGAGAGAAACTCCAGTACTTCTCGGTCAACGAAGAAGCGGACACCATCATCATGGTGACCCGTCGAGTGACGACAGTCGGGTGGGCGCTGACAGAGGAAATCGTCGACACCAACTGGATCTTGTACCTTGCGTACTACAACAGGCCCGAGAATACCCTTTTCATCCACACCTCGGGCGATGACACACAGGCAACACGCTTTCTAAACCTCATTGCCAAGGATGCACGACGCATCAGTGGCGAACCCGCGTTCCGCACGCTCCACGATATCAAACTCATGAAACTGCAGAATGTGGGCCTGTCACGGGCTCGAAAGGATCTCAGGTTCACCATGCATGTGGGGCGTGACATCAACTCCGTGATCGACGAGATTGAAAAAGGCAACGCCAAGAAGTCGAACATCTTTGCCACTGGTTTCGAGCTGGGAGAACGAACGACGGTTGGCTGCTCCCACAAGGGCAAGATCTGGGAGATGAACTCCTCGCCAATCAATTATTGGATTGAGTGGTGCAAGCGCATTTCCAAGAAACTCAACGATGCGACGATCAACCCCATCGACGTGCTCAAGAACGTGATGCGTGCGCAAAAGATCGAGGAGAACTGGCCAGAGGGGCTTTTCTTCGCGGATTGGCCAGAGTCGATCGCCATTGAGAACGAGCAAAAAATTGCGCTGTATTTCCAAGGAGAGGAATTCAACCTTCTCGACGTGCAGCTCGGTAAACCACAGCGCGATGACGAACTGACCTTGAGCATCCCTGTGTACACCTCAGAGGTCGACGGCAGTGAGCGGTTGATCACTACAATTTTCATCAAGCTTTTGGTGGATGCGTACAAGACCTACTGCCCTGGCTTGAAAATTATCTTCTCTGAGGAGGAGCCGCTGGAAGCTTATCTGGACGCAAATCCTCTTGTACTCCTTGGTGTCGATGGCTCGATGGTAGAAGGGAACTATCGTTATTTCTCGCCCAACAGTTTGGACGTCAAGCTGCCAATTCCGCTGCTGGAGGCGTGGGACTGGGGAACCACGAAGATCCACCAAGAGTCGATGCGTGCTGACAAGAACATGGACACGGTGCAAGGCTTTACCTACAGCAAAGTCGCAGATGACTACGCTATCGTTTTCAACGATGACGGCAAGGGCGAAATCGCGGATCTCGTGGCGATTCGAGAAAATAAAGGTGTCATCTATATCGACCTCTACCACTGCAAGTATTGCCCCCAGACTAAGGGGGTAGCAGCGCCTGGAGCCCGCGTTGATGATGTTTATGAGGTTTGCGGCCAGGCATCGAGGTCGGTGAAATGGCTGTATACCGGAGAGAAGTTCTTCGACCGGCTGATGGATCGCTACCAGAAATCGCTTCCTAAAAAATTCGATCGGTTCCTCAAGGGCGACCCCCAGCAGCTTGAGATACTGCGCAACAAGTGCCACGACCATGAGCTGATCTTCAAGTTTGTGATCGTGCAGCCAGCGATCTCGGCGAAAAAGGTCTCAGATGCGCAGCTTGCGGTGCTGGGAACGAGTTACTCGTACATCAAGAGCATTTCGGGCTCGGACATAAAGGTCATAGTCAGTCCTTAGAGTTGCTCCAGCCAAAGCGATGTACCACAGCGGTCGCAGCGTGACGCGCTGTTTGGGTGACAGTGCCTCGTTTTTCCGCAAGTGGCTGTCGCTTTACCTGCATCAGCCCCCAGCGGCGCTGCCGGATATGGAGCACAAGAATTGGACAATGACGTGATGTGTTGCGAACACCCGTAACGCACTAATAGGTAATTCCATCACCAGCGGGAGGGACCATAGCTAGCAGCTACGGCCCCTTTTGTTCGCTAGCGCTTGAGCAATCCAAGCGTCCCTACTGTTAGCACGCAGTATAAAAATACCTAGGCACTCAAATCAGGTGCAACTCGGTCATAGCACACATAATCGCTGCCGAAATCAGCAAGCTTGATGTTCTCAATTGGGGAAAGGTGCTGGATCAAACTCGTAAACTACGCTTCCCCTTCCAACCGCTCGAAACGCTCCGGCTCCTTTTATGGAGAAAGGGTTGGCAAGGAGTGTAGGAACCATTCGAGCGGGCTCACCTACATTGGCTATATATAAAATCCGGTACTGATGCTCCCTATCAGCGCGATAGCGTTGTGCGGCGAAGATCTCGGTAGGGCCCATCTCAAATCTCATCGGGTTTCCGGTACTAGCTTTAACCTCGTAGTAGTACGTGCGGCTTTTAGTCGCTACGATGAAATCGTACCCCAGACTGTCCGAACCACCGCTCGTATTAAGTATTCGATCACGATAGCGGGATACCCAGATGCTTTCGTCGACTGATTCGAGTTTGTGCCGGCGAAGTAGCCATTCTCGAGCCCACAGCTCCCCTATCAATCCAACCGCAAGTTTCTGCTCGTCAGACATCCCTGTCTCGGGCAGCTTGGGTATACCCGTGCTTCTGCCACCGCCCGTGGCTGCGCTTACTTTGGAAAAATCCATCGCTTGCAGCGTCGCTTCTTTCGATGAGACGTGATTCAGAGCAGGGGCTTGTGCCGCGGCTGCAGCGACTGCGTCAGCGATGCCGATGTACCCATCAGTGACCGCCGACATGGTCATTCCATCAAACTCTACCTGCATCCGCCGACGTTGGTGTTCGAGCCGAATGCTAATGGTCCGCTCTTCGTTACTTGTCATGTTATCTGCGGACAAGCCCCAATACGCCAAATCCGTACTTGCGATTTTCCCCACCGGCCAGAACCCGTCCAGGGATAACCAGTACACGATCTGATCGTCATCCAGCAGTCGAAAGTCCAGCCAACCACTGTCTCGCGCACGTGCAATGCAGGTATCGCGCGCGGTGTCGGGACTACTCCATACCTGACGCACTTGAGCGGTTGTAGCTACCCCGGCAGTACGAATACAAGCCGACAAAATCGGAGCGTACTTGATCAAAAAGCTGCGTAGGTTTACGCCGTTTGACGTCCTACATTCGGTCAATGTAATGCTCAGCGGCACATCTGGTGTGGCAGCGGGTAACTCGCCTTCAATCCAGCGATCTATTTGAGCATTCATCACATCAACGGGTAGCTCGTCATACGTAGTGAACCACGTCGGATCAGGCGAAATGCTAAGCACCCCTTCCCTTGCTGCCGCGTATGCTTCTACCCTCTCTTTGCGGTCGAATGCTCCTGCGGTTCGCTGACGCAGGCGCTCGACGGTGGCAGATTGTTGCCGGCGTAAATGCCGTATCCAGTCATCGCGATGCATATGCTCATTGCTGACGAGCTTGTACCGGTTTCCAAGAACGGAAATGGCTGCATTGAGTTGGCCTATCGGAATCAAGAACTCCGACTTCAAATCGGACAGATCCACAAGATGAATCATCCGCGCCTCCAGACTAGCCAGAGGTATTCCGAGGTCGAGGGCCAATGCGTCGAATACAGCGTGCAGAGCTTCATCCTGAGGTTCGCTCTGTAGCGAAAGCTCCCGCAGACGTGCCGTGGTAGGGGGCGATCCTTTGCAAGCAGAAAGTGGGATCGCAAGATCGAGCATTCCGACCAGATCACCACTGGCGAGAATGCGTGTTTGACGGATCGCGTCTAGTTCGACACCTAGAGCAGAAGCCAAAACCAAGTCATTCGGTGTTTCTTCATTCGCATCCCGCAACGCGGCTGCGAGGCGTAACAAGGCCGCATCGAGGCCATGCGCCAACTCGCGCGCACCCAGAGCAACTGCCAACTGCGCCGATGCTCCCGCAATATGCTCTAGCGTCAAGGGGCCTTGCTCAACTTGAATTATCAGGACCGGGCTACTGCCTCGATTGAGTACGAGTGAACCACGTAGTGACGGAGGCATCGCTACCCATCTATCACCATGTGCGATTTGAATCTTCTGTCCGCTGACCACTTCCAACGACAACGCGGTGCGTCGAATCCGCCCAAGCGTCTTCTGTGTCGATTGCATGAACGCGCTGCTCTTATGCTCTGCAACGCAGACGAGGAACTCTACGAACCATGACCCAATGATTTCACTCAGTAGACGACTTGGCGTACTGTCATCGAACTTGATGCCATCCACGTACACCTCGGCCGGCTCTTCAGAAATGCGACGAAACCTTCCTGGCACACTGGCGTTGACCCAGTTCCACGTGGCTGCTGCGTCCCCGGGCACGAAATCGAAAATAGGCTCGCCGACCTCTACCAATAGCTGTTTCTTTACCCCGTCGTGCTCATCATCAAAGTAAGGAACGATGAGCTCTCCGCTCCCTCTGACCACGACTCGAATCTCATTGCCTATGAGCACCGGAACAGCAGTGCCAGCTTCAGGAGTACTCTTCTTGCGAGCGTTGACCCACTGACGCCTAAACAGCTCCTGGAATCGTCGCACGTCACGAATATCTTTGATTCCCCAGGACGCTGATTCGACAAGTGCCAACAAGGCTCGCCCTGAATCTTGCTCATCATTGAAAACCCCTAATTTCGCTTGGCCCTGAAGCCATTCAAGCGTTTGAGGATCAATCGCCGTGGCGACCTGGTGCGCCACAAACTCTAGAAAACGTGGGGGGCGTTCATCCTCGTTGTCGAAGTACCATGCGGCGGAGGGTCTGACGAATCGCAGTTTGCCTCCTGCACGTGTCACCGGCACCCACTCAGCGCCGGTCAGGAACGCGTAGAGAGGTGTTGATAAGCGGTGTGCCTCTGCTACGCCATCAGCCCGTACTGCGCGGAACGTACGGTGTTCTTCTCCAAACGCTCGCATGGCCATCGCAACCTGTACTGCGTAATCCTTCCGGACTTCAGTAGAGAAGGATTCATATTCAACCTGACCAGGAATACGCCAAGGCCGCAGTTCTGCACGGTACTGTCGCGAGCCATACATTCGGGAACAGTCCTCCTTAATTTGCGTGCGCAAATGAGATCGTAATGCCTCGGTCAGTCCAGGCAGCTCAAGCGTAACCGCCGCAGGCAAACCGCCGGGATAAGCAACAGGTCCTGAAGTGATGCTTTCACCGCCCACGGGGCGCAGGCAATCAACCACTCCACTAGCTTTGAGAAACCGAACCCAATCGGACTGGGCTCCATGCCGAATCGGCCACGCAACGTATTCAGGTAATAGTCGCGTCAGGGAGATTTTCATGTCCTCTGAGCCTTCGGCAGTGATCCGAAGCAATGCGCGTAATTTGCTGCCGTTAGGTACCTCCCAGCCGGCGCCAAACATTGCTGTTTTCGCGTCAACCCAGCCGTCGGCTGTCGGCACAAAAAAATCGGCTGACCGCGTCTCTTTGTCTGAAAGCGACCGACCACTGCTCCATAACCGAAATGCCCATTCAAGCGCCTGTTCGCGTGTTCGATCTGAAGTGGTGGAACGAGTCACACCAGCAAGGGTGCGTAACACATCACGAGTGTCGTACTCGCGAGCTAACTTGCCGGCTATGAGGAAAGAGCGGCCAGGTCGATGACCACCATCTTCCTTTAACCAAGGTATATCTCGGCTCAATACCGCGAATCCCTTGCGCAGCGTTTTCGGGAATTGTTCCAAAGGCAAGGATTGTTTATTAGCGTCGTCGTCGACATCTGAGTCGACAGACAGCACCGGTGCAAAATAGACATCTGCCGCCCGCCGACTACGACCAGTACTATTGTTGGGAGGCAGCTCGCTACTGACCAGGTCACCACTCACGCTAAGCAGAAACTTCTTACCGAAAAGGGACGAAGCATGTCCAGTCAGCACTGTAGACACCTCATCGTAAAACTCAGCCCACCGCTCCGGGGGAGCTGTTTGCTCATGCATCTTTACGGCGATTCTCTCGACCCAGTTTGCGATAACACTGACTGATGGTTTGAAGTCGGCTTGTCGGAGTCGCATGTACAAGCGATCCAGCGCAGCTCTCTGAGCAGATGTGAGCGAATCGACTAGAACCCGCCCCTCACCGATCTCATAAATATTCTTAGACGATAGGCATGCGTCGCGCGGGGCAATCCATGAATGCGCTTCGTTAGGCGATGCCCAAGCAATCGTGTCGTGTTGCCCGCGTACAGGTAGGAACTCTCGATTCAGGATACCTTGGCCATCATCGCCCATGCCGTGCTTTATCGCGTGTTGATACGCTTCGTCCCAGCACAAAAGACTCACGACTGCACTCGGAGCCTGTGACCAGCCGCTCTTGACCAAAAAACCAATTAGTTGGCAGCTTAACCAGGCGGCCATTCGCATGAAGAGATCGTTAAGACCGATCGATACGTCGACTGTTCGACGATCCATCTTCGTGTAGAAGTTGGCATTGATATAGCCAGCGAATGGAGCCTTGCCTTCCGATCCAAGCGGCAGGAAGCAATACAGTCTACCTGACTCCAGCGGTGTAACTAGCGGTACGGCGACACTGATACGAGCGATACCGTCCCAGTCCCTCCAACTCTCAGGTATCTCGCCCTTCTCTAGGCTCTGTTGTAATGCTTTCCTGAACAAAGAGTCATCGATATCCCAATGAGCTGCAACAAACTCAGCTTTGCCGAGGCGAAGCTGAGCCACAGTGATTGGCGAGTCCACCTTGAAGCCCTCAGGCCTAAGAGACCAGGTCTTCCCTACTGACCTCTCCAACACGAAAGGTTCATGATCGTCTGTCCCGGAATCGAGAGAAATGCGTCCGACCCGATCCAGAAACAAGTGAAGCGGTGTGGTGAGGCTCATCAGCACTTCAAACTGTGTGCGAACGGTTTGGAGCGCCTCTGGCGACTTCAGAGGTAAGCGAACAACAGTGGCAAAGCCAGCCTCGGCAAATCGTTTAACGTTCACGCCAGGCTCGGTGGGAACAGGAATATGCCAGCAAGGCAAGTTGCGCTCCATTTCCTCAGCGACACTGTCCGAATGGCCCACTAGGTGAGCACGCAGGTCATCAATTGTCGCGAAACGGAAGCAAAACCCATCGAAGGTGTTGCTTCCGCCCTCGCCCTTTACTGAATAGATTTCAGGCCAATTACACACCTGCAGGACACTTCGAAACCCAAGCCCTTTATTGCCAATGCCCACATTCACCGGCTTGCTACTCAAGGCGATGTTGGTGACTGCTGTTAAGTTTTTACTGGTAAAGCCGGTGCCGCGATTCGCAACGTAGAGGCATCCATGGCCTTCCGTGACATCCAGCACAATCGCGATCTCGCCATCTGTGCGCGATGAATCGTGCGCGTCATGGGCATTTTGAATGAGTTCTACGAGAAAACGGTTGCCGTAATCGTCGGAAACAAACTGCGACATGTTCCGAACGCTCTGATAAAGGCTCAGATCGTTACGTGCTCCCAGGTAATTTGAGATGCGCTGCTGCATTAGCTTTGCGATGACGTCCGCGGGAGAGAACTCTTGGTCATCGACGGGTGCTTCGAGTCTTAAAGCCATACAGCATCTACCTCCTTGTGTTTGCATCGCTCGCCGGTGTAGGCAGGGGATTCAGATCGACCCGTTACCTATTTTTTCAAAGCTGATCTCGGTAACGCTGCGTTCGACCGTTATCGCATGCAGCCGTCATTCCTCGGCGCACCATAAAGCGCAAACCCAAGCCAGGTCTACCCCCGCGTTTTTGATCGGCCAAAGCATCCACAGCGTAACGTCATCGAACGAATGTTTGGTGGGCTGAAGGAAAACCGCCGCATCACAATACACTTCGATATTCTTACGAAAAGCTTCACGGCGATGGTCTCGCTGGCCTGCTCCAAAGGAGGAACGTGTAATCCTCAGGTGCATATGCGCATGAACTGCTGACCTCACCCTGCAAGAGATCGCATGCAATCAAAATGACACTACAAGCGCTTAGCAAGTTCTTCTTGCCCGTTCCACGAGAACGCAGCAGATGATCAGGCACCGGTTGGTTCGTGCTGAAAGATATTGAACTTACCCTGACCAATTGAGATTGATCAGGCTCAGCCTAGCTATAGAGTATTTCCCACCGGATTTGCACTTTTGGCAACCTGAGATTCCCTGTCTTGGATATCAACCGCAACCGAGCGGTGCGTTGATGAAACTCCTGCCACTGGCGGCTAAGAGCAGTATTTTCGAACGTCGCAACTACACCCTGCACCGACCCCACAACTACCGCAAGCGGGTTAACCTGGTGTGCAATGCAGAAATCGAATGCGAGCTGATCAAAACTCAAGGGCGCCAAGTGATCAATCGCAGCGTTGTCTCGGGTCAATGGCTCGCCCGTCATTGGGCAGGTCGTTGCTGCCCGCAGGGCTTGCTCACGGAAGGTGCGCACCTGCTCCCGGATGGCAGTCCTTGCCGCGTCCCGAAAATCCCGCAGCTCCTGAGGCAATTGCGTAGCGCTTCGAGAGCTAGGCATCTTGCGCGAGGCGTGACGAAAGGAGATATCGACCGGCTTTCCACAATGGGCGCGCAGGACAAAGCAGCGGGTGCCATGCAGCGTGGTTTGAGTGCTGATCGCCGCCACACCGTCCCCAGATTTTTCGGCCCACTCATCGTGGTGTTGGAATAGGCCATACAAAAAATCAGCATCAACGTCCTGAACGACCTCACCATCTACCGTCCTCGCGAGGATCTCCCGGCAGCGCGCTTCAACATCAGCCTTGGTGGAAAACGGTTCATCGTTGATTAGATATGGTACGACGAGCTCCTGTCATAGCGGCACTCCAATACGACCGGCCCTATCTCAAGTTTACAAGGAGGATACTCACCACTCAGGCTCAGGCAGCATGGTGGCCTAGGGCTTTTTCTCCGGCAGCGGGTGATCCACTGGAACATACTTTACACGCTCAATGGTGTGAAGTACCAAGCTGCCGGCCACATATTCGATCCTCGGAGCGTCCGACGCTTTTGTACCATGAAGGTAGTAGGTGCCTCCGACGCGCCTGGTCATGCACGTAGCCCGGCTCGCCACATGCGAGAACAGCACGATGTTCTGGCCTCCTTTGTTCTGCACCGACTTGAAGATCACGCCATCGAACCGAGGATCGTAGTGCGTGGCAAGGTATTCAGCGATGACTTGGGTGGTCAGATAGTCCCTCTCGGAGCCAGGCAAGACAGGAAGCGTGATCTCGTTGTGCAGATAGCGCAGAAAGCTTCGCCGACCGGTCTTCTCAAAATATTTTGGGTCAAAAAAGCTGGGATCCGGCCCTAAATTGGCTTTCTCAAGCCGCCCGAAATCCAACACTCGTACTTCCCGGTTCAGACAAAACTCGCCGCTGATGACATCGCTGCCGACGGGAGGGCGAAGCTCGGCAATACAGGTCTTTCGTTCGAAGGCACCATAAAAGGCTGGAACCCCCGCGGGGTTCATCCTGCCCTCCCCCGATATCTCTTTGGGCGGTGCCGCAAGATTGCTAGCGGGATCAGAGGAAATGGTCTCAACATCCTTGGGAGCCCTGCAGGCGCGAGCACGGTATATCGGTGGTGCGTTTTCTGAATTCAGGATGCGTACAACAGCATCGTCTTCGGATGAGGCGGGGTATTCCTCGATCCCTTTGAAAAGCCAGCCCAGGAACTCCCTTGCGCTGTCATTGAAGTACCGGTTGCCATGCATCATGCCTTCCTGAAACTGACACCACTTGTGGCCGACGTCATTCGGGTCAAAGGGCTTTCGGACGTAGTTGGTATCGCGGGCATAGGAATACGCGTCAAAGTCATTGCAAACCGCCTGTACAATCGGCTCGACGTTGTCGCACCCAAATATGACACTGACCCAGTACTCCGCATCATCGCCCTCCTGGCGATCGTAAACGCCGTCGGTGCTCCAGCGACGTTCGTAATTTCCCTCGCAGATGTACTCGTCCAGAACCCCTTTCACTCGGGAGGTAACGGTCGAGAGCGGGATGCACTTTCGCTTCACTCCACACAGACTGCAGGCGGCGGAGGTGCCTTTGCGCCTTATTTGCCCTCCGAGGTAGGCATCAATCACGCATTTGTAGCAGACGGCCTTCTCTACAACCATGGCAAACGTCAATCCTTTTTCCGGCTTGTGAGTAATGCTGCTCGCGCCGGTTGACGGCCGAGGATCAGCTTTGCGGATTCTACGAGATCTAGGATATCGTCTCGACCACTGCTTCCCAGATACTTACCTTTGATCCTCGCTGAAGCTGGATGCGTGGATGTCCCGCTCCGGTCGAATTTGGAACGAACTCATACGAGATCCCGATCAGAGCAGGCTCACACGCTGCTGCGTCGAAACGGTTGCCTGGTGCCCTCAGTAAGCTTGCCCGAACATAATCGGGGCTCGGCTTGCGCCCGTGAGCCAAGCCTTCCTTCAGCAATTGCCCGTTCGGATGGGTTTGCGTTTAAGCTCAAGCAATGTACCAAAGGCATCGAAGACGATTGCTGGGATCTTAGGTTTTAGCAAAGCAGGGCTCAATTGTTGTCCTGCGATCAGGAAACATAGTTACGGTGGCCCGAGTAAGGAACAGATTCTCGGGCCTGCCGCTGAAGAGAACCTCAGAGACTCCACTTAGCTGAATTTTCTCATCTGGATAAACCCCAACGCGCCCTTGGCAAACGGCAGCAGCTCCGCAGCATTGATCTCCACCCTGGTATAGCCCCCAGAGGTGTCATGGTGAAATGCCGCAGCGAACTCGTTAAAGCTGACCAGTTCTGCATGAAGCGGATGCAACAGTGCCAGGGGATTTGGGGCGACCGCCCCTTTGACCTGGCCCAGCATGTCGCCCACCGTCTGCCCTTCAGTGAATTTTTTGGGAAAACATCGATGCAGGTGCCCCTCAACCAGTAAACGCAAGGCTTTGGCCACTTCGAGCAAGGCGACGGTAGTATCTCCATCTATGAATCGCTCAACGAGTTGGTAATGCTTGTAGTATTCCGAGGAGCAATAGTCATCCAGATCGAAATCATCCAGTCGACTGTAATCCTCCGCATCCCGATGAAGGGAAAGCTCTCCTATCTTCCCAAGCTTTTTACGCGCTACACGCCGTTTGACCTCACGTAGAAAGTGGGCATCGTGGCCCAAAGCGATGACTTGTGAGCATTGGTTGACCATCTGTAGCACTGCCTCAACAGTGTTATGACGGCGATGCTTATCCAAGCTGGTAAAAACGTCGTCAAGTACTACCGTAGCACCGGATCGATTGGCGTCGGCGAACAGTCGGGCAAGGAAGAAAGCAAACGCCAACGTCCTTTTATCCCCTTCGCTCAAAGCCGAATGGAACGACAAATCCCCTCCTACGCCGGGGCCAACAATGACAGTGGCGCCTCTCACCTTCAGTGCATATTCAGAGCGCAAGCCCCCACCTCTATAGGTGGGAGCCAAGGCCTGGATCTCAAAAGGGGCCGCAAATTTACGAAGCCAATCGTTAATGGATATTTGAAAATCCTTCAGCGTTTGCGCCATCAACCTGTCTAGCTCGGTACGAGCAGTATCTCTTGCGGCCTCTGCGGATTTCAGCTTCGTCTTTGCAGTGGCCAGCTCTGCAACGAGAGCTACAACTGGAGCATCAAACCTTGTCTTGCCGAGCATGAGCGAGGATCGACATGCCTCAAGTCCCGCAATATCGGGTTTAGCGAGCTTTGCCTTGTATTCAGCAATCTCATCGTTGAGCTTGACGATTTGCTGGTTGAAGTCAGTTGCAATCTGGGCAAGCTTATTCAAACGCTCTACCACTTTCAGGAACGGCGCGGAATCGAGTGCAGTTAGCGGATCGCTTTCCTTTTGACTGACTATTGTAAGCAGGTCTGCCTCAACCTCACCGAGCACTCGCCAAGCGGCCACATTATCGAGAACAGGCATATTGACGATTCCTAGGCTTTCGGCCCACACGCTTCGAAGACCCTGGTTATATTCGTTGGCAGCACTCCATCCTCCAAGCTTCTTATCACCCAGCCTCTGCAGCACAGTCTGACGAAGCGTGGTAGTGCGGCGCAGGTATTCGGAGTAGGAGCCGTCAAAATACAATTTGTAAGCCTTGAGCAAACTCAGCTCATTCGTTGCTTGGCCGCAAAACGGACATTCATCTTCTGGAAGGTGCTGGAGCCCCTCGGCAGCCCATTGCTCGGTTGCTGGCCCCTTGTGTTTGGCAAAATGGGCTTTTGCTGTTTGTTCTGCGGTGACTGAAATGCTCTCGAAAGAGCCTTCCAGAAGGCTGGGCAGACCTTCGAAATTAAACGCTGGAATATCCACCATTTTGAAAGCTGGACGGCTTCTTATCTGTTGGGATGCCCGAGCTTCGTTCAGTTGCCTGTCGGTCTCAACAATCTGGGCGTCGACATCTTTAATTGGCTTGAGCTTGGTAAATTGGCTGA
>LNAP01001600.1_pt1 | contig 23717 bp, 22 predicted proteins | sample 602601 | NCBI WGS metagenome assembly LNAP01 (sample SAMN02440304, study PRJNA202911) | soil metagenome | biome: Subtropical and temperate rainforests or woodlands; isolation source: soil samples (1 kg each in a 20% v/v slurry with milli Q water) were... ...
CTTCGACATCCAACCCTCCCAACATCACGGTCGGGAGTCATTGGAATCACAGAACTGCCTTGCGCCGCTAGTCCTATTGAGTACAGACCCTAGGGCGCGAAGTTGATCCGGTAGCCCCAGCAATCCAGACTATCGGGAATCGCATTGAATGCGATCGTGATCCTCTGGTCGCCCTGATTTCTCGGCACCTCGTGATAGAGGTAGCTTGGAAACAGCACGAGATCTCCCGGGTTCGCCTCGGGCAATACGTACTTGCCGGCATTGAAGGGACCGATCGCGGCGCTGCGGGTGTGGTGGCGAAAGGAAAAATCATTGCCGCCGGGCGGGCGTACGAACACCGTCTTGCAGGCCGGATGCGAAGGCGTCAGGTAGAAAATGCCGGAGACGAAGCTGTTGGCATGCGAATGCAGCGCCTGGCTGCCGCCGGTCTCGAGCATGTTGGTCCACATCTCCTTGACGGTCCAGTTCAGCTTCTCGCCAAATAACAAGACGCCGAAATCGACCAGTTTCGGCACCGCCAGTTCGGCGATGGTCTGAAACAGATTGTTCTCGAGCGGATTGGCGACCTGGGAGTGGAAAAGCGCGTCCGATCGCAAATTGGTCTCGACGCGGGCGCCGCGGATCGACGCCGCGGCAGCCTCGTTCAACTCCGTACTAAGCAACGCCGGCGAGCGCATCATCGGGATGGGGAAAAGCGCCTCGATCTGGTCCATCTATCAACGTCCATGCTTGTGAGCGCGCCGAAACGGCCGCGCAGGGGGCTGCCGGAGCTTTAGCACGGGGCAAGATTCAGAAGTGTGACAGGGCCGCGACTAGATTTGTTCTATTCAAGCGGGCGGCTTCCGCCTTGCGGCGCCGCCTATTCGTGGGGCTGAAGGACTTTGAACGTTTCACCCGGCTGCAGAACGTGGCGGCGTTCCTTGACTTCGACGGTCGCGCGCTCCGCATATTCCAGACACTCGTCGAACTCGCCGTTGCCGGCTTCTGCCATGGCTTGAAGCAGGTGGCGTTCCGCAAAATAGCGCGACAGATCCTCTGCAGGCAGCGCGACAGCCAGGGACCGTGCTTGCTCCACCGCCGCGACGCATTCCTCCTGGGTCGGCTCGGCCGGCTCCGCACCAGCGGCCGCCGGATCAGCGTGGCCAGGCGAAGCCGCCAGGCTGACGATAACGCACAAGGCCAACCGGGCAGAAAGAGCGGGGGAATGCCAGAAACGCATTCCGTCGAAATTCAATCGATCATGTAGCGCCACGTTGTCACCGTTCTGTAAAATGCTTTCCGGCGAGGCGGTAAATCGCCTCGCCGGAAATGTCGTCATTTGGTCTATCGACTGCTCAATGCTTAGCGACCGCCGAGGCGGGAAGCCAAGGTCCTCGCCAAGGCAGCATTCGTTTCCACCAGCAGCGGCGCCGATCCCGTCGGCCGAACGAAGATCGGGTTCGCATAGAACCAGACGTTCGAATAGGCCTGGACGTCGGCGGTTACCCGCTTGACGCCGTTGACGGTATCGAGATGCGCGGGACAGGCGGGGTCAGCGCAGGCGACCTTGGCGTTGTTGCTGTCGAGCAGCGGATTGCCGGCCGAGTCGGTGACGTTCGGCGTTGCGTTCGGGATGTTGGTGCCGCGGGCGCGGATATACATCGGGGTAGAGCCCGCGGTGAACGTCCTGGTGAACTGCAAGCGCGTAGAGCCGTCCGCCTGCGGAGTGCTGGTCATGGAAGAAGCCGGCACCTGCTGAGCGATCGTTGCGGTCGGGTTGTAGACCAGAGCCGCACCGGCGAGACCACCGGCATTGACGGGCAGCTTGTAGTTCGGGTCTTCCGGCGGGATCACGCCGGTGATTTGACCGGTGATCAAGTCGACATGGTCAAGCATCGGCTTGTTCAGCGGTTGATTGATCCCGACCGGCGTCAACAGCGGATTGTTGAAGCTGTACGGGCTGTGGTTCGACGCCGGAATGGTCATCTGCATCTCGAGCGTGATGGTCTCGCCCGGAGCTACGACCAGGGTTTCTCCCATCGTCTTCCAGACGCCGTCGGCGCCATGGGCACGGTACACCATGTCGGGGCCGATGATATCGGCGTTGACCGAGTAGGAATTGCCCGAACGCATGCCGTTGACGATCGCCTGCGCGTTGAAGCCGGCGGTGTTCGGAACATAGAGCTTGGTGTACTCACCGGGAATGAAGTCAGCGGTGGTGAAGGAGTCACGTGCACCGGCGCTGCCGCGGTTGTGCCAGTCGGAGCTGACATAGATGAAGAAATTGCGGCCTTCGCCGAGCAGGCCGTCCCACAACCCGCCGACCTTCGCGGTATAGACGCCGCTGAAGCCGTAGGTGCCGCCGCCGACCGCGCCGGTCCCGTAGGAACCCGAGCCGCCATTGACATCTCCCTGGGCCATGTGGCCGGGCGCTTCGATACCAAACGCTACCGTCGGACCGGCGTTGTTGAAGTCGCGGAAGTGCTCGATGTTATAGCCGTTGCTGCCGTTCGGATTGAACGCACCCGCGCGCTCGGAGTGGGTCGGAATGGCATAAGACGTCAGCGGGAAGCGCGACTGCAGCCAGTGCACGCCGTCCACCGCCTTCTGGTGACCCGCCGTACCGCTGTTGTTGAAGGATTTGCCCGTCCAGATCGGGTTGTTGCTGGCGTCCACCGGACCGATCCGGTCGGTGTCGGCGCGGTCGTAGAGGAATTCGAACTGCGCCATGTTGTTGGCATTGCCCACGCCCTTCGGATTCTGGCCCGAGACCACCGCAACGTCGGTATGCTCGTGGCCGGGGACGACCCACTCGAGACCCTCGACCAGCACCTTGTTGTGCATCTGCGTGCGGCTGACGATGATGGGATATTCGACTTCCTCGATCGACTGCCAGCGCCACATGTTCGCGCCGTTCGGCGTGCCCTTCAGGCTGGTGATCGTAATGCCGTCGATGGTCTGGCCCATCGTCTGGCTCCAGGTGCGGGTAGTGTCGCCTGGAATGTTGGCGCTGGTGTCGCTGAAGCGGCAGTCGCGATTGCCCGAACCGCCGTGGTTACCAAGCGTGAACCAGTCGAGATTGAAATTCTTGCCACCACCGGCAGCGACGCCGCTCGCGACCGAGCGATCGATCGCATAGCCAGCCGAAACCGAACCGTCGTTGCAGGTGTTGTGGTTGTGCATATCGCCGGCAACGTATGGATTGCTCGACGTTTGCGCCATTCCCGGCGCGGTGCCTGCCATGGCAAGCGAAGCCGACGCGGCAGTCAGCAAAATAACCTTTGAGTACGGAAACATCTATATCGGCTCCTGTTGGTTTTTTTAGGCAGATGGAGAAAAACGAGTCAGCGCTGGAAAGCGATGACAAGGACACAGAGGATTGATTTGGTCCGGCTGAATAAAATCAGGCTACCGCGACACTTTGGTGAAGGTTTTGTTAGGAGCCCAATTTATCGCTCAAGAAAATCGCGCAGCGCGAATCTCGTCTAAAAATTTTTCAGTCGGCTGCTCGATTAGCGCGTGACAGTCCAACTGCTCCGTTGCATAAACCCGCCGCCCGTACATTCGTGCGGAAGAAATTTTTCGAGACGAAAAGTTCGTGAAGAAAAAATGACAATGCCAGCAATATCCAACAAAATGCAGACGCCGAACGTAGCGTTCAACGGTGCCTCCGTCGCATCCACGATGGCGCGGCTGTTGCGTGAGCCGCTGCTGCACTTCTGTGTGCTTGGCGCCCTGATCTTCGGGGTCGACGCGCTGCTGCATCCGCCGGCAAAGGATGACAAGGAGATCGTCGTCAGCAAGGCGTTGCGGCAGTCCTTCATCAACAGTTACGACGAAGACGGGGAGCGCGTACCCTCGGACACCGAATTGCAGAAGATCATCGACAACTGGGTCGCCAACGAAATCCTGTTTCGCGAGGGCAAGGCGTTGGGGGTCGACCGCGGTGACGACATGATCCGTGAGCGCGTCACCTACAAGCTGCAGGAGCTGATCTTCGAACAGATCAAGGTGCCGCGACCGACGGAGGGCGAGCTTCGCGCCTGGTTCGCCGACAATCACGCGCAATTCGACGAGCCGGAGCGCGTGGGATTTTACTTGACGCCGCCGAGCGACGAGGCGACGGCACGGCGTCGACTGGATGACATCCTGGCGCAGCGCGAATCGGAGAATCTGCACGAGCAGACCCGCGCTTTTCCGGCACGGCCGGTGGACAGCCTCGCGGCATCTTTCGGCGACGGCTTCAAGGATATCCTGCTGGCACTGCCGATGAAGGAGTGGCACCTGATCCAGTCCAAGGAGGGCTGGCACGTCGTCCGGCTCGATTCGCGGCGGCCGGGCGCGCTTGCCAGCTTCGAGAACGTCCGTGACACGGCAACCAAGATCTGGGTCAGCAACGAGACGCGCAAGCGCGCGTTCGAGGCGGTGAGCCGGCTGAAATCCGCCTATCGCGTACGGTACGAACAATGACGGCGCCGGGCTTGATACGGGCAGTTCTGCTGCTCCTGGTCGCGGCGCTGTTTCCGCAGAGCCTTCGCGCGCATGAAGCCACGCTCGGCGTGATCGAATTTCGCGAGGTTCGCCCCGGTGCCTTCGTCGGGGCCTGGACCATGGAGCCAGCGATCGGGTCGGCGCGGATCGATCTGCGCATGCCGCCGCACTGCTTTCTCCGGCTGCCGGAATTGAATTGCGGCGCCAAGGGTCTGGTCGGGTCGATCGCCATCGCCAATCTCGGCGCCGGCCTGTCGGGCGTGATGGTCAAGATCATCCCGGTGACAGGGGAGACGCGGAGCTACACGATCACGGCGGCCAACCCGGTGGTTTCGATCCTCGGCGCCGGCGCGCCCACATTGGATACATGGATCGAGCTCGCCAAAACCTACATCAATTTCGGGATCGACCACATCCTGCTTGGCGCCGATCATCTGTTGTTCGTGCTGGGCCTGATCTGGATCGTGGGCGGCGGCTGGCGCCTGGTCAAGACCATCACGGCCTTTACCATCGGGCACAGCGCTTCGCTCGCCGCGGCGGCCTTCGGCCTGATCGGCGTACCGGAACGGCCACTCAACGCATGCATCGCGCTGAGCATCGTCTTTGTCGGCGTTGAAATCATCAAGCAGCAGCGCGGCGAACTCGGCCTGACCGCCCGCTATCCGTGGGCGGTCGCCTTTACCTTCGGCCTGGTGCACGGCATCGGCTTTGCAGGTGCATTGGCCGGGCTGGGAATCGAGCGGCGTCTGCTGCCGGCGGCCCTGCTGTTCTTCAATGTCGGCGTCGAGATCGGACAGCTCGCCTTCGTGCTGTTGGTGCTGGCGCTGTTCTGGGCACATCGGCGGCTTTCCGCCGTGCTGCCGCGCTGGGGCGAAGCCATCCCGGCCTATGCCATCGGCTCGGTAGCCATGTTCTGGTTCATCGGCCGTCTCGTCCGCGTGCTCGCCACAACCTAGTAGGAAAGCTCCTGATCATGTCGCGCCGTTGCCTGCCGCTTCTCTCGGCCGCATTGCTGCCCATTGTCCTGGCACAACCCGCCTTCGCGCATACCGAAGCCGGCGTGGCCGGCGGCCTGTCCAGCGGGCTGTTGCATCCGCTGACCGGAATGGACCATTTGATTGCGATGGTCGCGGTCGGCATCTGGGGCGCGCAACTCGGCGCACCGGCGATCTGGCTGCTTCCGATCACGTTTCCCCTGGTGATGGCGGTGGGCGGCGTGCTCGGCGTGCTGCAGATTCCGCTGCCGGTCCCCGAGGTGATGATCGCTCTGTCGGCGCTGGCGCTGGGCGCTGCGGTGGCGTTACGCCTGCGCCTGCCGTTCGCGGTTGCCGCGGTGGTGGTCGGGGTGTTCGCGATCTTCCATGGTCATGCCCATGGTGCCGAGCTGCCGCATTCCGCCAACCCGCTGGCCTATGGCGTCGGTTTTGTTGTGGCCACCGGCCTCCTGCATCTGTGCGGCATCGCGATCGGCACGCTAACGCACTGGCCCGCCGGAGCGCGATTGGTTCAGGCGCTGGGACTCGCGATCGCGGTGCTCGGCGGTTACTTTCTCGCGCAAAGCCTTGGAGGCATCGCATGAAGCTGTTGTTGAGCCGCACCTGGACCGCAGCCGGAGTGTTGATAGCTTCGACCGTTGCCGCCGATGCGCACATCGTCGCCGCCCGGCTCGGCGACTTCTACGCCGGCGCGTTGCATCCGTTTACCGATCTCCAGGATGTCGTGCTCTGGTTGGCCCTGGGCGTGCTGGCGGGCTCGCTTGGAGCTGTGCGTGGACGCTGGCTGATCCTGCTTTTTCCGCTTGGCCTCGTGGCCGGGTTAAGCTTGGCAAATAATTCCGGCTTGATTCCGGAAGGGCCGGCGGTGGACGCCGGAATGATTCTGGTGCTGGGCCTGCTGGTGGCGGCGCAAGCACGATTGTCGACGGGGTTGCTCGCCGCCATCGCCTTTGCATTGGCCGTCGTCCGAGGCACCGCGAATGGCGACGGTCTCGACCCGGCAACCGACCGGCTGTTGTTCGGCGCCGGGCTGGCATCTGCGGGCTATGTCGCGATCACGCTGACCATGGCCGTGACGCTCGCCTTCAGGCGGGCGGACGGTGGGGAGAAAACCGCGTGGCGTGGTATCGCGATCCGCGCGCTTGGCGGCTGGATCGCAGCGGTCGGCCTGATGATGGCAGGTCTGGCTTTTTCGTCGCACGTTGCCGCCTGAAATCCTCGCGCCTGCTCAGCGCGTGCCATTCTGCCGGGGCCCGTTTCCGACAGGCATTGCAACGGGAAGCGTCGGTCGCGGTACCGGCGGCTCCGCGTTTCCAGGACGCCTCGCTTGCGACGCCAGATTTGCTCCGGCGGCGGGACCGCGAACAAGTCCACCTTTCGACTCCGCCGCCGATCTCGGGAACACGAGCATAGCGGTGTCCTGATCCTTTTCGAGCGTGGCAGCGCCTGCCTTGATCGCGCGCAAGGTCCAGCCTTGATAGGAAGCACCGATCCGGATCCGGATCGGGACCTTGTTGCTCTGATCCATGAAAATTCCATATCCATCGTCGCCATCGACGATGGTGCCCAGCAGTGAGAGCTGGGGCTGTTCCGGGACCTTCGGTTTTTGAGCCGGAGGCGGAGCCGCCGCAACCGGCGGACCTACTGTCGGCGGCGGTGGCGGCCGCCGCGACGGTGAGAAGATCGGACGGTCCCGCGTACTGGTCAGAAGCTTGAGCGGGATGCCCCATAGCGGATTGGCACTCGGCGACGGCTTGGGCTGAACTCGCACGACCGGCGCGGTCGCAGCAGGCGCCGGCGGCTGTGATGTTTCTATTGGGTCGTCCGAAAGATCCGTGATCGATGGGCTCGTCAATGCGAACGCGGTCGCGGGTAACACCAGCATCACGACAACACGCATCCCATGTCGCCAAATTCCAGCAAGGCCCGTCATTTCGCACCTTGCCATTGACCTGAAACCGCCAGCAACACGCGCAGCTTTCCGCCGTTCGCGCCCGTGGAGGCCGGCGGCGCCTGGACTTCGAGTTGCTCGATGAACAGGAACGGCATTCCCACCTCGATATCGTAGATCAGCCGCTGCAGCGCAGGCTGCTCGATCACGCAACTGGCAATGACGGTCAGAAAGCCGTCCTTGGACCGCGTCCCCTGCAGGTCGACCTGCGAGGACAGCACGCTTCCGCCATGCTGATTTACCGCGCCGACGACCCGCTGCAGCAAGGCCGCTCCTGCGACTGTCACGGTCGGGCCTTCGAGGAAATAGGATCCGGAAACTGCGCCGTCGGCCGTCCCCGCGCGCATAGCGCCGGGGCTGCGGCCTTCCAGCCGCATCATCATATCGTTGAGCGCGTCGACCGCCGCCTTGCGGGTTTGCACGCCGCTCCATGACGTCGTGATCACGAAGATCAGCATCAACATCAGACCCGCGTAAGCCAGGGCCGCCACATAAGGCGGCGCGGCCTTCCCCGGTTCAAGGAACTTCGGCAAATTCATGTGGCAGGACCAAAGTACGGTTTGAGACGGGCTTCGACGTGAAATCGCTCGCCGGGATCATTGGCCGATCGCGTCGTCGGCGCAAAGAAAGTCGCGCGCGTAAAGTGGGGCGATTGCTCGATAATTTTCACCAGCGAGGGCGCATCCTGCGTAATGCCGACGATCTGCAGCTTGTCCTTCTCGATGCGAAGTTCGGTGACATAGGTGCTGTCGGGCAGGATTTCGGACAAGGCCTCCAGAACCAGTACGCTTGACGGCGTGTTTTGCTTGCGCCGTGCCAATATCGTCTGGGCGGAATCGCTTGATCCCGAACTCAAGCGCATCAAGGCGCGGCGCTCGGAGATACGGCGGGACAATTGCTGTTGCTCCGATTCCAGCCGGCCGCCGATGACATCCGCCGTGACGAAAGACAGCGCGGCCGCAATGGCGGCAGCCAACAACACGATGCTGAGGATATGGCGGACGCGGACGACGTCGAGCGAGCCGCGCATGTGCTTCTCAAAAATCTTGCTCTCATCCGCTGTGGCCGACCCGCCGTCCTGGCTTGCGTATAGTGTAAGCGATCCGACCCCCCAGGCTTCCGCCAGCGTGACAAATGGCGTGACTTTCGCTTTCGGTGTGGCGATGACGGTCAAATGAATGCGGTCGGCCGCGATCTCCACCGGCGCACTCCAGCTGAAAACGGCGTCATTCGCAGCCCATGGCGTCAAGCGGTCGATTTGGGAACGGATCATCCCGTCAAGGAAATCGGCTGCACGCCGCGGCAAATCCAACGGCCGGAACAGGAAGCGCGACGATCTTAGCTTGACGTCGAGATGACTGCCTTTGAGGGCGGTCTTCCATTCGGCGGCGAGTGCCTGATCCGGTCCGTCATCGGCCAGCACGAAGCGGCATTCGGGCGGAACCGGCTGTTTTGGTTTCGCCGTCATGCTCATCACGAAGGTATTTTGCTCGGTTTCGACCAATCGCACCTGCTGCCGGGCACCGAACCGGCTAAATCCTGCAACGATTGCTTCCGCAACCGAGGCGATCCACGCCGAAAACTCCTCGCGAACTCTGGCGACAACCGTCACTGCAAACCCCCGCCCACCGGACTGCGCAAGGCAGCGACCTCGGTATCGTCGCGCCAGGACAGCACGCGATAGGGATCCTCTCCAGCGTCCAGAAAGATGACAACCTCCGCCGCCGACCGCCGGCCGTTCTCGAATTCAATGCTGGTGCGCACGCGAATAGCATTGCTGCCCTGAATGGCGACGTTGCTCTTCGCCGAACCCAGGAGGTCGGTAATCGCTTTCATCTCGCGCGGCAGGGTTTGACGCTGCTTCAAGAACATGTCCAGGGCCGCGGGCGTCATTCCGGGAAGCGACGCCACCACCTCGGGCGCTGCTTCAAACACATTGATGGTGGCCTGTCCGCTGAAGACCGTCACGAACTGCATCGCGCGTTCGACGAGAGCCGGCGGCAGTCCCAACACCAGCCAGAGTTCCTGAACGCTTGGAAACGGCGCGCTGCGCGGCAGGTATCGGACGCCGGCGGCACGATAGAGGGCGTTCTCACTGTCGAGCGAGTCATCGGGCTGAGGAGCGCGCCAGCCCGCAATTCGATTGGCGTATTCTTCGGCGTCCTTTGACTGCGCACCGAGCACCTGGAAAAGATTGGCGAACAATTCTTTTGGCGCGAGGTTCAGGTCGATCCGGCTGGTTTCCGAAGAAAACTGGACCGATACCCTGGAACGATCCAGGCCGAAAACGAACGATCCGCTCTGAGGCCGGTTTTGCTTCGGCGCCGAGGCGATCCTGTAGGCGGTCAGTTCGAGGCTGGCCGACACGAGTGCGGCCGATCGCAAGCGGTCGTCATTGAGCGCCAGCGCAATCGCGGAGTTGGCAAGATAGACAGAGAAGACGCCGGCAAGGGTTGCGAGCATCAGCAAAATCCAGAGAACCGGCACGATGACGAAGCCGTGGTTGTCGGTCGCCGGTGCCTTTTTGCGCATGTTCATTTCGCGGCCTCGCCTGCCGAAGCATTTTGAGGCGCCGCATCCTGCGGGGTCGCCCCCTGCGGCGTCGGCGCCTTGCCGCATCCGTCACCGCCTTGGGCACAGATGCTTTCCGCGGATATTTCGACGCGGATAGGTGCAACTCTCGATACCCCAAGGGTGCGTTCGGTGGCGGCGTCCCGCACCGTCATCAGGACGGCGGCCGGCAGCGCCTCGGCGTCGCGCCACGTGCTTTTCCATATCTGGTCGCGCCCGGCATAGGAAAACGAAACACGATAGGGCGTCCGCAGCAGAACGACCGGATCGGTGAAATTCAGTTGTTCGGCCGCGCCGGGCATGAACTGAGCGCGTGTTCGGGTCAGCACAAATCCCCGGCTGTCGGTGGTTTCGGCGATCCGCACGACATCGATGCCCGGCCGGGCATTCGGGCCGAACGACGGCCGGGCAAATATCACCGACAATTCCGAGCCATAGAAGAGCACGGACCTGGTTTCGCGGTCCGGCCGCATGAACTCGGACGCGCCGATATCCGCGCTGATCCGTTCGAGCGCGATGCTGACGGATTCGCTGCGCTGAATCCGCTCGAAGCCGCGACTCCAGTTCGGCAGCCATTGCGACGTGATCGAGGCCAATGCCGAAAGAATCAAACCCATCAGCGCCAGCGCGGCCAAGGTTTCGATCAGCGTGAAGCCCGCGCTTCCCGCTTCTGCAGATCGGCGGCCGGACGTCATCGGGCTTGCACCTTGAACAGGCGGATGGTCTCGAGACTGAGGACCGAGCCGGATGGCGACCGGACCTGAAGCCTGATTTTCTGCGGCACCCACGACACTCTATCGGCCGGCGCGTCGGGTTCGATAGCAAGAGGTTCAATCTCCGCGCGCCAGTCGTGGTCCAGGCTCTGGCCGGTCAGGACAGGAGGAACAGGATCAGATCGCGCCGGAAGGTTCAGCCACAGGATATTGTTGGCGGCCTGAACCAGCGTGACGTGGTTCTCCAACTGCCTTGTTCCTCGCGAATTCGACGCCATGACCGAACCGATCGCAACAATCGTCACGGTCACGACCGCAAGCGCCACCAGCGCTTCGATGATCGTGAAGCCCGCGGTCGGCCCACTAGTTGGACGAGGCGTTGCGTGTGACAATCTCGATCCTTCCGGTCAGCCAGTTGATGCGAATTTCATAGCTTGCGTCCAGGCGGCTGAGCGTGATGACGCCGCCGCAGGACATGCCCGACGCGAAGAAGCTGATCGAGGCATAGGCCGGACGAAAGTTGCAGTTTTCCGGCAGCAGCGTATCGAACCTCACATCCTCGGGCACGCGGACCATGGCGCCGGTGGCGCCCGAGCGAAGCGAGCGCGATCCGGCGTCGACCTGCGTCGTCACCTCGGTCTGATGGCTGATCGCGGCATTGCGATCCGCCTTCAGCACCGACGCCGCTTCGATCGCATAGGCTTCGAGCCGGGGGCGCGATGTCTGCCTGGGAATGTTGGGCATCAGCACCGCGGCGAGCAGGCCGATGATCGCCATCACGCAGACCATCTCGATCAGCGTAAACCCGTCCTGTTTGCCGCCGCGGCTACTCATTTTTGGCGGATGCGGTGGCTACCGTGATGTCTTCCGCCAGACCCGTGCCGCCCTCCTGCCCATCGGCGCCATATGAGATGATGTCGTAAGGGCCGCGCTGCCCGGGCGAGCGATAGATATAAGGATGATTCCAGGGATCGCTCGGCACGACGCCGCCTTTCAGATACGGCCCTGACCATCCGGAGATGCCGCCGGCCGGCCGCACCAGCGCGTCCAGACCTTCGGAAGTCGACGGATAGCGGCCGGCATCCAGGTAGAACAGGTCAAGCGAGTTGCCGAAACTCTGGAGCTGTATCCTTGCGGTCTTGACCTTGGATTCGCTCATGTAGTTCAGGACGCGCGGTCCGATCAGCCCCATGATCATGCCAATGATGGTGATGACCACCAGCATTTCGATCAAAGTGAAGCCACGCTGGCCCTCACGTGTTTTCGAGCGCGGCGGGCGCGATGTACCCGTGTTGTTTTTATCGCACTTCATGTGACCTGCCTGTTCCTAGCCGACGAGTTGAGTTACCGATAGCAGCGCCGTCATGACCGATACGATCAGGCCTCCGACGATGGTGCTGATGGCGATGATAGCAGCAGGTCCGATGATGCCGACGACGCGGTCAAGGCTGCGCTGCAGTTTTGCTTCGTAGAATTCGGCGATGCGCCCGGACAGGACCGGCAACTGTCCGGTCTCCTCACCCAGCCGCAACATGCGGATAGCCATGGCCGGCAGGATGCTCGAAGCCGCCAGCGCTTCGGAAAGCTTGCCGCCGTGGCGGACGCGATCGGCGGCCGCCGACCATGCGGTGCTGTTTCCCGTCACCGACATTATATTCACGAGGATTCGCAAGGTGGCGGTCAGGCTGACGCCGCTTCCAAGCAGGATGCCAAGATTACGGCAAAACAGGCTGGTTCGATAAAACCGGAATATCGTTGCGATCCCGGGCATTTTAGAGATTTGATTCACGATCGCGGCGCGAAATCCGGCCTGACGCAGGATCAGCCAGCCTCCTGCGATCGCCGCCGCAGCAGCGATCGCCAGTTCGGCGCCATTGGCCCGAAGAAAATCGGATATATCGAGAAACGTGTTGATGGCTGCGTCGGACTTCGCCCCGAAATCCCGCAACACCCCGCCGAACTGCGGCAGCACGAACACGAAGAAGAACAGCATCACGCAGCATGCCGCGATCAGGACGAAGAGGGGGTATTGCATGGCATCCATCAGCTTGCGGCGCATCGCCTCTGACCGGACCCGTTCGGTACCCAATACTTCCAGCACATGATCGAGGGTGCCCGAAACCTCGCCTACCCGCGCCAGCGCGACATACATCGCGGGAAACTGCGCCGGGTGATGCTCGATGGTATCGGCGAAGCTTTCACCAGACAGTACACCCGACCGCAATTTGTTGACGATCGGACGCAGCCGGCCGATGTCGGTGTCATTGCCAAGCAGTTCGAGCGCGTCCTCAAGTCTGGCGCCGGCCTTCATGAGCAGTGCCAGATCGCGGGTGAAGGTCGTCACATCGGTTCGGCTCGGGCCGCCGAACAACGCGAGCGTGCCTCGCGATACCGAACCCGCGGCCCGTTCTTCGACCGTTTCGATCGGTAGCAGCCGAAGATATTCGATGCGATGAACGACTTCCTTCGCGGTCGGCGCTGAGATCGTGCCGTTTACGATCTCGCCGTTCTGCGTCAGCGCGCGATAGCGGAAATTCGGCACCGGCTCACCTTACGGTGGTAACGCGAAGGATTTCAGCGGCTGATGTCGCGCCGGCCCGGCATTTGGCTATCCCGTCGTCGAGCATCGTGGTCATGCCGGCACGAATGGCGACTTCGTCGATCATCGATCCGTCGGCGTTTTCACTGATGAGCGGGCGCACCTCGGGGATCATTTCCAGGATCTCGACAATGCCGATGCGGCCCCGGTAACCGGTCCCGTTGCATCGTTCGCAGCCGCACGGTTCATAAACGGTATCGCCGGGCTGGAAGCCCAGCGCGCCATAACGCGGGTCGGCATCGAGGTCGACCGGCGACAAATCCTTTTTCGACTTGCAACGATCGCAGAGCTGACGGACCAGCCGTTGGGCGATAACCGCTCTCAATGTCGATCGCAGCAGAAAGCCCTCGATCCCGAGATCGAGAAGCCGCGGTACTGCGGCGGCGGCATTCTCGGTGTGCAGTGTAGTCATCACCAGATGGCCGGTCAGCGCGGCGTGAACCGCCACATCAGCCGTCTCGCTGTCACGTATCTCGCCCAGCATGATGACATCCGGATCCTGGCGCACGAAGGAGCGTAGCGCGGTCGCGAATGTCAGCCCGATCGACGGCTTGACCTGGGACTGGTTGATGCCGGGGATCTCGTATTCGACCGGATCCTCGATGGTCAGGATCTTCCGGGTGGGTTCGTTCAGGATCGACAGTGCAGTCGCCAAGGTGGTGGTCTTGCCGCTGCCCGTCGGGCCGCAAATGATGATCATGCCGTGAGGCAAGGCCAGCATCCGCCGCAGCGTGCTCTCGTCGCGCGGCGAGAAGCCAAGCTTTTCCATCGAAAGCAATCCGCGGTCTTTCGGGAGCAGCCGGATGACCGCCGACTCGCCGTGCTGGGTCGGCATGATCGCGACGCGGATATCGAGTTCGAGCCGCCCGATGCGCAGCCGCGCCGCGCCATCCTGCGGCAGCCGCCGTTCCGCGATATTGAGACTGGCGACAATCTTGATGCGGGAGATGACCGCCTGGGGAAGAACACCGACCGGGGCAGGCACCGGCCTGAGCAGGCCATCGATCCGCATTCGCACCGCGAGTCCGGCTCTGGAGGGCTCGAAATGAATGTCGCTGGCGCGCAATTCCACTGCCATCTCGAGCAGATCGTTGACGGCGCGAACCACCGGCGCGCCGCTGGCCAGGTCCCGCAGACTTTCGATATCGTCCTCACGAGGCGGCGCATCCTCGACCGCGTCCGCGGACTGGGCGTCCTCGTCACCGACGCGCTGGTTGAGCGCGGTCGCGATGTCCTCAAACGAGGCCACCATGACGGTCACGTCGTCACCGAGCACCAGTTCGGCGGCTTGGGAGGCGGCAGTTTCGCCGGGGTCCGCGACGGCGAGGCAGGCCTTGCCGTCAGCCGACTGAAACGGAAAGACCATCGTCTCCCGCAGAAAGCGCCTGGAAAACTGTTTGGAGAGCGATGGCGCCGCGAGCAGGTCAGGCAACGCGATCCTCGGCAGGGCAAAAAACCTGGCGGCCTCATCCGCGAAATCGCTGGCGGACAGATTGGTCGCCTCCCAGAGCTTGGTAGGCCCCCTACCGACATCCTGCGCGGCGGCCTCGGCCGCGCTCGCAACGTCAAGCTGCGGCAGGTGACTGCCGCGGCGAAGGTGCTCCGCAAAGCGATCGGTTTTGTTGGAGCTCATGGGCGTACAATCACGGTTCAGCTTCGGATCACGCCGATCACCGGTCGGGCTGGCCACCCGACGGCTAGGTTATCGATCCAAAGTATGACGCCTGTACGAAATCAGGAAATCGCGATGCGGCGAAAAACGTGTCAGGCAGACACGCCTGATGATTATTTGCGCAATCGTTGCTGCGCTGAACGAGGCGCCGCGACGATGAAGATACATCGCAATTATTAGTGTCATATTTTGACGTTAGGAGTAGTCCGCGCCAGCTTGTCGATCCGCCTTCCTTCCGATGGACCGCAACAGCGGCACAGTAAGATTGGCGGCAGCGTTGGTAGACCTTGGTAACTCGTTCGCGTTTCGATCAGTCCATCGCAGCGTGGGCGTTGCCATGCTCGCCGTGTTGTCGATTGCGTTGACCTCGTGCAACTATGCGACGGTCGGCAACGATCCGAAGAACGACATCGACGTCATGGACAAGGTCCGTTCGGTCGATCTGCTGCCCCGCTATCCGCAACAGATCGGGAACGACGACCAATCGGGCGCGAAACGCGCCCGCCCCATTATATATGATGGCACCGAGGCCTCCGATGTCGTGGACACCGGTGGTGGCCGGAGCCAAGGTCAGGCGCAGCCGTCGGGGAGCGGTTTCGAGCTGAATTTCGAAAATACACCAATGTCGACCGTCGCCAAGGTGGTGTTCGGCGATATCCTGCGGGTCGGGTACACGATCGACCCCCGTGTGCAGGGTACCATCAACCTCTCGTCGGTCCGGCCCGTTCCGAAATCCGACATTCTCTTTGTGCTGGAAGGCGCGCTGCGGCTGGGGGGTGTGGTCATCTCCCGCGATGCGGCCGGTTATCATCTGATTCCGCTCGGCGATGCCGCGGCTTCCGGTGGCGTCGAGACGGCTGGATCGAACCAGGAAGCCGGCTACGGAATCACGGTGGTGCCGCTGCAATATGTTTCGGCACAGACGCTTTTGAAGCTGCTCGACAGCTTCGCGCTCAAGCCCGGGACGGTCCGCGCCGATCCGCGACGCAATATGCTTCTGATCCAGGGCACCGGGGTCGAGCGGCGCACCGCAGTGGACGCAGCCCTGAGCTTCGACGCCGACTGGATGCGCGGACAGTCGGTCGGCATCTTTCCGATCGCCAACGGCAACCCCGAGCCGATCATCACCGAACTCGAGAAAATCATGGACGCCGGCGAAGGCGGCCTCGGGCAGAATGTGGTCAAATTCCAGGTCATTACCAGGATGAACGCCATCATGGCGATTACGCCGAAGCCCGCGGCGCTGCGTATTGCGGAAACCTGGATCAAACGGCTCGACGCCGCCAATACCAGCAAGAACACCGTGCATGTCTACCGGATCAAGTACGGCGAAGCCAAACAGATTGCCCGCGTCCTGACGGACATGTTTATCGGCGGCAACTCCGCCAGCGCAACCGACACGCCAAGCAACCAACTCGCGCCCGGCTCGGGGTCCTTCGCGAGTTCCAGCTCCAATTCGACGACTCCCGGCCAGTCGTCGTCCGGTGGCCTCGGCAGCAGCAGTCTCGGCGGTAGCCAGCAGCCCAGCGCAGGCCTGGTCGCCAATCGGGGTTTTGGAGGCGTCGCCGCCGGCCCGGCTGGCGCGACCGGGACTTACGGTGGCGGAGCCGGCTTCGGCTCTACGGCCGGCGGAGGAGGCAAACCCATCCTCGAGGGGGTGCGGATTACGCCCGACGTCATCAACAATACGTTGCTCATTTACGCCGACCAGGAGAATTACCGGCTGATCGAGGCGACGCTGCGGCAGGTCGACCGACCGCAGCTTCAAGTCGCGATCGACGCGACCGTCGCCGAAGTCACGCTCAATGACACTCTGGCCTATGGTGTTCAGTCATATATCACGAGCAAGAATCTCGGCCTGAAGCCGGATCAGGGTTCGATTCTCAATACCAATTCAGTGCCGGCAAGCTCGACGACGAGCACCACGGCAGCCGCGGCCGGGACGGTTGCCAATGCCTTCATCAACCGGGCGATCCCCGGTTTCAATTTCCTGATCGGGTCCGAAGCGCAGCCAACCCTGATTCTCGATGCCTTGCACAACCTGACGAGCGTGAAGGTGCTCTCCAACCCTTCCCTCGTCGTCATCGACAACCAGGTGGCGACGTTGCAGGTCGGCGACTCCGTGCCGATCTCGACAGGCAGCGCGATCGCGGCAAGCAGCACCGTGATCAACACCATCGACTACCGAAACACCGGCATCATTCTCCGTGTTGCACCGCGCGTCAACGCCAACGGCAATGTCAGGCTGGATATCGAGCAGGAAATCAGCAACGTGGCGCCCGCGACGGCCGCCAGCCTCACGCCGACGGTTTCACAAAGAAAGGTCAAGAGTTCGGTTTCGGTGGCAAGCGGCCAGACCGTGCTGCTGGCCGGCCTCATCAGTGAAACCCGTCAAGGCAATCGCAGCGGAATTCCCATGCTCGACGACTTGCCCTATATCGGAGACGCCTTCGGGCACAACAACAAGTCGAGCCAGCGCACCGAACTCATCATATTCATCCGGCCGCAAATCATCCGCGACGGAACGGATGCCCATTACGTCGCGGAGGAGCTCCGGTCCAAATTGCGCGGCTCGATCAGGGCCAATGTCGAAAATACCAGGGAATATCAATAGCCAATGCGGAATTGGATGCGAAGCATTTGGCTTGTTGCACTGCTGGTCGGCCTCACAGCGGCCGTACCTGCCAGGAGCGACACGCTGAGTCAGGGCAAGGCCGCATTCGCGCGCGGCAATTATGTTGCGGCGGCGAGAATCCTGATTCCCCATGCGCGGCGGGGAAATCCACGGGCCCAAGCCATGCTCGGCTTCATGTACGAGAACGGACTGGGCGTACCGCAAGCCTATGACGTCGCCGTGGATTTCTATGGCCCGGCCGCAGAACGCGGCGACCCTTCCGCGCAATATTTTCTTGGCCTGATGTACGACAAGGGCCACGGCGTCGAGCGCAACGAGATCCTTTCCTACAAATGGCTCAACCTCGCCGCCGCGGCCGCGCCGCCCCGCGACCGGCAGAACTATCTCAAGATCCGCAATGCGGTTGCATCCAAGATGTCGCTGAACCAGGTGCTCGAAGGCCAGTGGCTGGCCGTGAACTGGCGGCCTCGGTACTGACGGTCGAAGCCTGCAAGCAAGCCAGCTTCAAAAGGCACGCCTTCGCAGCGCAGGCTTGCTCGATGTAAAGCGCGTACGGGGCCCGCGGAAAGCGCGCGCGGTCAAGCCGTAAGCCAAACCGAAACCAACAATGAAAATCAACGATATCGCCGCGGCTGCATTCATCACATTCTTCCTCGCCCGCGCCGAGTGTATTCAGAATGTTATGACAGGACGTCGACGAGCAGCGCTTAAGCGCGCTTTTTCCGCACCTTAAATTTTGGGCTGTTGCGATCGCGCGCCGTCTTTCCTGGAAGACCAAACCCGATCTTTCTCGCGTTCGCTCAGTCGCTTCGCGAGAGTCTCGAGATCCTGTTTGCGGCCGCTGCGCAGCAGCCTTGAGAACTCGTCCGGATCGATCAAGGGGGCGTCGGGGGCATCCGGCGAGGCGCTCGCCCATCGTTGCCAGAACAGGCGGAAAAACCGGAATATGGTTCGAACGCCTCGCATTCTACATCAGGGCGCGGACGCTTCCTTCTGGGCGATCGGCGCGACCGGCGATCCCGGACCGATCTTCTGCAGATTTCCGGTAATGACGCGGTCGTTGTCGGACAGGCCGGTCACGCTGACCGATTGACCATCAGTCGGCCCCAGCGACACCAGCTTCTGCTCGGCCTTGCCGTCCGCGCCGACGACGTAGACGTATTTTCCAAGCTGGCTTGAGCCCAGGGCGGTCTGCGGCACCAGCAGGGCATCGGTCTCGTCGCGCACATGCAGGCGCACGCGGACATATTGGCCCGGAAGCAACGTGAACTTCGGATTGGGAACGGTCGCGCGCGCGGTAATCGTTCCCGTCGAACGGTCCACGCCGTTGTCGATGAAGCTGAGTTCGCCCGTATAGCTCGTCGAAGGATCGTCAGGCAGCGAGACATTGGCGACCACCTTGTGGGCGGCCCGAGCGGTCTGAATGATCGCCAGATCGCGTTCGCTGGGATTGAAGGTCACGTAAAGCGGATCAAGCTGGACCAGCGTATTGAGCGTCGACCCGGCGCCGCCGACCAGGGCACCGACGGGCGCACGATTGCGGCCAAGACGACCGGCAAAGGGCGCGCGAATTTCCGTATAGGCAAGATTGATCTCCGCCGTGCGGATCGTCGCGTTGTCCATGGCGACCGAGGCTTCGCTCTGGCCGAGCGTACTGGCGCGCTGGTCGTAATTGTCCTTGGCAAGAAACCCGGTCTTGACCAGTTCATCGCCGCGGTTGAAGTTCGAGCGCGCATAACTCAGCGCGGCGACGTTGCGTTGCGCCTGCGCCTTGGCCTGATCGAGCGCGGCCCGGTAATCGCGGTCATCGATCTTGTAGAGAAGATCGCCGTCCTTCACGTCGGCGCCATCGGCCGCCGGCTGCGACTGGATGTAGCCTGCGACCTTGGCCTGCAGCGATACTTCGCGGATCGACTCGGTGCGGGCCGAATATTCGAGATAGACCGGTATGGTCTTCTTGATCACGGAGGTGACCGGCACCGGCATCGCCGGCGGACCGGACGGCGGCGCTTGCCAACGAGATTTTCCAGAGTCGCATGAGATATTCCTGAATTTATTCGGCCGGTACGTGTTCGCCAGCAGACGCGCCTGTGGCGGCGGTTGTATGGCCCCGTTCGCGCCAGCCCTCGATGACCGCGTAGAAAACCGGGACGAAAAGCAAGGTGAGGATTGTGGCGGCGAGCATTCCGCCGAATACGGTGGTGCCGATGGATTGCCGGCTTGCCGCCCCTGCCCCGCTCGCCACCATCAACGGTATTACGCCGAGGATGAATGCGAATGCCGTCATCAGGATCGGCCGAAGCCGCAGCCGCGCCGCTTCCATGGCCGCGTCGACGATGCTGAGGCCCTCCTGACGCCGCCGCTTGGCGAACTCCACGATCAGGATGGCATTCTTGGCCGAAAGTCCGATCAGCATGACGAAACCGATCTGCGAGTAGACGTCGGTCTGCAGGCCGCGCACGAACAGCGCCAGGAACGCGCCGAACAATGCCAGCGGAACCGCGAACAGCACCATGAACGGCATGCTCCAGCTTTCGTATTGCGCCGCCAGGATCAGGAAGACGAAGACGATCGCGAGCGCGAACACCACCATGGCAATCGATCCGGGCTTCAGCTCCTGATAGGTGATCCCGGTCCATTCGAATGCGAAATCGCGCGGCAACGCTACCGCCGCGGCGCGTTCCATTGCCGCCACGGCCTGTCCGGAACTATAGCCGGGCGCCGGGCCGCCATTGACCAGCGCCGAGGCGTAGTTGTTGTAGTGCGGCACCGTTTCAGGACCGACGATCGGCTTGAGCAGGCCCAGTGTGCTCAGCGGCACCATGCCGCCGGTGGCGTTACGGACATAGAGCCGCGACAGATCGGTAGCGGCCGCCCGGGCGTCGGTATCGGCTTGCAGGGTCACGCGGAAGGTACGGCCGAACAGATTGAAGTCGTTCACATAGAGCGAGCCGAGATAGATCTGCAGCGTATTGAACACATCGGGCACATTCAGGCCGAGCAGCTTGGCCTTGGTGCGGTCGAGATCGTATTTGAACTGCGGCGTCGAGGTCGAGAACGAGGAAAACAGCTGCATCGGGTTCAACTCGGGCTGTTTCCGGGCTTCCGCAATCAACGCCTGTGTCGCCTCGTTCAAGGCAAAACTGCCGCGTCCGGTCAGGTCTTCGACCTGGAACTCAAACCCGCCGGTGGTGCCGAGACCGGGAATCGACGGCGGGTCGAAGCTCAGCACGAAGGCTTCGGGAATGCCCAGCAGCTTCATCCGCACATCCGAGACGATGCGCGAGGCGCTCTGCGACGGTGGCCGTTCATCCCATGGCTTGAGAATGCCGAATTCCACCGCCGAATTCGACTGCGCGGCGTTGGTCAGGAAGTTGAGCCCGCTGATCGAGCCGACGATGTCGACGCCCGGCGTGCCCTCCAGGATGCCCCTCACCTTCTCGGCGACCGCATCCGTGCGCTGCAGGGAGGCGCCATCAGGCAGTTGAATCACGACAAAGAAATAACCCTGGTCTTCGACGGGAAGGAAACTCGATGGAATACGTTGCGCCAGAAAATAGGTCGCGCCGAGCACGACCACAAACAGAGCCATTACCACCCAGCGCATCCGGATGAATACCCGCACCATCCTGGCATAGGTGTGCGACAGCCAGTCGAAGCCTTTGTTGAACCAGCGGAACGGCGGAAAATTACTCGGCGGCCGATGCCGCAGGAACGCCGCGCTCAAGGCAGGACTTAATGTCAGCGAGTTGAAGGCCGAGATTCCGACCGAGATCGCGACCGTCAGCGCGAATTGATTATAGAGCCGCCCGGTGACGCCCGGAATGAACGCGACCGGTACGAAGACGGCCATCAGCACCGCGGTTGTCGCGATAATAGGACCGGTCACCTCCGCCATCGCGGCCCGCGCGGCGCGTAGCGGCGGCAGACCGTTTTCGAGCTGGCGCTCGACGTTTTCGACCACCACGATTGCGTCGTCGACGACGAGGCCGATTGCCAGCACCATGCCGAGCAGGCTCAGCATGTTCAGCGAAAATCCCATGACCTGCATCACCGCCAGCGTTGCGATCAGCGACACCGGAATGGCGATGGTGGGGATGATCGTCGTGCGCCAGTTCTGCAGGAAGATGAAGACCACCAGGACGACCAGGAACAGGGCTTCGAGCAGGGTGATGATCACGTCGCGCTTGGCCGCCGAAACGAACCGCGTCGTATCGTAATGCAGCCCATACTCGATGCCCTTCGGGAAGCGCTTCGAGAGTTCCTCCATCTTGTCCTTGACGTGCTGCTGCAGGTCGAGCGCGTTCGAGCCCGGCATCTGGAACACGGCCAGCACCACGGTGGGGTCCTTGCCGAACACCGCCGTCGAAGAATATTGCAGCGCGCCGAGCTCGATGCGCGCGACGTCCCGCATCCGGACGACGGCGCCGCTGGCGGGATCGGAACGCACCACGATGTCGCCGAACTGCTCGGGATCGCTGAGCCGTCCGGTCGCGTTGACCTGCATCTCGAACGGCGTGCCCGATGGCGCCGGCGATTGCCCGATCTTTCCCGCCGCAACCTGGACGTTCTGCTCGGAGACCGCCTGCTGCACGTCGACCGCGGTGATGCCGAGCTTGGCGAGCTTGTCGGGATCGAGCCAGATACGCATCGAATAACGCCGCTCGCCGAAGATCTGCACGTCGCCGACGCCCGGCACGCGCTTCAACGGATCGACCACCTGCAGATAAGCGTAGTTGCTGAGCGCCACCGGATCGACCGAACGGTCCGGCGAGACCAGATTCACGATCAGCACGAAGTTCGGGTTCTGCTTCTTGATGATGACGCCGGCCTGGTTGACGATCGGCGGCAGCGCGGCGGCCGCCTGCGCCACGCGGTTCTGCACGTCGACCGCAGCGATGCTCAGCGGGTAGCCGACATCGAAAGTCACCGTGATGGTCGAAGAGCCGTCGTTGGAACTCGAGGACGACATATACGTCATCCCCTGCACGCCGTTGATCTGCTGCTCCAGCGGCGTGGTCACCGTATCGGCTACGACCTGGGCGCTCGCCCCGGGGTACACCGCGCTGACCACGACCTGCGGCGGCGTGATGTCCGGAAATTGCGAGACCGGCAGCAGGAAATAGCAAATGGCGCCCGCCAGCACCATGATGACGGCGATCGAGGACGCAAAGATCGGCCGGTGAATGAAGAAGCTAACCATGAAGGGGGGAACCGATCTTGACCGCGAAGGCCGACAAATGTTACCAGTCGGTAACATCGGACTTTACCGACCGGTAACATGACGGTCAAGCGGGTCATGCAGTACGGCCCGCGGGAGGAAGCAGAGATGCCCGATGACGTTCGCGTGACCACGCCGCCCCGGGCGCGAATCCTTGCCGCCGCGCGCGATCTTTTTCATCGTCACGGGTTGCGCGGCGTCGGCGTCGACACCATCGCCGAAGCTGCCGGCACCAACAAGATGACGCTCTACCGGCATTTTGAATCGAAGGACGACCTCATCGTCGCCTATCTTCGCGGCGTCGCGGCCGAAGCCGACGCGATCTGGCTGGAGATCGAACGCGAGAATCCGGGGGATATGCAGGCGCAATTGAAGTCGTGGCTCGCGCACGCCGAGGATTGCATCACGGCCGATGGCCGGGGCTGCGATCTCGCCAACGCCGCGGTCGAACTGACGCAGGCCGGGCATCCGGCGCGCCGCCTGATCGAGGAAATGAAGACCGAACAACGCGACCGGCTCGCCAAATTGTGCCGCAGGGCCGGCATCTCGAAAGCCGAGGTGCTCGCCGACACCCTGACGCTGCTTCTTGAAGGCGCGCGCGTCAGCCGGCAATCGGCGGGCACGAATGGACCCAGCGCCAAATTCATCGCCACCGCGGAGAGCGTCATCGAAACGTTCAAGGCCAAGCCGAAATCCGGTCGCAAGGCGCTTCCCCGCAAGCCAGCCAAATAAATGTGAGTGCGCGATCCCGCGGCGCGCTGCGCCCGAGTTCTGCACGAAGCTTCGCCCGGAGAGGGCGTGGGGAATGCCGGGTGCACGGTGCACCCGCAGCCCGTGTGCATTGGTAGGTAGCACACGGTAGTCACCACAGGTCCACCGGAACACCCGGC
>LNAP01001603.1_pt1 | contig 23698 bp, 17 predicted proteins | sample 602601 | NCBI WGS metagenome assembly LNAP01 (sample SAMN02440304, study PRJNA202911) | soil metagenome | biome: Subtropical and temperate rainforests or woodlands; isolation source: soil samples (1 kg each in a 20% v/v slurry with milli Q water) were... ...
GAAGCGGCGGGGCGGGGATCGGGAACATTTCGGCCAGCGGTTCGGCGCGGTGCCTCCGCTGCCGGAGAAACGGGCGGGGGTGCGCCGCGTGTGGGTGCAGGCGGTCAGCGTGGGCGAGATGCTGGCCCTCGCGCCGTTGCTCGAGTCGCTCAAGGCGGATCCGGCGGTCGAAGTCTACCTGAGCACCACGACCAGCACGGGTTACGCGCTGGCCCGGGAGCGTTATGCGGCGCTGGCGGCCGGGATCGGCTATTTCCCGGTGGACTGGTGGCTGTTCAGCCGCCGCGCCTGGCGACGGATCGCGCCCGATCTGGTGATCCTGCTGGAAGGCGAACGCTGGCCGGAACACCTTCACCAGGCGGAAGTCCGGGGCGTGCCCGTGCTGGCGGTGAACGCGCGGCTTTCCGACCGCAGCTTCCGCCGCATGATGAAGCTGCGCGCGCTGGCCTGGCCGCTGTTCCGCGGGATCTCGCGGGTGCTGGCGTGCTCCGAGCATGACGCCGCCCGGTTTCGCGACATCGGGTTTCCTTCGGACCGGGTGGTCCCGACCGGGAACATCAAGCTCGATGTGACCATCCCGGCGTTGTCCGACGACGAGAGGCGGACGTTGCGCCGCGAACTCGGTTTTGGCGACGAGCCGGTGCTGCTCGGTTCCTCCACCTGGCCCGGAGAGGAGGCGGTGTTGCTGGATATTTTCAAGGCGTTGCGCGCGCAGGGAGGGGCGGTGCGCCTGCTGCTGGGCGATCGCATTGCCGATCTGTTTCGCCAGCCGGTGGACATTGCCCTGCGTTACGGCGAGCCGGAAGACTCCAGCCTGGTGGCCCTGCCGGTCGCGCCGCAGAACCGGCGGGGGCTGGTGGCCGCCCCCGAGTACCTGGCCCGCCACGGCGAGCCGCGCCAGCTGGAGCAGCTGACCCAGCACAATTGCCTGCTCTACATGCTCGGCAGCCGGGTGCACGACCACTGGAGTTTCCATGACGGCAAGCGCGAGGTCGGCCTGACGGTCAGCGGCGATCGTTTCAGCGACGATGCCGATGTGGTGCGCCTGTGGGCGGTGGCGGGGCGGGGCATCGCCTACAAGTCCTGGCTCGACGTGGCGGCCGATGTGCTGGCCGGGCGGCTCAAGGTGCTGATGCCGGAGCTGCGCTGCGAACGGGCACCGCTGAACCTGTTGTGCGCCCATCGGGCGCAGTTGAGCAAACCGGTGAACCTGCTGCGGGACATGTTGCAGGCGCGCTGCGCTGAAATCTCCGCGCATTACCCCAGGCCAACCCACGCCGATCAATGACCCTGGCCGGCGGCGTCGTTGCGGGGTGCGGGCAGGTCGCATCCAGCACTGAGCGGCGGCGTCGATCTTGCACACTCGATTGCAGACCATTCAATCGGGGGACGGGGCATGGCAAGTCAGGGATACAGTGCGGCGGAGCGTCTGGAACGCTTGCCCATCAGCGGTTATCACCGAGTCATTTTCATCATCATCGCCCTGGCGTTTTTCTTCGACTCCATGGACCTGGCGATGATGACCTTCCTGCTCGGCTCGATCAAAGCCGAGTTCGGCCTGAGCACAGCCCAGGCCGGCCTGCTGGCCAGTGCGAGTTTCTTCGGCATGGTGGTCGGCGCATCGCTGTCGGGCATGCTCGCCGACCGCTTCGGGCGCAAGCCGGTGTTCCAGTGGAGCATCGTGCTCTGGGGCATCGCCAGCTACCTGTGCTCCACGGCGCAGACGGTGGACAGCCTGACCCTGTTCCGGGTGCTGCTGGGGATCGGCATGGGCATGGAGTTTCCCATTGCCCAGTCGATGCTGTCGGAGATGATCCCGGCCAAGCGGCGCGGGCGCTACATCGCCTTGATGGACGGCTTCTGGCCGCTGGGTTTTGTCGCGGCGGGCGTGCTCTCGTACTTCCTGCTGCCGCTGATCGGCTGGCGCGATATCTTCCTGGTCCTGGCGATCCCGGCGGTGTTCGTGCTGGCGATCCGTTTCTTCATTCCCGAGTCGCCGCGCTGGCTGGAGCAGGCCGGGCGGCACGCCGATGCCGACCAAGTGCTGCGACGGATCGAGGATAAGGTCCGGGCCTCGTTGCAGCGCGCGGACCTGCCCGAGCCGGTGCGCCTGCCGCGGGTGGAAAGCGTGCCGGGGCATTTCTTCTCGGCCTTGCGCGAGATCTGGTCGCCGCTCTATCGCCAGCGCACGATGATGATCTGGAGCGTGTGGTTCTTTGCCCTGCTGGGTTTTTATGGCCTGACCTCGTGGCTCAGCGCCTTGTTGCAGCAGTCGGGTTTCGCCGTGACCCAGTCGGTGTATTACACGGTACTGATTTCCCTCGGCGGGATTCCCGGCTTCCTTATGGCCGCCTGGCTGGTGGAGCGCTGGGGGCGCAAGCCGGTGTGCGTGATCACCCTGCTGGGCGGTGGGGTCATGGCGTTTTTCTACGGGCAGAGCGCGGTGTTCGGCGGCAACGTGGCGCTGCTGATCAGCTCCGGCCTGTTGATGCAGTTCTTCCTGTTCGGCATGTGGGCGGTGCTCTACACCTATACGCCCGAGCTGTATCCCACCTCGGCGCGGGCCACCGGTTCCGGCTTCGCCTCGGCGGTGGGGCGCATCGGTTCGCTGCTCGGGCCTTTGGTGACCGGCGTGGTGTTCCCGATGACCGGGCAGGGTGGGGTGTTCGCCCTGGGCGCGCTGTGTTTCGCGGTCGCCGCGGCGGTGGTCTGGCTGTTCGGGATGGAGACCCGGGGCAAGACGCTGGAGGAGTTGAGCGAAGTCGGTATCTGACCTGTAGCCGCTGCCGCAGGCTGCGATAGGTCCGCAGGACCTCCGGCGTCATTGAGATCGCCGCGACCGTTCCGGTCGATCGCAGCCTTCGGCAGCGGCTACAGGTGTATCGCGGTTACGGCTTGACCAAGCGCGCATCCAGGCTGTTCTGCGCCAGGCGCTTGGCCTGATCCTGGGTCATGCCCAGGTGGGTGTACAGGGCGTGGAAGTTCTCGGTGACGTAGCCGCCGAAGTAGGCCGGGTCATCGGAGTTCACGGTGACCTTCACCCCACGCTCGAGCATCTCGAGGATGTTGTGCTGCGACATGTGATCGAACACGCAGAGCTTGGTGTTCGACAGCGGGCAGACGGTCAGCGGGATCTGCTCGTCGATGATGCGCTGCATCAGCCGCTCGTCCTCGAAGGCGCGCACGCCGTGGTCGATGCGCTGGATCTTCAGCAGGTCGAGGGCCTCCCAGATGTACTCGGGCGGGCCTTCTTCACCGGCGTGGGCGACGGTGAGGAAACCTTCGCTGCGGGCACGATCGAACACCCGCTGGAACTTGCTCGGCGGGTGACCCATTTCCGAACTGTCCAGGCCGACCGCGACAAAGGCTTCGCGGAACGGCAGCGCCTGGTCGAGGGTTTTCTGCGCTTCGTCTTCGCTCAGGTGGCGCAGGAAGCTGAGGATCAGGCCGCTGGTGATGCCCAGTTGCTGCTCGCCATCCTTGAGCGCGCTGGCGATGCCGTTGAGCACCACTTCGAAGGGGATGCCGCGATCGGTGTGGGTCTGCGGATCGAAGAAGGGTTCGGTGTGGATGACGTTCTGCTCTTTGCAGCGCAGCAGGTAGGCCCAGGTCAGGTCGTAGAAATCCTGGGAGGTGCGCAGTACGTCCGCGCCCTGGTAGTACAGGTCGAGGAACTCTTGCAGGTTGTTGAAGGCATAAGCCTTGCGCAGGGTTTCCACATCGCTCCAGGGCAGGGCGATCTTGTTGCGTTCGGCCAGGGCGAACAGCAGCTCGGGCTCCAGGGAACCTTCGAGGTGCAGGTGCAGTTCGGCCTTGGGCAAGGCGTTCAGCCAGTCGTACATGGGTGTGATCTCATCAGGTGCAGTCGAGCGCTGCGTGAACGTGTTGCGCTCCATCATCCTGCGGCGAAAAGCCGACCGCAAGGTGCGATGACAGGCGCCGGCCCCGGGTCTCACCAGGGCTGCGCGGGCGCGTCAGGTTCCAGTCGCGCCCATAAGGGCAGGCATTCTACAGGCGCACGCGGACGATTCGGCAAAACCTGACCAGCCGGCCGATCAGGACGCTTGCAGTTCCCGGCGATAGGCATAGGTATCGGCAAACCGCGACAAGAGGAACTCGGCGCAGGTGGTGACCGGGTACTTCGGCGGATGCCCGGCATCCTGGCAGCCGGGCAGGCATTCGATGCGCGTATCCGGATGGGGCTCGGCGAAGAACGGCATCGAGTAGCGGTCCACCCCCAGCGGGCTGATCACCCGGTGCGGCGTAGACAGGTAACGGTCGTTGCTCCAGCGCGCCATCATGTCGCCGAGGTTGACCACGAAGGTGCCCTCGATGGGTGGGGCGTCGATCCACTGACCCTGGACGTTGCGCACCTGCAGGCCGCCGGCGCTGTCCTGGTAGAGCAGGGTGATGCAGCCGTAGTCGGTGTGGGCGCCGGCGCCTTGCTGCTCATTGCTGCTGGCGGTGTGCCGCGGCGGGTAATGGATCAGGCGCAGGACGCTGACCGGCTCCTTGAAGCGGCGGTCGAAAAAGTCGCGCTCGATGCCCAGGGCCAGGGTCATGGCCCGCAGCAGGGTCTGGGCCAGGGCCTGCATGTCCAGGTAGTGCTGCTCCATCAGGGTTTCCCAGCCGGCGATATCCGGGTGCCGGTTGCTGCCGCGCAGCGGTTTTTCCGCGAGTACCTCGGGATGGTCGGCCGGCAGGTGCAGGCCCATGTCGAAGGTTTCCTTGAGGTCGCTGGGCTTGTCCGGGTCCAGCTGCTCGGTGGCGATCGCGCCGTAGCCGCGATGGTGGCGGGTCTGGGTGATATCGATCTTGAGTTTCTCGGCGGCCGGCAGGGCGAAGAACTGCCGGGCGGCGTCGAGCAATTGGCCGATGCGCGCGGCGCTGATCGGGTGGCCCTTGATATAGAAGAAGCCCCACTCGCGGCAGGCGCGGTCGATCTGCTGGGCGACGCTGTTCCAGCCGTGGGCGTCGTCGCCGTAGAGCGGGCTGATGTCGATGATTGGAAGCTGGTTCATATAAATGCTCTCAAGGTAGCCACTGCCCTGTAGCCGCTGCCGCAGGCTGCGATCGACCCCGAAGGGGGCGTGATCTGGATATCGAGCCAAGGTCCTTCGGAACTTAGTGCACCTGCGGCAGCGGCTACAGGATTCGATGAGTCATTTCGGAATGTCGGCCTTCATGCCTTCCACGTAATAGTTCATCGACGCGAGTTCGGCATTGCTGGCGCTGACCCCGGCGGCGAGTTTTTCCACGCCGGCCTGATCCTTGATCGGCCCGGTGAATGGGTGGAAGGCGCCGCTCTTGATGTCGGCGATGATCTGCTCGGCCTCACGCTTGACGTCGGCGGGCACCAGGTCGCTGATCGGCAGTTCGACTGTGCCTTCCTTCAGGCCGCCCCAGTAGTCCTGGGATTTCCAGCTGTGGTCGAGCACGCCCTGGGTGGCCTGGATGTAGTGCGGGCCCCAGTTGTTGACGATGGAGGTCAGCACCGCTTTGGGCCCGAAGTGGGCCATGTCCGAGGCGTAGCCCACGGCATACACGCCACGGCGTTCGGCGGCCTGGATCGGCGCCGGGCTGTCGGTGTGCTGGAAGATCACGTCGGCGCCCTGGTCGATCAGGGCGTTGGCGGCGTCGGCTTCCTTGCCCGGGTCGAACCAGGAGTTGACCCACACCACCTTGATCTCGGTGCCCGGGTTGTATTTGTTCAGGGCCAGTTGGATGGCGTTGATGTCGCGGATCACTTCCGGGATCGGGAAGGAGGCGATGTAGCCGACCTTCTTGCTCTTGGTCATCTTCGCCGCGAGGAAACCGCCGACGTAGCGACCTTCATAGGTGCGGGCCAGGTAGGTGCCGAGGTTCTTGTCCTGCTTGTAGCCGGTGGCGTGTTCGAAGGTGGTCTTGGGGAATTGCTTGGCGACTTTCAGGGTCGGGTTCATGTAGCCGAAGGAGGTGGTGAAGATCAGGTCGTACTGGTCCTTGGCCATGTTGCGGATCACCCGCTCGGCGTCGGCGCCTTCGGCGACGTTCTCCACGTAGTTGGTCTTGATCCGGTCGCCGAACTTCTCCACCAGCGCCTTGCGTCCCTGTTCATGCTGATAGGTCCAGCCGTGGTCGCCGATCGGGCCGATATAGACGAAGCCGACCTTCAATGGATCGGCGGCGCTGGCGCCCAGCGAGACGCTCAGGCCGATGGCCGCGGTGAGGGCGCACAGCAATTTTTGCAACGGACGTTTATGCATGAATCCGGACTCCATTTTGTTGTGGGGCGAGGCTGGGCTCTAAGGCTTGAATGGCTCAATGCAAATAGCTGACCAACAGGACAACAAAATCTTCGGGGCCAGGGTGAAGCCTTCGCGGACAAGCCTCGCTCCTGCAGAATCGCGGCGATCACGGGATCCGGCATGGCGTAAATCCTGTAGGAGCGAGGCTTGCCCGCGATCAATCTCAAGGCCGCCCAAGAGCCAACCCGGTGCGCCATGCCCACTCCATGCCAACCCCTGGTGCACGAAGGTGTAACGAAACGTTAGTGACTCCATGCAGTCTTTAGCTCATCTCTACTGCTCGATTTATCCGGTCAAAGGACTGCAATGTTCACTTCACTCAAGCAAGAAAGTTTTCTGTTGCTGGCGCTGCTCGCGGCGCTGGTTGCCTATCCGTTGGAGCATGCGTTGCTCAACAGCGGCCAGGGCGTGGCGCTGATCTCCGGGCTGGTGCTGATCGGTTTCATCGTCGCCGCGTCGATGCGCGTCGCCCATCACGCCGAGCTGCTGGCGGAGAAGGTTGGCGACCCCTACGGCACCATGATCCTGACCCTCGCCGCGGTCCTGGTGGAAGTGGTGATCCTGGCGATCATGATGAGCAACGAGGCCTCGCCGACCCTGGTGCGCGATACCATCTATTCGGCGGTGATGCTCGACATCAATGGCATCCTCGGCCTGGCCGCGCTGATGGGCGGGATCAAGCATGGCGAGCAGGCCTACAACGACGACTCGGCCCGTTCCTACAGCGTGATGATCCTCACCGCCATGGGCGTGTCGATGGTGGTGCCGGAGTTCATTCCCGAGTCGAAATGGAAGCTCTACTCGGCCTTCACCATTGGCGCCATGGTGCTGTTGTACACCCTGTTCCTGCGTATGCAGGTCGGCGCCCACAGCTACTTCTTCAGCTACAGCTACCCGGAGAAACGCCGCAAGAAAGAACCGACGGAAGACCAGCCAGCGCCTGTCAGCCTGGCGTTCTCCATCGCCACCCTGGTGTTCGGCGTGGTGCTGATCGGCGCCTTGGCGGAGGTGATGTCCAAGACCCTCGACCTGGGGCTGGAAGGCACGGGCGCGCCGCCGGTGATCACGGCGATCCTGGTGGCGGCGATTTCCGCGGCGCCGGAGATCCTCACGGCCCTGCGCGCGGCGTTAGCCAATCGCATGCAGTCGGTGGTCAACATTGCGTTGGGCGCGTCGCTGTCGACGGTGATCCTGACGGTGCCGGTGATGGAGGCCATGGCGCTCTACACCGGCCAGCCGTTCCAGATGGCGATGACCCCGGTGCAGACGGTGATGATCTTCATCACCCTGATCGTCAGCGCGATCAACCTCAACGACGGTGAGACCAATGCCATCGAAGGCATGACCCACTTCGTGCTGTTCGCGACCTTTATCATGTTGTCGTTACTGGGTCTTTGAAGAGCATCGCGAGCAAGCTCGCTCCTACATCCGGCGTGATTCATTCTGGAAATGATCGGAACCGGTTCCCTGTAGGAGCGAGCTTGCTCGCGATAACACCGGATCAGGCGCCGCCGATCAACTCCCGCGCCGCCTGCCGGTGATCGGCAATCAGGCCCCGCACATCCAACCCCTCGACCTGCCCATCGATCACCCGCCACTGGCCGCCGACCATCACCCGGTCCGCCCGGTCCGCGCCGCACAGCAGCAACGCCGACAACGGATCATGGCTGCCGGAGAAGCGCAGCTCATCGAGCTTGAACAGCGCCAGGTCGGCCTGTTTGCCCACGGCCAGCTCGCCGATATCGCTGCGCCCCAGCAACCGTGCCGAACCCCGGGTGGCCCAGCCCAGCACCAACTCCGGGGTGATCTTCTCGGCGCCGTAACGCAGGCGCTGCAGGTACAGGGCCTGGCGGGTTTCGAGAATCATGTTCGAGGCGTCGTTCGAGGCCGAGCCATCCACGCCCAGGCCGACGGGCGCGCCGGCGTCGGTCAGTTCCAGGGTCGGGCAGATGCCCGAGGCCAGGCGCATGTTGGAACTCGGGCAGTGACAGATGCCGGTCCCGGCTGCGCCAAGGCGGGCGATTTCATCCGGGTTGAAATGGATGCCGTGGGCCAGCCAGGTCCGCGGGCCGAGCCAGCCGACGCTGTCCAGGTAGTCCACGGTGCGCAGGCCGAAACGTTGCAGGCAGAAGTCTTCCTCGTCGAGGGTTTCCGCCAGGTGGGTGTGCAGGCGCACGTCGAGTTTTTCCGCCAGCTCGGCGCTGGCCGCCATGATCTCTGGGGTCACCGAGAACGGCGAGCAGGGCGCCAGGGCGATCTGGATCTGCGCGCCGGCGCCGCGTTGGTGGTACTCGGCGATCAGCCGCTGGCTGTCGGCGAGAATCACCTCGCCCTGCTGCACGGTCTGTTGCGGCGGCAGGCCGCCATCCGCTTCGCCGAGGCTCATGGAACCACGGGTGAGCATGGCGCGCATGCCCAGTTCGCGCACGCTGGTCACCTGCACGTCGATGGCGTTTTCCAGGCCCTCGGGGAACAGGTAGTGGTGGTCGGCGGCGGTGGTGCAGCCGGACAGCAGCAGTTCGGCCAACGCCACTTTACTGGCCAGGGCGAGTTTCTCCGGGGTCAGCCGGGCCCAGACCGGGTACAGGGTTTTCAGCCAGGGAAACAGCGGCTGGTTGACCACCGGCGCCCAGGCGCGGGTCAGGGTCTGATAGAAGTGGTGATGGGTGTTGATCAGCCCCGGCAGCAGCACGTGCTCGCGGGCATCGAAGACCTGTCCACAGGGCTGGGCGGGTTGCTGCCCGGCGCCGAGCACTTCGACGATCAGGCCGTCTTGCAGCACCAGGCCGCCACGGGCGTCGAGGGCATTGCCAGTGAAAATGGCGAGGGGATTTTTTAACCAGGTACGGGTCGCAGGCATGGTGGCCGGCTCCTCTGAAAGTGGGTTCAGGTTAGCCAGCTCAGTGTTGCCCTGTCTGCTGATCCAGGGTCGCCACGGGGGCGAGGTGCGCAGTTTACGGGGAGACCGCTGCGCGGTCTATCGCGGGCAAGCCTCGCTCTTACAGGCGGTCACTGTAGGCGCGAGGCTGGCCCGCGATAACGTCCTGTAGCCGCTACCGAAGGCTGCGCTCGACCACGAAGTGGGCGCTGCGATGTCGGCAGCGGCTACAGGTGCAGGCTTACCAGGGAATGGTCTCGCCCTTGTAGTTGACGAAATGGTGCCCGCCCTTGCCGGTATAGGCATTGATCTGCTCGATCAGGCCGCGGGTGCTGGTCTCGACGTCGATGTCGGCGCCTTCGCCGCCCATATCGGTCTTCACCCAACCCGGGTGCAGCGACAGCACGGTGAGCTTCTGCTCGAGCTGGGTCACGAAGCTGTTGGTCATGGAATTCAGCGCCGCCTTGCTGGCCTTGTACAGCGCCAGCTCCGGCGCGTCGGGCATGGTCACGCTGCCCAGCACCGAACTCATGAACGCCAGCACGCCGCTGTCCGGGCGGATCTGCGGGGCGAAACGCTGGGCCAGGTTGATCGGCGCCACGGCGTTGGTGAAGAACAGCTGGCCGACTTCCGCCAGGGTCGCCTTGCCCGGCGTCTGGTCGTCCGGCCCCTTGACCCCGGCGTTGACGAACAGCAGGTCGAACACTTCGCCTTTGAGCTTCTGGTTCAGGGCGATCACCGCCTGCTGGTCGTCCATGTCCAGCTGTTCGATGCGGACCGGACCCAGGGCCTTGAGCGCCTCGGCTTTTTGCGGATTGCGCACGGTGGCGGTGACCTGCCAGCCAGCGTCCAGCAGGCGTTGCACCAGGCCCAGGCCCAGGCCTCTGGAGGCGCCGATGATCAGTGCGGTTTTTGGCGTAGACATGCAGGGATTCCTTGATGAGTGAAGATCATGGATTTAAGGGGCAACGCCGCTGCCGATCGCGCCGAGGCTGAAGCCCAGGCGTTGCGCGGTCTTGATGTAGAGCACCAGCTGCACACATGTCGCTGGGGTAATCACGATAGCCGTTGGCGGTGCGTTGCGCCGCAATCAATCCGCGCTGCTCGTAGAAGCGCAGGGTATCGCGGCTGACGGCGCCGGCCTGGGCACGTTCACCGATGCGCATGCTGGAGTCTCGGAAGGGCTTGACCCTGGAGCATACTCCAGGCTTTAGCCTGCGTGCTCCTTGAATATCCGGAGCGATCCTTTATGTGGAGCACAGCGCAATACCGTCAATTGGTGCGGGCCAGCGGTTGGTACGACCTGATCGTCACCGCCGCCTTTGTCACCCCCTGGAGCTTTCTCGCCCTGCACGGGTTGATGCAGCAGTGGAGCCAGGCCCTCAACCTGCCCGGCGAACTGCCGCCGTTCGCGCCCATGCATCTGCTGATGGTCAACCTGATGGGCTCGATCGTCTGTGTCTGGTCGGTGCTGCGCATCCGCGATCCGCAGCTGGCCTTCGGACGCTACGACGCCGCCGGCCGGCTGCTGTTCTCCACCTGGCAGATCTACGCCCTGGCCCAGGGCGGCACGGCCTTGATCGGCGTGATCCTGTTTTTCGAACTGGCCTGGGCGGTGGCGCAGTTGTGGCCGGTTCGCGGGGAGCAGCGGGCGATTCCTGGCACGGCCTGAAGCATGGTCGGACGGCCGGATCCCACGGGGGCAGGAGCCGGCAGCTCGGCGAGGGCGTCGCAGCGAACGCAGGGGATGAGCAAGGCCGTCCATAACCCGATCCACTGGACGTCTGCCGCGATCAGTCCTTTCCGGCGCTGGCTAATCGAACTGCAACGCATTGGTCAGGTCGCCCATGGGGGACTGTTCCCGGGCGGCCATGGCCTCGTCACGCAGTTTCAGGCCATCGAGCTTTTCCAGGTCGAAGACCCGGGTCACTAGGCGCAGGATCGATGCGGTGTCATACACCGTGTGATCCACCGTCCCCTTGCGGGCGAAGGGCGATACCACCAGGGCCGGAATACGGCTGCCCGGGCCCCAGCGATCGCCCTTGGGCGGAGCCACGTGATCCCACCAGCCGCCGTTCTCGTCGACCGTGACAATCAGCACCATGTTGTTCCACTGCGGACTGTCCTGCAGGGTCTTGATCGCGCGGACCAGATGCCGGTCACCCGCGGCGACGTCTGTGTACCCGGCATGCATGTTGAGGTTGCCCTGGGGCTTGTAGAAGCTCACGCTCGGCAGCTTGCCGGCCAGGGCGTCGGCGAAGAACCGGTTCGTCGACGGGTCGTCGCCCAGGCCGCCATCGCGCAGGCGCCTGGCGCGTTCACCGGGGTGCTCCGGGCCTTGCTGCCGGAAGTAGTTGAAGGGCTGGTGGTGGTACTGGAAGTTGGGGATTTTCGGGATCGCGCCCGAGCCGCTGAACTCATCCAGGGTGGCCTGCCAGCCACCGGCGTACCAGGCCCAGTCGATGTTCCTTTTCGACAGCTTGTCGCCGATGTGCTCGTGGCTTTGCGGAACCAGCACGAAGGGCAGGTCCGGTCTGGAATAGTCCGGTCGTTGTGGGTCGCGTTGCCAGGTCGGCCAGTAGGGCGGCGCGAAGGTGTTGACCGCATAACCGTCCGGGGTGAGCGCGCAGGGGCCGAACTGGGCGGGGCCGTCCATGGCACTGGCGGGCGAGTCGGCCAGGGGCCTGAGCCGCGGGTCGCTGGGGTCGTCGCTGTGCAGGTTGGCGATCTTCACCTTGGCCACCGAGTTGCGGGCGTTCGGATAGTGCGGCACCGCCGCCGAGATCAGGTATTGGTGGTTCAGGTACGAACCGCCAAAGGCGCCCTGGAAGAAGTTGTCGCAGAGCACGAACTGCCGCGCGATATCCCACAGGCGAAGGGCATAGCGGCTTTGCCTGTAGTGCCCCATCGTCAGGCCGCCGGAGTCGGACCAGGCGGCGAACCGGTCATTCATGCCACCGTTGATCTGCATCTGGTTCTGGTAGAACTCGTGGGACAAATCGCGGGTCACCAGGCTCAGCGGGAGGTCCTCGGCATTCGGGCCTTTGAGGGCGAACGGCGCGTTCGGCAGGTCCTGCTGAAATGGCACGCCAGCGGGATAGGTCACGCCATCCGCGGTCTGCGGTCCCAGATGCAGGGTGCCGCCCCAGACCGGGGGCAGGATTTGCAGCAGGCTGCCGTCGCGGTCGCGCTGCTGGTAAGCGGCGGGCTTGAGGCCGGAAAGAGGCTGCTCGAGGCCGGGGAAATCGGCGAACAGGTTGTTGAAGCTGCGGTTCTCGGCATAGATCACCACCACCGTCTTGACGTGCTTGCGCAGTGACCTGTCCAGTTCGGCAGCGGACAGTGGGCGCTTGCCCGGTGTAGGGGGCGCATCGCTGTTGGGCGTGCAACCGTTGAGCGCGGCGCCGGCACCCAGTACCGCGGTACCGGCGAGAAAGTGGCGACGACTGGGATCGATCGGGGTGTCAGGGTTTTCAGGGTCGTTGTGGCTCATTACAGGTATTCCTCCGAAGTTGCAGGGCATCCTCATGGCTCGTTGAAACTCATGTCGCTAGCGCTGGGGGTGCGGCTGGCGCGCTTGTCATGAATGCAGCGCCGGCTATCGAGCGGACGCGCGGGGAGTGCGGCGCTGAGGTCTGCCATGAGCGAGTTGCCGAATGCTTGAAATCCATCAGCTATGAGGGAGGCCCCGGGCAGGGCCTCCCTGGTTAGCCAGCGAGGTCAGAATTTGTAAACGAAGCTGGCGGTGTAGGTACGCGGAGCGGAAGGGAACACCAGGGTCGAGTCGAACAGGTTGGCGGAAGTGAAGTACTTCTCGTTGAACAGGTTGTTGACGGTAAACAGCGCTTCCCAGGACTTCTCGGAATAGCCCACCGAGCCGTTCCATACGGTGTAGTCAGGCAGCTTGATCTGCTTCTGGTTGTCCGCCCATTGCTCGTCTACCCAGGTGAAGCCCAGGCTGGCGTTCACACGGCCACCCCAAGGGGTCGGCTGGGTGTAGTTGCCATACAGGCTGGTTACCCACTCCGGTACGCCGCCACGATCGTACTCGCCACCCAGTACCTGGCCGGTCGGGTCGAAGAAGCGGAAGCCATAGAGTTGCGACGGATCCAGGCCATAGGCTTGGGCGACAGCGGCGGTATTGAGCACGGTGAAAGGCTGCCCTTTCTCACGCACCTTCTGTTTGGTCGCCGAGGCCGTCATGGAGAAGTTCTGGTTGAGCATCCAGCGCAACTCACCTTCGTAACCCTTGCCGTTGACCAGCACAGTGCTGCCGTTTTGCGAGTCGCGGTAGGTCTTCTCCTGGTCGTAGTAGGCCAGCGCGGCGTAGACGTTGCCGTTCTCGCTGTTGTACTTGATGCCGTACTCGCGCAGTTTCGAGTCCTGCAGGTAGTTGCCGCTGGAGACGTCCGACGCTGTTACGCCGCCTGCCTGGTTGGACGACAGCGCGGTCGACTCGGCGTAGGTGAAGTAAGGGATGAACCCCCACGGCGTCTTGTACGAGAGGCTGGCACTGAACGAGTCAGTGGTGTTGTGGTTGGTGGCTTTGTCCGGACGCCCGTCGCCATTGGCATCGCGGACCAGATCGCCATTGGTGGCCTGGGCCTTCTCCTTGGCCTTGGCGTCGTAGTAGTCGAAGCGGTAGCCCAGCAGCAGGTTCCAGTTCTGCCAGTTCATGTCGGACAGCATGAACGCGCCGGTGTTTTTGGTGATGGATGCGCTCTGGGTGTTGAAGTTGCGTCGGTACATGCCGGGAGCGATCTCGACGTTGCCGGTATGACCGATGTCGAAGCTGTCGTCCGGTGTCGGCCCGACGTTCAGGTCGCGGCGGTCGAGGATTTCATCGAGGTAGGACTCACGGTCGATGGCGCTGTAGTAGCGATAGTTGACGCCGACGACGTTGGACGTGCTGACCTCCCCGATCTGCAGCGGGAAGCTCAGGCTGACTTTGTCTTCCCAGGTGTAGGCATCGTAGTCGGCGGTGAAGCCATAGCTGGTGTATTTGTTGTGGTCCAGGGAGTCGTAGAAGAACTGGTTCTTGAGCTCCATGTCATTGTCCAGCGACCAGATAAGGTCGAAGTACGCCGTGGCGGCCTTGCTTTCGCCCTTGTCCTTCTTGTCGGTGAACACCTTGTTGCGGTCGAGCTTGGTGGTCCCGGGGTTGCTCAGTGCCGCGTTCGGGTCTTTCGGGTCGAAGAAGCAGTTGCTGTAGTTCAGGCAGAAAACGTCCAGCTTGGAGTTGCCGCTGCCCGGTGGAAAACCGACGCCCGGGCTGATGTTGTTGCGTACATCGTCAGGGAACAGCACATCGCCCCTTGAGCTCATCTTGGACGGCGCGCCGGTGATGTAGGTGTCGTGGTCGATCAGGTCCTGGGTGACCCGGTTCCATCCGGGGTTCTGGATGCGCTTGGCCTTCAGGTACTGGCCGCCGAACTCGGTCCGCAGGTTGTCGGTGAGGTCCATGTCGAAGGCGATCTGGCCGATGGTCGACTTGGGTTCGACGTTGTCGAAGTAGCTTTTCGAGTCCTCCTGCTCGAAGAAACCATAGACACCGCCCTGGCGCCCCCCCAGCTCGAAGGGCGAGCCGCCTTCGGCGGTGGTGATGTACTGGTCATAGGAACCCACGGTCACACCGAATTGCCCGGTAGGTTTTTCGATGAACTTGGAGGTCGCCGACTTCGAGGATTTCGGGTTGAAGTTCATGTAGCCGCCGACCTTGCCGGCACCGTAGATGGGGGAAACCGGGCCACGCACGATATCGACCGAACTGGCGGCGCGGATCGGCGTTGCATAGTTGCCAGGGTTCTCTACCCGCTTGAACCCCCGGAAGTAGTTATCCGCGGCATCGCCACGCAGGCTCAGTGCCCCCGGCACCCCGAAGAAGGAGCTGGTGTAGGCTCCCGGGGCGAGGCGAACCAGGTCGTTGATGTCGCGCAAGCCGTAGTTTTCGATCAGGTCGGACGACACATCCGACACCGAGCGTGGGGTTTCGGCGATGGACTTGCCCAGGCCGAAAACGCTCTTCACCGGCTGGCTGGGCATGATGCCCATGGTGTCTTCGACACTCTCCTTGAGAATGTAGTCCTCAAGCTCGACCGTCTCTTTCTGATCTTCGGCCATGGCCTGTCCGCCGAGAATCTGCACAGCAGCCGCAACTGCCAGGGCCAGTTTTTGCGGGTGACGCCAGTTATATGTACCCATGGAACACTCCCCTACTACATTTGCTTTTATGTAAAAGTTGTTGAACAACAGGCGAGTGCGTACGGGCAGAAACACAAACTGTTCCTGCCGTACTTGCACAGCCTTCTAGAGCAAGTTGAAGTTCGCTTACTTCTTCTCTGAGGTCATTTCCGGATGAATACGCAAACTGTCGCCGACCCGCGGCTTATTGCCGATGGCGGCAATCTTCGGCAACGACTCCAGAACGATTTCCAGGCACACCGGATTAAGCCGTGGGTAAACTTCGCGAATGGTGTCCCATGTCCAGTTACCCAGGCCTTCGGCTGGATTGGAGATGGCGATCAGCGAGGCATAGTTGATCCCGGCCATGCGCGCATAGATCACTTCCGACCCCACGCTCATGGTCACCAGGTCGCCCCCCATCTTGGCCAGCATGCGCACTTCCGCAGCCGTTTCGAAACGCCCGCCGCGGGTTTGCATGATCACCCCGCTCTTGTGCAGGTTGATCCCGGCGACGGGAGCATCTCCACGATTCAGGCGTTTCTGCGTCTCATCGATCAGGATGTCGCGAAGAATGGGATCCATGGCTGGCGTGTAGCGCGGAACCGGATGGTCGCCCTTGCGGTAGATGGCATCCGGCAGCGCCAGTGGCCGGTCGATGTTGAAGTCGATGACATCATCGGCCACCACCAGATCGTGGAGCTTCATTGCCGGGTTGATACCACCGGCTGTTGCCCCACCAATCGCATCTTTAACCCGTAGCTGGTAAAGGGCAGCCCAGGTTTCGACGATCTTTCCGTCGCCATGCATATTGATGTAATAGAACGGAACGTTTTTATAGTTGCCGCAATAGATAGTTGGGGAAGTTCCGGCTGGAGTTTCAAGGGTGAAGGACTCCTTGAGTTTTCCGGACTTCAACATGGCATCGTTGATGAATGTACCGCCAATCACCGCAATATCGGCTTTGCACGGAACCGCGGGGGTAGCGGCCCAGGCCGTTACCGATAAGCATCCAAGTAATAAACCCAGGAGGATTTTCATGAAACACCTCTTCACTTAGTTGTAAGTCCTGCCGTTTCTCAGGCAAGGCGTGGCCGTCATGCGGGTTGGTTGAATGTCAGCCAACGGGCATTGGTGTTAAGCATCAGCGCCGGCAACGCGCTGGCTGTATGGTTATTGTCCGAACCGGTAAACAGCGGCTTCAGTCGCCAGGAAGTGTTTTCAAGCAACGAGTGCGGTTATCAACGACATCCGCTTGTCAGTGCTCGATCGCGCTTCTCCGGTCATGGCTCAGTTTGTTGTATGGCGTTCACCAGGCCGGGTCATGAGTTCAGTGTCCCGGCAGGGTCTGCGAATACAGCTCCCAGTTTCCCGTCAGCGCGTTGATCACTGTGCTGCCCACTCGATAGGCCGCCTCGAGCGAGGGCTGCATGCCGACGAAACCCGCCTGGTCATGAGCCATGCTTTGCGCGGCGCTCATGCCGGGTGGCTGCATGGTGTAGTTACTGGCGGTACGCAATACCAGCACGCGGTCCAGGTCCACCTTCGCCGCTTTGTTCAGGAAACTGAGGGACTGCAGGGTTCCGGTGTCCTCCATGGCGGAAGTCACGAATTGCCCTTTGCCGTCGGTCCAGTACTTGACCCAGTCACCGGCCCAGTCGTTGAGCCGCTTGCCGTGCCAGAACGTCGAGGAGGCGAGGTTGTCGCCTTTCATGACCCTGGCCGGCAGAACGGCTTGGGGGAAGCCCTTGAACTGTTGGCGAAACGCTGCCAGTTCCTTGTTTTCTACCAGTGGGACGTCCTTTGTCAGGTTGTAGGCCCAATCCACCAGTCGACCATTGAGCTTGTAGACTTCGCCGATGCTGTCCGAACGTGGCTGGGCATAAGGCGTTGCGCGAAAGAACGGGGTGTAGCCGGTTTTCCAGTCTTTGGGGATTTCCCGCGCATCGATCTCGTGCGCCAGGTCACCGTCCACCACATAGTTGGCCCATGCCGCCGAACCGATGGAGCCCTTGTGCGGATTGATGCCGGCAATGCCCGCGACCAGCCAGTACGCCTTGCTCAAGTCAAAGCGTGGATCCATGCCCAGGGCCATTACCGACGCCGCCGCACGGGCAGTGCCCATGCCGGTCACCGTTGCCAGGACGCCGGTTTCAGGGTTCAGGCATACGTCATGAAAACCCTGGGCGAGCGGCATGCACTGATTCAGGCCGGCGCGTTCACGCCAGAACTGAAACTCGCCAGGGTTGTCTCCCTGATCCTGGCCGACCTCGAACATGCTCAGAACTACAGCCTTGATCTGAATCGGCTGCTCGGCGGCCTGGGTTGCTCCGGCTGCGCCCAGGCAGCACAGCGCGGCAGCGAGTGCGCCACTGGTTGTACGTGTCGTCATCGTCTTGATTCCTTGGCAGAGGGCGTGCGCTCCGCGCGCACCCTCCACGGGCTTATTTCAGGTCGAACCTGACCGTCTGTTTAGCGCGCTGCTCAACTGCTGCGCCATTGACCATTCGCGGCTGGAACTTCCAGCGTTTCACCGCGCTGATCGCGGCCTCGTCGAACAGCTTGCGTGGTTTCGACTCGAGGACCTTGGCACTGGCAACCGTGCCGTCCGGGCGGATCGCAAGTTCCAGCACCACATAGCCCTCGATCTTGGCCTGTCGGGCATCACGCGGATAAACCGGTGCCTGCTGATCCAGGGCGACCGCGTCGGTGCTGCTCGACGGTGCGGGCGGTGGCGGCGGTGGAGTAACCGGTGGTGGCGGTGTCGGCGCGGGTGGCGGCGGCACTGGCTGTTGCGGTTTGGGCTCCGGTTTGGGTTTCGGCTTCTCCGGCGTGACCTTTTTCGCCGGCGCAGGCTTTTTCACCGGCGCAGGCGGCGGTGGAGGGGGAGGCGGCGGAGGCGGCGCAGGTGGTGGGGGCGGTGGCGGTGCAGGCGGTGGCGGAGGAGGGACTTGCACCATGGTCACCTTAGTCACCTTCGGAGGCTCCTCAACTACCGGCTGCTTGGCCTCGATCAGGCTCAGCAACGTGATACCCAATGCAACCGCCAGCACAGCCAGGCCGATAGCCGCCGGCATCGACAGGTGATGGTCGACATGATGGTCGTCAGAGGCCCACAAGGCCCCTCGCCGTACGTTGGGGGTCAGGTCGTTCATCAGTTTTGCGTCGCCAGGCCAATAGCACTGATACCGGCAGCGCGTACCAGATCCATTGTGTGCACGATGCTTTCATATTGGGTGCCACGATCGCCGGCGATCACTACATCCAGTTTTCCGCTGTTCTGCATCTCGGTGAGCCGGCTCGTCAGTTGCTCGTCGCTGATGGGCTGGCCATCGACAAACAAGCCACCGTCGTTGGCGACGCCGATATTGAGCGTTACCGACTCGATTGCTTCTTGCGAGGAAGACTGCGGCAACTCCAGGGTAATGCCCGTGCCCTGGATCATCTCGATCATGATGAGTACGAAGAACACCAACAGAAACATCATCACGTCGATCATCGGAATGATTTCGATGCGGGCTTTCTCTTCATGTCCGAGATAGTTTGATCTCTTGCTAGCCATGATTATTTCTCCGAGTGGCGTAGGTATTAATCAACCCTTGGCCAAGCGCCCAACCAGCATGGACTTGATCAGTTCCATCTGATTGACGACCAGGCGGATACGCTTGTTGAAGTGATTGAGAAAAATCACGCAGACGATGGCGATGCATAAACCGACAGCGGTGGCGACCAGTGCATGGGCAATAGGCCCGGTTACCGAACTGACTTTCTGCGATGTATTGGCCGCCAATACACTGAATACCTGGATCATGTGAATGATGGTGCCGAGCAGTCCAAGCAGCGGACCTAAAGTTACACAGGTATCCAGTACCCACAGATTGCGATCCAGTCGCGGAATCTGAATCATGATGGTTTCATCGATATCCCGCTCCAGCGCCTCTTCGGACTTGCCGTGAGACTCCACCGCGGCCAATACCAACTTGCCTTGGGCACTTTTACTGTAGTGATCTGCAACTTTCTTGACGTCGGCCAGGTTGTCCTGGTCTACCCGCTTCAAATCCAGATCAAGACTTTGTCCCAGTTTGATACTCGTACTGAAGAAGAAGTAGCGTTCGATGATCACGGCGATCCCGATGATGAATACCACCACCATCAGGGGAATGAGCCCCCAAGAGTCTTTGGAGTACTGAATGACATCTTCTAACATGTGAAATCCTTCATTAACGTTGAGATACATGCTCGGTAGCGGGTACTGGACCGGCGTTGCGAGGCCTTGGTGCAGGTGCTCGACACGCCTCTGTGGAGGGCCAGGTGGAACGAGCGAAGGGGTCTTTGCAAAAACCTGACCAACAGTTCAGCTTAAACCTTTCAGCATGTATAAAATCTTCGAAAACAGCTCTAAATCGGCAATTTTGGCTGAGAAAGAATGGTTTCTTCCTGACGAGCGGTTTGGGTCGGGACAAACGGCTTGAGATCGATTTTCAATACGTGGCGGCAGGGACCTTTGTATCCGCCCCAACATGAAACGCCTCGCACCGTTTTGTGTCCGTTACTCGGCGTCAGGATTCGGATACAAGGGCTGGCCTGTCGCTGGAAGTGCTTGAAAACAGGCTCAATATCTCGAAATGAAGCTGTCCTCATCAGCCTGGATGACCGGGTGTTCGGCTGCCTGCAAGGTCGTACCGGTATGAAGGGCTCGCCTGCTTGAAGCAGGGATCTGCGGTCTCTCCGATACAGTGCGCAGGGGGGAACCGGGCGAAACTTGATCGGGCCGTGGCTGAAGATTCCATAAGCCGTGGTCGGGGCCTTTCGCTGGTCCGGCTGTTCTGGGCAAAGGTCAATCTTGTTGACTGCATGCATGCCCCTGGCTTTCGTTCTGATAAATAAAAAACCGGCGATGAATGACTTCGCCGGAAAAGACATCCTTGTCTGTGGAGGAGAACTCTTCACTTCTTGGGCAAGAAGTGAAATCGAATAAAAAAGTCGACAACAGTTACCCGTGTCGACATAAAGCACAGCCTGCTACTTCATCAATAGCCTGCAGTGCTAGGAGTCCGGCCACTTGGGAGATAAGCCGGAAATCGGTGGAGCCGATACTGGAATACATAGGCAGGACTCAGATCTTTCTATATGACCGATTTCTGTATTGGGGACAGATAATCTTGTAATAGATAATCCAGTCTTTCTTTAGCCTGAGTGCTCATGCGACGAGTGATAGCCCGGGCGATTAATGCACTTCTTCAAGTGTAAGAAAACAAATGGTTCTGCCTGTGAATATCGTGTGTGGTTACTTCAGTTGAGTGAAAAACCTGTCTGTTCAAAGTGTTCGTCAGCCGTCGAAATTAAAATGGAACTCACGTCCAAAAAAACTAACCTTTGGGTCAGCTTAATCGTTTAAGCAGAAAGCGGGCCAACTTCCCGGGAGGGGCCGGAATAGAGGGTTTCCGGGCGAAAAGCAAATGACCTTGGCCGCGGATTCAGGGATAAGCGGTTGCTATTCGGCAGTCGAGTGGCTGTTTCCACTTGTGGCTGCGCACTCAAGCGGCGCCTGGTGCGCGGGTTTGGGGCGCCATTCATCCATCCTTGTCAGGCAGGAGTCATGCACGTTGGGTGATAGGGACTGCCAGCCCTTTCTGATGGCTGTTGCCTGGGCCAGGCCGGGGGCTGAGGGGAGGTGTTGCGAGGTGGGGGCATGGGCTGTCAGGCAGCCCATGCCGATAGTGAAAAGTCTTCGATCAGTGACCTGCCTGCCACGGCTGCCCCAGCGACACCGGCGCATACAGGCGGGTGCGCAGCGCATCCCGGGACAGCAGCACCAGCACCAGGATGGTCGCGGCATACGGCAGCATCGCCAGCAGGTTCGAGGGAATCGCCAGGCCCAGGCCCTGCGCCACCAGATGCAGGATGCTGGCGAGGCCGAACAGGTAGGCGCCGAGCAGCAGGCGCCACACGCGCCAGCTGGCGAACACCACCAGCGCCAGGGCGATCCAGCCGCGACCGGCGCTCATGTTTTCCGCCCACATCGGTGTGTAGGCCAGGGACAGGTAAGCCCCGGCCAGGCCGGCCATGGCACCGCCGAACAGCACCGCCAGGGTGCGTACCCGCAGCACCGGCAGGCCCATGGCGCTGGCCGCGTCGGGGTTTTCGCCGACCGCCTGGATGATCAGGCCGACCCGGCTTTTCAGGATCACCCAGGCCACCCCGGCGAACAGGGCAAAGGACAGGTAGACCAGCAGGTCCTGGGCAAACAGCATGCGTCCGATCAGCGGGATTTCGCTCAGCAGCGGAATCGCCATGGGCTCGAATCCGGCCAGGGGTTTACCGACCCAGCTGGCGCCGACGAAACTCGACAGCCCGACACCAAAGATGGTCAGGGCCAGGCCGGTGGCCACCTGATTGGCGTTGAACACCAGCGCCACCAGGGCGAACAGCGCTGACAGCAGCATCCCGGCGAGCATCGCCAGCAGCACGCCGAGCCACAGGTTGCCGCTGTTCAGGGCGACGATAAAACCGATCACTGCGCCAAACAGCATCATGCCTTCCTGGCCGAGGTTGAGGACGCCGCTCTTTTCGCAGATCAGCTCGCCCAGGGCCACCAGCAGCAGCGGCGTACCGCAGCGGATCATGGCGTAGAAAATATTGCTCAACAGATCGATATCCATCACAGCGCTCCTGCCTGTACGGAAGGGTTGGCGGCGCGACGTGCCCAACGCAGGTTCAGGCGCGGCCGATAGAGAATCAGCACGTCACAGGCCAGCAGGAAGAACAGCATCATGCCCTGGAACAACTGGGTGATGGCTTGCGGCAGGTTGAGGCTCATCTGCGCGTTCTCGCCACCGATGTACAGCAGCGCCATCAGCAGGCTGGAAAACAGAATGCCGATGGGGTGCAGGCGGCCGAGAAAGGCCACGGTGATCGCCGCATAGCCGTAGCCGGGCGACACCTGGGGCACCAGCTGGCCGATGGGGCCGGTGACTTCACACACCCCGGCCAGGCCGGCCAGCCCACCGCTGATCAGCAGCGCCAGCCAGATCAGGCGTTTCTCGCGAAAACCGACGAAGCCGGCGGCGCGTTTGTCCAGGCCCAGCACCTTGATCTGGAACCCGACGAAGCTCTTTTGCAGCAGCACCCACACCGCCACCAGGGCCAGCAGGGCGAAATACACCCCGGCGTGCACCCGGCCATCTTCCAGGAGCAGCGGCAGGCGGCTGGCGTCGCCGAACATCGCCGACTCGGGGAAGTTGAACCCGGCCGGGTCTTTCAGCGGCCCATGCACGCAGTACAGCAGCAGGTTCAGGGCGATGTAGTTGAGCATGATGCTGGTGAGGATTTCATTGGCATTGAAGTGCGTGCGCAACCAGGCGGTGAGGCCGGCCCAGGCGGCGCCGGCCAGGGTGCCGGTGAGCAGGATCAGCACCAGCGCCCAGCGGCTTTGCAGGTCGATGATGTTCACCGCCAGCGCGCTGCCGGCCAGGGCGCCGAGCAGCAGTTGGCCTTCGGCGCCGATGTTCCAGATCCGTGCCTGATACGCCACGGCCAGGCCGAGGGCACAGAGCAGGATCGGCAGTGCCTTGACCAGCAGTTCGGAGACGCCATACAGGTCGCTGATCGGGGCGATCAGCAAGGTGTGCAAGGTTTCCAGCGGGTTGTGGCCCAGGGCGATGAACAGCAGCGAGCCGCAGCCCAGGGTCAGGACCGCGGCCAGCAGCGGCGAGCACCAGAGCATCAGGCGCGATTGCTGGCCGCGGGGTTCGAGAGAAAGCAGCATAAATAAAGAGCTCCGTTACGCGGGCTGAGCAGATAAGTGGACGGGGGTATCGAACTGGCCGGCCATCCAGCCGCCGACCTCGATCAGGCTGGTGTCCGCGGTGGCCTTGAGCGCCGACAGGCGACCGCCGCACAGGGCCGCCAGGCGATCGCTGATCTGGAACAGTTCATCGAGGTCCTCGGAGATCACCAGGATCGCCGCCCCCGCATCGCGCAGGGCCACCAGGGCCCGGTGGATAGTCGCGGCGGCGCCGACGTCGACGCCCCAGGTCGGGTGCGCGGCGATCAGCAGCCTGGGGCGCTGGAGGATTTCCCGGCCGAGGATGAATTTCTGCAGGTTGCCGCCGGACAGGCTGCGGGCGGCGGTCTGGCTGTCCGGAGTTTTCACCGCAAAGCGGCGGATGATGTCTTCGGCCAGGGCCAGCACTTTGCCGCGCTGAATCAGGCCTTTGCTCACCAGCCCTTGCTGGAAGGCGGTCAGCAGGGCGTTGTCCGCCAGGCTCAGTTCCGGCACGGCGCCGTGGCCCAGGCGCTCGGCCGGGACGAACGCCAGGCCCAGCCCGCGGCGGGCGTCGGGGCGCAGGTG